>Ga0209381_1000056_pt1 | contig 338692 bp, 265 predicted proteins | sample DewCreD2012metaG_FD_184111 | JGI IMG/M metagenome (GOLD analysis project Ga0209381, IMG submission 184111) | Hot spring sediment bacterial and archeal communities from British Columbia, Canada, to study Microbial Dark Matter (Phase II) - Dewar... ...
TATGCAGATGCTATTTTTAAATATTAAGAATTTTACGCAAAAACAAAGCTATTGGAATAATATCCTGCAACTGCACGCAGGATATCGTTCCTTAAACAACAAAAGTGTGCAGTATAATTAATAGTTATATTGCTATCAGAAGTGAGCTGAATGAAAACTATAATTGAAGATATAAGACAAAAGATAGCTAATAATTTTTACTCAAATGAGGAACATATCCGTTTAAATATAGTTTTAAGATTACTTGAAAAACTTGGATGGGATATTTGGAATCCTAAAGAAGTTTGTGCAGAATTCTTTGTCTCTCCAGACGAAGATAAAACTAAAGTTGATTTAGCACTATTTGTAAATAATTATTCTCCTTCAGTATTCATCGAAATAAAGTATTTAGGAAAAATATTTGATAAGCTTTCACAAATTGAAAAACAACTAAGAAATTATAATCGAGACAATACTGCAATATTTTCTATTATTACAGACGGAAGAGTATGGAGATTCTATTATTCCCAAACCGGTGGCGAATTTTCTCAAAAATGTTTTAAACAATTGGATTTATTAAAAGATGATATAGAAGATATTGAATTGCATTTACTTACTTTCTTGAGCAAAACAGAAATACAAAATGGTGCTGCAGAAAGAGAAGCAAGCAAATATTTAACACTCAGCCAAAAACAAAAAGCTATGGAAGATGCTATTCCACAAGCGCGTAGATTAATCCAAGAGCCGCCTTATCCCAGTTTACCAGAAGCATTAATTAATATTATAAAAGAAAGTGGAATAACAATAAGTATTGATGAAGCCATCGAGTACATTAAAACTACTCCAATTAAGCGAACTGACAATATCGAACAACCAAATGTTGAAAATAAGGTTACTGAGAAATCTAGACCTATTCAACATTATGATAATGCGGAAGATTTTAGATTTACTAAAATATTACTAGGTAGAGTTGAAAAGGACACTTCAAAAAGTTGGAACCAGCTTTTAAGAATTGCCATAAAATATTCTTTGGATAAAGGTATGACATTAGATGATTTATATAATATCATAAATGTAAATATTAAATCGGGTTTGTTTTATGAACACGGCTTTAGACCAATTCCCGATAAGAATTATTCTATGCAAGATGTCGAATCAACAAAAGCAGCAATAAATCTTAAAAAACTTGTGCAGAAATCTAAATTATCGCTCTATGTAGAATTTGAATGGAGAGAAAAATCCCCTAATGCTGGCAAAAAAGGAATAATAAAAATAAATGCAATATAACCCGTGCCTCAAGCCGAAAGCTTTTTCGCCCTCGGCTTTTGTGCTGCTTAGAAGGTAGTTGTTCCGTGTAATCTTTCTTGTTAAAGGTTATACTGTTAAAAAAGTTTTTTCTAATTGTTAAATGTATATTATTAGTTAATCATTGTTGTGCGGGGCTTCGGCTTAGGCACAACGCCGTTATATTGTTAAAATTATAAAAATAATTACTGTCTAAAATGAAAACAAAAATTATAGTAACGATATTTGGTATTATCTTCATCAATAACACATTAATATATGGCCAAAACGATTCAACCAATTTATCTAGAACCCAGATTAGCTTGTATACCAGTTTGTTAAATTCGACAAATATTAGTGATGCTCACGGTAATCATGGTTCTTATATGGGCCAACCAATTGACGTAACAGTCGAGGGTATTGAGTTAAAGCATAATTGGAGTATAGGCATAAATACTAAACTCCACATATTTAATAAATTTAATCTCCAATTAGATTTATTATATTCCAATTCAATCTTTCCCGATCAAGAAGTAATTTTAGATGGTTTTAATATAAAACAGAAGAAATCAGATTTAAACTTTTTCACCATATCCGTTGGCCCCGGTTTCCGATATAGTGACGATAGGATATTTCGAGCACTAAATCCTTATGCGTTTATATCATTTTCGTTACTTTTAGGTTTTGCTAACGATGTGGGTTATATGAGCGCAGGGAGAACTAGTTATTCTTTTGTATCAGGTATTGGTTATAACCTGCAATTAGGCACACAATATAATATAGATAGATTTATTATCTCGATTGAATATAGATATGAATACTTGAACTCAAAGGTAGACTATTTTAGGAGTTTTACAGAAGGATTATATTTTATCAAGGGTTCATCTTCTATCTTTCTAGGATTAGGTTATGCAATATAATTTTAGACATTACTTTTTTCCCATAATAAAATTTATCAGTCCAATAGTATTTAATAACAATATAACCAGCGCCTCAACCCGACCGCCATTTTAGTTTGGCGGATTTGAGATTTTTGAAATTGTGTTTTAGTTATAGTTTGTTGTTCTAAGTGTTCATTCTAATTAATTAACTTACAAACTGCACTTGCTGATGCAAGTTAAGTGCAGTTTGTTAAATATTTATCAGTTGTGTTTTACTCGGCTTCCTTGTTCAGGGCGGCGGGTTAGGCGCAACGTCGTTATATTGCTATCAGAAGTGAGCTGAATGAAAACTATAATTGAAGATATAAGACAAAAGATAGCTAATAATTTTTACTCAAATGAGGAACATATCCGTTTAAATATAGTTTTAAGATTACTTGAAAAACTTGGATGGGATATTTGGAATCCTAAAGAAGTTTGTGCAGAATTCTTTGTCTCTCCAGACGAAGATAAAACTAAAGTTGATTTAGCACTATTTGTAAATAATTATTCTCCTTCAGTATTCATCGAAATAAAGTATTTAGGAAAAATATTTGATAAGCTTTCACAAATTGAAAAACAACTAAGAAATTATAATCGAGACAATACTGCAATATTTTCTATTATTACAGACGGAAGAGTATGGAGATTCTATTATTCCCAAACCGGTGGCGAATTTTCTCAAAAATGTTTTAAACAATTGGATTTATTAAAAGATGATATAGAAGATATTGAATTGCATTTACTTACTTTCTTGAGCAAAACAGAAATACAAAATGGTGCTGCAGAAAGAGAAGCAAGCAAATATTTAACACTCAGCCAAAAACAAAAAGCTATGGAAGATGCTATTCCACAAGCGCGTAGATTAATCCAAGAGCCGCCTTATCCCAGTTTACCAGAAGCATTAATTAATATTATAAAAGAAAGTGGAATAACAATAAGTATTGATGAAGCCATCGAGTACATTAAAACTACTCCAATTAAGCGAACTGACAATATCGAACAACCAAATGTTGAAAATAAGGTTACTGAGAAATCTAGACCTATTCAACATTATGATAATGCGGAAGATTTTAGATTTACTAAAATATTACTAGGTAGAGTTGAAAAGGACACTTCAAAAAGTTGGAACCAGCTTTTAAGAATTGCCATAAAATATTCTTTGGATAAAGGTATGACATTAGATGATTTATATAATATCATAAATGTAAATATTAAATCGGGTTTGTTTTATGAACACGGCTTTAGACCAATTCCCGATAAGAATTATTCTATGCAAGATGTCGAATCAACAAAAGCAGCAATAAATCTTAAAAAACTTGTGCAGAAATCTAAATTATCGCTCTATGTAGAATTTGAATGGAGAGAAAAATCCCCTAATGCTGGCAAAAAAGGAATAATAAAAATAAATGCAATATAACCCGTGCCTCAAGCCGAAAGCTTTTTCGCCCTCGGCTTTTGTGCTGCTTAGAAGGTAGTTGTTCCGTGTAATCTTTCTTGTTAAAGGTTATACTGTTAAAAAAGTTTTTTCTAATTGTTAAATGTATATTATTAGTTAATCATTGTTGTGCGGGGCTTCGGCTTAGGCACAACGCCGTTATATTTTTGAGGTAAGATACAATGATTTTCTACTATGCAAGATTCTTAAAGGAAAACAATCATACAATAAGAACGGATACAAGAATTTATTTCGGTAAAGAAAAACCGGATTCAACAGAAGGGAATTGTATAGGTATTTTTTTTCTAAAAAATCCGGGAAGTGCGAGTCCTAAAATATTTGATGAACTTTGTGAATTAGAAATTAAGAATGATAAAACATTACCTTGGATTGCAAACACATATTTACAAGTAATTCCAGAAGTTAAACCAGATATTAACAATAATGACTATATCCGAGTTTTAAATTTATTTACGATATGCGAACCTGATATTGATTTAGCAATAAGTTTATTACAAAAATACAGTTGTTATCTTGAAAGGATTGAATATTCTAAAGTTCCTTTTTTATTCATTGGATGGGGAAATGATGAAAGACTAAACTCGCTAAGAGAAAAATACTTGCCTGAACTGAAAAAATTTTCTGAAGTTGCTTTTTATGTTGAATATTATCACTTGAATAGAAAAATAAACTGCATTGTGCGTGAAGGATTGCCAAGCATTGGAATTAAAGTAAAACATCCTATAGGATTGCGACAAAGTATCGTTGTAGAAAAAATTAAGAACATCCTTTTGAATAACTAATTCTTTAATAAAAGGTAGTAGCGAATGAAATTTATTACTCTTTTTCTTTTATTAGTTTTCTATAACTCTATAAACGCTCAATTTAAAATAAAATTTGATGATTACGATATAGACGGGGAAGGTAATCTTGTCATTACTGTGTTTGCCCAGAACCTCGGTAATAGCCAATAAATTTGGGCTGTTTACGGCGACAACTTCTACGATAGATTTATTGAAATGCAAGATAATTTCTTTTTACAATATGAAGACATCTTAAATGATAATAAAATAAGGAAAAGAATTCCTTCTTCAATTGTTATTAAAACAATATTCGGAAATTATATTGCAATGGAAACACCAACATATTATTTCCCATCAACTGGATTATCAAGTGGACAAGAATGGAAAATTACTTTTACCAATATTCCACAAAATGCCGGTTCTGTTTCGATAACTGTTCTTGGCTCAAGTATAGATTTAGGGGATATGCCAAAAGCTGATGAGTTGAGAAAAAGAAAAGAGGTATTGTTATCCGATGCAATAAATACTGCAATAGAAAAATCAAATACAAATCAATGGAAAGAAGCAGCAAACTATTGGGAAGATGCGATTAGTCTTAAATCCAGTATTGTAAATAAATATTCTGAAACAATTAGTATTTCATTTTGCGAAAAAGCAAAAGTATTATTTACTCAGAATAATTTATCGAATGCTATAAATTATTTTGAAAAAGCCAAAAAAATTAATGAAAGTGTGTTTAATAAATACAGAGATGACTATTCAGATTTACAGTTCAAATATGGAACAGAATTATTAAATAATTCTAATATTAGCATTGGTGTTGAAAGTCTAAAATACTCTTACATTTTGTCAAATAGAAATAGAGACAAAGTCGAAAACAAATTTAATGAAATGAAAAAAAGTCATTTTTCATCTAGCTTACTCTCTATAATTCCCGGATTATCACAGCTTGTAATTCAGAAAAACTCAACAAAGTCGTTGATTTTATTTGGTACATTTACTGTTAGCTCTCTGCTTACAATCTCAAATAAAAGAAAAGCAGATAATTATTATGATGATTATTTAAGAGCAACAACGCCACAAGAAGCGGAAAGCCAATACTATTTAGCAGATAAACAAATAAAAGAAACAGCTCTATATTTTAGCTTAGCTGTTGGAACTATCATTTACAGTATTATTGACCAGTATATTAATACTTCTGACTATAATTCAATGTTTGAAATAGATAAAAATTATTCTCCTAAAACCAACCTTTATAATTCTGGCTCATTTGTACTTTCTATAAATATTCCTTTGTAAGGAGATTATTGTGAAAAGATTATTATTAAACTTAATTGTTACTCAAATTTTAATATTCAATTCTTGTGAATATTATGAACACAGTAATCCACTTGACCCTAAATATAATGGAGGTATAACAAAATATTTGAAAATTCATTCTTATGTAGTTTACGACCCGATAGGTGTTAATCTCCCTTATTCCGGTGGTAATGCTGACAGCATAATTAACAAAGGAGAATTATTAAAAGTATTTATTAAGTTAATAAATCTTGGGAATTCCATTGAAAAGGATATTTCAGCAACCCCTAAGCTAATAACAAATGCTAATATCGAAATTACGGACTATTACTTAAACTACGGTGATATATTACCTAATGAAATTTCTGATGGCGATGGCAATATATATACTACTTCGATGGGACGTTCTATGGTTGAATTAAAAATTGACAAATCTGTTTTACCAAATACTTCTTTTCAAATAGTTTTAAATTATTCAGATAGAAATGACACTTTAAATTTATTGTGCGAACAAACTGGAGCGAATTTAATTGATGACAGTGTTGAAGTTACATATACTTTGTCAAGTGGAAACCATAATTGGTTTAGACCTGTTTACAAAATAAAAAATATCGGAACCAGTATGACAAGGTTAGTTAAAATTACTGATTATTCTTCAAATGATGCAAATATTTCTTTTAGCTCTTCATCAACAACAGAAATTGGAGACATTAAAACTAATGAATCTAAATCATCCGGTTTCTTCACACCAGAAATTGTCGTTCCAAATTCGTTAAATTTTCCATACAACACTTCTGTAACTATAAAGTTAGAAGATTTATTTGGAAATACTTGGTTTTTGGATTATGAATTAACTTTAAAGAAATAACTAGATACAAAAATATAATTAATAGTTAGGTTGCAAAAATTAAGTAGGTTCAAAATGAAATTAATTATTTTTATTGCATCTTGCATTATACTTTTAATAACTAATTCTTGCAGTGATGACAAATTCAACCCAGTTGATCCAAATACTTCATTAATTAGAGTTCCAGCAGATTATCCAACAATTCAATCGGCAATAGATGCAGCTAAATCTAACGATTCAATTCTTGTTTCACCTGGAAGATACATAGAGAACATCAATTTCAAAGGAAAAAGAATCAAGGTTCGCTCCACAGAAGGAATTTCTAATACAGTAATCGATGGAGATGGAAAAGGAAGTACTGTAAGTTTTAATAGTGGTGAATCTGAAACAACAATACTCGATGGATTTACAATTATCAATGGTTCAAAAAGTGGTGTTCTTTGTGACAGCAATTCAAGTCCAACGTTAAGAAATCTTCGCATAACAAGTAATCACAGCCCCTATGGCGGTGGTATTGGTTGTCTTAACAATTCAAGTCCATTTATAAACAATGTAACATTGATAGGAAACAATGCACATTATGGTGGTGGTATTTATTGCTGGAATAATTCGAGTCCTCATTTACGAAATGTTAGAGTAGCGGGAAATTTTGCTACTGATGGTGGTGGCTTGAGTTGCTCAGATTCAAGCAATCCGATTCTTGAGAATGTTCTCATCGTTCAGAATTCTGCTGTCTATGGAGGTGGAGTTGAAATTCTTTTTTCTTCAAGTCCTATTTTTAAAAATGTTACCATTGCTAATAACTCCTCTGCTCTTTCAATAGGTGGGATATATTGCAATGTTAGTCTTGACCCAATATTGATTAACACTATTATTTGGAATAATCCATTAGCATCTGTTTATTTTGCAACAATAAATTCACCAAATTCCATAACCGTCTCTTATTCAGATATTGAAGGCGGAAGAAGCGGTATTAAAGATAACAATCATGGAACAGTTAACTGGTTGGATGGAAACATAAATTCAGATCCACTTTTTATTAATCCTGAAGGTGGTGATTTTCGATTACAGAGTGGATCCCCGTGTATTGACAAAGGTGACTCATCTGCTGTTTACAATGATTTTGATGGTTCAAGAAATGATATGGGAGCGTATGGTGGTCCTTATGGAAATTGGTAATAATATAAGGGGCAACCTAACCCGTGCCTCAAGCCTAAAGCTTTTTTCGCATTTGGCTTTGTGCAATTTAAAAGTTTGTAGTTCCGTTTCGGCTTTATTATTCGGCGTAGTTTGTAAATGAAGGTTTGTTGTAATTAATATGTTATTTAATTAATGTGGTATTGTTGTTCTGGGCTTCGGCTTAGGCACAATGCCGTTATATGGCTATACAAAGATGAAGATACTAATAATATTTTTATTAATTCCTTTCAACACACTATTGCCGCAATGGAATAGTCAAAGCATTCCGAATTTTCAAGAACAAATTATGTCTGTTTTTTTTGTTGATTCATCAAAGGGTTGGATCGCGGGTGAAAACGGTAAAATATTTTCAACCCAAAATGGTGGGGCTAGTTGGGAGATTCAAGAATCGGGAACGAATGCTTTCTTGGAATCTATATACTTTTTGGATTCATTAAAAGGTTGGATTGTCGGCGGTGTGAATGGAACTATCTTACACACAACTAATGGAGGATTAAACTGGAATGAACAAGAAAGTGGAGTTGAAAAATATTTGTGGTCAGTATTCTTCATAGATGAAGAACGTGGTTGGGTAGGAGGAGAAAACGGGACATATTTATTTACTACTAACAGCGGCATTGATTGGAATTTAAGAACAGATGTTACATTTCAACATATTTATTCAATTCATTTTATTTAAGATAGTATAGGCTGGATAACTGGTGCATATGGACTGATTATGAAAACAACAAATGGTGGATTAGATTGGTTTTCTCAATCAGATGGAACTTTGTTATATGTTGCAACTATTCAGTTTCTTGACTCATTAAATGGTTGGGGCTGTGGCGCAAATCGGTTAATACATACGACAAATGGTGGTGTAAGTTGGGATAACCCAACTATACCTTCTATAAGTCATCTGCTTTCAATACAATTCGTTGATTCACTTAATGGTTGGGCGGTTGGTTGGGGCGGAAAAATTATTCATACTTCTGATGGTGGATCTAACTGGATTTTACAGAATTCTACAACTGAGAAGCATTTAGAAACAGTTTTCTTTATTGATAAAAATAATGGTTGGGCTGTTGGCTGGGATGGGACACTATTATTTACATATAATGGAGGGGTAACATCGGTAAATGAGTTTAAAAATGATTTAAAAGATTTTAAATTATTCCAAAATTATCCGAATCCTTTTAATCCTTCAACAACGATTAGTTATCAATTACCGGAAGATGGATATGTTAGTTTAATAGTTTATGATGCTTTAGGAAGAGAAGTCTCAAGATTAGTTGATGAATTCTTAGAAGCAGGAGAATACAGAATAAATTTTAATGCTCAAGGATTAAATAGTGGATTTTATTTTTATACAATAATATTTAATAACTACACTGAAACAAAACAAATGTTATTACTAAAATGAAGTTTTTCTTTTTGTATTTAGTATTTCTTATACCAATTTATTCTCAGGTTACAACCAAAATTTTTCCTTATGATGGAGGAGATTATCACAGATTTGGTTACAACCTTTCGATAGATTCTACTTTTTTTGCTGTTTCTGCTCAAAACGGTTCTCTTGGTGCAGGAGCTGTATACATTTATAAGTTAAGTAATAATAAAATTCAGTATATGCAAAAAATAATCCCTGATACTAGCTATTTTGGATATAATTTTGGTTCACCGGTGCTAATGAAAGATTCACTTCTTTTTATAGGTGCGAATAAAAAAGTATTAATATATCAATTGAATAATGATTCAATATTTCAGAAGATAGAAGCATTAGTTCCATTTGATCCGATGCAAACAGAACAATATGGCAGAGCTATTTCCGAACACAATAAAACTTTATTCATCGGTGCATATGCAGATGGTTTGGAGGATAAAGGTGCTGCATACTATTATGATTATCTGGATACCGGGTGGGTCTTTAAACAGAAAATATATCCGGGTATTGCTGAGAGACGAGCACATTTCGGTAGTAGATTAGCTCACTCGGATAAATATGCAATTATCTCTGCACCCGGCGATGGTTATCAAAGCGGACCTATGCGTGGATCAGCATTTCTATACGAAAAAACTGACAGCGGTTGGATTGAAACACAGAAAATTCTACCAACAGATTCCACCTACTATCAACTATTCGGGATTGACCTCGCTTTGGATAATAATAAGATAACAATAGGCGCAGTTGGTCATCCTACACTTAACCAATGGCATTATGGCCGGATTTATATTTATGAGATTAGTGAGGATGGTATTGCTGAGCTTCGTGATTCGATTTTTGCATCCGACAATTATCCGGGAAATAATTTCGGTTGGAGTTTCCGACTAAGAAGGGATAGTTTATTTATAGGTGCATTTGGAACTTCATATCTTGCAGCAAACCCTCAAAATCAAGGACAAGATACCTGGGCTTATTTGTTCAATAAGACAGAAAATGGCTGGGAAGAAAAACTTAAGTTTGAACCAACTATACAGGATCCTGAAAGTGTATTTGGATGGGCAGTAGATTTTCTAAATGGTAACTTTTTAGTAGGTGCACCCGGGGATCCTTTTCAGGGTTTTAAAAGTGGAGTTGCATATCTATTCCAGCCAAATATTACTTCAATAATCGATGAAGAATTTATTACAGATAATTATAATCTTTATCAAAATTATCCTAACCCATTTAATCCTGTTACAAAAATTAAATTCTCAGTTCCTAAATCAGATATTGTTCAAATAAAAGTTTATGATGTACTAGGGAGCGAAATTAAGTTATTATTAAATGAATATAAACAAAACGGAACCTATGAAATTGAATTTTCCACAGGATCCTTCGGAGATGCTAGCAATTTACCAAGCGGAGTATATTTTTATAGAATGATTAGCGGAAGTTATGCAGAAACGAAAAAGATGATACTACTACGATGAGAAGCCATATAACCCGCCAACCAAGCGGACGCCGTCCGTCAGCTGACGGATAGCACTCGGCATTTGTGTAATTATTGGGTTTGGTTAACAAGGTTAAGTAGGTGTTAAAGTTGTTCTAAAAAAATAAATTAGCCAAAAATTATTAGCAGTAGCTTTTCATTTCGTCATTGCTGTTAGGGGCGGACGGGTGAAAAGCCACGTCGTTAGGCATCAAATAAAATAAGAGGAATAAATGATTGTTGATACCTTTCAATTAATCACAATTTAGAAAGGATACCAAAATGTTAAATTCATTTTTCTCGTTACTTATTTTTGTTTCTGTTTTATTCTCTAGCCCTATTTTTGCACAAGGTGATAATTCTTTTCAAATTAATGGTGGTATTATTATGCCAATGAGTTCTTCAAAAGGGTTGACTACTTCTATCCAATTTAACTACGCGTTTAATCCAATTATAGAATTATATGGTTATGTCGGTTATTCTTCTTGGGATAAATACAATATTACTTACCACGAAGATTATTCTCCAATTCAAAAACAACAATATTTTAAAACTTATTCCGCTGATAATCATATTTTAGTTCCTATTTATTTAGGTGGTAAAGTAAATTTTAATACAAACAAACTTTTTATTTCCTTTATAAATTTCGAAATGGGATATTCACATTTGAGTTATAATAGTTTTAATAATTTTAAGTCAGTTGACCCAGAAACTGGAGAGGTTTTAGGTTATCGTCCAGACTTTAGTACTAAAAAAGAGGTTTCTGAAAATTTATTCGGGATAGGAATAGGTGCCGGGTTATCTCATCCAATGACAGAATCGTTAGGTTTAGTTTTATCATTTAAGTTAAACAGTTATATAAACTCAAACTACTATGGTTTATTTAGCACTAGAGGAACTTACTCTATGTTTTTGGCTGGTTTTAATTTTAAGATTTAATAATGCCTAACCCGCCAATCAAGCGGACGCCGTCCGTCAGCTGACGGATCACATTCGGCATTTTTATAATTATGGCTTAGTAGTTACGTGTTAAGTTTCTTGTGCAAAGTTGTTCTGTTAAATAATTTTTTTATAAATAAAAAGTTGTTGGTATTGTTAGGCGTTTCTGTGTTGGGGCGCCGCTTATCGGCAACGTCGTTATACACAAAACTAAAGGAGTCAACAATGAGAACAATAATTAACCATATTTCGCCTTATGTATTAATTATTATACTTTTGTTTTTGTTTCATTCAAGTAATTTATTATTTGCACAAACAACAACGACCATTGGATTTTCTGCCGGTTACGGTATGCTAAATATGAAGGAAGTAAATAGTGATCTAAAAGATACTTATCAATTATTGCAGTCTGCAAATATTCCGGCTTCATCACCCGAAGAAATAGAAGGTGGTTTGTTCGTTGATGGAAATTTCTTGGTTCGGCTAGAGAAAATATCTTTAGGTGCTTCAGTTAGCTACATTACGGGTAAGGGAAATTTAACCTATAGTGACTTTAGTGGAAGTATTGAAGAAAGCTATGACGCAAGCACTATAGAAATTATGGGAATAATTGGGACAAATGTGCCATTTAATCAAACTGTTTCTCTTTCTTTAAGAGGTTATGCTGGTTATGGTATAGCTTCTGCTAACCATATTGGGAGAATTAATTTCTTCGCTTCACCACAAGACAATATTAATGTTACAAACGATGTTTCCGGTGGATATTTTGCTGCACGTATACAAGGTGGTATAGAAATATTGGTCGAACCTGTAATGCTAAATTTTTCGTTAGCATACAGAATTGCTAATGCTGGTAAATTAAAAGGGGATATGACAGAAAACGGCATCAGTTTTAGTAATATGGGTGTTAGAAATGTGCGTGGTGGTGATATTGAATTTGATTATTCTGGAATAACCTTTATGGCTGGTATTCAATTTCAATTATAACATTTGTGTACAACCCGCCAATCAAGCGGACGCCGTCCGTCAGTTGACGGATTGCTTTTGGCATTTCAGCCAGAGGCTGACAAGTGTGTAAATATTGGCTTGTAGTTCCCCGTCAAAGGTGGGCAAGTGTTCTAATTGTTAATTGTATATTGTTAATTAATCATTTTTATCCGTTAGCTAATGGATGGATTTCGGCTTAGGCACAATGCTGTTATATAGCTAATATTTTTGAAATTATATATAGGATGTATTTATGCCAAATTTCAATCCAGAATGCATTTGGAAATTCAATTGTTCTCTAAATGGTAGCGGTGCAGATGATTATGATTTCTTTGCAACTTGGGGAAACTTAACAGGTCAAAGAAATAATCTTCAATATGTACGTATAACTCTCTATTATTGGAATGAGGCTGATGGTTGGAAAACTAAATCAAAAACTTATATTCCACCAAATGCCTCAACTTCAGATCCTTACACTTTTTATGTGCAATTATATTACAGTTGGTGTAAGGGTTCTGGGTGCAATTCACCAACCTATTACGGTAAAAAGTATAAATTTAATACACTGGTTGAAATCATTTATGGTGGAAACGGACAACAATTGGTTATTGATGAATATTATTATGATAGTAATTCGATTTCCTCAAACCTTAAATATTGCAAAACCGATCCTTTGTATGTTGAAGTACATCCAGACTGCACTAATAGATTACCTAATTGCTGATGAATAAAAGCAGGAAAGGAGTAATTTTAATGAGAATATTTTTTATTCTTATTGTCTTTTGGGTTAACACCCTAGGTCAGGCATTTCTGGATAGACACTGGCTCTTTTTTAATAAAGAAAACTCACCAATAAGTTCCAATATTATCAATTCGATAGATACAGATTCTGAAGGAAATTATTGGATTGTTACGGCGCCTGAATTTGCTGATACACAAATTGTTTCTAATGGCTATTTACATAAAATGAAAAATAATAATTGGATTATTTTTGATAATAATAATTCCCCCCTTGATAAAAACATTGTTGAGGATGTAGCAATCACAGCAGATGGAAAAGTTTTGGTTGCTACAGTAAATGGCCTATATATTTTATCAAATAACAACTGGGACAGTCTTAATACGAGCAATTCGCAATTGCCAGATAATTTTATATACCGAGTCACTATTGATAAGCAAAATCGTTATTGGTTAGGAATTCCCAATTACGGAGTCGGCGTTTATGATAATGGGAGTTTGATTTTTTATGATGACAATAACTCTTTTCAAGGTATTGCTGATTTTAATTTTATTGAGGTTGATAGTAGTAATACCATTTGGATTGGTAGCAATAATTTCGGTTTGTATTCCTTTGATGGAAATTACTGGAGGAGAAGAATAAATGGACCATTTGGAAGTGGTGTAAATGAACCTAATATGATAGTTGGTCTATCAGTAGCCAATCAGAATCTAAAATGGGTTTCGATTAATATTTTAGGTGGCGGTTGGAAAATTGGATACACAGAAGATGATTCAACCTGGTTCTATTTTGATCATAATATTATTGGATTAGATAGCTTGAACCGATTGTCTTACGAAGGAGTCGTCGTAGACAAAAACAATATCAAATGGTTTGGAAGCAGAGATGGGCTAATTAAATGTAATAACTTTAATTGGTCTATACTCGATTCAACGAACTCACCCATCCCATCAAACTCATTTGGTTTAGGTATTATAGATCAGTTTAACAATAAGATTTATGGTCTGGCTAATTTAGGATTAATATTTTATAATGAAGATAGTGTTGTTGTAAGTTCAGTAGAAGAAAATTATCATATTTTGAATAATATCTACCTTTTACAGAATTATCCAAATCCATTTAATCCAATAACAAAAATAAAATTCACTATTCCAAAATCAGAATTAGTTCAAATAAAAGTTTATGATATACTTGGAAAAGAAATTAAAACATTATTAAATGAATATAAGCAAGCTGGTACATATGAAATAGAATTTTTCACTGGATCCTTCGGAGATGCAAGTAATTTATCAAGTGGAGTTTATTTTTACAGAATGATTAGCGGAAATTATTCTGAGACAAAAAAGATGATATTGTTAAGATGAAAGAAAGCCATATAACAATTGCCTCAAGCCGTCCCGAAAAATTTTGGGATTCGCACTCGGCATTTGTGCAGATTAAAAGGTAGTAGTTCCCCGCAAGAGACGGACACGTTGTATAATCTTTCTTGGTAAAGGTCATACTGTTAAAAAAGTTTCCACCAAAGGCGGGCAGGTGTTCTAATTGTAAATTGTATATTGTTAATTATTCATTGTTGTGCGGGGCTTCGGCTTAGGCAAAATGCTGTTATACTTACTGAAAGTGTAAACATTAATGAGATTAATTTTAAGATTTATTGCGATATTACTATTTAGTTTTGCAAGCATATTTGCGCAAAATGAATCAAACCAGTTTGCTCAACTTAAAATTAGAATAAAATCAAATGATACATATGCATATAATCACTTCACGGTAATTCAACAAGATAATATTTCATCACAGCATTATTCTTTTTTAAATTTGACTGGCCAAGCATTAGTTGGTTCGACACTTGCCATTGTTTTTTCGATCCCACCAATAAGTGCCGGATTTGCTGATGCCTGGAGTGGAAAATCAAACGATGCGTCTCAAACAGCTTTGGAGATTTTGGCAATATCTTCATATTTATTCGGTGCTGCTGTGGGTGTTCATTGGATTGCTTCTTATGAAAATCCAAATCTTTCATTTTGGGGGACATTTGGTTATTCTACTATTGGTGGCAGTGTTGGTGCAGTATTAGTATCAATTCTTGCAACTAATTATACAACTATTCCAACTGTTGGTGTTATAATAGTAGCTTTAACTCATATTATTGGTGCAATGATTTATGCATCTTTTATTTCAGATTGGCCAAATGAAAGTCAGGAAATATCTTTTCATAAAATAAATATTTCGCATAAAGATTTAATTGAACAAACAAAAATTATCAATTTAGAATTGTTAAGAATTAAATTGTAGTATGTATAACCCTACCAATCAACTCCAACGTATTTTCGAACCTGCCTGTTGCGGGCAGGTTCGGTTAAGTTGAAAATATTTTTTTCGGTTCTCTTTAATCATCAATCCTTTTAATACCAGAAATGAAATTGAAGTACGAATGAATCGTTATCTACAGAAGGATTTTCAATTTGTAATCTGTATTGTGGTCTTATCTCAATAAAACTGTACGGCTGAAATTCAAACCCAATAACAAATCGCGATAATTCATCTTTCGATAAGTTAATATCCGGATCAATTCTGTCGTAACGAACAACGGCATCGAGTCCGGTTAAGATTCCGTACGATGCTTCAATCATCATCACAGAAGTTTTTGTATCAGCTAAAATTAAATTTTCAGCAATGTCATATTCGGCTAACAGAGAAAATTCATCAAAGCCAAATCCTGCAAAGCCGCCAAACATATTCACTCTGTTGGGTGCTTTTGCCAGAGAATAGGAGCCGCCCAAAAGTAATCCGAATGAATTAATCTTTGGTGTTAATTCAATTCGTGCAGTAAATGTCGGATCTTTTGATAATGGTCTTGCTGGTGCAATATTGTTTGAACCAACGCTCGCTGTTGCATACAGAAATTTATCAACATAAAGACCTAATTCAACTCCTGCTTCGTTATAGAAAGGATTGTAAATTAATCCGCGATAAGTGCCTTGCGAAAAAAGTAATCCGAAGTCTCCGCCTCGTGTGTAAGCAGTGTGATCATCCAATCTCAATCCATAATTTGGAACAAATGCGCCTGCTTTGATGTAGCTTTTATTTGGCAGTATGTGCGCAACACCGTAACCTTCCCAGATTCTGTTCACGAAATCATATTTAGCGATTACATTAATTTCTTTTGATAATGCAAAGTTGGAATAAATTGAACCGCTCATATTCTGAAAATCTGTTCTCTTCTTTTCCTGAGAGTAAAGATATTGTGAACGGAAGTCCAGCCCGATGTGAATGTTATCTGAAATTCTTGGTGACATCATAAATTCTTTATCCGGAGTTGAAATCATGCTTAAAACATTTTTGCCCCAATGCCAGCCATTTTCATTTCTGATAATTCCGCCTGAAGGATTATAATGACAATCTATGCAGCGATCTCCAAGTTTAACAGCGAATCGTGGTAAAGCTGTAGTTGTGTCAACAGCGATAAAAAGGATCAAAACACAAAACACATAAGAAATGTTTTTCATATTGTACCTTTATGTTGATGAGTAATAGTGATTGAAAAATTTTTTAGCAGAATAAATTCTGCTTTACGGAATAGTTATTAAATGAGAGAATTCGGGACAAATTATTTAATTTAAGTTACGTTACGCAAATCTGTGAAACCATCGAGGTTTGGCTAAAAATGCAGTCAATATAAAAGAAAAATTTTTAATTATTTCAGAAAACCTCGAAGGTTTTTATCAAATGTGTGTAACATAACTAATTTAATTTCCGTGCAACTACAACTGTGCTTTTTAATGATTCAACTATGCCGGAATTTTCGTTCAGTGACTCGAGGAGAATGATATAAATTCCGATTCTGAGTGCATTGCCATTATCATCAAGTCCATCAAAGATTGCTGAGCCGGTTGAACCGCTTGGCTGATTGGTGTAAATGGTTCTGACTAATCTTCCTCTGCTATCAAAAATTTTTAATTTTACCTGTGATACCGGCTGAGAAAGATTGTAGTTTATAATTGCATAATCTTCAAAGCCATCATTATCAGGCGAGAATGGATTTGGTGAGACTGAAATACCCGATTGAAGATTTTTGTTCTCAGTAAAAATACTATTCATAAATCCCGGCGTTCCTCCAACGGCATTAACACAACTGCTCCAGTTCAGCGGATCGTTGCTGCCAAGGTTTGGATTAATTCTTTCGAGTGATTTATTCTTTGTTGAAATGATATTTTTATTATGCCATTTATCAGAGTAATAAACCGAGTCAATAACATTACCTTTAACATCTTTAAGAAGAATCAATTCACCGGTGTTTACCAATCCAAGTGAAGAAGTTCCGACAACATTTTTAAATTCATAATTGCCGAGATTATACTTGCTGAGCATAATTGAATCAGCAATTAAAAGAAAATATGAGCGTGGTGGAATAGAAAAACCTGTTGAAAACAATTTGTATGTATTTCTGTTTTCATCAGAGATTGTCCAGCCGCCAATATTAACGCTATCATCGGTTGAATTATAAAACTCAATGTATTCGCTGTTATCAACATCAGGATCGAACATAATTTCATTTATAACGATGGTGTTTCTCTGATAAGCCGGCATATTGAAAATTGAATTTACTTCGCCCGGCGTACTTCCGCTTTGTGAGAGTGATAAAGTCCAGTTTGTACTATCATTTGTTGCATCATTCAGACTTATTCTTTCAATTGATACACCTTTTTTATTTCCCCACGAAGAGCGATAAAACAAGCTGTCAATTATTCCGTTTCTGAAATCATACAAAATAACTCCGTCTGAAGTATTTCCAAGTGTTCCGAAGTTAGCATAAAAAACTTTTGATTGAACATTCGGATAAAAGCTTTGGAAACTTGTATCTCTTGAAACTATGAAATACTCGTTCGGAGAAATGAAAACATTCTGATTTGTAATTAATGCTTTGGTCGGAGTTGTAAGTACATCGCTTATACTCCAGTTGTTTATATTGATTGAATCCGATGAAACATTAACCAGCTCAATCCATTCCGGGGATGAGTCGCTTGGATTGTACATTACTTCATTTATTCTGATTATGTCCGAAGCAAAACCAGGTTCAATAAATTTCTCAGAATAATTATTAAGTGTATCTGAATCTTCTGCAAAGTCAACAGATGATGCAACAAGAGTTCTGCGTTGAAGATTCTGAATTTGTGAACTGGCTGTAATAATTATTGAATCGCCTGCAGCAAGATTTGTTGATGTAACTGTTGAAAGAAGTTGATCAACTACATTATTTGAATCAGTATCAATGAAGAATTTTATTTCGAATGCTGAAGCGGAATTTAATCCGGTATTTTTAACTTTTGCAGAAACAGAAACATTATCGCCCGAAACAGGAAATCTCGGAGTAAAAATTATTTCTGCTAATTGAAGATCATATTCCTTAGGTGTTATGCTATTAATTCTTCCCGGAGTACTCTGTTCTATGTCAATACTGCTTGCCCAGTTTGACTGTTGATTTGAATTTACAATTGAAGAAATTCTTTCGAGTGAATATCCATTTGTTCCGCCCCATTGATTTGAGTAGAAAACAGAATCAATCGTTAATCCGCATTTATCTTTCAGAACAACACCATCAATATCATTATTTAATGTTGGTAAGTTAAGTTTCAGCACAGGAGAAAGAATAAATCGATGATAGTTGAAGATAGTCGTATCTTTCGTAAGCACTGCATAATCTCCAGCACGAATAACGAAATCAGTTTTAATCTCTGCAGTAACAGGAGTTGTAATCACATCTGAAATTTTCCAGCCGTTAAGATTTATATCTGTATCAGAATTGTTATATAACTCAATCCACTCAGGTTCACCGCCAAATGGCGCAAACATTATTTCATTTACAACAACAGTCTGAGGTGGAAAGCCGGGCTCAATAATTTTATAGAAATAATTGTTTGAAGTATCCTGATCGCTTGAAAAATCGGCGATAACATAAAATGCTTTTTTACTCAACAGATTCAGGATTTGATATGAAAAATTAGCCACAGCAGAATCATTACTGCCCAGTTGAAGTTGTGTTAGTGTTTCAAGCAAGACATCAGGAATGGAATCGAGATTTGTATCTTCAAACAAGCTTAGTGAATATGATGCTGAAAAGTTTCCGATATTTTTTATCATCGAAGCGATATTAACATTATCACCGTTGAGCGGATATTTAGGTTGAAAAAGAATATCGCTTACAAATAAATCAAAATCTTTTTTGGTAACCGAGTTAAAAGTGCCCGGAGTAGCTTTGTATCTGCTAATGGAAGTTTTCCAGTTAGCAGAATCAGTTGAAGAAACATTAACATCAATTCTCTCGAGAGATTTTCCGCTGCTTCCGCCCCAGCCGGAAAAGTACTGAAGCGAATCAATCACACGATTTAACGAATCGAGTAAAATTAATTTATCATTAGTATTATTAAGTGTTGGAAACGGTTTTACATAAACTCTTGCTTGAATGTTATAAAATGAAAAGATGGATGAGTCTTTCGCAATTACTAAAAATTCTTTCGGATTAAGATTTAATGTATCAGTAATAACTTTTGTTGTATCAACGGCGTCGGAAATTTTATAATTTTTCAGATTGATTGTTTTATCAGAACGGTTAAATATTTCAATCCATTCCGGCTCAGGTGAAGAGGGAGCATACATAATTTCATTTATCACAATATCATTTCTTATTTCGTTTACTGTTACTCCAACAACTTTGGTGAATGCAATATTATTTGTTGTATCATTATCGGGCGATGTGTTTATCAGAAGAATAAAATTATTTTCACCTTCAGCAAGATTTTGTGTGATGAATGTTGCCGAGATTGAATCACCTGTTATTAAAGGATTAAAGCTTTGCTGAGTAACTAGTTCATTCAGTTGAGGAATAGAATCAAAGTTAGAGTCATTGAACAACAGTAATTCAAAAAAGCCGGAAGCATTTAATCCGATATTTTTAACTATTGAGTTGAATGAGATTGATTCGCCAATAATTCCAAACTCAAATGTTGATTTGAAAACAGAGATAGTTAAATCATAATCTTTCGGAGTTACTGAATTTATCTTTCCCGGCGTTGCCTTAAAAATACTTTGTGAAGTTTTCCAGTTTTGAGGATCATTGCTCGGATTATCTTTAAGAATTCTTTCAAGCGATTTCCCTTCTGTATTTCCTCCCCACGAAGGAAGATAATTCACGGAGTCTATCAAAACATTCATTGAATCTTTTATAACTACAGCATCGCCTGTATTGTTAAGCGCCGGCATTGAAATTTTAATTATGGGTGATGAAACAGGAAAGTAATTAATTATCGAAGAATCAGCAGTCAGCACCACAAAAGAATCCGGCTGAAGAATAAAATCAGAATTAGTTACAGTAACACTTGTTGTTGCATCTGTAAACTTCCATTTTTTCAGGTTAATCGGATTTGCGGATTTATTCAGAAGTTCAACCCATTCCGGCTGTCCGCTTGAGGGCGCATACATAATTTCATTGATGATTAAATCATTATAAACACTTCCCGGCGGGTAAACAGAAAATGATTTAATCAATTGGTTATTAAGCGGATTTTCATCCTCACTAAAATTTACTTTTGAAATTATCTGATAAGAACCAACTGCAAGTGAACTAAGAATTGTTGATGCAGTAATTGAGTCACCGTTAACAAGATTTGAATACAATTGCGAAAAGATTAATTCGTTTGCCTGTCCCGTAGAATCAAAATTATTGTCATTAAAAATTTCAACCGTAAAGTTGACGGCTGATAACACACCTTTGTTTTTGATTGTTGTTGTTACAGAAACATCTTCTCCGAGTATTGGCTGCGGTGGATTAAAAATTAATGAAGAAACAAGCAAATCATAATTCAGCGGTGTAACTGAATTAGTGAATCCGGGCGTTCCGTTGCTGACAAGTGAGTTAGCCCAATTTAATTGTGATGAATCGCGATTCATCAGAATTTTTTCATCTGAATAAGTTTGTAAGTTATTAGCAGAATAAAAGTAATAATCAATAGTATCGTTAGCTGAGTTAAGAAGCCAAACTGGTCGGCTTGTAGTATTCGCCATTCCCGATGAGCCAAAAGAACCATCAGCAATTTTTAATACTAATGCGTTTGATGGAACTAAACCAGTGTAAATTCCATTTACCAGGTCATAATCATTTTCAAAAATTATTGCAAAAGTTTGCGGAGGAAGTAAAGTACCAAATCCGGCATCAATAATTACATCATTAGCGGAAGTGTAATATTTAATTTTCCAGTTAGAAAGATTTACTGATTGAGTTGAACTTGTATTATAAATCTCAACAAACTCATTGTTTCCGCTTGTAGGATAGAACATTATCTCAGAAAAAATAATTGAGGTATCTGGTGACTGAGAAAAAATAATTTGAGTCAGGAACAAGGGAAAAATGATATAAAATTTTTTAATCATTAATGGATAATGCTATTTATAATATTCTTTGTTATTTATTTTCTTGGAACCGGTTCGCGTGAAGCGAGATATTCAAAAAGTGAATCGGGAATAATTCTTAAAAATCTTACTGCAAGCGAAATCGCAAGAGGAAACTGAATTCTTTTTTTGCCTTTCTTAATTCCTTTTACAATAATCTCTGCGGCTTTATCTGGTTCCATCAGAAATGGCATAAAGAATTCGTTCTTATCTGTCATTGGAGTTTTTACAAATCCTGGTCTTACTGTTATAACTTTTACATTGTATGGTTTCAGTTCAATTCTCAGACTTTCGAGAAAAATTGTTGCAGCAGCTTTGCTCGCACAGTAAAATCCACTTTTAGGAAATCCGCGGCTATCTGCAAGACTGGAAACTCCGACAATAACTCCATTTCGTTCGTTCATAAAATCAGGCAGCATAACTTCAACAAAATTTATAATACCCATTACATTAGTATCAAAAATTAATTTTGCTTTTTCTGCACTAAAATCTTTTATGCTTGATCTGAAACTTACTCCGGAATTAAGAACAGCAATATCAACTTTACCAAAATCAATTTTAACCTGACGGTAAACACTTTTTATTTCATCAATGTTGGTAACATCGCACTTATAGGAAGCAGCTCTGGTTTTAACTTCAAGATTTTTTATAAACTTATCAAGGATTTCTTTTCTTCTGGCAGTTAAGGCAAGTAATGCACCTTCTTCTGCAAATTTCTTTGCCATCGCTTCACCAATTCCTGATGAAGCACCGGTAATTAAAACCACTTTATTCTTTAAGTTCATATCGGATTGATTTTTTCAGTTAAAATCTATAATAAGTTTTCATTGAAATCAAAAATTATACTCAGCAAAATTTTACCTGAATATTGCGAGGTTAAAATTTTTTCGTTTATATTTTGTGCGAAAATCACAAAATTTATTCAGATGTTTTTTGGTAAAATAATTGATATTGATGAGGTTCTCGTAAGGGAAGAAGTACTGAATACTCCTTTTGCCTGTGACTTAAAAAAATGTAAAGGTGCCTGCTGTACTTTAGATAGTGAGTTCGGTGCTCCGGTTACAGAAGAAGAAATTGAACAGATAAATCAAATCCTTCCGATAGTGAAGGAATACATTACTGAAGAACATAAAAATGAGATTGAGCAAAACGGGTTCTTCGAAAAAAAATATGATGAGCTTTTGCTGAGAAGTGTAAACAACAAAGCTTGTGTATTTGTTTACTACGAAGGAGATATTGCTAAATGCTCAATTGAAAAAGCTTACTTTGATGGAAAAGTGAAATTCAGAAAACCAATTTCGTGTCACTTATTTCCAATCAGAGTTGCAAAGTTTGGCGGAGATATTCTTCGATACGAAAAATTCGGAGAATGCAGTCCGGCTCTTGAAAACGGAAAAAAACTTAACATAACTATTGCAGAATTCTGCAAAGATTCTTTAATAAGACTTTATGGAGAAAAATGGTATTCACAACTAAAGGAAAAATCGGGTCGTTAATATGCTAACACTTAATCAAAGACTATCTCAGCAACAGAGACTTTCACCACAGCAAATACAATATCAGAAACTGCTTCAGCTAAACAATCTTGCGCTCGAGCAGAGAATTAAAACCGAGTTGGAATTAAATCCTCTTTTGGTTGAAGAGATGGAACTTGATACTGATCAGGATGATAAAGAAAAAGAAACCGAAGACGAAACACAATCAGAAGTTGATGCTGCTGAAGAAGCTGATAAAGCTGATGAGGAATTTACACTTGAAGATTTTATGAATGATGATGAACTTGATCACGAAAAATTAAACAGAAGCAACGACGAAGAAACTTTTCATCCAATTGCACCACAAAGAACCTCTCTCTACGAACACCTCCGCGAACAATTGATGATGCTTGACCTTGATGAGAATCTTTATATTCTTGGCGAAGAAATAATCGGTAATCTTGATGCAGACGGTTATCTGAAAAGAGACCTTGCTGAAATAGTAAATGAACTTGAGCTTTTTGAGCATATAAAAATTGATATGAAGGATGCTGAAGAACTTTTGAAAAAAATTCAGAAGTTTGATCCGATTGGAATAGCAAGCCGTACGCTTCAGGAATGTCTTATTGTTCAGCTGCAGGAAGCTAAAGCTGATGAATATTACAAATACATTGCAATAAAAATCCTTGAAGATTATTACGATGAATTTACAAAACGCAGATTCGATATCATTAAAAAGAAAATGAAACTGACTGATGATACTTTGAAAGAAGCTCTCGACTTAATTCAGAAGATGAATCCGAAACCTGGCGAAGGTAATGTTGATATTGTTGAAATGAATCAGGTTACTCCCGACTTTATAATTGAAAAGAACAACGGCTCCTGGACGGTTACTCTCAATGACAAATCAATGCCTTCAATTACGATTGATAAAAAATATCTCGAAATGTTTGATGCAAATAAGCGTAAGAAAAGAACCGACCGAGAAAAAGAAACTTATAAATTCCTTCGTGAAAAATTTGAATCAGCTAAATGGTTTATTGCCTGCATTCAGCAAAGACGCGATACATTGATGAAAATAATGCGTGCAATTCTTGAAATGCAATATGAATTTTTTGAAAAAGGCCCGAAGTATTTAAAACCAATGATTTACAAAGACATTGCTGATATTATCGGAATGGATATTTCAACAATAAGCCGCGTTGTTAATGGTAAATATGTTCAAAGTCCGCAAGGTATTCACGAACTCAAATACTTTTTCAGTGAAGGACTTTCAACTGATACAGGAGAAGAAGTATCGAATAAACACATCAGAGAAAGAGTGAAGGAAATTATTGAATCTGAAAACAAAAAAGCTCCCTACAGTGATGAGAAGATTGCAAAGATGCTTCAGGCAGAGGGAATTCATGTTGCAAGAAGAACTATTGCCAAATATCGTGAAATGTTAAAAATACCAGTAGCAAGACTTCGTAAAGAAAACATTTGATGAACTATTTCTATGATGTTCTTATACTCATCTTCCTTTTAGGATTATTCGGTTATACACATTCAGTTCTTGCTTCGTTAAAAGTAAAAGAATTTATAAAGCAGCAATTCGGCAATGCAATAGCATTTTACAGATTGTTCTATAATCTCTTTTCTCTTGTTTCGTTATATCTGATTTGGGAATATGCACCACATCCATCATTAAGAATTTATAAGCTCAGTCCTCCTTTCGATTATCTTGTGTTGATTCCACAATTTATTTCTTTGATTGGAATTATCTGGTGTTTCAGATACATCTGCTTCAAAGAATTTCTGGGTTTAAGTCAGATTGAAAGATTTTTAAATAAAGAATATTCAGAAGATGAACTTGATGAGAAGATGACTTTTCGTGTTGAAGGTCCTTATAAGTATTCAAGACATCCAATATATTTTTTCTCAATTGTCTTTTTGGTATTCAGAGCTGAGATGGATTTGTTTTACCTCACAATGCTCATAGCATTCATAATATATTTTTACATCGGTTCTGTTTATGAGGAAAAGAAATTAATCAGAATATTCGGTAAAGTATATGAAGATTATCAGAAGGAAGTACCAAGAATTTTCCCGATTAAAATATTCAATAATAAATCCTGATTTTATTTTTTAAGTTAGAGTAAGATTATTAAAATCTTTCTAATACAAGGAGTTTGAAAATGGAAAACATAAAATCAACAACTATAATTGGCGTTGTGCACAACGGAGTTGCTGCGCTTGGCGGCGATGGTCAGGTAACACTTGGTAATACTGTAATGAAACACAACGCAGTAAAAATCCGTAAAATTTCTGATGGAAAAGTTTTATGCGGATTTGCCGGTGCCTCAGCAGATGCTTTTACTTTGATGGAAAGATTTGAAGATAAACTTCAGCAATATCGCGGAAATGTTTTTCGTGCTGCTGTTGAACTTGCCAAAGACTGGAGAACTGATAAATATCTTCGCCGGCTTGAAGCGATGCTTGCAGTGATTGCCAAAGATACCGCACTTATTGTCTCTGGAAACGGAGATGTAATTGAACCCGATGATAAAATTGTTGCAATCGGTTCGGGCGGAATGTATGCTCTCGCTGCAGCTAAAATGTTAAAGAAACATAGTAATCTTTCAGCAAAAGAAATTGTTGAAGAGTCACTTAAAACCGCAGCAGAAATTTGCATTTACACTAATGATAAAATAAACATTGAGGTGATTGAATAATTATGGAACAAAAACAATTTGATATGAAAGCACTTACTCCAAGTGAAATTGTAAGAGAACTTGATAAATATATAATCGGACAAACTGAAGCTAAAAGAGCCGTAGCTATTGCACTTCGCAACAGATGGAGAAGACAGCAGGTTAAAGATGTTCTTCGTGAGGAAATTATGCCGAACAACATAATCCTTATCGGTCCGACCGGCGTTGGTAAAACTGAAATTGCACGAAGACTTGCAAAACTTGCTCAGGCACCATTTGTAAAAGTTGAAGCTTCAAAATTTACTGAAGTAGGTTATGTGGGAAGAGATGTTGAATCAATGGTTCGTGATTTAGTTGAAGTTGGTGTTAATCTCGTTCGCTCAGAAAAGACAAAAGAAGTTCAGGCAAAAGCTGAAGAAATGGCTGACGAAAGAATACTTGATATTCTTATCCCGCCGGTTAAAAAAACCTCCACATTACAAACCACTGACGAAGTTAATGGTTCATCAGATGAAACAGAATCTGAAGAATATCAGAATCAGAAAACAAGAGAGTGGATGAAAGCAAAACTTAAAAAAGGTGAACTTGATGATAAACTGATTGAGTTTGATGCTCAAACAACAGCAACTATCGGAATGCAGGTGCTTGGTCCTTTTGGTATGGATGATATGGGAATTAATATTCAGGAAATTATGGGCAGCTTAATGCCAAAGAAAAAGAAGAAAAGAAAAACTACTATTAAAGAAGCACGACAATTTATGGCTCAGGAAGAAGCTCAAAAGCTTATTGATATGGAAGCAGTTCAGAAAGAAGCGATTGAAAGAGTTGAAAATTCGGGAATTATATTTATTGATGAAATTGATAAAGTTGCCGGTGGCGGAAAAGGTCAGGGTCCTGATGTTTCGCGTGAAGGTGTTCAAAGAGATTTGCTTCCGATTGTTGAAGGTTCAAATGTTAACACTAAATATGGAGTTGTAAAAACAGACCATATACTTTTTATTGCTTCGGGAGCTTTTCATGTTTCAAAACCATCTGATCTTATTCCCGAACTTCAGGGAAGATTTCCTATTCGTGTTGAACTAAACAGTTTAACTGAAGATGATTTTGTACAGATACTAACCAAACCCGAAAATGCTTTATTAAAACAATACAATGCTTTGCTCGAAACGGAAGGTGTTAGCCTTGAATTTACTGATGATGCAATAAGAGAAATTGCGCGAATTGCTACAGAAGTAAATGAACAGGTTGAAAATATCGGTGCAAGAAGACTTCATACAATTCTTACAACCTTACTTGATGAAATTCTGTTCGATGTTCCTGATAAAATTCCTTCGCCTCAAGTTAAAATTGATGGTGAATTTGTAAAAAGTAAACTTGAACGAATCGTAAAAAACAGAGATCTGAGCAAATTTATTTTATAGAATTATGTTTATGCCACACTTCAATTCATCGGGTGTGGCATAAGCAAATCACTCTAATAGTCTCATTTCGAAAAAATAAAACCGCTTAAAAATTTTAAAACCTTATTTCACTATTTACTTTATTGCCTAATTCTCTTAAGTTTATTTCAGATATTTTGCGGGGTTCAAAATGAAAAAATTATTTATCACCTGCCTTTTATTTTTTCTGATTTTCTCTCTTACACCAGTTGCCCAGGAATTTCATAACCTTAATGGAATCGAAACTCAAAATGGAAGGACATATCTCCTTTACCGCATAGGAAGTCCATCTGTTTATAGTTCAGTATATAAACTTGACCTTGACACACAGCAGGATGAAATGATAATGTATGGATTTTTTTATAGCACTCCTTTTGGTACTGAAGGCAAAGCAATTAATGATTATGAATTCTTTCCGAATGACTCAGTCAATTTTATGAATGTCGGTAATGAAATTAATTTGGATGTCTGGGGAACAATTTACAGGAACGACTCGCTGAGTTTTTCAATCCCTTTTGATTTGGTTAAAGTTGATATTTCAAAGCAAAACCCTCAGAAAGTGTTTGTGGGTGCTGATTATAATTATCTATTAAGGAGCTTTGATGGCGGCTATACATTTCTTATGGATTCGTCAAAGCAATTTACAATGCTTTCACTCTCATTTTTTAATGATAATATCATCTTCGGATTGGATAGTTTGAACAGGTTAATAAAATCATTCGATGGGGGCAATTCTTCAGTTCTTGTTGACACATTAAAAATTGATGATGTTTTTAATTCAAAATTCCTTTACGATTCTGATCAGCAGCATATCCATCGAGTTAACAGAAGTTATGACAAGTATGTTTTTTCTGTTTCGAACAATGCCGGAAATCAATTTAGCTGGACAAAAACTTTTGAGAGCAATCTACCGATTTACATTTCGATTGACACTTCTTTAAGTGGAGTAATCTTTCTTTCTGCAGGAAGATACATATATAAATCAAACGACTACGGTTTAACATTTCAAGTGTACAAGACTTTAGATAATAAAATCACAGGCATATATAAAAAGCCAAACTCTGATATTCTGTTTGCTTCTACAAAATATAAGATTTATAAAATTACTCCCGATACAATTACAGTTATAAAATCTTTTTCAGTACCAACTTCATTGCTCAATTATTATCCGCTAAAAATTGGTAATAAATGGATTTATGATCAAACTACTATTGTAGATGATTTTCCGCCGCAGGTTTACTTCAGCACGATTGTTAAAGAAGTAATTCGTGATTCAGTTGCACCAAACAATAAAAAATATTTTGTAATTAAAGAAGGTTCAAATGATCACTTCCTTGAAAGAATTGACAGCACAACCGGTAAAGTGTACAGATATATTTCCGGGTCCGGTTTCCCCGATGATGAATTACTTATAGATGATCTTACTTTAGAATTTGGTGACACAGTAAAATCTTTCAGAATAGGATATTATATGCCAGATGGATTTACCACTATGAGGGAAATTACAAATTTTACAAAATGGGGTTCAGTAAGAAAAAGAAAAATATTTGAGACATACACTTTGGGGATGCCGGTTTATTCTTTAACAGATGGATATGGTTTGGATAGTTCATATTACCAATTTGATTTCGGCTATACAATAAATTCACTAAGAGGTTGTGTAATTAATGGTATTGCTTACGGTGATACAGTTCTTTCAGTTGAAAACAATGAAAATGCTCCAGTGAATTTTGTATTATACCAAAACTATCCCAACCCGTTTAATCCAAGCACTACGATTAGTTGGCAAATGCCGGAAAGTGGTAGAGTCACAATCAAATTATTCGATATACTTGGAAGAGAAATTGAAACTATAGTTGACGGATATTACGAAGCTGGTTTTCATTCTACACTCTACATTATAAATTCTGCATTGTCATCCGGAGTTTATTTCTATCAGTTGCGTGCTGGTGATTTTGTTGAAACGAAGAAGATGGTTTATTTAAGGTAAATCTTAATTAATAAAAAACTCATAGGAGAAAACATATGAGTAAAACAACTAATTCTCTGTTATTGTCATTAATCCTTATCACAATTTCTTTTGCACAAACAGCGGTAAGATTCCCATCTCAGGATTTTACACAAGAAAATTTTATTAGCTCTATTGTAAGGACACAGAATAATCAAAATGATTTATTATTAAAGGGCCAAACATCTACAACTTCAAAACAAATTTATCTTAATAATTTTAATCAAAGTAAAGTTATAGTTCCTGACAAATACCAGGTTTATAATTATATGATCGAATTAAATAAAATTAAATTACCACTGAATAATAACGGTGTACTTGCCGATATTCTAGTAAATGGAATAGAAGGGATGCGTTATGAAAATAAAGTATTAGTATTTTCGGGAGGATTTTATCTTGCTGGTAAGAATCAAAATCAATGGTGGGCAAATGGAGTTGCAACAGCTTCAAGAATAAATGATTACTTGCCCGGCTTACCGGGTTTTCCAGATGATCCGAGGAACAGGTTATATATTGTTAAAGTATCAGATCCTCCGTTCGGTAATTCGTGGCAGGTATGGTCAGATGCTGTATTACTTGGAGCTGGATTTTATGATGGAAATAACGATGGCATTTATACACCAATTGACTTAAATCAAAATGGACAATGGGATACTAATGAAGACAAACCTGATTTACTTGGTGATATTACAGTTTGGTGCACTTACAACGACAGCAGGCCATCTAATCAGAGACGATTCAATGATATTGAACCACAAGGGATTCAAATTAAACAAACTGTTATGGGTGTAAAACCGAATAATTCTCATCCGGCAGATAATGTGGTTTTTGTTCGTTATCGAATCGTTAATAATGGTAGTGTCACCAACGAATTCGACTCCGTTTATTTTTCAATATGGTCAGATCCTGATATTGGTCAAGACAACAATGGTTATCTGGATGATCTTGTTGGTTACGATTCGCTATTACAAAGTGGTTATGCATATAATGATGGCGATGACCCTGATTGGGGGATAAATCCACCTGCGATTGCAAATACATTGCTGCAAGGACCTGTTAAATACATTCCCGGAGTAACTTTTATTGACAATAATTCAAATGGTGTTTACGATCCGGGGATTGATTTGCCGCTTGATACAGCATATGTAAGAAATGGTGCTTGGATAGGTGAACAAGAATTTCCAGGCGCAAAAAATTTACGAGTGAGTTCATTCAGACACTTTATTCAATCTCATCCTATAGTAGGCGATCCTGCTAACGCACAGGAACTTATTCGTAGCATTCTTGGATACGATAGATTTGGAAATTTAATTGATCCCTGCACTTGGTATTATGGTGTAGTGAACGGTGTTAACTGCAATGAAGTAAACCCATTATTTATGTATTCCGGTGATCCGGTTACAAACTATGGATGGATAAACAATTATCCTGACGATCAAAGAATAATGACAACAGTTGGTCCATTTAAGTTAATTGCAAATCAGCCGGTTGATATTTGGGTTGCATATGTAGTTGGTCGAGGAACCGACGCACTAAATTCAGTTGAAGTTATGAGAGAGAATATTGTTTATACTTTTGATGTGTATAGGAATAACTTTACAACATTACCAGTTAAAGTTAAAGATAATAAATTCACAGTTAAAGAATTTAAACTTTACCAAAACTATCCTAACCCGTTTAATCCAAGCACTACGATTAGTTGGCAAATACCGGTAAGTGGCAGAGTCACAATCAAATTATTCGATATACTTGGAAAAGAAATCGAAACAATAGTAGATAGTTATTACGAAGCTGGTTTTCATTCTACATTATACATTTTACATTCTACATTGTCATCCGGAGTTTACTTCTATCAGTTGAAAACAGAAAATTATATTGAGACAAAGAAGATGACACTTTTAAAGTAAAATAGTTTTTTTACATTTATCTGTCTTTAAACTCATTCACATAAAGGAGTTTAAATGAAAAAAATTTTAGTTATCCTTCTTTTAATAATAAAGGATGTTTTATTAGCTCAGTATAATGACTTCAATAGAGTTTCAGTATTAGATTCAAACAAGGATTATACATCCTCTGCATTTTTTATCGACGCATCAAGCGGAAATGAAATGGTTTACTTATTTTATACTCAATCAGGACAACCATATGAAATCTTTTTAACCACTAATACAAATAGGTCCTATACCTGGAGCGAGCCGCAAAAGATAATGACTCCATCAATTGTAAAGGAAATATCTGTGTTAAGATTGAATCCATCTAAAATTTTATTGGCCTACACTAGTTACGGCATAATCAAATTTTTATCTACTTCAAACAACGGCTTAAGCTGGTCTCAAGGTATTTCCTTGAGTTACCATGATATTTCCCGGATTAAGTTGTTAAAACTGAAAAATGATCAGATAGGATTGATTTTATTTAGATATAGTTATGGCACATCATGGGCACATTTAATTACTTCGAGCAATGAAGGACAAAGTTGGAGCACCGCTGAATTATTATTAAACAATTTTAACTCAGCGGACTTGATATTAAATAATTCCGGAGATTATTTGTTATTCTTTTCAGATTCAACAGGTAATAAATTAATATTTAAAAGAAGCACTGACCTAATTAACTGGACTGCAGAAAGTGAAATTTTAGTATCCGCAAATCAGATAAAAAACATTAAAGTTGCGGTTAATAGTTCAGATAAAATATTTCTGACTTATTTGCAAACTTTCCCGGTCTATAATACAGACATATTTTATATTACGAGCGAAGATGGGGGAAACACATGGAGTAATCCGAATCAATTAACATTATTCAAAGGAAATGATTTTGCACAGCTTATATCATCAGCGAGAAATGACTTTGCAATCAGTTTTCACTCCATCAGATTAAATCAGTATAATCAAATTTATTTTGGATATTTATCCCGAAACAAAGATATAAATCCCCCACCATATATTTATCATTCATATTTGTTTCCAGAGCCAACTCCTGATCAAATTCCAACCACAGTCAGAGTAATTGCTGATAGTTATTATCCGATTAAACAAGTAACTGCTTTTGTGAAAAAAAATAATCTGAACTACAACCTTGTTCAGCTTTTTGATAATGGCTTAAATGACGATTCACTGCCAAACGATGGAATTTACGGCGGAAGAATACCATTCCAAATTTATGAATCAGATATGATATATTTCTATGTAATGGTTAAAGATGAAAATGGAAATAAATTCAGAAATAAAGAGACACAAGTTTATATTCCACTTCGAAACCAATATATCGGCAGAAATCTGCAAAATAAGTGGTTATTTCCGATTACAAGAGATGGGCGAATCGGAAGACCCTCAGATTTTAATCTTCCTTGGGGAGCTCATTACGATTCATTTCTTACAGTTTTCTCTTCGGGATTTTTGTTATCAGGATACAATGGTTCAAAATTATCTTTTAGCGGATTGCTTGAATCCAGAAACCTAAATAACTATGTTCCCGGAATAATCGGAGTATACCCCTCAGAATTTCATCCTTCAGTTAATTTATATGTTTTAGAATCTTCAGATCCTCCGTTTGGAACAAGTTGGCAATCTTATCGTTTTGCTGTCCAAAATGGTGCTCCATTTTATGATGGTGATAATAATGGAATTTATGATCCCATAGATAAAAACGGTAATGGTCAGTGGGATATTAATGAAGATGCTCCTGAAATTATCGGAAATATTACCACCTGGTGCGTTATTAATGATGCTATTTTTATATTACATCAATTTAGCGGAGAAATGGGAATTGAAGTTCAAGTCTCAACTTTCAACTTTAATTCAAATACCAATTATGAAGATCAGATTTTTATCAGATATAGAATAATAAATCGTGGTACAAGAGCTGAAATCTTGGATTCGGTTATCTTTTCATTCTATGTTGATCCTGATATTGAGGAATATCAAAATGATTATTTGGGGTGTGATACGATATTAAATCTCGGATACGCTTATAGTGGTTTTGATAAAGGAGTAAATAATCCACCGGCTGTTGGAGTTGCGTTATTACAAGGACCACCAGTTTATATTCCTAATGAAACTTTTATTGATAAGGATAACGATGGAAAATTTACTTCTGGGATTGATGAGCCCTTAGACAGTGCAGTTTTCAAATATGGAAATGGTATCCCATCAAAAATATATTCAGGGGCAAAAAATCAATCAATAACTTCTTTCTTTAAAAAGCTGATGTATGCTGGTTATCCAGAACCATACTATGCTGAAGGATACAGACTATGGCAGAATTCAATTCACCACGATGGTCAGATGATAAATCCCTGCGATGATTCATTTGGAAGTGTTTTCGGAAATGTGAATTGTTTTGATGTTAATAATAAGTTTCTCTTTTCGGGAGATCCTTATAATCGCATTGGTTGGATTAATACAGTTCCCGATTATGATGCTACTTTTTTGTTAAGCACTGGTGCATTCAGATTAGAGAAAGATGTTCCTATTGATATCTGGGGAGTTTTTGTCGGCGGGCGTGGAAATGATTCGCTGCATTCAGTAGTTAAACTGAAAGAGAATACACAGAAGGCAATAGAATTTTATAAAAATCTTCCTGTTGTTTATCAGAACCCTCAAATACCACAATTACCAACTGAATATGTTTTATACCAAAACTATCCTAACCCGTTTAATCCGAGCACTACAATCAGTTGGCAAATACCGGTAAATGGTAGAGTCACAATCAAATTATTCGATATACTTGGAAGAGAAATTGAAACAATAGTTGATGGTTATTACGAAGCAGGAAAACATTCTACCTTGTACATTGCAAATTCTGCATTGTCATCCGGAGTTTATTTCTATCAGTTGAAAACAGAAAATTATATTGAGACAAAGAAGATGATATTGCTGAGGTAAAAAACCTTTTTTAAGGTAAATAAACAAATAAAGATAACACTTTAAAGGGCTAAACTATGAAAGTTAAAATAATACTTTATTTTGTATTTATTAGTTTAACACCTAACGCACAATGGTTTTGGCAAAATCCATTACCTCAAGGGAACGACTTAACTTCTCTCATCTTTATAAACTCAACAACTGGCTGGGCTGTTGGAAAGGTTGGGACAATCTTGAAGACAACAAATGGTGGAACATCTTGGCAGGTACAATCAATTGGGACGAGTTATGATTTAAACTCAGTACATTTCTCAAACGAAAATATGGGGTGGACTGTGGGTGAGAATGGAACAATCTTAAAGACAACAAATGGCGGAATTACTTGGCAATTACAAGGTTACGAAACGAGTAATAATTTACTATCAGTTTACTTCATAGATACAAACATTGGTTGGGCTGTTGGATCGTATGGGACAATCTTGAAGACAACAAATGGTGGAATAATCTGGCAATCTCAATCGATCATGACAAATTTAAGTTTCAGATCAGTCTATTTCATAGACCCAAATACTGGTTGGATAGTAGGCCAATATGGAACAATCCTGAAGACAACAAATGGTGGAACAAGCTGGATTGCACAAAATAGTGGAATCACAAGGTGGCTATCATCAGTCTATTTCTTCGACTCAGACACCGGCTGGGCTGTTGGGATGTTTGGAACAATCTTAAAGACAACAAATGGTGGAACAGACTGGCAATCTCATTCAATAATAACAAGTTTAAGTTTTAGATCAGTTTATTTCATAGACCCAAATACTGGTTGGATAGCAGGCAATGATGGGACAATCTTGAAATCAACGAATGGTGGGATAAACTGGCGGCGGCTAATAATAGGTACGAATAGTCATTTTTTCGCAGTACATTTCATAGACCCAAATACTGGTTGGGTTGTGGGAAGTGTAGGTTCAATTTTTAAATCAACAAACGGTGGAATTAATTGGTTGGCGCAATCAAGCGGTACAAAAAATATTTTAGAATCAATATATTTCATAAATCAAAATACAGGCTGGGCTGTGGGAGAGAATGGAACAGTCTTGAAGACAACAAATGGTGGGACAAACTGGCAACCAGAAAATAGCGGTATAGGTGATTATTTAAGTTCAGTTCATTTTATTGATGAAAATATTGGATGGATTGTAGGAAGTAATAAAATCTATAAAACAACGAATGGCGGAACAAGCTGGTTTCTACAACCCAGCGGAGTAGATTATATCTTATGGTCAGTCTATTTTATAGATCAAAATATTGGTTGGGCTGTTGGAACTTATGGAACAATCTTGAAGACAACAAATGGTGGAGCAATCTGGCATATACAAACAAGCGGTACAAGTAATCATTTAGAATCAATATATTTCATAGACCAGAACAATGGATGGGCGGTTGGAGAAATGGGAACAATTTTAAAGACCACAAATGGTGGTAAAAATTGGCAAGAACAATCAAGCGGGACTGAAGATTGGTTATATTCTGTCTATTTTACTAACCAAAATACTGGTTGGATTGTCGGATTTTGGGGAACAATCCTTAAGACAACAGATGGGGGAATAACCTGGCATTCCCAAACAAGTGGAACAATTAGCTTTTTATTATCTATTCATTTCACTGATGAATTTAATGGCTGGGCTGCTGGATATTCAGGAACCTTACTAAAGACAATAGATGGAGGACAAAACTGGGAAGTATATCAAAACAAGACGGGTTATAATTTAAATTCAATCTATTTTACAGATCGTAATACTGGTTGGGTCTCAGGTGAATTTGGAACAATCTTGAAAACAACAAATGGTGGGTTAAATTTTATAAAAGATGAATATGAATTTGCTTTAGCAGAAAGTTTTGTATTATACCAAAACTACCCAAATCCATTTAACCCGAGCACTACGATCAGTTGGCAGTTGCCTGTAAGTGGCAGAGTTACTATCAAATTATTCGATATACTTGGAAGAGAAATAGAAACAATAGTAGATGGTTATTACGAAGCCGGTTTTCATTCTACATTATACATTGTAAATTCTACTTTGTCGTCCGGAGTTTATTTCTATCAGATAAAGGCTGGCGATCCTTCGACAGGCTCCCCGAAGGGGCAGGCAGGACAAGTTTTTGTTGAGACAAAGAAGATGATGCTATTGAAGTAAAAGGATTGTTTGATCATAAACTTCGGCGGGCTTAGGCTCGCCTTTTTTATTTTAGTTTTTCAAAAAAGCAAAGAATCATCTGAGAACAATTTTATCTGCACCGCTTATCTTGTTAACATGACAACGACATTCATCTGTATTCACAACAATAAATGCTTGTACAGTTCTGCCCAATGAATCTGATACTGTAAACCTGATTAACAAAGGATCTGTTAAAAGATAATTTACATAAGAATCGTCAATAACTACATATCTTCCCGGAACAAATTGTAATTGTTTGTAAATAGGTTTAATTGTTCTTCCAAATTCATCTTCAATATTCACATTCAGCGAATCAACAGGATTATTAAGTGAATCAACAACTGATATTGTAATCATAGCAAATTCAGTTGTACAGATACAATCAAATTCTTCTTTATTGCAGGAGATTAACAGAACTGTTACAGCAGAAATTAAAAATAATTTTTTCATACGACATCAATCTTTTTTTGCTAACTTAAACATATATTTGCAACTGATTCAACAACAAAAAATATTATCACAAATGACAAAAACAGGAGTACTTTTAGTTAATCTCGGAACTCCCGATAGTCCCGCAGTAAAAGATGTAAGAAGATATTTATTCGAGTTTCTTAACGACCCGAGAGTGATTGATATCCCAGCCGCATTAAGATTTTTTCTGGTTAACTTTATCATCGTTCCTTTTCGCGCACCTAAATCCGCCGAAGTTTATAAAATGTTATGGACGGAAAAAGGTTCACCAATTATTATTTACGGCGAATCATTAAAAGAGAAACTTCAGCAGGCGCTTGGTGATAATTATGAAGTTGAACTTGCAATGCGTTATCAAAATCCTTCACTCGATGATGTGCTGAACAGAATGCGAACAAAAAATTATAAGAAGATAATTGTCATTCCTCTTTTTCCACAATATGCTTCAGCAACAACCGGTTCTGTTATCGAAAAAGTAATGAAGATTGTCAGTAAGTGGTGGGTAATTCCTGAAATTAAATTCATCGGACAATTTTTTGATAATGAAGGTTATCTGAATACAATTATTGAGCAGGCAAAAAAATATAATCTGAATGAATACGACCATATATTATTCAGTTACCACGGATTGCCTGAGCGACAGGTTGATAAAGTTTATTTTGACAACAAACCTTGTTCAGATCATAAATGCGATGAAGAACTCAATGATGAAAATATCTATTGCTACAAAGCTACTTGTTATGCAACTACAAGATTGCTTGCTAAGAAATTAAATATTTCAAAAGATAAATACACTGTTTGCTTTCAGTCGCGGCTTGATAAAAAATGGCTCGAACCATTTTCAGATAAAGTTGTTATTGAACAGGCACAAAAAGGCGCTAAAAAACTTTTGGTGTTCTCTCCCGCTTTTGTAGCAGATTGTCTCGAAACAATTGTTGAAATTGGAATTGAGTATCAGAAACTTTTTGAAGAACACGGCGGCGAGAAAGTTCAGCTTGTGGAAAGTTTGAACGATCATCCGATGTGGATTAACACACTTAAGGATATTGTTCTTAAAGAAAGCTAAGGCACAATTTTATGTTATTAAGACAAAGCAAAAAAATTCAGATTCAGACTAAACGACAGCTAAGAAAAGTTAGTCGTTTATTTAAACAGAAACCTAAGCAAATAGGATTGCCTCCCGGAACGCTCGTTTACACAGGTGATAAAGAAAAGGAACCTGTTTCAATTTATTTAATGGAATATGATCAGAATACTTTTTCCGAAAAGAAGATTGAAAACATCAGCGAAATTGTTTTATCAAAAGAAAATGAAAAAGTCTCTTGGTTTGTTATAAATGGTGTTCACGATATTCAATTGATGGAGAAACTTCAGAACCTGTTCAACATTCATCCGCTTGCAATGGAAGATATCGTTCACACTACACAAAGACCTAAAGCAGAAGAATATCCGGAACATCTTTTTATTGTATTAAGAATGTTTGTTTATGATGATGAAAGTCGTGAATTGAAAAACGAACAAGTTAGTTTGGTTTTAGACAATAATTATTTATTAACATTCCTTGAAGATCCCGGCGATGTGTTCAATCCGGTTCGAGATAGAATAAGAAAAGAGGGAACAAAAATCAGAAATAACAAAAGCGACTTTCTTACTTACTCACTTATTGATGCTGTTGTTGATAGTTATTTTCACATACTTGAAAAATTAGGTGAAGAAATTGAAGAACTTGAAGACAGACTTATAGCACAACCTCAGCGTGAAGACCTGCAGCTCGTTCATCGTTTAAGAAGAAATATGATATTGCTCAGAAAATCAGTCTGGCCTTTGCGTGAAGTTGTTTCATTACTTCAGCGAAATGATCATAATGTTATCAATCAATCCACACAAATTTATCTTCGTGATGTTTATGATCATCTGATTCAGATAATTGATACAATTGAATCATACCGCGATATGATTGTTGGAATGCTCGATGTTTATCTTTCCAGCACAAGCAATAAATTAAACGAAGTGATGAAAGTGCTTACTATAATTTCCACTCTATTTATTCCGCTTACATTTCTTGCGGGAGTTTATGGGATGAATTTCAATTACTTTCCTGAACTTGAAATGAAATGGATGTATCCCTGGGGTTTCTGGAGTATTTCAATTATGGTTTCATTAGGAATGATAATATTCTTCAAAAGAAAAAAATGGTTTTAATGCAATGTGGTTTTTATATCTAACATCAATTATTCCTTTGCCGGTATTTTCAGTCCCATTCTGGTTTTTTACTGCCAACAGAAAACCACAATTTGCTGCAAATTGTAAAGCGCTTATCAACTATCAGTTCAACATAATGTTGTTTGTATTTATTTCGATATTACTTATTCCTTTGTTTGTCGGTGTAATACTAATATTGCTGTTATTATTCTTTCATCTGAAATTTATTTTATCATCATTCAACAAAAACAATTCACTGCGACTTCCTTTTTCATTCACATTTATCAAGTAATTACATCAAAGTTGACTACGATTAACATTGATAATGTGTTGAAATTTTTTATCTTATAATCGAAAGAAAAAAGGAATTTTTTGTATGAACATTTCCGGTTTTGATTTAGCCGGAGAGTATTTAATCCTAAGGTATACTTAGCTTTCTTTTCAAATTTTCAAATCCTTTTGTATCATAACTCTCTGGCGTAATTCATAATCTCAAATTATGAAAGGAGAGATTTGATGCAGAAGTATAACATCGTCATTTATGGACTTACAGAAGCCGCTTTAGTTTGTGCTAATTCAGCACACAAAACATATCCAGATAAAAATATTGCTTTAGTTTTTCCGGACACCAGCAAAAAATTTATTTTAATGCTTGCTGAGAGTCTTGCGCAAAATTCAAATCAGAAAATATCAATACTACATAAAAACATTTCATCAAGAGAAGGAAATAATCTTAAACTAGATGATGGTGAAATTATAAGCTTCGATAAACTTGTAATTGCAACCGGCTCATCTCCTATTAAACCGTCAATAGATGGCATTGACAAGGACGGTGTTTATTTGATTGATAAAGATTTTCAGAACATTAATCGGATTAAAAAGTTTGCATTGAGGTCAGATCATGTTGTTGTCTTTGGCGGCGGATATATTGGCGTTGAATTTTCTGATGAGCTTTTGCGCGAAGGTAAATCTGTAACAATCATTGAACGCTCAAACAGACTTCTGCCCTCTTCGTTTGATTCTGAAATCAGTCTTTCAGCACAGCAGATTATTGAGAGTCAGGGAGGAAGAGTTATCCTAAATAATAAAGTGAAAGAGGTGATCGGAAACCATCAGATTGAAGCAGTAAAACTTCGCGACGGTGAAATAATCGAATGTGATTTTCTGATGATATCTTCCGGAAGCAGACCAAATGTTGAAGTTGCAGAAAAGCTGAAGATAGTTTTTGATTACGATCGCGGAATTTTAATTGATGATTATTTCCGCACATCTGATAAGGACATTTTTGCAATAGGAGATTGCGCTGCAAAGTTTGAATTCTTCCGGGGAGATTTGTGCGGATTTCTGATGCAGTCAATTAAGCTTCAGGAGGCCGAGCTTGTTGGCTCAAACTTATATTCAGTTATCTACAATCGAGGAAAGCTTTCTTCATATCTGACTTATCAAAAAAGATTATTGGGTAAAATAAGAAATCAGGAGAAAGACTATGAAAAAAGTCATTTATCTCTGCGGTCATTGCAAAGTCGAGTTTGATGGTTATTTGGAGAGCAAACCAAAATCTTGTCCTGAATGCGGTTATGAAAAGATTTATATCTCACATCAACACAGAAGATATTCAAGAAAGAGCCGCCCGAAAGTAAGATGGGCATTTAAAGTTCATTAAAATTAAAGAAAGGGGTTAGAGCCATGAAAATTGCGATTCAAACAACAGATGGTGGAAAGAAAATTGCCAATCCATTCGTAAGAGCCGGAGGATTTCTGGTTTATGATATTGATGAATGGGAAATTAAAAATTGTCACTATTGTCCTGAGAAAACTCTCGATCAATTACTTGAATCTAAAGATGCTGCGGAATGGGATGCAATAATTTCACGAGGATTGCCAAAGGATGTAAAAAATCAGCTTGAAAGAATGGGCAAAGAAGTTATGATTACTTTTACAGATTCACCAGGCAGTGCGTTGAGAGCTTATCTAAGTAATAAAATGCAATCTGAGATGATACATTGATTTTTAGTTCCTACTTGCCTGGTTTCCCGGCTACAATTATGTGTGTAGTTGAGTGATAATATGTTTTTAAACAAAAGTATGAAAGAATCAAATCTGTTTTTTAGCAACTGATTTTTTATTCACTTAATTAATTTTTTAAAATATTCTGTCTGAACCCTTCTCCGCTCATCAAATAAAGTATAATCACTTTCAAGATCATATTTTTCAGGATTATGCGGCTTGCTGATAATCAAAGCATCGTGTAAACACCATTTATCAGTACAACCACTGTTAGTTGCATCAACGACTAACAACTCTGATTTATCACCATACTTTTCTGATAGTTCTTTCATAGTTTCATAATTGCTTGAGTACATTCCGCTCAATGAATCGTAAGCAGCTACTGCGTAAATCTTAACAATAAAATTAAGCACTTCATTTTCTAAACTTTCACCGCAATCATTGCCGCCAATTCCACCGTCAAGGTTGAAGTAATAAACTTTGTTCACATAGAAACTATCTTTTGCAATTCCGGACTTTCCGTAAAGTAAGTTAAGTAATTCATTGGCAACAAAAGAACCGCTCGAGTGAGCAACCACTATAACTCTGTCAATGTAGTATGTCGCATAAATAATGTTCTTAATATAATCAGCAAGCGATTTAATGTTTATCTCTTTATTCTTGTTGCAAACTTCATCGGGTCCTTTAACTGAAAAAATATGTTGAATACCCAATTCATTTAGTTTTGATTTATATAATTCCGAACACCATTTATTTACCCATTCTTGTTTTGCCTTCCAGCCGCCAATTGCAACAAGAATATCATTTCCTTTTTTATTTTCAGTAACAGTGTATTGAATACCATTACCAATCTTAAACCACTGAAAGTTCTGCGGGAAGTTTGTACCTGAAAAAACGATTAGTATAAAGATGAATATTCTTGTTTTCATAAATCCCGAAATCTTTTTAACAAAAATATTCTTAGATAGTGTTAAGGAAAATAGATGACATCATCACAAAGATGATGTTATCTAAAAATAATTAAAAATTTACTTTTGAAAATTTACAAATGAAGTTAATGCAACTTCTCTGTATGATTTTCTAATTTGTTTTCTATCAGAAGAGAAAGAGCTTCATCAATACTTTTAACTGAAGTAACAATTGGATGTTTTCCCTTTGAAGAAAGAAAGTCATAAATTCCATAACCCATGCCGGCTGCTACGATATAATCACAATCTTCTGTCAGTGAGAATATGATTTCGTGCCTTGTTTGATGACCTTCTTGATTTTGATGATTATGATTTGCCTCTGAATGGAAATCCGGTTTTTCTCTTCTCTCTCTGCTTTTGATTTCTCCGTTTTCAACTTTGAAAACTTCGAAATATTTTGCTCTGCCGAAATGAGCAGATGTGTTTATTCCATCGTTGGTTGCAAATGCAACAGACAAAGTAGTACTCATAACAAATTCCTTTCCCTGATTTTATGGCTTATTCAAAATTACATTAATTAATTAAATCATAGTGTATTTTACATCAATCATAAAAGCTTATATGTCCAAAACAAATCTATTTAGTTATGTTATACACATTTGATAAAAACCTTCGAGGTTTTCTGAAATAATTAAGAACTTTCATTTATTTTAATGACATTTTTAGCTAAACCTCGAAGGTTTCACAGATTTGCGGAAGGTGAATAGTTTATGTGGACAAAGCCAAACAGTGCTATTATTTTTTTAGCTGTATAATAAATCAAAAATTGTCAGTCTTTGTAGAGGGATTTGACTAAAAAGTTCTTTGTGGTTTGCAGTGCCTTAGTGACTTTGTAGCTTTTGTTTTGCATTCTGTTTGTAAAAGATATTTTATTCGCCACAATGACACAAAGGCACGAAGAAAATTTACTTTTTAGTCAGCCCCCTTTGCTAATTTATTGTGGGCTTCAATTGAAAATGACAGTCGTTTTATTTAATTCAACAATGAATAAAAGATATTAAATCACTTCTGCTTCAAGTTCAGCTTTTTCAAATTTATTAAGATATTCAGCTGCACTTAGAGCAGCAACTGTTCCTTCACCAACCGCAGTTGTTACTTGTCTGTATCTCTTTGCAATTGAGTCGCCGGCAGCAAAAACACCGGGAATGTTTGTTGCCATGTTTTTATCAACCACTATTTCTTTATACTGATTTAACTCCAAAATTCCTTCAAACATTTCAGTGTTGGGAACATATCCAATGAAAATAAAAACACCATCAATATCTTTTTCAAATACTTCGCCGGATTTCTGATTTTGAATTTTAACTTTGCGAAGTTTTTCATCGCCTATGAACTCAACAATTTTTGATTCCATTATAAAATCAATTTTCGGATTAGCTTTTGCTTCATTCACATAATGTTCGAATGCCTGAAAATAATCAAACTGATGAACAACAGTAACTTTCGAGGCGTACTTTGTTAATGATACTGCTTCTTCCAAGGCAGAGTTGCCACCGCCGACTACTATTATTTCTTTATCCTGGAAAAAATCTCCATCACAGGTTGCACAATATGAAATACCTTTTCCTTTAAATTCATTTTCGCCGGGAACTCCGAGCGTTCGTGATCTACCTCCGGTTGTAACAATGACAACATCTGAAGTGTATTCATCTTTTCCGTTTACAATAAATCGTTTTGGCTTTGATGTTAAATCGAATGAAGTAATCCTGATGTTGCTTTTAATTGTTGTTCCGAATTTCTGTGCCTGAAGTTTCATATTCCTTGCAAGTTCATATCCACTAATACTTTCGATTCCGGGATAATTTGCAATCTCGTGTGTTAATACCATCTGACCACCGACAGCACCTTCATTAAGAATTAAAGTTTTCACTTTAGCTCTTGATAAATAAATTCCGGCAGTTAATCCCGCAGCACCTGCTCCAACTATAATTGCATCAAAATGATTACTCATATTTTTCTCCTGAAATGAAATTTAATTTAGGAAGTCAGCCGTTGTGTAAAGCTATGGATGACTTCCTTATAAAATGAATTTATTTGTTTGCTGGTTCTTTAACTTCCTGACCAAAATATTGATCAAGAATAGAAGTAATTTGTTCTCTTGACTGAATGCTGCTTGTTGCTTTAACAACTTTTCCGTTTTTATAGTAAACCACAAACGGAAGTCCTGCAAAATTTCTGCACTCAGGTAAATCTCTTATTACGCGTGCATCAGGAATATCAAATTCCATATCAGCAAACTTTACATGCGGATATTCATTTTCAAGTTCTTCCATTACTTCATAAACCGGAATGCACATTGGACCCATTCTTCCGCAGCAAACCATTACATTTTCATTTTCCTGTAAAAGCTTTGCGTGTTCTTGTTCAGATAAGATATGTGTGAGATTTGTTCTTAACATTTTTTCTTCTCCTTGTTTTTAAGTGTAAAAATTTTTTTGATGTGTGTGATGAGGAGTTTTATTAAAAGTTTCAGATGCTGTGATATGAAACCTTCAGATATTTTCATCATCAAACGCTTGCAAAAATTTTTTGAATAGAATAAGGATTGATAAAAATGCAAACAGCTACACAACCTAAAGTTATTATTTTCACAACACCAACCTGCAGCTTTTGCAATGCAGCAAAAAGATATTTCAGAGAAAAGAATATCAGGTTTACTGAAGTTGATGTATCGCGTGATCAGAAAGCCGCACAAGATATGGTAAGAAGAACAGGACAAATGGGAGTTCCGGTAATATTAATTAATAACCGTCCAATAGTTGGATTTGACAGACCGAAAATAAATGAAATGTTAAACATCAAATAAGATATAAGGAGAATAAAATGAAAATTAAACCACTTGATGATCGCTTACTTGTTGAACCGATTGAAGAGGAAGAAAGAACTTCTTCAGGTTTATACATTCCTGATACAGCTAAGGAAAAACCAAGAATGGGAAAAGTTATTGCCGTTGGAACTGATGAGGATTTAAGAGAAAAAATTTCTGAAGGCGACAAGATTTTGTTTGCAAAGTATGGCGGTGAAGAAGTTGAAATGAACAATGTTGTTTATAAAATTCTTCAGCGCTCCGATGTTCTTGCTGTTGTAGAAGATTAAACTAATTTTTTCCGCTGTTAAGAAAGTAAAAAATCTTTAAATAAAATTGTCAGTCTGAGTTCATCTAAGACTGACAATTTTAAATTTATTAAACAAAATTTAAAAATCAGATTAACTCAATATATCTTTTATCTTTTCTGGCGGACGAGCGAGAATTGCTTTATCGCCAACTTCCACAATTGGTCTTTGAACAAGGTCCGGATTCTCAATCATCAGATTAAGTATTTCATCCTCAGAGAGTTTTTCAATTCTGGATTTTAATTTTTTATAAGCTTCATCATTTTTTCTAAGTAACTCGGATGGTTTCATATTCATTTTTTTCAGAAGCTCTTTAAGCTTCGTCTTAGAAAATGGTTCTATATAATAGTTAACTTTGTCGAAATCAATTCGCGCTTCTGTTAATGCTTTTGAGACCTTTCTACAAGTGGTACAGGTTGGCTTTTCATAAACCGTTATTTTTTGCATAAAAAACCTCTTTTCTTTGGTTCAGATTTTATTTTGAATTTATGATTAAAAAATTATACGCAAATAAAATTAATATTTATTTATATTTTCTTGTAAGTTTAGGTAATAATTTTTTTCAACAATATTAAATCTCACAGGGAGAGGTTATGTATCGCTTATTTACAATTGCATTAATTCTTTTTGCAGTAATTACAACTTCTGCACAGAATTACAAAGAGGTTAAAATTTATCTCGATTCGAAAGAACAGCTTTCAAATCTTTATTCATTGGGTTTGGAGTTTGATCACTTTAATTGGGGAAAAGATAATTCAATTTCAACATTCATTAGTGACCGCGAGTATGAGATTCTTCAAAATTCAGGATTCCGATATGAAGTTCTTATTGATGATTGGTACTCGCACTATGCGAATCTTCCAAAGCTTTCTGATTCAGAAAAACAAATTTTTCTTCAATTGAGTAAAGAAAAATATAATGTTGAAGGATTTGGATATGGATCAATGGGAGGATTCTTTACACTGAATGAAATCAATTTACGACTTGATTCGATGTATCAACTGTATCCAAATATTATCACACAAAAATTTCAGATAGGGACTACGATTGAAGGAAGACCAATTTATGCAGTGAAAATTTCCGACAATCCGAATGTAAATGAAAATGAACCTCAGGTTCAGTTCAATGCATTGATTCACGCCCGTGAACCTCAGGCAATGATGACAATTATGTATTATATGTATTATCTGTTGGAAAATTACGGTACTAATCCCGAAGTAACTTATCTTGTAAATAACCGCGAAATCTATTTTATACCTTGTATCAATCCGGATGGTTATGAATATAATCGTATTACAAATCCTAATGGCGGAGGAATGTGGCGAAAGAACAGAAGGTTAAACAGCGGCGGAAGTTACGGAGTAGATCTGAACAGGAACTTTGCTTATATGTGGGGAATAAATAATACGGGTTCAAGCGGAGATCCGACAAGTGAAACTTATCGCGGAACAGCACCATTCAGCGAACCTGAAACACAGGCGATCAGAAATTTTACTAACAGTAAAAACTTTAAAACCGCACTGAACTATCATACTTACTCTAACTTGCTTCTTTATCCGTGGGGATATGTAAACCAACCAACACCCGATAATAATATTTTCGTTGAATACTCAACAGATATGGTTGCATTTAACGGATACGAAAATGGTCAACCGCCAGTTATCTTGTATGATGTAAATGGCTCTGCTGATGATTGGATGTATGGCGAACAATCCTCAAAGCCAAAAATATTTGCAATGACACCAGAAGTTGGTTCATCTGGTTTCTGGCCTTCACAAGCAGAAATTTTTCCGTTGGCAATAGAAAACCTGAGACCAAACTTATACATTACCTGGGTTGCCGGTGGTTTTGTTGATTTGATAAATCCAACTTTCTCTCAACAATATTTTAATCCAGGTGATAATGTTCAGCTTATTATTCCTTCAGTAAAAAATAAAGGTTTGTCTGATGCTGAAAATGTTACTCTTACTCTATCATCTGATAACCCAGAAATTAATATTACAAGCGGAACAATAAATGTAGGTAATGTTGCTGCAAGAACTTCGGTTAACTTAAATCAGAGTTTTGCATTTACAATAGGAAATATACCTGCTGATGTTACAGTTAAAATGCTCGTAACAACTTTAACAGACGGAACTCCGATGAAAGTTGATACGATGAGATTTGTTGTTGGTACTCCTGTTTTGCTTCTTGCAGATACAACGAATAACATCAACACAATGTGGACAATAACTGCTACTCCATCTACGCCAGCCTGGGGAGTGACAACTTCGTCTTTTCACTCCGCACCAAATTCTTATACTGATAGTCCAGTCGGACAATATGTAAATAACGCAACTGTTAGTATGACGCTTACAAACCCAATCAATCTTAGTTCATACTCGAATCCGAAATTATCTTTCTGGACTAAATGGGATATCGAAAACAATTGGGATTACGGGCAGGTTAAAGTTTCGACTAATAATGGAGTAAGCTGGACACCATTACAGGGAAATTATACAAATCTCGGAACAGGTTCATTTCAACCAAATGGACAACCGCTTTATGATGGTACTCAAACAAACTGGGTTCAGGAAGAAATTAATCTTACAGGATTAACTTCAACACAATCAAAACTTAGATTTGAGTTAAAGACCGATGGTTCAGTAACAAGAGATGGTTGGTATGTAGATGATATTTCAATTTATATATATGCAGTTGTGCCTGTTGAATTAGCTTCTTTCACTGTAACTGCTTTGGAAAATTCAGTTGAGTTAAACTGGATTACCTCTTCAGAGTTAAACAATTCCGGATTTGAAATACAAAGAAAAACTCTCGGAGATAATTCTCAATGGACAAAAATCGGATTTGTTGATGGAAACGGAACCACAACTGAACCCATTGCTTATTCTTTTATAGATAAAAATCCAGCAAGGGGAATTAATCTTTACAGATTAAAACAGATTGATTTCGATGGTAGTTATAAAATATTTAATTCTGTTGCAGTTAATTTCAATCCACCGATTGATTTTGTGCTTGAACAGAATTATCCGAATCCATTCAATCCAACAACAGTTATAAGCTGGCAGTCGCCAGTCAGTGGTCATCAAACATTAAAAGTATATGATGTACTTGGAAATGAAGTAGCAACATTAGTAGATGAATATCGCGAAGCTGGAAGTTATAAAATAGAATTCAATGTAGCTCAGGTCTCCCGACCTGAGCTATCGAGCGGAATTTATTTGTACAAACTAACAGTAGGTAATTTTTCTGCAAGCAGAAAGATGATGCTGATAAAATAAAATTCAGTTGCAGGGCAGTCCCTCATCCTTCAGCTGACGGAAACGGATTGCCCTGTCCTTGCTAAATTTCTTCCCAGGCTTTCTTAATATTATTAATCAGTAGCTCAGGTTTCAATCTGCGCATAAAATGCTTGATACAGAACTAGACACCAACATCTTTTCATTCCACATTTTCTGATAAATAAAGTATATTTCAATCAACAAAAAATTATCGGTGCGAAATTGAAAATAAATTATTTAATCAGATTGTTTTTGTTCTTATCCGCAGTGTCAATTTTAACTTTCTCTTGCGGAGAAAAAAAACAACCAATTATAAAAAGTGATCTGGAAATTAAAATGAACAGTGTAGCAGAAAAGTATGTTAAACTTGCATTAAGAATTGGCAGTTACGATAATGACTTTATCGATGCTTATTACGGACCACAGGATTGGAAACCTAAAACTGAAACTGGGGAATTTAATGATTCAGTTTATCAGGTTTTGAACCAGCAGGTTAATTCACTTCTTGATGAAATGGAAGCTCTGAGTGTTTACAATGCAACCGAACTGGAAAAACTCCGATATCGCTATCTCTACAAACAACTGCTCGCCTGCAAAACAAAAATCTTTATGTTAAACGGTGTTACATTATCTTTCGAGGAAGAAGCACAAGCTCTTTACGATGCTGATGTTCCTGTTCATAACGAAGATTTCTTTAAGATAACAATTGATGAGTTAGATAAAATTCTTCCCGGTAAAGGTTTGGTTTCAGAACGGCTTTTAAGCTTTAAGGGAAAGTTCAAAATTCCCGAAGATAAACTTAAAGTAGTTTTTAATGCGGCTATAAAAGAATGCAGAAGCAGAACTATAAAGCATATTCAATTGCCGCCGACAGAAAACTTTTCAGTCGAGTATGTAAAAAACAAACCTTGGGGAGCTTATAACTGGTACAAAGGAAATTTCTTCAGCGTTATTCAGGTAAATACCGATTTACCAATTTACATAGATCGTGCAATTGATCTTGCTGCTCACGAAGGTTATCCGGGACATCATGTTTATAATGCTCTGCTCGAATGGAATTTATATCGTAAAAAAGAATGGGTAGAGTTTTCAGTTTATCTGCTTTTCTCTCCTCAATCTTTAATTGCTGAAGGTACTGCTAACTATGGGATTGAAGTTGCTTTTCCTGGTAACGAAAGAATTAAATTTGAAAAAGAAGTTTTATTCCCTCTTGCAGGATTAAATTCAAACGAGGCTGATCTTTATTACAGAGTTTTGGAATTACAGAAGAATCTCTCTTATGCCGGTAATGAAGCTGCAAGAAATTTTCTTAACGGAAAATGGAACGAACAACAAACTATTGATTGGCTGATGAAGTATAATCTTCGTTCTAAAGAAAGCGCTGAAAAATATCTTGACTTTATAAAACAATATCGCACTTATGTTATTAACTACAATGTGGGAATGGACATAGTTAAAAATTATATTGAAAAGAATGGCGGAACAGATGAAAATCCTTCTAAGAGATGGGAGTTATTTAAGAATCTTTTATCAACACCGCAAACACCGGGTGGATTAAAATAAACATTACAAAACTTATGGCGCATAAAATTTATTCTGATAATACAACTAAATTTTTCATCACTGTAATTGGACTGGTTGTAATTGCAATTGTTCTGAAAGAGCTTAGTCATATTTTTATTCCACTCGTGCTTGCAATTTTTCTTTACTTTGTTTTTGCACCGCTGAATAATTTCCTAATCAACAAAAAAGTACCGGGATTTATCATAACAATTCTTAATCTAACTATAACTGCCGCAGTTCTTTATGGTGCCGGAAGAATCGTTGTTGATTCTCTGCTTCAGTTTGCTGATGGTTTACCAACTTACGGTGATAAACTAAATTCAATTGTAAGAGGATTTGCAAGGGAACTAAACATCCGCGATCCGTTTTTCAGAAAATTTGATCTGGAACAAACTTTACAAAGACTTGATTATAAAAGTCTGGCAGGTGGAATTTTCAGCACAACAATTAATCTGATTGGAAGCGTTTTGTTTGTTCTGTTCTTCTTTGTGTTTGTAGTTGCCGGAGAAAAAACTGTTTATGAAGCAATCAAGAATTATTATGTGTCGCGCAAAGTAAAACCGCAGGTTAAAAGAATTAAAAAATCTCTTCAGTCATCGCAAACAGAAAACAAACGAGATTTAGAACTTGAACTGTTACACGAAAAACTTCAGAGAGAGAAACAACTTGCTGATACTTTTAATACAATCACAAACCAGATTCAGAGATACGTTATTGCTAAGTTTGGAATAAATCTTATTGCGGGAGTAATAACCTCTATTGCATTATCTGTTGCCGGAATGGATTATCCGATTGTGTGGGGATTGTTTGTGTTTCTCTTCAACTTTATTCCCACAATTGGTTCTGCTCTTGCATTGGTGCTGCCTGTTCTGTTTGCGTTGGTTCAATTCGATTCAACAGGTTCAGCAATTCTGATTGCATTAACAATGGCAGTTATACAAACTCTTGCGTTTAATTTTGCCGAGCCAATGATTATCGGCAGAAGATTAAACCTCAATCCCTTGCTCATTTTACTTTCAGTGCTTGTATGGGGATATATCTGGGGAATTGTTGGAATGCTGATTTCAGTTCCGATTACAGCCATCATAAAAATTATTCTGTCAAATTCTAAATCCCGATATCTCAGATTTCTTTCTAATCTTATGAGTCAATCACAAACGAGTCTTTAAATTTTATAATTGCAAGATTTCAACATTACAAGATTGAAAGATTGCAAGATTGCAAAATTTCAGGATTGCAAAATTCACTTTGCTGTTCCGAATTTTGTTGGTGGTTTTAGTATAAGCATATTTTGTTCAACCTGAACCGGACATACGCTAAAGAAAGTTACAGAAGTCAAATAGCTGTCATTTCGAATCCGATTTATCGGATGAGAAATCTTTTAACACTTCATTTGCTTAAAGACAAATAAAAAAATCTTAAAAAAAATTGATTTAATTTTTAAAACTCCTTAAGTTCAAACAGCAAAAGAAAGACAACTTTACTTCATAAAGGAAAGCTAAGCAAGATTAAAGATTTAAGAAATAAAAAGTAAAATACTGGCAGGTAATTACTGTGGATTTAAATTAGTTATAAACATTTATAGAATGGAAAAGAATTTAAGAAGACCAAAGAACTGGCAAGATTTTGAATTACTTTGTAAAAAGTTGTGGGGTGAAATATGGGGCTGTCCAAACAATATAAAGAAGAATGGAAGGGGTGGCCAAAATCAAGACGGTGTAGATATTTATGCAATCCCCAAAGGTGAAAAAGAATATTTTGGTATTCAGTGCAAATGCAAAGATGAAAACCTGAATCCCAAGCTAACAAAAAAAGATATTGATTTCATCTTAGTTGAAGCACAAAAATTTACTCCAAAGCTCAAATCATTTTTAATTGCAACAACATCTCCAAAAGATTCTGCAATTGAAGAATATGTTAGACTAAAAAATATAGAATATTTAAACAAAGGATTATTTTCTATTGAGCTCTACTGTTGGGAAGATATCGTTGATTTGATAAATGAAAATAGCAGTACATTCAAGTGGTATGTTACTGAATCAAAGTTTAGAGAAAAATATGATGTAGAAATTCTATTTCAGAATGCTGAGAAAGAATTTACGATCCAACCAAAATTTAAAAAACTTATAAAAAGATATAAATTAGCCGCTGATTTTGGACTATCACGCATGTTATCTAGTCAATCTTATCTTCATAATCAATTGTCCATACTACCCCTTATGGGTACAGTTAATAAAAGTTGGGAAAATTTTGAAATTATTATATATAACAATGGAGCAAAAGTACTTGAAGATTTCAAATTAACTCTTGAATTCAAAGAGAATTATAGAGGACTTGACAATGATGTACCAAAATTTTTCAGAATAAATCACCCAGTGGATGTAACTGACAATTATGTTGTATATCGCCCTAATAAACAAGATTCTCTAATCGTACAGAGAGATTTTAAATCTTTTGAACTTACTATTTTAGCGCATTATGAAAATTCTGAAATTCCTATTAAATGGAATTTTATTTCAAGAGATTTTGATAAAAGTGGTGAAATAATTTTGTATTCAAGACCTAGTTATACAGAAGAATATCGTGAAATTTTTGTTTACAAAGAGGAGGATTTGAAAGCCGATGAAATATTTTATGAAGATATATTGGAATATGGAAGTGGGATTAGTATATAGTGTGTATAACCATTACCTCAAGCCGAAATGCTTTTTAGCATTTAGCATTATTGAAATTAAAAAGCTGGTCGTCTTTCATAATCGATTTTGTTAATATATATGGCTTCAAACAACAAATAATTAAAGTTAACGAACCCAATACTAAAACCTATCGGCAGTTAACACGAAAATACTCTTTAACTTAAACCTGAACTTAAACTCTCCCGTTTGACCTTTGAATTACTAAAGTTCTTTAAGATACTCCGGTCCGCCGAGTGAATTCATTTGGCGAAGTATCCAATTCTGTCTGCCTCTTACATAACCAGATGGTCTTACAACTGAATATCGTAAAGGATTTGGCAGCACAGCCGCAAGTAAAGCCGCCTGCGAAGCAGAAACTTGTGCAGGAAGTTTTTTATAGTATGCAATGCTTGCCATCTTAACTCCGAAAATCATATCACCAAACTCAGCAATATTCATATAAACTTCCAGGATTCTTTTCTTATCCCAGAGCAATTCAATGAGAACTGTAAAGTAAGCTTCAACACCTTTTCTGATAAAACTTTTTCCTTCCCAAAGAAATAAATTTTTTGCAACCTGCTGAGTAATTGTGCTTGCACCGCGAATTCTTCTACCTCTTTCGTATTGCTTAAGTGCTTTTTTAATTTCTCTTACATCAAATCCAAAATGATTCGGAAAGTTTTGATCTTCGGCAGCAACAAAAGCAATCGGCAGATAAGGTGAGCAATCATCATAATCAACCCAGGAATATTTTATGTAGTCGAACTCACCGGAAAAGATTGATTCGATTTGTCTTTGAATCATAATTGAACTTGTAACAGGATTTATCCATCTTAATAAAAAAACAATCAGTACAGATGAAATAAAAATCAGGGCAAAAAATTTTATGAGAGATTTTAAGATTAAGAGTATTCTTTTACCGAATGAAACTTTACTTGCAGCCATAAAAACTCCTATGGAACAGGATCATATCCGCTTCCGCCCCAGGGATGACAGCGCGAAATTCTTTTTATTCCAAGCCACAATCCCTTCAGAACACCGTATTTTTTTAATGCTTCCAATGTATATTGAGAACAGGTTGGTGTGTATCTGCAGGATGAAGGAAAAAGTGGTGAAATAAAAATCTGATATATTTTTATTAATAAGATAAACGGAAAAGCCAGCACTTTGAGAATTATATTAATGTATTGCTTAATCATCATTATAAAAAATTTTTTCAAGGCAAATATCAACAATTTCTGGATTATTGTTAAAAGTAAGTGATATTTGTGTGCTACTAAGTTATTGACTTTGATATTTCAATTGAGTTTAACTTAAATTTGCAAGCGTTTTTCAAAACATATAGAATACAATGGCAAAAAATCTCGTAATAGTAGAATCTCCTGCTAAGGCAAAGACAATAGAGAGTTATCTTGGCAAAGAATTTCTTGTTGCTTCATCTTATGGTCATATTCGTGATCTTGCAAAGAAGAATAAAGGAATTGATATAGATAATCACTTCAGACCGGTTTATAAAATTCCTGAAGACAAAAAGAATGTTGTAAAGGAATTGAAAAAACTCGCTCAGAAAGCCGAAACAATCTGGCTTGCAACTGACGAAGACCGCGAAGGCGAAGCTATAAGCTGGCATCTTAAAGAAGCACTTGAGCTTTCAGATAAAAAGATTAAACGAATTGTTTTTGATGAGATAACTAAAAAAGCAATTCTTAATGCAATAGAAAATCCGAGAGGCATTGATTATAATCTTGTAAATGCTCAGCAGGCAAGAAGAGTTTTAGACAGACTTGTTGGATTTGAACTCTCACCAATTCTGTGGAAAAAAATCCGTACAAAACTTTCTGCGGGAAGAGTTCAGTCAGTTGCTGTAAGATTAATTGTTGAGCGTGAAAGGGAAATTGATGCATTTGTTCCCGAATCACGATTTAAGGTTGTTGGTTTATTTTCTTTTGTTGATGAGCAGGGAAATGAACAACAGCTTAAAGCAGAGCTTGCAAGATTTCTTAAAGATGAAAAAGAAGTTGAGGAATTTTTAAGTAAATGCTCAACAGCAGATTTTATAGTTGAAGATGTTGAAAAGAAACCTTTCAAAAGATCGCCTGCAGCACCATTTACTACATCAACACTTCAGCAGGAAGCTGCACGCAAGCTTCGCTATTCAGTTTCGCGGACAATGCTGATTGCTCAGAAGCTTTACGAAGCTGGTTATATAACTTATATGAGAACTGACTCTGTTAATTTATCTGACTTTGCGCTTGATGCTGCTGAACAGGCAATCAAAAATGATTTCGGAAGCAAATATCATCACAAAAGAACTTATCAGACGAAATCAGCTAATGCACAGGAAGCACACGAAGCAATTCGTCCAACGGATTTTTCCAGAGAAACAATCAGTGCTTCGAAAGATGAAAAAGCTTTATATGAATTAATCTGGAAAAGAGCAATTGCTTCTCAGATGAGTGATGCAGAAATAGAGCGAACAACAATTAAAATTTCTGCTAAAGGATTGGATGATCAGTTTACTGCTAAAGGCGAAGTAATTTTATTCGATGGTTTTCTGAAAGTTTATCTTGAAGATTCTGACGAAGAAAATGGTGAAAATGGTGAAGAAGGAATTCTTCCTCCGGTTAAAAAAGGTTTGATGCTTAAGATGGAATCAATCACTGCGACTGAAAGATTCACACGTCCGCCAGCAAGATATACGGAAGCAAGTCTGGTGAAAAAATTAGAAGAACTCGGAATCGGAAGGCCATCTACTTATGCACCTACTATCAGCACAATTCAGAAACGCGGATATGTTCACAAAGAAGAACGACAGGGAAAAGAAAGAGAATACAGAGTTATTTCACTGCTTCAGAATGGTAAGCTCAAGAAAGAAACCAAAACAGAAATAACCGGTGCTGATAAAGGAAAACTTTTTCCTACTGACATTGCGATGATGGTTACTGATTTTCTTATCGAACATTTTCCTGAGATAATGGATTATCAGTTTACTGCGCGCGTAGAAGAAGAGCTTGATGAAATTGCTATAGGAAAATTAGAATACGAAGAAATGCTGAAAGAGTTTTATTTTCCATTTCATGAAAAAGTAGAAAAAACCGGTGATGTAGAACGCCCGAGTTCTGAAAGAATTTTGGGTAAAGATCCGCAAACCGGCTTGATTGTGTCGGTGAGATTAGCGCGATTTGGTCCTGTTGCACAAAAAATTGATCCAAATAATCCCGAAGCAAAGCCAATATATGCAGCATTAAGAAAAGATCAAAAGCTGGAGACAATAACACTTGAAGAAGCTCTTGATTTATTCAAACTGCCAAGAGTAGTAGGTGAGTATGAAGGGAAAGAAGTTGTAGCTGCGATAGGAAGATTTGGTCCTTACATCAGACACGATGATAAATTTGTTTCGATAAAAAAACAATTTGATCCTTATACAATAACTCTTGAAGAAGCAATTCAGGTTATTGATGCAAAAAGAGTTTCTGATTCTGAAAAGTACATAAAAGTTTTTGATGAAGATCCTTCTTATCAGATATTAAACGGCAGATGGGGACCATATCTGAAAGCCGGAAAGAAAAATGTTAAATTGCCGAAAGATCGCGAACCATCATCATTTACTTTTGAAGAGTGTGTTGCACTTGCAAACAATACAGAAGAAACCAAAGAGAAGAAAAAAGGAAGAAAGAAAAAATCTTAAGTATATTTCCTTTATAATAAAATTATTTTTTTATGATGATTATCAGTTCTATCTGGTGGGAAGTTAGTCCCGAAATTCTGAAACTCGGTCCGTTTTCATTAAGATGGTATGGACTGCTGTTTGCGCTCGCATTTGTATTTGGTTATATAATTCTCAGCAAAGTTTATAAGAAAGAGAAGAAATCTCCTGAAGATCTTGAAAAGCTTTCTATCTATGTAATTCTCGGAACTGTAATTGGTGCAAGATTAGGTCATTGCCTTTTTTATGATCCGGCTTACTATTTAACCAATCCGATTGAGATACTGAAAGTATGGCAGGGAGGATTAGCTTCACACGGTGCAGCAATTGGTATTCTTACCGCACTTTACTTATTCTCTAAAAAGAAAAAAGATCAGAACATAATCTGGATATTGGACAGACTTGTTATTGTTGTTGCACTTGGCGGCGCATTGATTCGGCTTGGTAATCTTTTTAATTCTGAAATTATAGGCAAAGCAACTGATGTCCCCTGGGCTTTTATATTTGTTCGCGTTGATGATATACCTCGTCATCCAACTCAACTTTACGAATCATTGTTTTATTTTCTTTCATTTATAATTCTTTATTTCATCTATCAGAGAAAATCTGTTTCATTAAAACCCGGATTGTTATTCGGACTTTTTCTAATACTGATTTTTGGATTCAGATTCTTTATTGAATTTCTTAAAGAGAATCAATCAGCTTTTGAATCTGCTTTACCAATAAATATGGGACAGATATTAAGCATTCCGTTTGTGCTTTTGGGCTTATATTTTATTTTTCGGAAGAAGCAGTTAACTGCATCAGCAAAGAAATGAAACTCATTAAATTATTTTTAGTTCTGATTATCCTCGCAATATACAGCAGTTGCACCAAGGATAATTCAGATAAACACAATATCGCTGTTACAATTTATCCTTTCAAAGCAATCATTCAGGAAATTGTTGGCAGTGATATAAAGATTGATGTTCTGCTTCCTGCCGGAGCTGATCCTCACACTTATGAAATGTCACCATCTGATTTTAAAAAAATTCAGGATGCAAAAATATTTTTTTATGGAGCAGAATCTTTAGATGGTTGGGCGGCAAAGGTTGAATCGGAAAATAAAATTGAATTGCTGAAGTTAATTCCCGAAGAAAATTTAATTGATATTAAAATGAGTGATCATCATTCTCATCATTCAGAAACTGAAACTCATCATCATTACGGAGTTGATCCTCATTTCTGGTCTGATCCCTTAACAGTTAATTCTATACTGAAACCGCTGACTGAAAAATTATCTTCATTCTATCCTGAGAAGAAAGAAATATTCAGCAGAAATACCGGGAGGTTTTCAGAAAGATTAATCGAACTTGATAAAAAAATTAAAGAGCAATCTAAAGCGATAGAACAAAGCAAAGTTTTTTCAGCACATCCCTTTTACAATTATTTTTTTAACAGATATGGAATTGATGTTGTTGGCTCGCTTGAAATTTCTCCCGGTCAACAGGTTACACCGAAATATCTGAAAAAAATTTCTGAAGAAATCCGCAGCAAAAATGTAAAAGCAATTTTTATTAACAAACAACATATCAGTAAGCCTGCAAAACTGCTTGCAGAGTCTGTTAATGTTAAGATTGTAGAATTAGATCCATTTGGTGGGGTTGATAACCTGATGACTTATGAAGATATAATTAAACATAATTTTGATTTAATTCTTAAAGCACTGCAATGAATGCTGTTGAAGTAAAAAATCTCTCGCTCAGTTATGGCGATATTAAAGTTCTTGAGAATTTGACTTTTGAGATTCCCGAAAACTCTTTTGTATCAGTAGTTGGACCTAATGGTGCCGGTAAAACTACTCTGATGAAAATTCTTCTTGGATTAATTAAAAATTACCATGGTGAGGTAAAAATTTTTGGAAAAGATCCAGATGAAGTTGAGCCGCAATTGATTGGATATGTTCCGCAGATAAAAACAATGGACAGAAACTTTCCGGCACTTTCAATTGAACTTGTTGCTTCGGGTTTAATGAGAAGATGGCCTTGGTCAGTAAAAGGAACGGACAGAGAAAAATCTCTTAAAGCTTTATCTATGGTAAAAGCAGAACATCTTGCTCTTCGTTCAATTACAGAACTTTCCGGTGGTGAACTTCAACGAGTGTGTCTTGCACGAAGTATTGTTCGCAATCCAAAACTTGTTGTGCTCGATGAACCCGCAACCGGCATTGATGCAATTGGTGAAGCAGATCTTTACAATCTTCTCGAAGCTTATCAGAAAAATTCCGGTGCAACTATTCTCATGATTACACACGACTGGCATGTTGCTCATCATCATTCTGATTATGTACTGCTTCTTAACAGAAAGCAGGTAAGCTTCGGACATCCGGAAGAAGCATTGAGCGAAAATAATCTCAGAACAGCTTTTGGTCATATAGGTCACGAACATAAAATAAGAAATTATTAATTCTATGTTTGAATTTTTCTCACTTCCATTTATGCAGCGCGCTTTGATTGCCGGAATACTTGTCGGCTTTCTTGCAAGTTATTATGGAGTTTTTGTTGTTCAGCGTGGATTGGGATTTTTAGGCAGCGGACTTGCACACGCAGCATTTGGTGGTGTTGCTTTGGGAATTTTACTTGATCAGGAACCGCTTTTGATTGCAGTGCCTTTTACAGTACTTGTTGCAATCGGAATTACTTATGTTAAGAACAAAACTAATCTTGCAGGCGATACAACTATTGGAATTTTCTTTTCTGTTTCAATGGCATTGGGAATTATTTTCATTTTTATGAAAAGACAATACACAAGCGATGCGTTTAATTATTTATTTGGTTCTATTCTCGCTGTGTCTTTAACTGATGTAATTGCACCGGCAATTCTTATTATTATCACAATTATCTTCTCATCTTTCTGGAAAAGATGGGCCTACTCTTCTTTTGACAGAGAACTTGCGCAGGCAGACAGAGTTCCGGTTCAGTTTGATGATTATATTCTAAGTGTTTTAATTGCCGTTACTATTGTTGTTTCAATCAAAGTTGTTGGGATAGTTCTGATTGCCGCATTTCTTGTTATTCCTCCGGCCGCGTCACGACTGGTTAACAAATCATTCAGCAGAATGACTATCTTCTCAATTATATTTGGAATCTCAACGGCAATCATTGGTTTGTGGATTTCTTACTATCTTGATGTACCAAGTGGTGCAACAATTATTTTGCTTCAGGCTTTCTTATTCTTTTTGGTAATGATTCTTAAAAAAGTTTATTTATAAAAATTCTTTAATCTCACCAGCATAAGCTTAAGACCTTTTCATTTTTGTCCAAAATAAACTGTAATCGAATCAATAAACTCTTATTTTAGTTTAAAATTAAAGAATATAAACTCGTTTTTAATTGAATCCCTCATAAAAAAGTATTACTCTATTATTACTAACAGATTTTAATTAAATGTGGCTAAAGCCCATAATATTCTAATCTTTATAATAACAGTTGGATAAATCCAACTGCAATGGATAAAAAACACATTTAATTATTATTTATTGCAGTTCACTTCAGTGAACTGAAAAAAAAAATTAAAATCAGTAACTGGCTTTAGCCACATACATAAATTTATTTTGGACAGAGGTGGACCTTTTAATTATTCTCGTATCAATCATACTCAATTATGGAATTACAGGCATTTATTATCTAAATTTGCTCTGAATTTATTTTCAAATTCCAACCACAGGAGTATTTATGTTTGAAAGACAAATTTATATCAGCAGAAGAGAAGAGCTAAAGAAAAAATTTAAATCCGGCTTATTGTTGTTTTTAGGGAATGATGAAGCACCAATCAATTATGCAGGAAACACATATAACTTCAGACAGGATAGTTCTTTTCTTTATTATTTCGGTTTACCTATTCCAAATCTTGCAGGGATTATTGATATTGATGAAAACAAAGAATATTTATTTGGTTATGAGTTCACACTAGAAGATATTGTTTGGATGGGTCCACAGCCAAAACTCGCAGAGCTTGCTGAAAGAGTTGGTGTTGCAAATTCAGAGTCAATCAACAATCTTAAAAAATTTCTTAAAGGAAAAATCAGTAAAGGTGTTAAAGTTCATTTTCTGCCATTGTACAGAGCAGAGCATAACTTAAAGCTTGCCTCTTTGTTGGATGATGATCCTTTTAAGATTAACAAAAAAGCTTCAAAGAAATTAATTGAAGCAGTGGTTGAACAAAGGTCTGTTAAATCTTCTGAAGAAATTGCTGAAATAGAATATGCTCTTGAGATTGCATATCAGATGCATACAACAGCAATGAGAATGGCAAATCCCGGAATTACGGAAAATGATATTTATGCGGCGCTTAACGGAATTGCATTATCGCTCGGCAACGGAGTTTCTTTTCATCCGATTATCTCTGTTAATGGTCAAACCTTGCACAACCATTTTCACGGCAATCAACTTAAAGAAGAACAGCTTCTTGTTTGTGATGCTGGAGCTGAATCGCTGGAGTTTTATGCAAGTGATATAACAAGAACAATTCCTGTAGGGGGAAAATTTTCTCAGCGACAGAAAGATATTTATGAAATTGTACTTACTGCACAAAAAAATGCAATCAATATGATTAAGCCAGGAGTAAAACATGTTGATGTTCATTTAACTGCGGCTAAAATTATTGCAGCAGGACTTATTCAGCTTGGAATAATGAAGGGAAATCCCGGCGAAGCAGTAAAAGCTGGTGCGCACGCATTGTTCTTTCCACACGGTCTTGGTCATATGATGGGACTTGATGTTCATGATATGGAAGGACTTGGTGAACAATATGTTGGTTATGATGATAAAACTAAAAGAAGCGATCAGTTTGGACTTGCTTATCTGAGACTTGCTAAAGAACTTAAACCCGGATTTGTTTTTACCTGCGAACCTGGAATTTATTTTATTCCGGAACTAATTGATCAATGGAAAGCTAAAAAGAAATTGAAAAACTTTATCAACTACGACAAAGTTGAGGAGTATAGAAATTTTGGTGGGATAAGAATAGAAGACAATATTCTTGTTACTGAAAATGGTTATAAAGTTCTTGGCAGATTAATTCCTAAAGAAGTTGCTGATGTTGAAGCAGCAGTAAATAGTCAGGGATAATTCAACTCATCAAAACTTAAAATTGAAATAAGGAAGTCAGAATTTTTTGAATTAATTCTGCGGCAGTTTCTGACTTCCTTAAATTTATTTTGTCATTTCTTTTTATGAACAACCGAATTATAAACAAACATCATAAGCGCAGCCACAATACCAACTGAACCAATTATAAGAAAAACCATTTCCGGTTTTTGAGCTTTTGTAGCAAAAGTATTATAAACCCAACCGCCGAAAGTTCCGCCGAGCAGCCAGGCAATTGCTATAGGAAGAAATGCGAATCCCTGAAATAATGCAGCTTGTCCTTTTGGTGCGAGGTCTGCAAGATATTCATAAAATCTTGGAGCTTGTGTTTGCTCTCCGACAGAGAAGATGAAAATTGTTGCAATTATAAATCCAAGACCAACAACGGTTCCGGCGAGTGTAACGAAGTAAAGCAGGAACCAGCTAAGAGCTGCGAAAACAAACCCAATCATAATTGCAGTTGGCGTAGGAATATTTTTAGTTAATCTGTTAATGGGAATTTGAAGAAGGATTATAGTCCACGCACCGGTTGATAAAACTAATTCTATAGGAGCTTCCGGTGAAATGTAATCTGAAATGTAAAAAGGAATGACAATAAAAAATTCCCAGAAAACAATCCAGTAAAGAGAAAATATTAAAAGAAAAATCATAAACCTGAAATTCTTTAAAACTGTCCAGAGATTTTTAATTACCTGAAGCAGTGATTCTCTTTCTTCATTCAATTTTGCTTCCGGTTCTTTGAAAATAAAAATTGTAACAAGAAACATTAAAGCACAACTCAAAGCAGAAACGAGATAAACGAATTCAATTCCAAATGAATCACGAACAATATAGGCCAGAAAAGGACCAATCGCAGCGCCCATATTAACAAGCCAGTAATAAATTGCATAACCAAGAGATTTTGTTTCTGAAGTTGTGGTTAAAGCGACTGTTCCAAGTACACTTGGTTTAATGAATGAACCACCGATAGCAGTGAAGATTAAAATCACTGACAGAATCGGAAATAGATTTTTATTTTCATACCAGGATGAAAAAGCAGCCATACCAGTTGAACCAATCAGAAAATAACCAATAGCAAGAACAAAGAAAGCAAATGAAAAAGCTTTTTTGAATCCGAATTTATCTGCAAGTGCGCCGGCAAAAATGGGAAGGAAGTAAATCAATCCACCGAATATTGAAGAAAGCTGTCCCGCCTGAACTTCATCAAATTTCAGATGGTCGCGAAGGAAAACGCTTAGTATAGTTGCTTGTCCATAGTAGGCAAGTCGTTCGAAAAGCTCCATTCCATTTGCAACCCAGAATGAATGTTGAAAACCACTTTTCAGTTGTTCAATTGTTTTTGCCACAGATTTTCCCTTTCAAAAAATAGTGGGCGAAATTTAAGGAGTGCGTATTTTAGTAACAACAATTACAAGAAATGAATTACGCTTATTTGTTAAGGATGAATGGATATTATTTCTTTGTTAGAAATAGAAGATTATTTTTTTATTTAATATCTCGATAAGAATTTATGCAGTTCCATCTTGTTCATACTGACTATATTTATTTGGTAAATTGTATAAAAATAAATCCAAAGTAACTTCGTTATCAGTTAACAGAGTGTTTAATTGAGTAATTTGAATGGCATAATGTGTGAACGAGTTTGTTGTTGTAAATCAAAGTATCATAAAATCAATTTGAAAAAGGTTTTCAAATAAATAATTTTAATCAGTTAAAAAATCATTTAAGGAAAGTAGCACTAACTATGAAAAATATAATTTTAATCTTCGCTTTGTTGATAGCTTTTTCTTTTCAAACTATAGCACAAAATAAAAGCGATGTAATTGCGGAATTAAAAAACAATGAAGTTGTTATTAAGCTTCATAAACTGATTGAGTTTGGCGGCGCAAAAGAGGGCAACAAATTTTTGGTCGCTGAAATAACAATCGAAAATATTTCTGACAAAAGCATAAATATGGGCGCTGAATATACAATGAGTATTGAACTGAAAGATTCCAAAGGCAATGAATACAGATCAGGTTTAAAAGGTGCCGGAATTGTTTCTTCATATCTTGCAGCAAACCCAAATGTTAAACAAGACCAGAAAGCTTATAACTTATGCTTCAGCGACAATTTCCCTGCTAAAACAAAAGCCCGATCTTACTTATGCGGATATGAAGTTCCTAAAGATGCACAGATAGTTACTTTTGGTGTGAAGAAGAAAAATCTTTGGAGCGAAATAAAATAATCATTAAAGCAGAATATTGAGTGAATTTCCTTTGAGTCTTGGTGCCCTTGTGGAAAACAATATATCATTTAACAAATGAATTTATGCATCAGCCACGAAGTCACGAGGGCACGAAGTTGTATAATGAAATTTTTATTCAGTCACTTATCAATTAAAGATTGAACAGGATAGAATTCAAACTTATTCTGAAATTATTTCCATTTTTATAATTTAATTTCCATGCAAACTCAACTGAAAGTGGCAGCAATCCTTGTCCAATTCCGAATCCAATTTCACAAAATGGATGCTTAAAAGTTTGTATCGGATTAACAAGTATCTGTTCTGACTTCTTGCTGATATCTCCATAAGCAGCATTGAAAAATACACTAAGCAGCAATTCAAGTTTTTTAATTACTGGAATATTCAGAAGTCTGAACAACTCATCACGAAAATTATACTCAGCATTAAGTGTAACAACTTTATCCCCAAGTATCTGATTGAGATTTAATGTTCTGAATGAAAGTGAAGTTGAAAATAGGCTAAAGTTTCCCGGAACAGCATATAAATCCTGATAAGCAATTGGTCCATTTGAGTATGTTCCGTAAATTTTAACTGTTGCAGAAGTTGTTTTGAATGAGCGGATAAAAGATCTTGATGAGAACTCATACTTAATAAAATCCAGATCACTTTTTAATATTTTGTTGTTAGAAACTGTAACATCGGCAGAGAAAAGTGTGAATGATTTGCCCAAGGATGTTCTTCTCCTGAAGTAACCATCTTCGATATAATCCCGAAAATCAATATCAAATCCAATCTTAACTGAATTTATCTTGCTTTCATAAACGGGAAGATTGGTTCTGTAAGTTTTATCTTTATTGAAGAAAGAAAAATCTGAATTGTTAAATGCTGATTTATCAGTTTTATTTCTGAATGAGAGTCTTCCTTTCAGAATCGGAAAAATTTCACCTTCAACAGAAAGTGAAAATCCTTTTGAATAGTAATAATCTCTGAAATCATCTTTATAGAGTAAAGTAGAAAGAGTTCCTAAAAATTCTCCATAGTTATCTGATTCATCAAAAAGAACTTTTGTCTTGTTGAAAGCAGATAATCCTAACCGAAAAGTTCTGTACTCACCTAATAAGTAAGAGGCAGAAAAATCCTGTTTGAATTTTTTGTCAGAAAATCCGTAAGAAAAATTTAGTGAAGAATTTAATCTTCTTTCAAAAAAATCATCTACGAAAAATCCAAAATCAATTGCGTGACCTTCAACGCGATTAAAGTGATACATTGCAAGCGGCGCACTTACAGATATATTTCTATTGAGCTTAATTCTCGAATCAGGGAATGAGAAATCATCCAGAAAATTTTTTGGTGCTGATTCAAGACTGTCAATTCTTTTGTAAGCTAGCTCTTCTTCTTCAGTGTTCGGAATTGTTTGTGTTGATAACCAATAAGTAGAATCCTTTTTATCTGCATCCGGCAAAACAGTAATTATTGCTTTGTTAAACAAAGTTTCGTCAATCTGTGCATTCACTTTGTAGTTGAAAAGAATTGTATTCAATTCGAAACCAAATCTTGCGAGTCCAAGAAAATTAGCGGTGACAAAAAGCCTGTAATCGACCGGCATTACAATTCCGTCATAGTAATCAAATTGCTGAATTACATTAACTGTATCGAATATTCCGCCAATGTTTGCAGCACGATTAAGAATCAAATCAACTTTAATTAAATCATAAGTGCTGTCTGTAATAAAAATATTTCCCGCAAAGCCGGGATCAGAAGGATTATCCGGTTCAATCTGTATCTGAAAAACTTTTTGATTATTTATTGCTAAAGTTTTTTGGATGTAGAAATAATAGTAATCAATAGCTTTATCAGAGATTGGTCCGGGCAAATCTCTTCCAAGAAAATTTATATCATTGCTGTAAAAGTTCTGGATTAATCTTCCACCGGTTAATGTGTTTACTGAAGGCGGAAAATTTGAACTTTGTTTTCTTGCAAGAATTATTTCTTTGTAATTATCAGGTTTCTTAAAAAATCCTTTGCTATGACTTTCAAGAATTCCTGTTACTTTAAGTTTAGCAGTATCTGATTCACCTATTCCAAGATTAATCGCGCTGCTTCCGCTTGATGTTATATCTTCAGTAGTTCTTATTGTACCTTTTGAAAAAGCCTCAAACTCGTATGAGAATAAATTCTGTTCTCTTGATTTTCTTTTCTCAATAGCTTTCCGGATAATTTCCAAAGCAGGATTTTCTCCCGGCTTTACAATTACTTCCGGTAAATTTATTTCGGTGCTTTTTAGTCTGAATAACAATCCGGATAAATCAGAATTGACTTCAACTGAAAGCGTGTCGGAAAAATAGCCAATGAATGAAGCAATAAGTTTATAATTTCCCTTTTCAAGCTTTAGTTCAAACTCACCTTTACTGTTTGATGAGGTTCCTAAATTTGTTCCATCAACTCTGATATTTGTAAAACCAAGATTTTCACCGGATTGGAAATCAATGACTTTTCCTTTAACAGAATAGTTTTGTCCGAAAAGATTTAATGACAATAGTATGATAAGAAGGAAAATCTTTTTCATAAAAATTTCTTAAATGTTCTGATTAAAAATAGAAAAACAAAAAAATCGGATGATAAATTCATTTATAAACGGACTAATAATTTGATGAGTGGAATAAATAAATATCGTACAGTTTCGTATTTTTACTGCCACAAATTAACCAAACAAAAAGGATGATTAAAATGAAAACCAAAGCAATATTTCTTTCGTTGCTTTTCACAACGATAATATTCACAAATGTTTTTTCTCAGGAAATGAAAGATGATACATCTGAACAAGCTCGTGCAATCATTTCAAAATATCTGAATGCAATTGGCGGTGCTGATGCAATAAAAAATATTCAGGATAAAACCACGATTATGCGCGGCACAGCTATGGATCAAACAGTTACAATTATTATAAAACAGAAATTGCCCAATAAGTTAAGACAGGATATTAAAGCCGGCGGAATGGACCAGACATTAATTTTTGATGGCGAAAAGGCAGTGATGAAAGTTGCCGGACAAACAATTAAAGTTGAAGGCAAACAGCTCGAGCAATTAAAGTTAGAATCAACAATGGAAATGATGTTAAATCCCGAATCACTAGGAATAAAGCTTGCTTATGACGGAACTGAAAAATCAGGTGAAAACTTATTGCATAAAGTAAAATTTGTTTTACCTTCTGGTTTAAACTGGGTTGCTTACTTTGATGATAATACTGGTTATAAAGTGAAAGAATCAAAAGAAATTGAAAGTCAGATGGGTTTGATAAATCAGGTGCTTGAATATTCGAATTATCAGGATGTAGATGGAATAAAAATTCCTTTTACTTTAAAACAATCATTCGGACCTCAGACAATTGAATTAACCGTAAGCAGTATTAAAATTAATAAAGGCATTACAGACGACACTTTTGTTATTACTGAATGAGCAATAGAAAATATTCGGCTGTAGTTTTTGACCTTGGTCAGGTTCTTATTCCTTTTGACTATCAGATTTTTATTGATGCAGTTAACAAACACAAATCTGGTTTGGGAGAAAATTTCGTAAAGAAGTATAACGAAAATTATTCTATTCACCGTGATTTTGAGCGTGGTAAAATTTCAGAAAAGGATTTTATCGCGCAAATGCTTGATTGGCTTGAGCATAAAGTAACTGCAGAAGAATTTATAAAATACTGGTCCGGAATATTTTCTCTGAATGAAGATGTTATTTCACTCCTTCCGAAACTGAAGAAGCAATACAAACTTTATCTTCTTTCAAACACAAATCCAATACACCAGAAACACGGTTATCAGCATTATGAATTTCTGAAACTATTCGATAAACTTTTTCTTTCACACGAAGTTGGATTTGTAAAACCGGAAGAAGGCATCTATCGTGCTGTTGAAAATTTTTCCGGGCTTCCTTCAGAAGAACATATTTTTATAGATGATATAGCTGAATATGTTGAAGCAGCAAAACAACTCGGTTGGGATGGAATTCAATTTACAGGTTACGAAAATCTTCTTGAAGAATTTAATAAAAGAGGAATCCTGTTTTGATAAAGAAAATTTTTTTATATCTGATTTCTCTAATACTTTTTCTGATGCTGGTTAAATGTAAAGATGAAAAACCTTCGAATAATCCAAACACAATTATTGATACAACTGTAAAAACACAGGATTCTTTAATTCTTTTAAGAGATACTGTCCCGCAATTGACTTTAATCAATTATAAATTTATTTCGCCTCCAAAACAGAACAGATATAAATTTCTTGTCGAGAAATATGATACAACCGGAGCAAAAATAATTCTTGCACTAAATCGACTTGATGAAAGATTTATCCGAAAACCTGATTCGATTGTTGTACCAGATACGATCATAAATGACAAACTTCTTTATTCACCTTTTCCAAAATATATAGCTTTGCTCGAAAGCGTAAAAAAAATTCTTTTGGTTGATCAGCGCATTCAGGCATTTGCCGCTTACGAATCCGGAAATCTTGTTTACTGGGGACCAACAAGCACAGGGAAAAAATCAACTCCAACTCCAAACGGATTGTTTCATACCAACTGGAAATCAAAAAAAACTATCAGCACAGATAATCCCGAATGGATACTAAAATGGTATTTCAATCTGGAAAATTTCAGAGGAGTATCGCTTCATCAGTATGAATTGCCAGGTTATCCGGCAAGTCACGCTTGTGTAAGATTACTTGAAGAAGATGCATTCTGGATTTATAACTGGGCTGAGCAGTGGATATTAACTAAAGATGGAGAATTTGTTATTGCTTATGGGACTCCTGTAATTATTTATGGTGAATATAACTTTAAAGGAGTGAAGCCGTGGCTTTTGGTTACCACTGAGCCGGAAAAAGCAAAAGTTAGTGAAGATGAATTGAATGAAATTATCAACAATCATATTTTAACAATACTAACACGACAGGAAGAAAGAGAACGGATATTAAATCCGCAGATGACATTACAACAATAATCATAAAGAACTATGGAAGTAAAACACGATAAAAATAATCAGAGATTTTTTATTGAAGTTGAAGGTCAGGAAGTTTACACAGCATATTCACTTGATAATAATGTAATGGATATTTATACAACTTACACTCCGCCTAATCTTCGTGGAAGAGGATTAGCAGAAAAAGTGGTTCGTGCAGCATTAGAATTTGCAAAGGAAAATAAATACAAAGTAATTCCTTCGTGTTCTTATGTTTATGTATTCATTCAAAGGCATAACGAATATGCTAATCTTATCAAGTAGAATCGGATTAAACTGACTAACAACTTTGAAATATAAATAAAGAAACCGCAAGTGAAAGTACTTTGTGCATAAAATAAGTTAGTAAGTTATGTTACGCACATTTGATAAAAACCTTCGAGGTTTTCTGAAATAATTAACAATTTTTCTTTTCTTTTAACGGCATAATTAACCAAACCTCGAAGGTTTCACAGATTTGCGTAAGGTCAGTTAGTAATTTAGCAGCGACAATAAAAGGAGCAATCAATGAAACACTTAACAATTTTTTTAATTCTTATTTTAATTTCAACAACAACTTATTCACAGATGAAATATCCCGTAACAAAAAAAGTCGATGTGGTTGATAACTATCACGGCACATTAGTAGCTGATCCATATCGTTGGCTTGAAGACGACAATTCTGAAGAAACGAAAGCCTGGGTTGAAGAACAGAATAAAGTTACTTTCGAATATCTTTCAAAAATTCCATTCAGAGAGAAAATCAAAAACAGATTTACACAGCTTTATAATTTTCCTAAATACAGTGCGCCATTCAGAGCAGGAGATAAATATTATTTCTTTAAGAATGATGGATTGCAAAATCAAAGTGTAATGTATGTAATGGATAATCTTAACGGAGAAGCACGAGTGTTTCTTGACCCGAATAAATTTTCTGAAGACGGAACAAAATCACTTTCGAACTATTCTTTTTCAAAAGATGGTAAATGGTTTGTTTATGGGATATCAACAGGCGGTTCTGATTGGGATGAGTTTTTTGTGATGAATGCATTAACAGGAGAAAAATTAAATGATCATCTTAAATGGATTAAGTTTTCGGGCATAGCATGGAAAGATAATGGATTTTATTACAGCAGATATCCTGAACCAACCGGCTCAGAACTTTCACAGAAAAATCAATTCGCAAAAGTCTATTATCACAAACTTGGCACAAACCAATCTGATGATATTGTTATTTATGGCGATTCTACTAAACCCGACAGAGGTTTTTATGCTCAGACAACAGATGACGAAAGATTTCTTATCATTACTTTTTCTGAAGGCACAAGCAATAACGGACTTATTGTTAAAGATCTTTCTAAACCCAACTCCGATTTCATAACTATTGTTGATGATTTAAATAACAATTACGGCGTTGTTGATAACATTGATGATAAACTTCTTGTATTAACTGATTATCAGGCACCAAAGTATCGCCTTATTTTGATTGATCCGAAAAATCCCGCAAGAGAAAACTGGAAAGATGTAATTGCTGAAACAAATAATGTACTGCAATCAGTTTCGATAATCGGAGAAAAATTAGTTGCAACTTATATGCAGGATGCAAGTCATCATGTATATTTATTCAGCTTAAATGGAACACCGGAAGGTGAAATAAAACTTCCTGCATTGGGAACTGTCGGTTTTTCAGGCAGAAGAGATGATAATATTGCATTCTATTCTTTTACTTCGTTTACTTATCCGGGAACAATTTATAAGTTTGATGTAAAAACCAGAAAGTCGGAATTATTTAAACAAACTGAACTGGATTTCGATTTTGAAAATTATGAAACAAAACAAGTATTCTACACAAGCAAAGACGGTACAAAAATTCCAATGTTCATTGTTCACAAAAAAGGATTAAAGCTTGATGGAAATAATCCGACATATCTTTACAGCTACGGAGGATTTAATGTTTCGTTACTTCCATCTTTCAGCACTTCACGATTAATCTTTCTGGAAAATGGCGGAGTGTTTGCAATGCCCAATATTCGTGGCGGTGGTGAATATGGTGAAGAGTGGCACAAAGCAGGCATGCTCGATAAAAAACAAAATGTATTTGATGATTTTATTGCAGCAGCAGAATATCTGATTAAAGAAGGTTATACAAATCCGAATAAACTTGCCTGTGCAGGTGGCTCTAACGGCGGATTATTAATTGGTGCAGTGATAAACCAAAGACCAGATTTATTCAAAGTTGCACTTCCGGCAGTTGGTGTTATGGATATGCTTCGCTTTCATAAATTTACAATTGGTTACTACTGGGTTGTTGAATATGGTTCAAGCGACGATCCGGAACAGTTCAAATATCTTTTTGCTTATTCACCTTTACATAACATTAAAGAAAATGTTAATTATCCCGCAGTACTTGTTACAACCGCAGATCACGATGACAGAGTAGTACCAGCTCATTCTTTTAAGTACATTGCAACATTACAAGAAAAGTACAAAGGCGAAAATCCTGTTTTGATAAGAATAGAAACTAAAGCAGGACACGGAGCAGGCAAACCAACATCAAAAATAATTGATGAAGTTGCAGATGTATGGTCATTTGTATTTTATAATTTGGGAGTTACTCCAAAGTATTAATTTTATTATAACAAACAATTCTTTCTACTAACTGTCATTTATGGCGACAATACTGTCGCCATAATTTTTTTATCTGACTCCATTTCTTCTCAACCCTCAATTGAAACTTATTTTCAAAAGATTTCAGCAATCATTTTATCGGCAAAGTAATTGCATAATATTTTCTAAAAACAGGAGGAAAAAGTGAGAAGACTATTCTTAGTAATCTGCATGTTCATATTTTTTTCACAAATAAATTTTGCCCAAACCGCACCAGTTTTGTTTTCTAAACCCAAAGTTTCTGCCGGCTTTTTAATCGGCTATACAGATAATATTGGCGGCAATGTTTATGGAACTATATCAAACTTCACTTATGATGTTCCACTTTCAATTAGGTTTTCTTTGGGATACACAGTAACAGATGCAGGCAAACCACTTGATGCAAGAAGAATTTTTATTAATGATGCAACTAACGGTACTCCTGAAGAATCTGGACATATTTGGGAGTTCAGATTGGACTTTGTTTATCCGATTAGATTATTCTCACTGAGTAAAACTAATTTTATCATTGGTCCGCGCTACTCAATGTTTACAGGCAATTTTAAGTTTATCGGAGGAAATGAATTCTTTGATGTTACTGCTGATCAATGGGGAATCGGTACTGGTCTGGAAACTCATTTAGGAATTTCTCCATCAATGAGTTTTGTGTTTGCGGCAGGATTTGATTATTACTTCCAATCAACTTTAATCGGACACGATACTGCCTACAGTCCTGATGGACAAAATGTAAACCCTCGTCGTGATTATACTTTTAATGATGCTGATGACGCTGTAAACCAACCGAAATATGAATTCAGAATTATGGGCGGCTTAAACTTTAATTTTTGATTAAGAGAAGTTAATAGACCGGAGGAGTGAATAAAAAGAGCTGCAATCATTTTTTGATGCGGCTCTTTTGCTTTATAGTTTATCAGGCCTGAATATTTCTTACTTTGAATAAAAGAATATGTAGTGATTATCATAAAGATCATAATAATCTATCTATATATTTGCTACAGATAACCAGTTAAATTCCCATTACTAAATGCCAATCTATTTTTCAAACTTATTTAAGTAAATTTGATTCGAAAATAATTTAGTACTAAGCTTTATAAAATAATCTTCAATAATTCTTTGGTAATTAATCAGGATGTAATAAATGAGTTACTCATATGGAAACAATGAAAGCAATTTTGTTCGATGAACCCGGAGAAGCAGAAAAATTATACATCGGTAATTTTCCAAAACCAGAAGTCGGTGAAGAAGAAATACTTGTGGAAGTAAAAGCAACATCGCTGAATCGGGCAGATATTTTACAACGAATGGGAAAATATCCACCGCCTCAAGGTGCAAGTCCTGTACTTGGTCTTGAAATATCGGGAGTTGTTGTTGAGAAAGGTTCAAAAGTATTTAAATGGAAAATCGGAGATAAGATTTTTGGCCTGATTCCCGGCGGAGGTTATGCTCAGTTTGCAGTAATACACGAAGAGATGGCAATGCGAATTCCGGATAACTTAAGCTTCGAACAGGCAGCAGCTATTCCTGAAGTTTTTCTAACAGCTTATCAGGCAATCGTATGGCTTGCTGAATTGAAAGCTGGTGAATTTATACTTATTCACGCAGGCGCAAGTGGTGTTGGCACCGCAGCCATTCAGATTGCACGTGAGCTTGGTGCAAAGATTATTGTTACCGCATCTGCTGAAAAACTTTTTATCTGCAAAGAACTTGGTGCAGATGTTCTGATTGATTATAAATCGCAGAACTTTAAAGAAGTTGTATTGAAAGCTACAAATAACTATGGCGTTGATGTTATTATTGATTTTGTTGGTGCAAAATACTTTAAGGATAATATTAATTCTCTTACACGGGATGGAAGATTAATTTTACTTGCAACACTTAGCGGTGGTAAAGTTGAAGATTTTGATGTAAGGCAAATACTTGTTAAGCGATTGAAAATAATCGGCTCGACTTTAAGATCAAGATCGCTCGATTATCAGATTAAACTTACAAAAGATTTTAAAGAGTTTGCTCTGGATAAAATTGCTTCGGGAAGAATAAAACCCGTGATTGATAAAATTTATGATTGGAAAGATGTTGTACAAGCTCACAAAAGAATGGAAGAAAATAAAAACATTGGGAAAATTATACTGAGAATTAATTAAGTTTAATCAAAATAATTCGTGATAATTAGTGAAATTCGTGGCTGAACAACAAAGGAGGAATTATGCAAATTAAAGACAGCGTTTTCATTATAACCGGTGGAAGTACCGGAATCGGTAAAGCAACAGCAAAACTAATTGCTGAAAAAGGAGGCAAAGTTTTAATTACCGGAAGAGATAAACAAAGATTAGAGTCAACTGCAAAAGAAATTGGCGCGTTAGCAGTTCAGGCAGATGTTTCAAAAGAGAAAGATGTTCTGAAAACTTATGAAATTCTGATGAGGGAATTTGGTAAACTTAATTGTCTGATCAACAATGCCGGAATTGGCGGTAAATGGGAAGAAACTTTTAATCTCAGCTTACAAAATTTTCTTGATGTGTATTCGGTAAATGTTTTTGGTGCAGCACTGATGGCAAGGGAAGCAGCAAAAATTTTCAAACTTCAGAATTATGGAAATATCGTTAACATATCCTCAACTGCCGGAACAAAAGGTTTTCCGAACGGAACAGTTTATTCCTCATCAAAATTTGCTTTGCGTGGAATGACTCAGTGCTGGCAGGCAGAACTGCGAAAATTTAATGTGCGTGTTATACTTGTTAATCCGAGTGAAGTAACAACTGCTTTCGGCAGCGATGAAAGAGTTGAAAGACCAGAAGTAAAAAATAAACTTCGCCCGATTGAAATTGCACATACAATTGTCTCTGCTCTCGAAATGGATGACAGAGGTTTTATTCCCGAAGTTACTGTTTGGGCAACAAATCCTTTTTAAGCATGTAATAAAATTTAAGAATCATCAATTGGTAGAGTAATGAGTGAAAAAATTCCAATGTGGCTTAGCATTGCAAGAGAAATCCAACAGCTTTCTCAAACCGGATTAGCTTTTGCAACTAATGATTATGAAAAGAAAAGATACACACGGCTAATCGAAATAGTTTCAGAAATTATTGAAAACCACAGTCAACTTGAAAAAGAATCCGTAAAAAAATATTTAATGAATCATCCTGGTTATGCAACACCAAAGATTGATGTTCGTGCTGCTGTTATAAAAGACAATCAGATTTTGCTAGTACAAGAAACAACGGATAAATGCTGGGCAATGCCCGGCGGTTGGGCTGATGTTGGTGATATTCCTTCCCGGGTTGCAATTCGCGAAACCAAAGAAGAAAGCGGGTTTGATGTTATACCAACTAAAGTGATTGGTGTTTTTGATGCAAACAGACTTGGCGGACATTTGGAACTTTTTCACGCTTTCAAAATTATTTTTCTTTGTGATTTAATTGGTGGAGAAGCACGAATTAGTGATGAAACTCTCGATGTGAAGTTTTTCCCTCTGGATAATCTTCCTCCGCTTTCATTAAACAGAACAAATGAAAAGCATATTGCGGAAATTAAATTACATCTGATTGATAAAAATCGTCCGGCTTACTTTGATTAAATCATAGAATGAAAAATTTAATTTTAATAATTGGTATAATTTTTTTTATTACAAGTTGCGCTACATTTAACAGTGCTTATTACAATAATGCTCTTAGTGAATACCATAATGGAAATTATCAATCAGCACTTTTTTATCTTGATGAAATTCTGAAAGAGAATGAAAATGTATTTGAAGCTTTGGTTTTAAGAAGCAAAGTCTATCTTAAACTCGGCAACAAAGATTCCGCTGAAAAAGATTTACAGAAAGCATTGCTTCTGAATGAAGATTATGAATCTCATTTTATCATTGCAAAAATTGCATTGGATAAAAAAGATTATCAAACTTCGCTTTATCATCTGGACAAAGCTATTTCTCTTAATCCTCAATTCATTGACGGCTATCTTAATCGTGCTTATGTGTTTTATCAAATTGGAGATTATGACAAATCACTTGATGATTATAAGAAAGCTTACGAACTAAATCCGCATAACTCAATTCCTCTGACTAATATTGGTTTTATTTATGGATTAATTGGGCAGAATGACAAAGCGATGGAATTTTATACAAAAGCTATTTCAATTAATCCGAATGATTTCAATGCATATTACAATCGTGCAAACGAATATTTGATGAAAAGAAAAAATCAGGAAGCATTGAATGATTTTTTAAATGCTTATGAACTTAACAAAAACAATATTGATTTACTTTTTCTTATTGCAGAAACAAGAGTTAAGATGAAAGATTATCAGAACGCATTTAACGACTACTCAAAAATTCTTTTTATTGATTCACTTAATTCCAAAGCTTACTATCAGAGAGGATTATTAAACATTGAGTTGAAAAGAGAGAAAGCTGCTTGTGAAGACTTTACAAAATCCGGAAGTCTAGGATACTTCGATGCTTACGAACAAATCCGTAAATACTGTGTGAAGAAACCATCGTCAAAGAAGAGGAAATAAATAGTCCTCTTGCAACTCACAATAAAATTACTTAAACTTTTTCTGGCAAAAATCCTATTAAAGGAATATGGCTATGAAATTCAAAGTTACATCTATATTTATTCTACTTCTTCACTTTATAATTTTTAATTATACATTTTTAATTGAAGCCAAAGCTACCATTCGTTATGTAAGCAAGACAGGAAGCAGCACGCCGCCCTACACAAGCTGGTCAACAGCAGCCGACAGCATACAGAAGTGCATAAATATTTCACAGGCAGGCGATACTATTTATGTGGCTAATGGAGTTTATAGAGAACTTATTACAATGATACCCGGACTATCACTGATAGGTGCAGGTATGGATAGCTGTATAGTTGATACAAGGGGTATTGCCTCTAGTTACTATGATGGAGTAATAGTGAAAGATAGTTGTTTATTCAAGGGTTTTCAGGTTATTGCCACAAACCAGATTGGCAATGGAATAAAAGCTCAGGGGCAAGCATTTATTAGTGAAAAAGGTTTGATAACAATGAATAAAGTATTGGATGGATTTCTTGGAATTTATTTGTTCGATAGTGATATAACTGTAAAAAATAATATCTGCTTAAATAACGGAAGGGGAATTGTTGTTGATTATTCAAACTCATTAGTCTCTGAGAACTTTATTTCCTCTAATTATGAAGGAGGTGATAGAGGTATTGAAGTATTCGATTTAGCCCACCTTTATAGTCCTATAATAACAAATAACTATATAGAGACTAATCTATTTGGTATTACATCGATTTTAGGGCCGAGAAGTCTAACAATTACGAATAATATTGTTGTGGTGATTGATCCTGAGGGAGGATGGGGTATAAATATTGGTACATCAGCAGATACAGCTAAGGTATTCAATAATTTAATAATGGCTAAAGAATTTCCAACTAATTTAGGAGGTATTGGGATATCAAACCCACCAAGATATGTATATAACAATTTGATTTTTGGTAATGCGGAATCGGACGGAACAGGGATCGGGATTAATGGAACAAATCTAAATTTAGTTAAAATATTAAATAATTTGATAGTAGGCGGTCAATATGGAATATACAGCGATAACAATCCTTCCGGAACAGTACCTGCATATTATAATAATATCTGGATGACCGATATAAAAGCAAGAGGATTTACTCTAGACAGTACAAACATATCAGTTGATCCAATGTTTGTAAATGAAGACACAACACAGGGTCAATTGGATTTTCATCTACAGATGTTCTCACCTTTAATAGATGCGGGAGACCCGAGCATAGCAGATCTTGATGGAACAAGAAGCGACATTGGATTGTATGGAGGACCTTTCGGAGAGAGATATTTTTATCAGGATTTACCACCCAAAGCTCCTGTTAACCTCTCTGCCATAGTTGATGATTCAGGGATAATTAAACTCAGATGGAACAGAAATACAGAAGCAGACACATCCTATTACAACATATATCGTTCAACAACAGCAAACTTCACAATAGACTCAACCAAACTGATAGGTTCAACAAAGGATACAAGTTTTATCAATATTTATTTACCGATATATGAAAGACTATACTACAAGATAACCTGTTTAGATAGACAAGGCAATCAATCACAACCATCAGAGGAATTATTGGTAAACCTTACATCAATAAGCGAATATCCAACAGTAGTAAATGATTATTACCTATATCAGAACTATCCAAATCCATTCAATCCAAGTACAAAGATTGGCTACAAACTAAAAGAGCGTGGATATGTAAAGTTATATGTATATGATGTAAAAGGAGAAGTAGTAGCAGTATTAGTAAACCAGGAACAGGAGGCAGGATATTATGAAGTAGAATTCAATGCAGTGAGCGGAGTGCAGTCTGTTCCGCAAACTGGAATAGCAAGCGGCATATACATCTACCAAATAATGGTAAGAAGCAGTGAAGGAAATATTCCTGTATTCACTGACTCAAAGAAGATGATTTATATCAAATAAAAAGTTTTTATCTGGATTAGTTATTATGGAACAATGAACAGATAAATTCAGAGCCAGAGATTTTAATAGCCTGGCTAAAAGCAAAACAAATAACACAATTGACAAAAAACTGAGGTAAGAATATGAAACAAAACAATAAAGTATTGTTGCTAACGCTCAGGGAATTTATGTGGATTATTCTTTTTATAGTACAGTTATTCGCCTTTCAGATAAAAGCACAGGAAGGACAGCAGCCAACACAGGAATTCCCTATGGGCACTTGGGCAACAGGAGATGTAAATGAACCGAATCAATATAGTGCAATTTCAAATGCAGGATTTAATTGGATAGTTCAGGGGGTAAATCCAACAAACCGACCATATATGCAAAACTTTAAGATAATAGCACAGAACCCAAATCAGGGTGAATGGGTCTATTATTACTCAATGGGAAAATATAAGAAGTGGGAAGCAGAGCGAGATAAATTTTTCTTTTTAGAGACAGGCTTCAAACACCCACACAATAATGGGAATCAAAACACGGGCTATCTTTACGGAAGAGTTGAAACTCTTCAGGGAGTACTCTGCTGGGCAACAAATGATTCAAATCCGTTTCCAGTAGATAGCATACTATGGGGTCCAAACTACACTCAGGAAAAAATCTATAAATCTGTTGATCCGAATTATTGGAAAAAACCAATAAAATATACTGTAAGATATCGTCTTGCACTAAAGAATGCGCCACAGCCAGCCGATACAGTTTGCAAACTATATATTCGTTACCGATGTGCAAAGAAGGAAAATGGACAAACCGTTGAAATAAAAGAAGAGATTTTTGACAGCCTGTATTTAACGGCAGCAGACTTACCAGGTGACACATTTCATATAAAATCGCTCAGTTATATTTATCCTGAAACATACAGAGAGCAAACAATTACACAGCGTTGGAGCAGTCCGAACAACCCGGTATTACATTATATAGATACCGATACACTGATGGGAATGGAATACTGTATCAAATGGTACGGTAGGGGAAAACTATATATTGATTATGTAGAAGTATTTGATGATGATCAGGATACTCCTTCTAACAGACTAGATGGAATTTGGAAACAATGGTTAGACAATCCTCCTTTTGTCGCAAACCGTATAAATAACTTTTTGTCCCAATATTCAGATTGGCCAAACATTCGTTATTGGTATGTGATAGATGAGCCAGCTTCACTGGATGACTATGAGCCGATAAGAATAGTGGATTCATTAGTATTCCACTTTTCAGGAAGAAGAGTAATCACACAGTTTACTCCGAACTGGAATGGTTATGTTAATGGTGATATTTCAGTTAAGAAATTTGTTGAACTAACAGGAACAAATACTGTTATGATGGATTATTTTCCATTTTGGGATGGTCACTCTTCAGAATTTGGACTTAAACATTTACAACCGGTCTTTCAGCAAACAGCAATTTATTCTCCAAAGTTTTATTACGTTCCGCAGGGCTTTGGTCAGTTTTATGATCAGGGATTTCAACAACCTTGTCACTGGCGAGAGCCAACCCCTGTGGAATTTAAGTCTTCAATAATGCTTGCTTTGACTCATGGTGCAAAGGGAATTCAGATATGGAAATTTGCAACTGATTTGCAACCGCATCATATAGGCTGGCAACAATGTGAATTCGTATACTGGAAATGTCTTGCTGAATCTCTGGAAACTAATTACAGATTATTACCCTTAGGTGAAATTATAAAAAATGATATAGCTCCTCGCCTGAAAGGTCACTTAGATAATACTCTGCTAAAACTAAGTTATACTGGAAATTTTATTACGAGAAAATACATTCTGCCAACTACTGAATTATTTCCCGAGCCTCAAACTTTTGAGTATTTAACTATTGGTGGTAATGAAGTCACATCTAAGGATATTTATTGGCAGGTAGGATTTTTTGCAGATAGCAGTAATCTGCCTTTCAACAAGTATTTTTTGTTAACTAATCTTATTACAACATATCCTCAAAAGAAATATTAGAATTGACCTTATAAAACCGGTTGATGGATTCTACAACTATAGATTTCGAAATGTTGAACCACAATTTAATTTTGACACTACATATCAAAATACATTTACCACGATATTCACTTTCCCTGCTGGCGAAGGATATCTTTTTCAGGTTGCACCAGTAGTAAGATTTGGTGGTAAACTATACTACAACAACACCATCAAAACCAATATAGAATTGATAGAAGATATGTGGATAAAGAATAATGTTAACCTGATTATTGAAAGAGGAAAATATTATACGATAAAAGATACTATTACACTTGAAGGCACAGGATTTATAACGGGAAAGGGATATTTGAATATTAGTCAAGGAGGTGATATAAAGATAAATAGCTGGAATAAATCAGTATTTAAGGGAAGAGAGGGTAATCATCCGAAGATTTATTGGGGAAAATTTCCAAACAGTGCGAATGTAACATCATACAAAATTTATCGTAGAAAAGGAGAAACCAGCTTCACACATATTGGAACAGTTTCACCAAACAGTCCAAGATACTTTATTGACAATACAGTAACCATACTCGACCGCCCGGAACCATTTGCAACATTTTACAGAATTCAAACGCTTACAGAATCAGTCAAATCAATTTAATCCTGCGCTATAATTATTTGAGCTATTATGAATGTCATCCTGAGTTTATCGAAGGATGACGAAAAAGGTTTAACTCTTTGAACAGCATCGACTTTAAAGGCAAGTCAGTGCAAGCAGGCTTGGATTAACACAAGAATTACTCTAAAGATATACGACATACTTGGAAACGAAGTAGCAACATTAGTAGATGAATACAGAGAAGCAGGAAGATACACACTTAACTTTGATGCAAGCAGATTATCAGGTGGAGTCTATATCTACCGAATTACAGCAGGCGAATTTACTGATGTGAAGAAGATGGTAATTTTGAAATAATGTTCGGTTTAGTTAAGGGAAATTTATTCTGAAAAAAATGTAGCTGCAGGATTTTATTCTTAAAAATTATTTAATCCAAAATCTGCAGCTACATCTAAATTACCTTCCTACCTTATCCATATATTCCTTTTTAGCCATTAGTTGTTCTTTGGTTTCTTGTCTGTTTGGATCCATAATAATTGCATCCGAAGGACAAGCAGGAATACATTGAGGAGAATCATAAAATCCAACACACTCTGTGCATTTATCAGGAGCTATGTAAGTGTGTTCTTCATTTAATGGATCGTGAGATTCACCACCTAAAATCCAAGGATCACCTGCATTGTAAATTGCATTGTTCGGACATTCAACTTCGCAGGCATTGCAGGAAATACAATCATCTGTAATAAATACTGCCATAAGTTCCCCTATAAATTTTTGAGAAATTATTTTGTCGCCTCAAACTTAAATAATTTTTTTGAAATAACTCTTTAAACAAAAAAAGGATTGCTTCATAGATCACAAAGCAATCCTTATAGAAATCTTTTTTAATAAATTAATCTATTTTTATCGGCTCCTGTTTAACAGGCACTCCGTTTATTTCAAGAATTTTTACAATGTTCCTTAATCTGTTCATTGACGGCCAGTAAGTTCCAACAACTTTTACTTTATATTTATTTCCTCTTGTAAACATTGGGTAAATTTCATCTGCATTTTTCTTTTCGTGATAATAGTTGTTTTCATTAAGAAAAACTTCATCGGGAGTAAAGATTAAATACTTTGATGGTTCAGAACCAAATCTTTCCTTATTAACAATCTCGATAGTTATAATATCCTGAGTAAGATATGGTTCAAAGAAAAGATAACCGAAATAAACCACCAGAAACAATATTACTATTCCAAAGAAAACCGATAATTTGAAAAGTTTATTAGCGATGAACATTCCTATTTCTCCTTCAGCTTTTTTCTTTTGCAATTATGTGATAAAACATCAAAAACAGAAATCGGATAACTTCTGAAAATTCAAAATTTGAACCATACAAATGATATCAATTTATGGGAATTTTACAACCCGTAAAGAAAAAAGATGTTAATTTTTCTAAATCAAAAAGTAACATTTACATCAAACAGAATCACACGGCGTTTGTTTTTCCTGTAATCATCTGCCAAAGGGTCATCATAATAATTTGTAAGTCGAGCTTGAATGACCAGTTTTCAATATACCAGAGATCATATTTAATTCGTTGCAAAGTTCTTTTCCGGTTTTCATCTTCATCAGGTGTATCACCACGATAGCCGTGAACCTGTGCCCAGCCGGTAATGCCGGGTTTAACATTGTGCCTTAATTTTATTGCTTCAAAATATTCGCTGTACTTGTTATGAAATGGAATCGGATGCGGGCGCGGACCAACAACAGACATTTCTCCTTTCAACACATTGAAAAACTGAGGCAGCTCATCAATGTTGGTTCTTCTTAAAAACTTTCCTATTCTTGTAACTCTCGGATCATCTTCAGTAACAGGCTGGAATTCAACTTTCCTGTTTTCACTTTTCATTGTTCTGAACTTGTAGCATTTAAATCGATTATCTTTAACACCAACTCTTTCCTGCAAATAAAACACAGGTCCCTTTGAACTAAGTTTTATAAGAAGCGCAATTAACGGAAACAACCAGCTGAATAAAAACACAATAACAAAAAGAGAGAAGAAAATATCAAATGTTCGTTTGATAAATCTTCGGCTTGCTTCTTCGAGCGGCTCATCTCGGGCAGTAATAACGGGAAAAGACCCGATTGAATTGACTGTAAAACGGTTGGAAAGAAATCTGAAATAGTCGGGAATTAAATGAACTTTTACAGCATTGATATTACAAACACGAATTATATCATCGAGCTGAGATGAATCTTCTTCGGGAAGTGTAATTACAACATCATCTGCCTGATAAGTTTTCAGAATTCTGTCAAGTTCTGAAATTGTTCCGAGATATTTTTCGTCAGTTTTTTCATCATCAACAAAACCAATAAACTTGTAGCCAAATTCAGGAACATCACAAATTGTTTCCTTAAAGTTTTTTCCTGTTTCTCCTGCTCCGACTATAATCAGATTTCTTACACTTATTCCTTTTTTATGAAGCTGCTTTAGAGACTTCTTAAAAATGATTGTGCGAACACTAATTGCAACAGTAAGAAAAACTCCGAGATAAACAATAAAGTTTCTTGTGAAGAGATCTTCTTTTACAAAAAAGATAAATGCGATTGTAATCAGAACCTGAACAACAGAGCTTTTAATGATATTAAAAAATTGTGTTGAAAATCTTCGCGTAAAAAAATCGTTGTAGAAGCCGGAAAGATTTGTGTAGAAATACCAGACAAAATTTAGAAGAGCAAGAAGTATAAACATATAATTCCGCTGAAGCAGTATTTCCCACGACTGCGCAAGCACTGCCGAAAGTATAAAAACCAGATTCAGCAGCAGTAAATCAATTAATAGTCTTGCAATATGAATGGTGCGTTTATTAACAATCATTTTGTGTTTTTCTTGCCGAAGAATTCGTCAGATTTTTCATCTACATATTGTTTTATTTTTTCTTCAAAAATTTTTCTGCTGAATTTTTTAGTGTATCCGGAAATTTCATTATGATTAAAAGAATCTTCAATGCTTTCAAATCTTCTTACTGCATTTTTAATATCTTCAACATTCTGATTCTCAAATAAAATTCCTGTTTTACCATCAACCACAGTTTCAGCGGTTCCTCCTTTGTTCAAAGCAATTACAGGTGTTCCGCAAGCCATTGCTTCAACTACAACAATACCAAAATCTTCTTCAGCTGTAAAAACAAATGCTTTGGCTTTTTGCATTAATTCCTTAAGAGAATTTTCATCCTGGTAACCAATAAATTCTACATTAACAAGAAAGTTGCTTTTAAGCTTGTTTAATTCAGGACCTGTTCCGGCGATAACTAATCTTTTATCAGGCATTTGGGAGAAAGCTTCAACAATTAGATCAATCCGTTTATAAGGTACTAATCGTGATGCAACGAAATAATAATCATCTTTGTTATTAACACATTCAAATTTATCAACATCAACCGGAGGATAAATCACAGTTGAATTACGGTTGTAAATTCTTTTCAGTTTTTCTGCAATGTAATTTGAATTAGCAATCAGATAGTCCGGTCGCTGAGCTGTTTTCAAATCCCACTTTCTCAGATAATTCAAAATTTTTGTAGCAACGATTTTTTTTAATCCTTTGTTAAGCTTTGCAGCTTCGAAATAAGTTTCCGCCTCATCCCATATATATCGCATTGGTGAATGACAGTAACTAATGTGTAATTGATTGGGTTTCTTGCGGACACCCTTTGTTACTGCATGAGAGCTTGAAATAATAATATCATATTTACTGAAGTTTAAACTTTCGATTGCAAGAGGAAACAATGGCAGGTATGATCTGAATTTTTTTTCTGCAAATGGAAGTTTTTGAATAAATGTTGTATGAGCGTGCTTACCTTTAAGGATTATTTTTCTATGCTCGTCGTTAAGAAAATCAACCAGAGCAAAAACATCAGCATCTTTCCAGATATTTGTAAAAGATTCAAATACTCTTTCTCCGCCAGCGTAAAAAACAAGCCACTCGTGAACTAATGCGATCTTCAAAATATTTTCTTCGCAATTAAATTATTTAAAACAAAAATATAAATTTTTTAACTAATAAAGCCACATTAAGTCTAATTTTAATTCAAACCATAATTGACTAATTTTAATTAAATAATAAAATACAATTTATTTTGAAAATGTTATCTATTATTACAATAACATATAATAATTTTGAAGAATTAATCAGCACCTTATATTCAATCCCTGAATCAGAGAAGATCGAATCAATTATAGTTAATGGAGGCGATTGTAAAAAGACGAAGGAATTTCTTTTAAACTATAAGGGGAAATCAATTTCGGAAAAAGATAATGGTATTGCTGATGCATTTAATAAGGGCGTAAAATTATCAACCGGGAAATATATAATGTTCTTAAATAGTGGGGATATACTTATTAATCCATCATATTTGGACGAAGCTGTAAATATTCTTGATAATAATAAAAATATTTCATTCACTCATTCAAATATAATTTTGTTTGATGAAGATGGAACCGAATATTTTGTTAAGCCAACTCAAACAAATATTGGGAGAGGAATGCCTTATACGCATCCAACAATGATAGTAAGAAGAGAATTATTTAATACAGTTGGTATGTTTGATACTTCAATCAGAATAGCTATGGATTATGATTGGGTAGTTCGCTTAGAAAAGTTAAATTACAGGGGCTTTTATATCAATTGTGATCCTGTAGTTAGAATGAATTCCAAAGGAAAATCTGTAATTATGGAAGCAGAAGCAATTAAAGAGTGTTTAATTATTCTTAAAAAAAATAATTATCTTAACTTTATCAATCTTACCGGGTATATACGAAGAGTTATCTTATTTAGTATGAGAAAACTATTGATAAGTTTAGGTTTGAAAAATGTTTTAAAATTTTTTAAGAAAAATAAGTACAGATTTAGTACTTAACTTTTATAAAAAAAGCTTTTGTAAAACCATAGATTCTACCAACTAAAGTTGCAATTTGGATTACAATAATCTCCGGTTTAAGTTTTAATATTCCTATAAATGACAAAATAAATGGGGTTATTAACATTTCAATCAGTTCATAGATTACAATCATCTTCCCTTTTTTAATTAACCATTTATGGACTAAAGCCCCTTTCCCTACACCATATTGAAAGGCTTTTTTAAATCCGAATTTAATTGATTCATTAAAAGGAGGAACATGAAAAACTTTTAGTTGAGGAAAGTATTCCATTGGTACTTTATTGAAGTAAGCCTTCCAGCAGAAGTCAGTTTCTTCGCTGCTACCCCAATAAGAACCTGCACCAAAATTTTCATCGAATCTTTGTAACCTATTAAATGTTGATGTCTTTACAACAAAGTTTGAGCCCATTAAATTTTTTGTATTTCTGAATTTCTTTAGACTTCCGCCATTCTTATGTCTAAGAGTATAAAACTCTAAATTATCTTCGCGAATAATACTTCCAGCAAAAATTTCTATTTCAACATTCTGGGTAATTAAATCATTTAGAATTTCAGAATAATTCTTATCAGCATAACCATCATCATCACAAAAAAATATCCATTCTGAATTTGCCGGTATTGGAACAGAATTTCTTGCTGCAGAAACAGATTTAAAATTTACTTTTATTCTTTGAAACAAAGGATTTTCAAGTATGCTATCTGTCAGTTGAAGCTCTTTTTCATTTTGGTCAATTAGAATAACTTTTATCGGAGGTATTTTTTGTGTTAGAAGAGAATTTAAGCATCTTTCAACAAGGTATTGCGGTCTATTGATAGTATTTACTACTGATATATATTTCATCTTTTTGAACTGATAAAAGAAAAGAGTCGCTTTTAATAATTATATTTGAACTGCACTAAAATATGGTTTTATCCTTAAAAATAATTCACTATTTGTTATCAATTAGATAATTATTCTTTAGTAAAAAATAAAATCTATTGTGAGAACTAAATTGGTAATGAAGAATACTAAGTATAGAATAAAGTAGAAATTCAGGGAAAACATACTCATTGATTAGTAACTGCTTTGAGCACAATTAATTAGTGGAATCAAAGATACCTTTTAATAAAATATTTAAACTTTTCTATTCTTTATGGGACATAGAATTTACTACGAAACCAAATCTCCGCTATTGTTTTTAACTTTTAATCGTTTAGATACTACTAAAAAAGTTTTTGAAGTAATAAAACAAGTTAAACCGCCAAAACTTTATTTAGCATCCGATGGTGCAAGGGGAAACAAATCCGGCGAAAAGGAAGTAGTTGAGTCAGTAAGAAATTTTTTATTGAACAATATTGATTGGCAGTGTGATGTTAAAACATTATTCAGAGAGCAGAATCTTGGTTGTGGTAAAGCTGTAAGTAGCGCTATTAATTGGTTCTTTAAAAATGAGGAGATGGGAATAATATTGGAAGATGATTGTTTACCTTCTATAAGTTTCTTTAGATTCTGTGATGAACTATTGATAAGATATAAAGATGATGAAAGAATAATGCACATCAGCGGTGATAATTTCCAGGATGGAATATCAAGAGGTGATGGCTCTTATTATTTTTCACAAATTAGTCATGTTTGGGGCTGGGCTGCATGGAGAAGAGCCTGGAAGCTTTATGATTTTGAAATGAAATCATTAAACAAATTCATCAATTGTAAAATTTATAAAAGTATCTGGAAGCAAAATAAAGTTCAAAAATACTGGCTAAAACAGTTTAAGAATGTTTCTTTGGGAAAAATTGATACCTGGGATTACCAATGGAATTATTGTCTTATTGTAAATAATGGTCTGTCAATATTACCAAATATAAATTTAGTTGAAAATATTGGCTTTAATTCTGAAGCTACACATACAAGCAACAGCAAATTAAAAATGCCAAGCGCTAATGAAATAAAATTTCCATTAACGCATCCTCAATTTTTTGTCCCTGATTTAGAAGCCGATACTTATACATTCAATAAACATTATCAGCAAAGTTTATTAAGTAAAATCAAAGGGAAATTAAAAAATATACTTAAATGATGTTTAGCTTTCATAAATCTATCGTTAATGGAAAATATAAATTGTAAAATATGCAATTCAGAAGCTTCACTTGCTTTCAGAGGCAATGTACTCAGCAAATATGATGTAAAATATTTTAAGTGCACATCGTGTGGATACTTGTTTACAGAAAATCCATATTGGCTTGATGAAGCTTATAAAAATCCTATAAATATTTCCGACACAGGAATAATGATGCGGAATATTTATTTCTCTAAGATTGTTTCTGTTATTCTCTATTTCTGTTTTGATAAATCCGCAAAGTATCTAGATTATGCAGGCGGTTACGGAATTTTCACAAGACTTATGCGTGATATCGGATTTGATTTTTACTGGCATGATGACTTTACAAAAAATCTTTTAGCCAGAGGTTTTGAAAAATCGGAATCAAGATATGAACTTTTAACTGCATTCGAAGTCTTTGAACATTTTGCAAATCCAATTTATGAAGTAAAAAAGATGACAGAGCTTTCTGACAGCATATTATTTTCCACAGTAATTATTCCTGAGGAAATTCCATCAAAAGATTGGTGGTATTATGGATTTGAACACGGACAGCATATTTCTTTTTATTCTGAAAAAACTCTTAAAACAATTGCAGAAAAATTCGGAATGAATTTCTATCCGTTCAAAAATCTTTTTCTTATATCGAAGAAAAAATTAAATCCTTTCAGGTTAAAACTGCTGTTTATTCTTTCTCACTTTGGTTTGAATCTCTTTGTAAAATTCAGAATGAAATCCCTTACTGATGATGACAATAAAAAAATGCTAAAGCTTCACTGATGGAAAAGATTCAGATACTATTTATAAAAATCGGAAACCTCATCAACTTTCTATTCAACACCTTTATTATAAAAATTATTCATCTGAAAAAGCGTCCGATTAAGGAAAATACTTTGCTGATAATCAGATTAGATTCAATCGGTGACTACATTCTTGTTCAAAACTTTCTCAGTATTCTGCGTACAGATTCAATCTACAAGGATTATAACATAACATTATGCGGAAATATTATCTGGAAAGATCTTGCTGAGTATTGTAATAAAAACACTTTCAATAATTATATCTGGATAAACAGAAAAAAATTTAAGTGGAACTTCCGTTACAAGTTTGAAATTCTTAAGCAAGTTTATCTTTCGGGTTATGAAGTGGCAATTGAAACCATCTTCTCAAGAGAAATTCTCTTTGGTGATACAATCATAAAAGCAAGCAAGGCAAAAGAAAGAATTGGTTCAACTGGAAGTCCGGAAAATAAAGGTAAGTGGAAAAGGAAGCTGTTTACTGATGAAAACTACACAAAGCTGATTACTCAAAGCGAAGAAAATTTATTCGAGTTTTATCGAAACAAAGATTTTTTTGAAAAACTATTGAAGAAAAAAATTGATATCTCAAAGCCAATGCTGGATTTTTCTTCTGTTAAATTAAATCTGTCCTTGACAAAAGATTATATTGTGATTGTTCCGGGCGCACAGGAAAAAGCCAGAAGATGGTCTGAGAAAAAATTTGCTGAGCTTATTAAATCTTTGCTTGAAGCTTATCCATACGACATTTTATTGGTTGGTTCTGCTGCCGAAAAAGAAACAACAAAAAAAATTCTTGAAGAGGTTAAATCAGAGCGTGTTCAGGATTTAGCTGGTAAAACAACTTTACCCGAACTCGGAAAAATTATTTCAATGGCAAAACTTTTAATTTCAAACGATACAAGTGCTGTTCATTTTGCTGCCTCCTTGAATACAAGGTTTGTTTGTATATCAAATGGTCAAAGATTTGGAAGATTTATCCCTTATCCAAATGAAATGAATCTTAAGTGTATTTTTATTTATCCTGTAACTTTAGAGCAAAGAATTTCTCAAGATGCCAGAATTGATGAAGAAATTAAAATCTCTTCTGAATTTGATATAAATGAAATAAGTTTAGAAAAAGTTTTTAATGCTGTTAAAGAAATTTTGAAAGAAAACTAATTACAGAATAGTTTAATTTTCAGTTGACTAATTGAGAATTTTATGAAAATCGGAATTGTAGCCAACATAACAAAAGAAAGCGTAATGGAAGTCGTTGCAACTTTCATTAAGAAACTAAAACAAAACAAAATTGATTATCTTCTCACTCACTCTCTTCAGGAATCAGACGGCAAAGTTGTAATCGAAATTGAAGATGATTTTGTTGTTGATGATTCTGATTTGTACGAGCAGAGCGATTTAATTATTTCTTTTGGCGGCGATGGAACAATGCTCGCTACAGCTTTTAATGCACTAAAATTTGATAAACCAGTGCTTGGAATAAATCTCGGCAAACTTGGATTTCTTGTTGAGGCAGATGTTTCAAATCTTGATTTTGTTATTGATACCATAAAAAACAAAAAATACTCAATCGAAGAAAGAATGATAATTGAAGGCGATTGCACAGATTATAAATGCGAAAAGATGATTGCAATTAACGATCTTGTGATTGATAAAGGTGGCTGGCCTAAAATGATAGAACTCACAGTTTGGGTTGATGGTGAATATGTTACAACTTTCACTGCTGATGGATTAATTGCTGCAACTCCAACAGGTTCAACCGGATATTCAATTTCTGTTGGCGGACCAATAGTAAATCCACAAGCAGATGTAATAACGCTTTCACCAATTTCGCCGCATAGCTTAACAATAAGACCACTTGTGCTTCCAAGCAGAAGCGAAATTATTATTAAAGCCGATTCAATGCATACTGATATAAAAGTTAATTGTGATGGTCAGCGTTCTTATTCATTTCCACCGCCGATGGAAATTAAAGTAAGGAAAAGTGAAAGATCTTTGAAGTTAATACATACTTCTATCACAACTTATTTCGAAACTTTACGAAAAAAACTTTTATGGGGAATTGATACAAGATATTCTAATAAAGGGAATAAAAAATGAAAAGATTGATTTTAGTAATATTACTTTTTGTTACTGCTATTAACGCTCAGCAGTTTAATAATTCTACTATTGACACAGTTAAAAACAAAAAAATGCTTATTGGTTTTTGCACGCGCGAAGCTTTTCAGGATACAGCATTCAAAGATTGGTTTGATGAGCAATACAAAAATTATCAGCCCGATTATGAAGTGCTTGATAAACTTGAAGGAAAACTTGATGAAATTTCAATTACAATAGTTATGGGAACCTGGTGCAGTGATTCAAGAGAACAAGTTCCTTCTTTCTACAAAATTCTTGATGAATTGAATTATGATACAAATAAGATAAATCTGATTTGTGTTGATAGAAAGAAAAAAGGTTTATCTGATGAAGCAGATAGTTTAAATATTGAATTAGTTCCTACAATTATTTTCTATCGGAATAATGAGGAAATTGGCAGAATTATCGAAACTCCTGCTGAAACTCTGGAAAAAGATATGCTGGAAATTGTGAGTAAATAATCACGAAACATTTTCTTATAAATCACATCTAATAGCACAAAAAACTAATTACCTTGACAGAACAAATCTGTTAGAATAAATTTGACAAAAAAATAAAAAGGGAAAAATGAACGCAATTAAAACAGTATTCTTAATGTCATTGATGATGGCTTTATTCCTGGTTGTTGGATATTTGCTTGGCGGCAAATCAGGAATGACCATCGCATTTATATTTTCACTTGTAATGAACTTTGGTTCTTACTGGTTTTCTGACAAAATAGTACTTGCAATGTACAAAGCTAAACCAGTAACCAGAGCAGAAGCGCCAAGATTTTATGATATGATTGAGCGGCTTGCAAAAAATGCAAATCTTCCGATGCCTAAAGTATATATCATAAACGATCCAACTCCTAATGCTTTTGCTACAGGAAGAAATCCACAAAATGCTGCCGTAGCCGCAACAACCGGAATTCTTCAAGCTCTCAATGATGAAGAGATTGCAGGCGTAATGGCACACGAACTTGCACACGTTAAGAACAGAGATATATTAATCAGCACAATTGCCGCAACTCTTGCCGGAACAATTTCATACATTGCACAAATGGCAGGATGGCTTGCAATGTTTGGTAGAAATGATGATCGGGAAGAAGGCGGAGGATTAGGTGGATTGTTTTTGATTATTCTCTCTCCAATAATTGCAATGTTGATTCAAATGGCTATATCACGCTCAAGAGAGTTTATGGCTGATGAAGGCGGTGCAAAGATTAGCGGGAATCCACTTGCACTTGCAAATGCACTTGCTAAAATTTCAAGAGCAAATCAGGTTCATCATATGCGTGATGTAAATCCAGCTACAGCCCATATGTTTATAATCAGCCCATTGTTTGGAGGATTAGGAAAATTGTTTTCAACTCATCCTCCGGTTGAGGAAAGAATAAAAAGATTGCAGGAACTTGCTGCAGGCAGAAGATAAAAATTATTTAAACGCTTGAATGGAAATTGCTTTCTTATGATATTAGCAGTGTGATGAAAAAGAAATTAAATACAATAGCCGGAATACGAAGCAATTCGCTCCGGCTTTTTTTATTAATAATTCTTTTAAGTACGGTTTCTGTTCATAGTCAATCAAAAACAAATCTCGAAATATTCTTTAGTCAGATTGATTCAGCCGGAAAGGAAATTTTTTCAAGCATTTCTGATAAAAATACCCCTGTAAAAATTAACTTTCTTTCTGGTTCAGAATACTCAATTCTGGAGAATCGCTTAACATCATTTTTGATTAAGAACGGAATGAAAATTAGTCCGAATGAAAATAATTCATTAAATCTGAACTTTGCAATTACTGAAGCAGCGGTCAAATACAATGATTCGTTCCGCGATGGTTTATTCGGTGATATTTTTGTTGAAAGAACAGTAGTTCTTAACGGAAATTTTTTAATTTCTGAGCAGAATCTATCAAAAGATTTTTCATATTTGAGTGCAGATACAATTAAATACGAACATTTGAGCGAAATTGAAAACCGTGCTTATCCATTCACACAGAATAATCATCCATCTGAACCATTTCTTTCAAGTTTAATAGAGCCGATTATTGCTGTCGGAGCGGCTGCAACTGCTGTTATTTTATTCTTTACAATACGCTCAAAGTAGAAAAATTACCTTTGATGCCTCTGCGATTTTAGTTATAATTGTGCAGTTTTTTAATCAATTTTAACGAATTTTATGCTGAAAAAATTATTTGCCATTACTCTGATTGGTTTAATTATTACTTCCTGTTCGGGTTCGCTCGATACTACAAATCTCACTGCTGACGAACGATTGACTTATTCAATGAAGCTTTATGAAAATGAAGATTATGAAGATGCTGCAAAAGAATTTGAAGCACTGCTTCTTCAGTTTCCCGGAAGTGCTGTAAGTGATGACGCACAATTTTATCTCGGAATGACCAGATACAAAAGAGGTGAATACATAATCGGTGCTTATGAATTCAGCAAACTAATTAAAGGAATGCCTACAAGTGAATTTGTTCCGCAAGCTCAGTTTATGCTTGCAGAATGTTACTATCAGCTTTCTCCGGATTTTTCACTCGATCAGAAATACACAAAGAAAGCAATTGAAGAATTTCAGGTATTTATTGATTTCTTCCCTCTCGATAGCAAAGTTGCAGAAGCAGAGAAGAAAATTAATGAGCTTAATGACAAACTCGCACGCAAAGAATTCAGCACGGCTGTTATTTATGAAAAACTTGAATACACAAAAGCAGCATTGAAATATTATGATAATGTGATGGAAATATATCACGATACTCAGTACGCTCCGCTTGCACACTATAATAAGATAAATCTTCTTGTAAGTAAAAACCGAAATCAGGAAGCATTGGATGCCGCAAAATCTTTTTTGCAGAAATATCCCAGTGATCCGAATTTTTCATCAGTTGAAAGAATAAAATCATCTTTGGAAAGCAAACTTTCCGTAAGTAATTAATATGAATGCAAAGAAAGTAAGTGATTCCCAGATAATAATGACAGAACTTGTTTTGCCTAATCACACAAATCAACTCGGAAATCTTTTAGGCGGACAGTTGATGCATTGGATAGATATTTGTGCAGCACTAAGTGCAGCAAAACATTCCAATCGTGTTTGTGTTACTGCCTCGGTTGATAGAATTGATTTTCATCATCCTATAAGACTTGGTGATGCTGTTACGCTTGTTGCTTCGGTTAACAGAGTATTCAGAACATCTATGGAAGTTGGTGTTAAAGTTTATGCACAAAATTTTCGTGAAGGAACAAAGATACATACCAACACTGCTTATCTTACATTTGTTGCAGTTGATAATGAAGGCAAACCTGTCCCGGCGGCCGAAGCTGTTCCGGAAACTGAAGACGAAAAGAGAAGATATGAAGAAGCTCTTATCAGAAGAGAAACCCGTCTTAAAAACCGTCTACAGAATCAGTAAAATTTTAATTTTCGTTTTACTTTTTTCGAAAGTCTCTTTCCCGCAGATTCCTATTAATGGCTTTTGTAAAATTGATAAATTTTCTGTCCCGTCGGGATTTACAAATCTTTTTCCGTTTAATTATAACAAAGATTCTTACACTGATTTGCTATTGTTTAATCCACTTAAAAAAGAAACTTTTCTACTTAAAGGCGAACCCAACTTAAAATTCTCTCAACCTCAAGCAATAAGTTTTCCTTTTGAACCGAAACAGTTAAAACCAGTTTATGATTCATTGTTTCAGATTTCTTATTATGCTTTTACATCAAGACGAAGCAGAATGTTCGGCACACTGACATTTAATGATAAAGGAATTCCTGAAGTTATTCATTCGGTAAAATTAAATTACTATCCGGATTTTATAGATGTAGCTGAATTAAATGATTCAGGCAACCCTTCATTTTTAATAAGCGGTGAATCCTTCGATGGAATTTCTTTGTTAAGATTGGTCAATAACAAATTTGAAGAAGAAAAAATTATTTCGGGAACATCTTTTTCTTTCGCTCAGTTTGTTCATCTTAACGGCGATGATATTATTGATATAATTGCTTACAATCTTTTTGATAAATCATTATACTTTTTGATAAACAACGGGAGAAATCAATTTACTACTTCAAGAAAACTGACATTCACCGAACATATTAATTCACTTCACATATTTGATATAAACGGAGACTCATTTAAAGATATAATTTATACTTACAAAGAAGGAATTAAAGTTCTGTTTGGCGATCCACTTTATCTATTTGAAAAATCAACTTCAATTTTTACTAATTATAATGTTGATAATTTGTCAATAGGCGACTTTAATCACGACGGTTTATTTGATTTGCTGTACTTCTCACGAAAAGATGGAATCATTTCAGCTTTATTTACAAAAAGCTCCTACTCTTTTCACAATGAAGTTGAGTATCTGAAAACATCATCTGTATCTGAGATTATTCCTTTCTTCTCAAAATTTGTTTATGGAGCAGCATACATAACTGATGACGGTGAGTTAGGAATTCTTTCGGAAGTTAATTCATTTAAGGATGATGTTGCACTTGCGCTTTCAATTTCGCCTGAGGAAATAATTCTGTTTGATTATAATAATAATGGAATAAATGATTTTGCAATTGTTGATAAAAAATCCAAACAGCTCAGGTTTATCCTGAGAAATAATTTTGGAATACCAGCTTACTATTTTGCTATCAAATATTTTGGTAATAATGACAAGTTAATTTTTTTCGATAAAGAAAGTAATGAAAAGATTTTCTATTTATATTCAATTAACGAGAGATTGATAGAAATATTTTACATCAACTTTTCAGATTACACGGTCAAAAGGGAAAATATTTATTCGGAAGGTAAAATTATTGATATTATGATCTCAACATCTACCGAAGAAAAACCGAACATTCATCTTCTATATCAGCAAGACGATAAGCTCAAATATGGAGTTTATACTTACTCATCAATAAAGTACATTCTTATAAACTATCCTGAAATTTCAGGTAATTGGTTTGATGCATTGATTCTCAATCCATATAAAAATACAATTGCTTACTGGCTGGAAATTGGAAATCAGTATCAGCTAATGTTTACCGAGTTTTTGCCGAAGACAACCAAAGAAGAAATTGTTTATAGTCTGAGTACTGATATAAAAATTAACACTTATTCTACAAAAGCTCTTCTTTCGGATGATTTATTTTTGTACTCATCTGTAGCGGAAGATTATTCGAAACTCAGATTTATATTTTACGACCAAAATATATCCGTTTTTACCAAAAAGAATATAGTCCGTGATTTTAATAAATCACCAAGTCAGGTTAAAATCTCTTTTGGAAACGATAACCTGTTATATTTTTATAGTGAAACTTTAAAAAATTTAAATCGTATTTTTATAAATCGTTATTATAATAAACTGAATATTAGGCCCTTGGCAGAATATGTAAACATTAAAAAATTTATAGTAACAAAGCTGGATACAAGAAATAAACATCTAATTTATATTGATTCAGAGGATAATTTAGTAAAGGTTAAAAAAATATCGTGATAAAAAAAATCGCTCTGTCATTTATTATTATCTTTTATTCTGTTTCTTTAGCACAGGAACTTACTCAGCAAAAGTTAGATTCTTTATTTAATCTGTTTGTTTATGTAAGAAGCGAAGATAAAATAAAGTCAGAAAAGCCGGCTAACTTTTCACAACAACCGGAAAAGTGTGGATTTGAGCTTGTTAATACCATCGCATTAAACATTGATAAGTTTTTACCGGAACAACAATCAATTCTTAAAGCCTTACTTCAGAGGCCTATTCTTCAGAAAAGCATTGTAACACCAAGAGGTTATTTCAGGATTCATTATGATGAAACAGGTGTTAACGCACCTAAATATTCTTTAACACAACTTGCTCTGGCTCTTGACTCAGCTTATAACTTTGAGATTAATTTTCTTGGTTATCCGCCGCCTCCTGTTGATAACATAAACGGAGGTGATAGCAAATATGATATTTACATTCTTGATTTAGGCGGAAGTTATTATGGTTATACTCAGTTTGAAGATGACCTTGGTGGTGGTAAATATACCTCGTTCACAGTTATTGATAATGATTATCAGGGCTACTACACAACCGGAATTAATGGTGCTCGGGTTACTGTTGCACACGAATTTCATCATGCAATTCAGGTGGGAAATTATATCTACAGAGAATCTGATCTTTTTTATTACGAAATAACTTCGACTGCGATGGAAGAATTTGTTTTCGATGATGTTAATGACTACTATGCATATATGTCAGATTATTTTAGTAATCCAACAAGACCTTTCATTCTAAACAATGGTTATAATCTTGCAGTATGGAATATTTTTCTGAAAGAAAGATTTGGATTCGATATTCTTAAAAGACAATGGGAGCTAATGCCTTCTGCAAGGGCTTTGAATGCAATTAACATCAGTTTGAATGAATACAACTCAACTTTAAGAAATGAATTAAACAGATTTGGTGTTTGGACTTATTTTACAAATTACAGAAGTATTCCGGGAAAATTTTTTGATGAAGCTGCCAACTATCCTTTAATAAGAACTTCAACTCCGATGGTTTTTAATCCGCCATCAAAAAGTTTTTCTATGAGCACAAGACCAACTACAAATTATTTTCTCAGAATAATTGACGGTAGAGATACTTTAATTTCAATTATTTCAAACTCTGATTTTGTTTCAGGCACAGACAGCGCAAATAACTTTTTTAATTTTGAATATATTCTATACAGCGATACTTCAATTGGCGAAAGAAAATTATCCGGCTTTTACTCCGCAACACTGAATGCATCTCCGCAAAATTTCTGGAGTGCTTCTGAAATTCTTAACAACCTTGTTGTTAATGGGGATTCAACATTTAAATTTTCGGATGATGAAGAAATTTTTGCGTTTCCAAATCCATACAGATATAACAAAAAATACGGGCTCGGAAACTTTGTTTATATTCAGATTCAAAACTCAGAACTTGGTGATGAAGTTGATTTTAGTGTTTTTACAACTTCAATGCAATTGGTTTTCAATTCAAGAGAATCTGTTTCGTTTCTTCCAAATGGTGCAAAAGGAATTAAATATGAAGTAAAGAATTTTGATAAAAAACATCTTGGTTCTGGCGTTTATATTTACGCAATTAAAAAACAAGATAAAACCATCTCTGGAAAATTTGTAGTATTTAATGAGTAATTATTCTTTAGAAGTAACACAGCTTACAAAATATTTTGGCAGAAGACTAATCTTCAGCAATCTGAATTTCAGATTTGTTGATAATGGAATTTATGGAATATCGGGTCCGAATGGTTCGGGTAAATCAACGCTTGTTAAAATTCTTGCCGGGATAATTGGCGCAAACAAAGGAAAAGTTACTCATAGCATTAATGGTAATGAAATAATTGAAGAGAAAATTCACAACCATATCGGATTTGTTTCTCCTTATCTTATCTTATATGAAGAATTCTCCGCTGAAGAAAATTTAATGATGTTTGCCAAAATAAGAGGAGTTGAATACAACAAACAGAGAGTTGATTATCTTTTTGAAAAATTTCTGCTTCTTAAACGCAAAGATGATTTTGTAAAAACATATTCATCGGGAATGAAGCAAAGACTTAAATTTATTTTCGCTCTTATGCATTCGCCGCAACTTATAATTTTAGATGAACCAACTTCAAATCTTGATGACGAAGGAAAAAATTCTGTTTACGAAATTATTCGCGAAGAAGGACAGAATAACATTGTACTAATCGCATCAAATGAAAGAAACGACCTTGAGCTTTGCTCCGAAACAATATTTCTTGAAAACTATAAACAGATAACAGGATGAATTCAAAGGCATACAATCTTTTTCTGAAAGATTTCAGATCAGAGCTCCGGACAAGATACGCAATCAATGCACTTGCGATGTTTATTATCGTTGCAATAAGTGTAATACTGTTTTCAATTGGTAACGAAAAAATAAATGAAAATCTTACTGCAGGATTATTCTGGGTTGTTATATTCTTTACTGCAATGAGCGGATTATCCCGTGCTTTTGTATCTGAAGAGGAAAGGGGAACAACTTTAACACTTCAATTGATTGCTTCTCCAATAACAGTTTTTTCAGGAAAATTAATTTTTAATGTGATCCTGGTTTTCGCAATGAATGCAATTATAGCTTTGCTTTACGGAACATTATTCGAAGACTTTGTTATTAAAAATTTTCTATTGTTTTTAGCAACTTTTGTACTCGGAAATATTGGATTAGCGGTGTCATCGACAATAATTGCTGCAATAATAGCAAAAGCGGGCGCAAAAGGAACTCTCTATCCGGTACTTTCTTTTCCGATTTTATTGCCTTTAATTTTAACTTGTGTTCAATTAACATTGTTCTCGTTCGATGGCACTAGCTTTGAAAAATCTAAGTTTGAACTAGCAATTGTTGTAAGTTATGATGTGATTATGATTACGGTTTCGTATCTTTTGTTTGATTTTATTTGGAAAGAATAGCAATTTTTCACAATAATTAAATAACTAATCTTATGGTCTGGAAAATATTTTTATTTCTTCTCTTGGCTTTTGTCTCAGTGGCTGGAATTGCCTTTCCCATTGTTGAGAAGCCATCTGCCTGGTATGAATTTCCGTTCATTCCGGGACTTGAAGAAAATGCAAAAATTATATTTTTTCATGTACCCACTGCCTGGGTTACAGTAATTGCATTTTTAATGTCCACAGTTTTCAGTTTCAGATATCTGAAGAACAAAAATTTAGACGATGATTTAAAATCTTATGCAGCAGCTCAACTTGGAATAATCTTTTGCATACTTGCAACAGTAACTGGTGCGGTTTGGGCTAAGTTTGCCTGGGGCGCTTTCTGGAGCTGGGATCCAAGACAAACAAGTATTTTTGCTTTGCTATTAATTTACGGTGCCTGGTTTGCACTTCGTTCTTCAATTGAATCGGAAGAAAAACGGGCAACACTGTCTTCAGTTTATTCAATTATTGCTTTTGTAACTGTTCCGTTTTTCATTTTTGTGATGCCAAGAATTATGACTGGTTTACATCCTGGTTCGGCTGATGATTCAAATTTAGGACCCGTCGTAAACTTTAAAATGAATTCGAATATGTTGTTGATATTCTTTTTATCTTTAATCGGATTTACGATTTTGTATTTTTGGATGTGGCAGGTAGGTTACAAATCACTTATTTATAAAGAAAAAATTCAGAAACAATTAATTAGAGGTTAACTTGGAAGAGTTTCTAACTAAAAATGCAATTTACATAGTAATGATTATCGTCCTGATAGTATGGACGGGAATTTTCTTTTATATGTTAAATCTGGATAAACGAATTAAAAGTGTCGAAAAAGAATTAAAAGGAGAAAAACATGAAAAATAAATATATCTTCGGCGGAATTATCATTGCTTTATTTCTGGGAATAATGGGTTATCTTTTTACTCAAAGCAATATAAAGTATGAAAACGATTTCTCGGTTGTAAAGTCAACTGATAAAACTGTAAAAGCAACAGGAAGCTGGGTAAAAGAAAAACGATATGAAATGAATTCAGAGACCAAAACTTTCACCTTTTATATGGTTGATGCAAATGGAAACGAAATGAAAGTCGTTTATGAAGGTGCAATGCCGAACAACTTTGAATCAGCTACAAGCGTTGTTGTTACAGGTACTTATAAAAACGGATATTTTCATGCAAAAGATATTTTAACCAAATGTCCAAGCAAATATCAGGATCAGCAAACAACACAAACTTCAAGTATGTAAAAGCTTAGGGGAGATGATTAAAATTTTCAGAAAGGAATTTTTATGGTAGGCAGTATTATACTTTCTTTGGCCTTGGTTTTCAGTATCATTTCAATGGTACTGTATTATCTTACATTCAAAGGATACAACAATACATTAAACTTTGCCCGCGTTTTTTATCACGCAATGGCAATCTTTGTAATTGCAGCATCCACATTTTTATGGTATGCAATCTTAACACATCAGTATCAGTATAAGTACATTTTCAGTTACAGTAATAACTCATTATCAACCGGTTTGCTCTTATCTTCATTTTGGGGCGGACAGGAAGGAAGCTTTATGCTGTGGTTGCTTCTTACAGCAATTATTGGTGTAATACTTCAATCGTATTCTTCCAAACGAGGAGATTTAGAACCAAGAGTTATGGCTGTATTTACTCTTGCAACAACATTCTTACTGGTGATGGTTTCTCCTTGGTTCAAGAATCCTTTTGAATATATATGGGTTACACCGGTATTTATTGAAATAAAATCAATAAACCCGCAATTTCTGAGCATGCCGTTTATACAGAGTTTTATTTTTACTGATCAGCAGACTGGTGGAAGTTTTGTTCAGATGAGTAAAGACTTATATGCTCAACTTACTTTGAGTGGAATATCAGTTAATGATTTCATTATCAATGGCAGAGGTCTTAATCCACAGTTGTTAAATTTCTGGATGCAGATTCATCCACCAATTTTATTTGTTGGTTTTGCAATGGCAACAGTTCCATTTGCATTTGCTCTCGCTGCATTAATGAAAGATGATTATAAAGAATGGATTAGTCAGGCATTTCCGTGGCTGCTTGCAGGAACAGGAATACTTGGTTTGGGAATTATGCTCGGAGGTTACTGGGCTTATGAAATGCTTGGTTGGGGCGGATATTGGGCTTGGGATCCGGTTGAAAATTCAAGTTTAATTCCATGGTTGATTGGTGTTGCAGCAATTCACACAATGCTTGTTCAGAAAAGATCTCAGCAAAAAGGCGAGGGAATTGGAAGATATGCAAAGACAAATTTAATCCTTAGCATTCTTGTCTATATTTTAGTTCTTTACAGCACATTCCTAACAAGAAGCGGTGTACTTGGTGATGCATCTGTACATTCCTTTGTTGATCCGGGAATGGTAGTTTATCTATTTCTGATTGTATTTATTAGCTCATTTACTTTACTTGGTTTGGGAATGATTGCTTACAGATGGAAGAGCTTAAATCAACAGGCACCGCAGGATGAAGGATTGCTCTCAAGAGAATTAGCGCTTTTCACAGCAGCTATTATTCTTTGTGCTTCCGCTATAATTGTTTTTGTCGGAACATCCTCACCTCTATTTGGTCAATCAGTTGATGTATCATTTTATAATGAGATGCATGTTCCTCTTGCAATAATTGTTGGATTATTGAATGGAATAAGTTTGATTCTGAAATGGAAAAACACAAGTACAAAAGAATTAATAAATGGCTCTATCAGAGCATTGGTTATCAGTATAATTATTACTGCACTGATTGTGGTTTTGGGTGGTGTAACAGATATAATGATGATACTTCTTACATTCGCATCTTCTTTTGCTTTGGTTGTTAATGCCGAAATTGCAATTAACATCATTCGGAAAAATCTTAAAATGCTTGGTGCATATCTTGCACATATTGGATTGGCAATTTTTATTCTTGGAGTAATTGGTTCTGCAGCACATAGTTCAGAGAAAACAATTGATTTAATAAAAGGTAAACCTGTAGAAGCATTTGGTTATCAAATGACTTTTACCGGATATGAACCAATTGAAAATGGAACAAAATACGCGTTCAAAATAAAGTTAAGTAAAGATGGCAAAGAATATTCAGCAGCTCCGATTATGTACATTGCTGAATATAATAACAGCTTAATGCGCGAACCATCAATTCTGGTTACACCGACAAAAGATATATACATTGCTCCTCTTGGTTACGATGAAGGAGGAAATCAATCGCAAAGCAGTTCTTTGCGTATTGAGAAAGGATCTACAGTTGATTATAACGGAGTGAAAATTTCCTTTACAAAGTTTAATATGTCTCCGGATGTTATGAAAGCTATGCAGGAAGGAAAAGATTTTCAGATTGGAGCTGTAATAACAATTGAAGGCAATGGCAAAAAAGAAGAAGTTGAATTATTAAGAAAACAAAGCGGCGGTGAAGTTGAGTTTACAGCTTATGAATCAAAAGATCTTAACCTTAAACTTCAGCTTGCAAATTTATCTGCAAGTGGTATCGAGCTAATACCTTCAACTCTTGACGCGCAGCCAGAAAATAAACCTCAGGAAAAGAAAGAGGTTCTTACTGTGAATGCAAGCGTTAAACCATTTGTTAGTCTCGTGTGGATTGGGGTTCTGGTTATGGTAGTCGGATTTTTTGTTGCAGTATCAAGAAGATTAAAAGATTCATTAATAGTTTAAATTCAATTGAAATAGTATAAAAAAGGAGTGAATCATTCACTCCTTTTTTATTGAGAATCAAATCTTAACTTTCTACTTCTTCTAAAACAGGAACCTTAACAATTTTTCTTGGTTTGAATTCTTCTTTTTTTGTCTTCCCGTTTTTACCATTCTTCCTAATCTTTGAGCCAAATCCTTCAGGATTATTTTTATCAGCATAATTTTTATAAGTAAAGATTTTATGCTGATAATTTCTCATAATGATTTTCTCTTCGTCATGATGAAGGACATAGTTCGGAACGAGAGGAATTTTTCCACCTCCGCCAGGAGCATCAATAACAAAGTGGGGAACTGCAAGTCCTGATGTATGTCCTCGCAAAGCTTCAAGAATCTTCAATCCTGTTTCAACAGATGTACGGAAGTGATTTGCGCCTTTAGTTTCATCAGCCATGTACATATAATAAGGACGAACTCTTATCTTAAGAAGTTTCTGAACTAATTCTTTTACAACAGCAGGATCATCATTAACACCTTTCATAATAACCATCTGATTACCCATTGGTATTCCTGCATCAGCCATCATCTGACAAGCTTTAGAGCTTTCCGGCGTAATTTCCCAAGGATGATTGAAGTGAGTGTTACAATAAATCGGATGATATTTTTTCAGCATGTTAACAAGCTTTGGTGTAATGCGATGTGGTAGCACACAAGGCATTTTAGTTCCAAGTCTTATTATTTCAATATGCGGAATCTGTCTTAATCTTTGCAGAATTTTTTCGAGCATTGCATCGGTGAGCATTAAAGGATCGCCGCCGGATAGAATAACATCACGAATTTCAGTATGCTCTTCAAGATACTTGAATGCGCTTTCTAATCCTTTCATAGAAATTTTTTCATGGTCACCGACTTTTCTTTTTCTTGTACAGAAGCGGCAATAAATTCCGCACTGACTAGTAACAAGAAACAATGCACGATCGGGATAGCGATGTGTGATATTTGGAACCGGGCTCATTGCGTCTTCCATCAGAGGATCTTCTTCTGCATCAAAGTCCTCTAATTCTTTTTTATCAGGAACGCACTGCAACCAGATTGGATCCCCTGGATAACGGATTAAGCTTAAGTAATAAGGATTAATACGGGCTTGGAAAAATCCATCGAGTTCTTGAGCGACTTTACGATCAAGACCGAATTTTTCGACAAGTTGGTCAACAGTGTGAACACTGTCCCGTATCATTTGCTGCCAAAGTTCCATAACGAATCCTCAGTTATTCTTGTTATTAAAATATTTCCCGAAAATCAGCAGGTTATCTCCTACTGCATAAAAATCTTTTATCTCAGATAAAATTGTATAGTTATTTCTGAGATAGAAACTCTGTGTTGAAAGATAACTGTCTTTGGAAGATGTTTCAGCAAGTATCCATCTTCCTTTTCTTTCCTTTACAAAGTTTTCTGCATGCTCCAATAAATTCTTGCCGATTCCTTTTCCTGAGTGTTCGGGATCAGCAACAATCCAGTAGAGATCATAAACTGCATCTGTTAACGGGCGCTTTCCTGTGCAATGATATCCAAGAATCTTGCCATCTTCTTCGTAAACGAAGATGTTGTAATCTTTTTGAGCAGGATTGTTAACTGTTATTTCAATTAACTCCATTGCAACTTTAACTTCTGCTTCGTTAAAGTTTGGAATTTTCTTTAATAACTTTTCAAGTCCTTCAACATCAGATGGCTTGATTGAGCGAATCATTGCTTTTTCTGTTTAATGCTAAATTCGTTATGGTTTCTAATAACCCTGAGTAATCTATTCCATTTGCTGCAGCTGCTCTTGCAAATCCCGAATCAGATGAAACATCCGGATTCGGATTCACTTCAATTACATAAGGAATATTTTCTTTGCTTAATCTTATATCCACTCGTGCATAATCACGACAGTTCATTACATTATATGCTTCAAGGGCAACTTTTTCTATTTTTCTTTTTACTTTACAATTAAGCTTTGCCGGACAAATTGGTTTAGTATGATTGTAGTATGTACTGTTTTCAATCCACTTCCCATCATAAGTAACAATCTTTGGTAAATTTTCCGGCAATCCTGTAAAATCTATCTCTGAAATAGGAAGAATTTTACCATCAAGTATTGCAACATTAAGTTCTCTTCCAACGATGTATTCTTCCACAATAACTTTTTTATTATAAGTTTTTTTCAGAAACATGAAGTGTTTTTTAAGTTCATTAAAATTTTTTACAACTGAAAATTCTGATATACCAATACTTGCATCTTCTTCTTCCAGCTTCATTATCAAAGGATAATTCAGTTTAATTTTATTAATAGTAAGCGATTCATCCGGTTCAATTGTAACTGCTGATGGTGTATTTATACCATATGATTTTAAGATTGATTTTGTCCTTAACTTATTAAGACAATTTCCTAAAGTAACAGCTCTATTGCCCGTAAACTCGAAACCAAGTAATTCAAAGAGTGCGGCAATACAATATTCATAGTTTGTAATGCCTTCAACTGACTCAACAAAATTTACAATTGCATCAGGTTGATACGAGTTAAGTTTATTTATTAATGAATTTATATCTCTGTTTACCGCGAAAGATTCTACAACACTAAACTTTTCGGAAAGCATCTCAACAATCTGATTAATCTGAGCAACAAAAGAATATTCGGAAAGATCAACTCCATTGCCGGAATTTTCTCCCGGCTTTCCGTTATAAACCGGAAAGATACTTACCGGAGAATTATAACAAACGAGTATTCGTGCTTCTTTCTTCATGCTAAATTATATCTCTTGCAGCCAGCTAATAAAACAGAATTAATCATTTCATCGTATGTCATTCCTGCTGCCCTTGCAGCTTTCGGATAACTTGAATTTTCTCTTGGGTCAGGCATAATTCCGGGCAAAGGATTAATTTCAATAATATTTGGTTCGCCGTTTTTATCTAATCTTACATCAATGCGGCTCCAGTCTCTGCATCGCAACACTTTATAAGTATCCAGACATATTTTAATAATTTTTTCTTCGAGAGCTTTATCTAAATTTGCAGGACAGTCAAATACTTCGAAATCAGAATCTTTCGTGTCAAGAATCCATTTTGCTTCATAAGAGTAAAGTGGTTTTACGCCTTCGGGATATTTGTCGTATCTGATTTCAATTATCGGAAGAGTGCGCGCTTCTTTTCCGTTACCTAAAATTGCAACAGTAAATTCTCTTCCCGGAAGAAATTCTTCAATCAAAGCAGATTGTGAATACTCTGAATTAATTCTGTCAACTTCACTTACTAATTCATCAGAAGTTGTTACAAATGAAGATGAAAAAATTCCTTTGCTCGAACCTTCGCAAATAGGTTTAACAATAAGAGGATATTGAAAATGGTTTTGTCTTATTTCATCAACACTATCAGCAACAAAAAATTTTGCATTCGGTATTTTATAATAACTAAGAATTTCTTTTGTGCGGGCTTTATCCAGACAGATTGCAAGTGTAAGTGCATCACTTCCGGTATAAGGAATCTGAAGCATATCAAGCATTGCGGGAATTTGTGCTTCACGACTAACACCAAATGCTCCTTCAGCAATGTTGAAGACAATATCAGGTCTTACTTGTTTAAATTTTTCAAATGCATCATCGTTTGCTTCGATTAAAGTAACATTGTGATAAACAGAAAGAGCATCGCGCAATGCATTGATTGTTTCCCAAGTATCCCATTCAGCGAAAGTGTCTTGAGATGTCTGATAAGGCGAGTTAGATTTTTGAGAGTTCGGAGACACTGATTCAATGAAAGTTTCACTTTCCGGCTTTACATTAAATGCTAATGCAACATTCAACTTCTCTTTAAACTGTATTGATAAGATAACTTCTCCGAAAAAATTTTTTTCACAAGCAAATATATGAGTTATAAAATTTAAGTCAAGAAGTTTGAAAGACTTCTAAAAATTTTTTCAAAGACACTTTAAACGATGAAGATGACTTTAAAATTAATTTTTTGATTTGATATGAAGTAAAAAAAATTTTTACGACATTTATCAGAGCTGTGATTTATGGGCGTGAAAACGATGTGAGAAAAAATTTGATGTCAGTTATGCGATCTCAGCATAAATGATATTCTCTTTATACTGCTCTAAAAGTTTTTTTCTTACAAAAAAATTTTTTTTCTGTGAGAGCGCCGGATCGGAAGAAATTAATTCAAACGCCGACTTCTTCGCCTCAAAAATTATTTCAGAGTCTTCTGCAATGTTTATGTATTTTAATTCCGGAAATCCGCTTTGCTTTGTTCCGAAAATATCTCCAGGACCTCGAAGCTTTAAATCGATTTCTGCGATTTTAAATCCGTCATTGTATTTAACCATTGATTGTAAACGAACAGATGCTTTATAATTTTCCAGCTGAGTTGGAGAGAGATATTCAAAGTTTAATTCATTCGCAGATTGTTTTGCTGCTATTTTATCGTTAGTTACTAAAATGCAATAAGCTTGCTTATTACTTCTTCCAACTCTTCCTCTTAGTTGATGAAGCTGTGATAAACCAAAGCGATGTGCATCATTGATTAACATTATATTCGCATCAGGAATATCTAATCCAACTTCTATCACTGTGGTCGCAACAAGCACATCAAATTCTTTTCTTAAAAATCTGAACATCATTTCTTCTTTTTCACGCCAGTTCATTTTACCGTGAATCAACCCAACTCTTAAGTCTTTCAAATATGTGCGCTTCAGTTCCTCATAATAACTTGTCGCAGCTTTCAGATCCAGTTTTTCTGATTCTTCAACTAACGGATAGACAATGAATGTCTGATAACCTTCTTTTGATTTATCAATAATGAATTTATAAATCTCCGGCAATTTCTTTTCACCACGCAAAACAGTTTTGATTGGTTTGCGGTTTTTAGGCATTTCATTAATTACTGAAACATCAAGATCTCCGTAAAGAGTCATTGTTAAAGTTCTTGGAATAGGTGTTGCGCTCATTACAAGAACATCAGGTGCTAAACCTTTCGCTAAAAGATCAGCACGCTGTTTAACTCCGAAGCGATGCTGCTCATCAATTACAACAAGACCTAAATTCCTGAACGAAACTTTTTCTTCTATCAGAGCATGAGTTCCGATGATAATATCTGCTTCCTGAAGTTCAATTTCTTTTTCTCGTTTAGCTTTTGCTGAATTACTTTGTCCGCCAAGCAATAAAGAAACTTTCACCTGTTTATTTTTATTAGTCTGATTCAGTTTGTTCATCATCGCCGAAATATTTTTTGCATGTTGATCAGCAAGAATTTCTGTTGGAGCCATCAAAGCTGCCTGATAACCACTATCAACAGCAATAAGCATAGCGATAAGTGCAACGATTGTTTTTCCGCTTCCAACATCTCCCTGTAAAAGTCTGTTCATTGGTTTTTCAGAAAGCATATCGTGTTTTATTTCTGATAAAACTTTGAGTTGGGAATCAGTTAGTTTGAAAGGTAAAGTACCAAGAAAATTTTTTATGAGATCAGTTTTTATCTGAAACTTAACAGTCTTATTCTTCTTTTCGAATTTGTTTTTACGAAGTGCGAGCAGCAATTCAAGATAAAATATTTCTTCAAACTTAAATCTGTATTTGGCCTGATTAAAAAGTTCCTGACTTTCAGAGAAATGATAATTTTTTATAGCATCGTTTAGCTTTAACAGTTTGTGCTGAGTTATAATATCTTCAGGCAAAGTTTCTTCCACTTCATCTGCGTAATGTTCAACAGCATAGCTGATTATTTTTCTTAAGCTGAAATCACCAATATTTCTTGCTTTAAGCTCTTTGGGAATTCTGTAGAATGGAATAATCTTTCCTGTGTGAAGAAAGCTCTGTGATTCTTCTTCTGTTATTCTGTCAAAGTCAGGATGAACAAACTGAAATCTGTCGTACTTATCAATAGTAGGTTTTGCTGAAACAGCAAAATATTCTCCTTCCTTAAAAACATCATAAAAATATTTCGCACCTTGAAACCAGATACATTCAAAAAATCCGGTGTTATCTTTTAATTGAACTTTAAGAATCTCTTTATTTCTGATATATATTTTTTCCCTGGCAACAACTTTACCTATAACAGTTATCTCGCCGTCATAACCATTGAGGATGTAGCTGTAAGCTTTTGCTGCTGTAAGAACAGTTGAACGATCAAGATGTCTGGAAGGGAAATAATAAAGCAAATCGCGAATCGTTTTTATTCCGACTTTTGCGAATGATTCTGCTCGTTTTGGTCCAACAGATTTAATGTACTGAACTGAAGAATCAAGAATATTTTCTTTTGCTGAATTCATTGTTCGAAAAATAAATGAACCATTAAGTAAACTCAATAAAATTATCTTTGAGCCAACAATATTTAATCTGCGACATAAAAACTAAATTCATCTTTAACTTAAACTTTAACTCATAAACAATTTATTACTATTTTGACAAAGTCAATTAAAGGATTTTTACTTTGGAATGGAAAAAGCTTTTATCATCAGTTCAGTTAGGAACTGAAAATAAAAATTATATCAGCACTCACGATGGAAGAAGTCAGTTCCAGCGGGATTTCGACAGAATAGTTTTTTCACCTGCCTTCAGAAGACTTCAGGATAAAACACAGGTTTTTCCGTTACCTGAAAGTGATTTTGTTCATACAAGATTAACTCACAGTCTTGAAGTTTCAGTTGTTGGAAGATCATTAGGAAATCTTGTTGGCGAAAAAATTATTTCAAGACACTCTGAGTTAAAAAATGATTTCACAAAATTTCATTTTGGTGAAATAGTTGCCGCAGCTTGTCTGGCTCATGATATCGGCAATCCGCCATTTGGTCATTCTGGCGAGGAATCAATTTCAGAATATTTTAAAAACGGAAACGGAAAAAAATTTGAAGATATAATAAGTGATAAAAAGAAATGGAATGATTTAATAAAATTTGAAGGTAATGCTCAGGGATTCAGGATAATTACAAAACTACAGAATCCGAAAGTGAATGGCGGACTGAGATTAACTTATTCAACACTCGCAGCACTAACAAAATATCCTAAAGAATCTTTGACCGATTTCGATTCGAAAGATAATTCACAAAATAAAATTTATAAGAAGTTTGGATTCTTTCAATCAGAAAAAGAAATTTTCAAATCCGTTGCTGAACATACCGGACTCGACAAATTGAGTACTACTGATTATTTCTGGTGTCGTCATCCTCTAAGTTTTTTGGTTGAAGCCGCTGATGATATCTGTTATAGAATTATGGATCTTGAAGATGGTTACAGATTAGGACTTGTAACATTTAATGAAACAGAGCAGTTATTAAAAAATCTTATAAGAATTGAATTGGTCTCTGATTACAACCAAAGAGATGATGCTGAAAAAATTGGATATCTGCGGGCCAAAGCAATTAGTGAATTAGTAAAAGAACTCGCTGAAGTTTTTCTGGATAATGAATCAAATATTCTTTCTGCAAAACTTAATGATGAGTTGATATCGCTTATTCCTGCAGCAAAAGGTTTGCTCGAAATAGAGAAGCTATCAGTTGAAAAAATTTATCGACACAGAACTGTGGTTGAACGGGAAGCTGCCGGTTATGAAGTTATTGGCGGATTGCTCGATGCATTTATAAACTCGTTTAATGAGTGGCTTGATGGAAATATCAAACCAAAGAACAGAACATTGGTTAATCTTTTACCGAAGAGGATTTTACAAAGTGCAAGTTCTGATACAGAAAACTATGAACGACTTTTAATGATTATTGATTTTATTTCGGGAATGACGGATTCTTTTGCAGTTTCTCTATTCAGAAAAATAAAAGGAATCTCATTGCCGGGCAGTCGACTTACTGAGTAAGTCATGTTACGCACATTTGATAAAAACCTTCGAGGTTTTCTGAAATAATTAAGAATTTTTCTTTTATTTTAACTGCATAATTAGCCAAACCTCGAAGGTTTCACAGATTTGCGTAAGGTGAGTGAGTAAAAATTTTTTACCTGCATGTAAATATGTAAGTCAAAATTGTCGTTCATAAAAACCGCTTTAAGAAATTAAAAAAATTTTTTGTTTTATTACAAAAAATCAGCCCTTTACTCAGCCCTCTATAAAACGATAATAAACTTAAATGGCTTAATAGTTGCAAAAGTATATTGTCATTTCTATCGAAGTGGAAATTGTAAAAAATGTTTACAACTAATAATCATTCTGGTAGCAAAAGAAAAAGCAAAATGAAATTTGATAAATTCAATCATTCTTTTCAGCATGTTCCTTCTTCTGAATTGGAGGAAAAACTTTATGAAATAATGCTTGTTGGAAAAATTGCCTGGTGGGAATTCAATATAGACAGCAAAGCAATAAATTATTCATCACAAAGAATAGATTTGCTTGGTTATAAAAAAGAAGAGATGCCATCAAGTTTTGAAGGATTATTGAATTTGATTCACGAAACTGATCGTCAAAAACTTTATTCAACTTTTCAGGATTACATTTCCGGCAAGATTACAGAGCATAACTGTGAATATAGAATTAAAAATAAAGATGGTAATTATCGTATATTCAGAAACATCGGAAGAATTAAACTATCATCCGATGGAAAATCTAGAATAGTTTCAGGAATTGTAATTGATATAACTGAGTACAAAAAAACCGAAGAAAGCTTAAAAGAAACCGAAGCAAAGTTCAAACTGATAACTGAAAATTCAATTGATGAAATTTGGGTTCGTGATCTTAACTTAAATCTTCTTTATGTCAGTCCTTCTTGCATAAAAGTTCACGGTTATACGCAGGATGAATTCGTAAACATTCCGCTAAAAGAAATTCTAACACAGGAATCTTTCTATTATGTAACTCATATTCTTAATGAAGAACTTGATTTTGATAGTAATCCACACGCAGAGCCAACCAGATCGAGAACTGTACTAATAAAAGAGCGACATAAAAACGGAAACATAATCTGGACTGAAAACCAGGTAAGTTTTATTCGTGATGAAAACAATAAACCAAAGGCAATCATCGGTGTTACGAGAGATGTAACAGAAAGAATAAAAGCGGATCAGATCAGAGAAGCCGTTTACAGAATTTCTGAAGCAACACACACATCAGAAAATCTTGAAAATCTATTTAAAGAAATCCATCAGATTATTGCCACAATAATGCCGGCAAAGAATTTTTACATAGCTCTTTACGATAAAAATTCTGACTTAATTTCCTTTCCATATTTTGTTGATGAAGTTGATGAACCATTACCGCCTTCAAAACCCGGCAGAGGTTTAACTGAATATATCCTCAGAACCGGTGAGCCATTATTTGCTTCGCCTGAAGTTTTTCAGGATTTAGTAAATAAAGGTGAAGTTGAACTTGTTGGTGTTGATTCATTTGATTGGCTGGGTGTTCCACTCAAGATTAAAAACAATACAATTGGCGTACTGGTTGTTCAATCTTACAATAAATACGAAAGATATACGGTTGAAGATCTTGAACATCTTATCTTCGTTGCTGATCAGGCAGCAATGGCTATCGAAAGAAAACGAACTGAAAAAGAAAAACTAAGATTAAATGAATTGCTTTCAGCAGTTTCAAAAGCCCAATCACATTTGCTTACAAAAAAAGATTTGTACTTCAGCGTTCAATTAGCGCTTACTGAAATTGGAAAAGCTGTTGATGTTGACAGAGTTTATATTTTTGAAAATAATTATGACAATTCAACTCAGCAGGTTCTTATGAGTCAAAGATATGAATGGTGTTCAGAGAGAGCAATTCCGCAAATAGAAAATTCAGAACTTATTAACCTTCCTTACCAACCAGACTTTAAAAGATGGTATGAAGAACTATCGCGTGGTGGAAATATCGTTGGACTTATTAAAGATTTTCCTGAAAACGAAAGACCAATTCTTGAGACTCAGAATATAAAATCCATTCTTGTGGTTCCGATTTTTGTATCAGGAAGATTCTGGGGCTTTATTGGTTTTGATGATTGTCATTCAGAAAGAATGTGGACTGAAAGTGAAATCTCTGTTCTGAATGCAATTGCTTCTAGCATCGGTGGAGTATTTCAAAGAAAAGCAATTGAAGATGCTCTTAGAAAAAGCGAAGAGAAGTACAGAAACTTTATCGAAAAAAGTATGGAAGGAATTTATCTCCTTCAATTCCGTCAGCCGATTGATACTACGCTGCCAATCAATAAACAAATTGAGCAAATATATGATTATGGCTACATAGCAGAAGCAAATGATGCGATGGCAAATATGTACGGACTTTCTTCAAGCAAAGATTTGATCGGAAAATCTCTGATTGAAATTCATGGTGGAAGAAACAAACAAGAAAATATAGATTCCTTTAAATCTTTTATAATTAATGGTTATAAAATTGAGAACAGCGAAACAGTAGAATTAAAAATTGACGGAACTCAGATTCATGTTCTAAACAATGTAATCGGAATAATTGAAAACAACAAGTTGGTTGCTAATTGGGGAACTCAGATTGATATCACAGAAAGGAAGCGTGCAGAGGAAGCGATTCTAAAAGCAAAAGAAAAAGCTGAAGAAGCAAGCCGCCTCAAATCCAATTTCCTTTCAAATATGAGTCACGAATTGCGAACTCCTTTGATAGGAATACTTGGCTATTCTGAAATTATGATGAATGAGCTTTCAAATTCAAATTATGGAGATATGGCATCAACCATTTATCAAAGCGGAAGCCGCTTGCTTGAAACCCTTAACATGATATTGACACTGTCAAAAGTTGAAAGTGAAAAAGTAAATCTTAATCTGACAGACATATCACTTAATGAACTTGTTGATGAAGTAAGGATACTTTTTGATTCAGTTGCCAAGAAGAAAAACATTGAGTTAAAATCTTCTTATCCACCAGAAGGACTTTCAATTAAAAGCGATCCTAAAATAATCAGAGAGATTTTGAATAATCTTGTTAACAATGCTGTAAAATACACTGAAAAAGGAAGTGTTCTGATTGAAGTTAAAAAGAATGTTTTAACTAATGAAATAATGTTAAGAGTAAAAGACACTGGTATCGGAATTCCCAAAGATAAGCTCGATATTATTTTTGAAGAATTCAGACAGGTGAGTGAGGGTTTAGCCAGAAACTTTGAAGGGACCGGACTTGGATTAAGCATAACTAAAAAATTTGTTCAGTTGCTTGGTGGAAAAATATTTGTTGAAAGCCAGGTTGGAATAGGTTCGACTTTTACTGTTGTTCTGCCTTATAATCCTTCAACAGTTACTACAGATAAAATTAAACATACTGATGAAAAATTGTTAAGAGAACAAATCCTTTCACGGTCACCCAAAGAGAGAAAATCATTATTAATTGTTGAGAATGACAGAATCAACGCTGCAGTAATTGAAGCTTATGTTAAAAAAGATTATGATGTTGAAGTTGTAGGAAGCGGCGAGGATGCAGTAAGGAAAGTGTCAGAAAGACAATACGATGCAATACTTATGGATATAAATCTTGGCTCAGGAATAAACGGTGTTGAAGCAACTCAGCAGATTAGAAAAATAAAAGGATATGAAAGAACTCCGATTGTTGCTGTTACAGCTTTTGCATTAAAAGGTGATAAAGAAGAATTTCTTTCGAAAGGATGTACGCATTACATTTCAAAACCTTTTACTCAACCACAGATTATCGCATTACTAAATCAGATTTTTCTGAATGGTAAGAGTAACTAATATTACTCGAACTTCATATCGCGTGTCATTAAATCTGTTGTGGCTTTAATTGGATCTTTATCTTCAAAAAGTATTTGATAAACTTCGTTTGCAATAGGAGTTTCCACTTTATACCTCGCTGCAAGCTGATTAACTGATTTTGTTGTCTCAACTCCTTCAGCAACCATTTCCATTGATTTAAGAACTTCTTTTAATTTTTTCCCTCTGCCAATTTGCTCACCAACATAACGGTTACGGCTGTGCTTACTCATACAGGTTACAATCAAATCTCCCATACCGGAAAGTCCGGCAAAAGTTTCAGGACGAGCTCCCATCACTAAACCCAACCGTGAAATTTCTGCAACACCTCTTGTCATTATAGCAGCTTTTGTGTTGTCGCCAAATCCAGCGCCATCAACTATGCCTGCGCCAATTGCAATCACATTCTTAAATGCTCCGCCTAATTCAACTCCAAGAATATCAGTTGAAGAATAAACTCTGAAGAAAGAGTTCATAAAAACGGTTTGAATTGTTTTAGAAGTTTCTTTCTCAATTGATGCTGCAACAACCGCAGTGGGAATTCTTTTTGAAACTTCTTCAGCGTGACTTGGTCCGGATAAAACACCTATCTGTTCTTTGCTTAATCTGTGGTGAACATCTTTCATCATCTGTGACATTGTCATCAAAGTTTCTTTTTCAATTCCTTTGGATACACTAACAAGTATTGTGTCTTTGATTGAGTGATAATCAATTTTCTCAACAACTTTTCTCAGGAATTGTGATGGTACGGCCAGTACAATAAGATTTTTAGCCAATGTTGATTCTTCTAAGTCAGAAGTAATTTTAACTTCATCCGGTATTATAATTCCGGGAAGATAAATTTTATTTTCTCTTCGCTTAGATAATTCTTTAGCGTAGGATTTTTTGTATTCCCAAAGAGTAACATTGTGACCGTTATAGTGCAGCAGAACGGCAAGGGTTGTTCCCCAGCCGCCTGCGCCAAGCACCGAAACTTTCATTTAGTTTATTTCTTTTTACTGAAACTTAATTTGTTTTCTGTACCGTTAAGTAAACGTACTAAATTTTTTCTGTGGGTGAAAATTACAAGGAGAGAGACACCTATTACAAATGGAAGCAAAGTATTGTATCCTTCTATATGAGTGTGAAGGACATTTTCTCTGAAAACCATACTCAATGGAACAGCCATTGCACTAACAATTGAACCTAAAGAAACATATCTTGAAATTGAAACCACAATTAAAAAAATTCCAACTGCAATTAACATATCAACGGTTATAATCATCAACAGCATACCAAGAGCAGTTGCGATTCCTTTTCCTCCACGGAAGCCAGCAAATACAGTCCAGATATGTCCAACTACAGCAGAAATACCAGCAATAATTTGTACTAATGTAAAATCATCGAATGGAGAAATATTCTGAAACGGCAGAACACCATAATGCAATCTTGCAACCAATACAACAGCAATTGCACCTTTAAGAGCATCAAGAAAAATTACCAGAACTCCATGTTTCCAGCCCAGCACGCGCATTACATTTGTGCCGCCGGCATTACCACTTCCATAATTTCTGATATCAATTCCCTTAACAGCTTTACTAATAATAATGCTTGTTGGAATTGAACCAACCAAATAAGATAGTATTATTATAGTAGCTAATAGAAACATTTATAAATCCTAAATTTTGTATTAAAAACCTAAATAAACTTTAATAAATAAACAACGAAAAATTTGAGAAATACTGATTATTTACAAGCTATTAGATGCATCTTATTTACAAAGGGTTTATTCTTGCAATGTGATTTTAACCAATATTATGCCTCTTAATAAACCATTATTTTATTGAGATAATTCATTAAAATTAAAATATGAATCTGAATTTGGGAATTTTTAAGCGGCAAATGTTACATAAGTAATTATTGATAAGAAAAATCTAAATTATGAGAGAGTTTTGAAAAATTCAGAATTGTCATTTCGAAGGAGCAGAGCGACTGAGAAATCTAATCGGAATTAAAGATTTCTCCCTCCCGCCCCTGCTGACTACCGTAGGCAGGTTGACTTCGTCAGCAGGCAGGTCGGTCGAAATGACAAATCGAACTTTTCAGAGGTTTCTTATGATTGATTTTCTGGTTATTTCAATCTTTCATTTTAAGGGTTAATATGATATATTTGCGCACAATTTTATCAGGAGATATAAATGGCAAAACAGCAATCATTTGCAGATAAAGCAAAGGGTAAGAAAAAAGTTGATTTTGTAATGGTAAAAGTGGTTAAATCAGTAAAAACTGATAAAGGCACATTCAAATTCAACGAAAAATTTGTAAAGTTACCAGATATTAGCAAAGTAACTGAAATAAAATAGCGCTGATCCTTTGATTGTTTTGAAAGAAGCCAGTTTAACGACTGGCTTTTCTATTTTATCAGATGAATTTTTTTTGCAAAGCACCTTCCAATTCTAATAAAAATCGCTTTTTTTCTATTCCACCTGAATATCCCACCAATGAACCATTTGTACCAACAACTCTGTGACAGGGAATAATTATTGGAATTGGATTTAAAGCATTTGCTCTTCCAACAGCTCTAATGAGATTTTTATCGCCAATTCTTTCAGCAAGCTGCTTGTATGAAATAGTTCTACCGTAAGGAATGCTCAACAATTCAGCCCAAACAAATTTCTGAAAAGCAGTTCCATCAGGATTTAGTGGAAGTGAAAAATCTTTTCTGCCATCGAAAAAATATTCTTTCAATTGCTTAAATGTTTCAGATAAAACTGAATCAGTTTGGTGTGATATATATGTTTGAAGATCAGATGGCAAAGCAGAATTTAATAAAACTTTTTTCAGAGCTTTGCCATCACTTATGGCAATGAAATGAATTCCGGCTAAATAATCTTCAGTGTAATAAAGTCTATGCAAAACTTCTGTTTAAGCTGGTATTACCTGAATTGCAGGATTAATATCTCTCTTCAGTAATCCTTCAATAGCCATTAAGGTTCCTGAAATCGAGCTTGGGCAACTTCCACAAGCACCCTGATATTTGATCTTGACTGTTAATCCTTCGATTCCAATAACTTCAAGCCCACCGCCATCGCCAGCCAATGCTGGTCTTACTTTCTGATCAAGTAGTTCATTAATCTTTTTCAATAACTCATTTGATTCCTGATCAGATAATTTAATTTCTTTTTCCGGCGGAATAAGATTTCTGTCAAAATCTTTCAGGAAATTAATAAATGGTCTTTGAATTTGTCCCCAATTGGTATCTTTTGATTTTTCAATGGTTACAAATTTATCCATATAAAAAACTGACACAACGCCGGGAATCTCAAATATTCCCTTTGCAAACGGATCATTATCTGCTTCTTCTTTACTTGAATACTGACGGCTTTCGTAATTCAATAATTTTTCATTCAGAATAAATTTTAATGCGTGAGGATTGGGAGTTAAATCAACATCTTGTACCATTAACATAAAAAACCTCTCATAATTTTACTTCGAAAATAAATTAAGACTTATTCTGTGGCAAGTCATATAAATTTAAATGTGCTCTGTGTTTCTTCTTTCCAAACAAGAAGCCGTTTATTTTTACAGAGAAAATAAAGGAAGTTTATGAAAAATATATTAGTTGTTTTTACCGGCGGAACATTTTCAATGATGATTGATCAATCTACCGGAGGAGCAATTCCAAGATATTCCGGTGGAGAATTGCTGGATATGATTCCTCAGGCAAAACGACTTGCTGAAATTGATTATTATGATTTTGGTAAATATCCTGGTCCGCATGTTACACCCAAACTTATGCTGCAGCTTTCACAAAAGATAAAACAACTTTTAGCTGAAAAACATTATGATGGAGTAATTGTTACTCACGGTACAGATACACTTGAAGAAACTGCTTATTTTCTGGATCTTACCATTAATACGGAAATTCCTATTGTTATGATTGGTTCGATGAAAAACAGTTCTGAGCCGGATTGGGACGGACCTCGCAATCTTATTGATGCAATTCATATTTGTTTGAATGACAACTCAAAAAATCTTGGTGTCCTTGTTTGTCTTAATGGAGAGATTAATGCAGCAAGTGAAGTAACAAAAATTTATTCGGATTCAGTAGAATCATTTAAGAGTCTCGATTTTGGTTCACTCGGATTTGTTCAGAATGGCAGAGTAATTTATAATCGTTTACCACATTATCTTGAAAAAATTGAGACCGATGTTATTGATGATAATGTAGATATGTTAACTGTTTATGCAGGTATGGACGAAAAGTTTTTTAAATTTTCTGCTGATAGCGGTGCATCAGGAATTGTTGTTGAGGCGCTTGGAGTTGGTAATGTTCCTCCGCCTGCATTTGAAGGAATTAAATATGCGGTTGAAAAAGGAATTCCTGTTGTGCTAACATCAAGATGTCCTGCCGGAGAAACGGATTACATTTATAGCTATCCCGGAGCAGGAAAGCACTTGCACGATTTAGGAGTAATATTCGCCGATTATATAAATGGTCAGAAAGCGAGAATAAAATTAATAATTGTGCTTGGTAAGACGAGAGATATAAACCAGATTAGAAAATATTTTGAGGCATCGAGAAATAAGTAGGTAGTAAATGTATTAAAAAAACGGTCGCAATCTCTAATGATTATTAAAAGATCGCGACTGTTAAAAAAATTGCATTTACGCAGCTTCAATAATTCCCATAAATGAATCAGCTTTAAGACAAGCACCACCGACCAAAGCACCATCAATATCTTTTTGCGAAAGAAGCTCTTTTGCATTATCAGGTTTTACACTACCACCGTACTGAATTGGAATCAATTCAGCAAAATCTTTTGAATACATTGAGGCGAGCAATTTTCTTATAAATTCATGAACTTCCTGAGCTTGTTCCGGCGTTGCAGTTTTACCAGTGCCAATTGCCCAAACAGGTTCATAAGCGATTATTACGCTCAATACTTCGTCTGGTGTAACATAATTCAAACCCTTTTCGATTTGTCTTTTTACTACTTTTTCTGTCACATCTTTTTCTCTTTCTTCCAGAGTTTCTCCGACACACAATATTGGTTTAAGATTCTGTGATATTGCTTTCCTTACTTTCTTGTTTATCATATCATCTTTTTCACCGAATATTGTTCTTCTTTCAGAGTGACCAAGAATTACATACTCACAGCCAACTGACTTTAACATTGGTGCTGATATTTCGCCAGTGAAAGCTCCGGAATCTTCATAAAACATATTTTGCGCGCCAAGTTTTATGATGCTTCCATCAATAATTTTTTTTGCTTCATAAAGTGATGTGAAAGGCGGACAAATTACTACATCGCAGTTTACTGATTTGTTGCTCAGGTTGCTTTTTAGTTCTTCTATTAATGTAACTGATTGCTGAAGATCGTTATTCATCTTCCAGTTGCCGGCAATAACTTTTCTCCTCATTTTATCCTCAAATTATTTAATGTTGTGAGCAAAAATAATTATTCTTTGGCTATCTATTGTTAAGTTAAGCCACATAAAAATTATCTTGAATAATTTTGATGAAAGAATGAAACCCAAATTACATCGTCAGATTATTATTCTTGGAATGGTAAGTCTTTTTACAGATATAGCAAGCGAAATGCTGTATCCTGTTACTCCTATTTTTTTAACTGCTGTTCTTGGTTCATCAATGGCTTTAGTCGGAGTGATTGAAGGTATTGCAGAATTTATTGCTGCACTGCTTAAAGGATATTTCGGTAATCTTTCCGATAAAGTTGGTAAGCGTTCAATATTCGTGACAATTGGCTACGGAATTTCAGCCATCTCAAAACCTCTTCCGGGAATTTTTCAAAACATACCCGTTGTATTTGCAACAAGAGTAACTGACAGAATTGGTAAAGGAATCAGAACAGCTCCACGAGACGCTTTGCTTGGTTCTTATAGCAATGGAAACTCCGGTGCTGTTTTTGGATTTCACAGAGCAATGGATACACTTGGTGCTGCAATTGGACCAGTGATAGCGCTGGTATTACTTAACATTTATCCTGAAAATTATCAGCTGATTTTTATTGTGGCGTTTGTACCTTCAATTATTGCAGTTGCCTTTACTTTAATGGTAAAAGACAGAGTTGCCTCAACGAAAGACCGGATTAAAAAAAATTACTTAGAATTTCTGAAATCATCTCCCAAAGGTTATAAAAAAATTTTACTGCTGCTTGCTGTATTTTCTTTAGTAAACAGCAGTGATGTGTTTCTGATTTTAAAGTCACGCGATATTTCCGAATCTTCAACTCTGGCGATATTTGGTTATATATTTTATAATATTGTTTATGCTGTTTCATCTTATCCGATGGGAAGTCTTTCTGATAAACTTGGAAAGCGAAATATTTTCACAGCTGGTTTAATACTTTTCTCTTTAGTTTATTATGGTTTTGCTTTCATTCCTGATATTTACCTGCTCTGGTTTCTGTTTGCTTTATATGGAATTTATGCTGCCTCAACCGAAGGAATATCAAAAGCATGGATTTCAGACATTATTCCTGATGAAAGAAGAGGAACTGCTATTGGTTTAGCAACTTTAATTACAGGCATTTGTGTAATGATTGGCTCTTTTGCAACAGGCTTTTTGTGGGATAAATTCGGCTCTCAGGTTCCGTTTTTGATTTCTGCGATTGTGAGTTTGATTATTGCTTTGTTTGTAATAGTTAAAAAATAATTAAAACAAATTCAAAAAAATTTTTTAAAGTAAATTTCTCTGTCGAAGCCCTTCTAATCCTTGTAAACCGCCTGAGTGATAAGCAACAATTATACTTCCGGGTTTGAAATAATTCCTCTTCGCCAAATCATAAATTGCATAAATAAGTTTGCCGGTATAAATCGGTTCTAACTGAATGTTGAATTTTGCTTCAAATGTTTTAATAAAATTCACTAACTCAGAATCGAATTTTGCATAGCCGCCGAAATGATAATCAAGCAATATCTTCCAATTAAATTTTTCTGATTCAAGAAGTTTTTTTACATCATCAAAAAGAAAAGAAGCATTTTTAAGTACAGCGATGCCAATTATTTTTTTCTTACTATCAGCACCTTTAATAATTCCGGCAAGAGTTCCACCGGTGCCACAAGCACAGAAAAGATAATTGTAATCAATATCAATCCTTTGGGGAATTTCAGAACATCCCTTTACAGCTAAATTATTACTGCCGCCTTCGGGAATAAGATAGAAATCTCCAAACTTTTTATGCAATCGTGAAATAATTTCGTCAGAATATTTTTGTCTGTAATCATTTCTGCTTAAATAATAAAATTCCATTCCGCATTCTCTGGCAAATTGAAGAGTCGGATTTAATGGTAAGTGTTCCTCACCTCTTATCACGCCTATAGTTTTAAACCCAAATTTTTTGCCGGCATAAGCAAGTGAGTAAATATGATTTGAATAAGCTCCGCCAAATGAAAGCAGAGTTTTAAAATTATTTTCAGCGGCTTCAATGAGATTATATTTTAATTTGAAATATTTATTGCCGTTGATAAAATTATCAATCAGATCATCGCGCTTTATAAATAGTTTTATATTTTTTTGAATGAATGTCTCATCATTTATTTCCTGAAGAGGGGTAGCAGGTGGTGAATCAAAATAATTTGATAGTTCTTTTTTGTTCATAAAATTCTCTGAACAAAAATACAAAACAGCAGAAATAAAAAATCCCGTCAACAGGCCGGGCTTACCTGATGACGGGGAAAAAGAAGAATATCCCAATCCAAGAGGATTTATGATCTACTTACCTGTTTCGGAGGGTTATGCACTATTTTTCTGATTGTGTCGAATTGAAGGTAAGGATATTCTTCGCGTAAAGCATCAATTGCATCGCCGGTTCTTACTTTTTGTGAACGCAGCATTTTAAATTTCTTTCTTATTAAATAATCTCTTACAGAACGGTCATTGATTAAACCTCTGCTGTAGAGCAATTCCCAGACTTCATCACTAATTAAATCTGCAAGAGGATTACTAAGTTTTTTCTCTGCCAGATTTTCCATGGCTTCCTCCTTTATGTTTTTGATTGATCAGGTAAATAACCATTCTTCCAAAGAGCAGTTGAGAAACTATTGAACAGTTATCTGATTGTAAAACTATCAGATATGCTAAATTTATCAACTACACATTTATGCGGTTTTAATATGGAGAAAATTAATTGCCTTATTTAACTGATGAGATAATATATCGGTATGAATCAAATAATTTTTTTACGAATCGCTTTTGCCACAGCTTCGGATTGTGAGTGTACGTGCAGTTTTTTATAGATATTTCTTATGTGATGTCTTACAGTATCAACACTAATGAAAATACTTTCTGCAATTTCCTGATAATTATAACCATCAGCTAAAAGATTTAATACTTCTATCTCTCTTGAGCTGAGTTTATAATCTTCATCATTAGATGTTTTAGCTTTTGTTTCTTTAAATGCATTTATAACTTGTCGGGCAATTCCCGAACTCATTGGTGAACCGCCATCGTGAGCATCTTTAATTGCTTCTAAAAGTTTTGCCGGCGGAGTTTTCTTTACAAGATAACCACTCGCACCGGAGCATAATGCATCAAATACTTTTTCACTATCTTCATAAATAGTTAACATAAGAATATTCAAACCGGGATTTTTTTTCACTGCCTGTGCAACGCCCTCAATGCCGCTCATTCCAGGTAAACCAATATCCATCAATACAACATCAACCTCAAGTTGATTTAGTTTGTTCAGAAAAGTTTCGCAATCTCTGAAAGCTGCAACGCACTTATATCCTTCTGTTCCGTTAATTAAAGCAGAAAGTCCTTCTCTTATTGTCTGGTTATCTTCTACTATTGCCACTTTTATCATATCATATTCTAAAGAATTTTTTCGATTTAATTTTTCCACTGAAAATTACGGAAGTTCCTTTACCATTCTCAGAATTTATTTTTAAATCCCAGCCAATTGCTTTTGCTCTTTTATTCATATTAATTATTCCGTTTCCTGTTGATGAATCATTTGAATTCATTCCAACGCCATTGTCTTCTAAAATGATTGTCAGGTTATCATCTTCAATGTTAGTTGTTAAAGTGATTATAGTTGCTTTGCTGTGCTTGACAGCATTGTTCATTGCTTCTTTTAGAATTAGATAAAGATTCTGTTTAACATCAATCGGGATTTTTATATTCTTTAATTTGTGAATGTCTTTTACTCTCAGTTCACTTCCCATTGATGTAATCGTTTCTGAGTATGAGTTTTTCAGTCTTACAATTAAATCGTGAAGTGAATCTTTTTCCGGATTAACCACCCAAACAATGTCACTCATATTATCAAGCAGCTGACGCGCAAGTTCGCTTATTTTGCCTAATTCATTCGTAGAATGATTTGCAGTTTTATTTCTTGCAGCAACCTCACTTAAGATTGAAATCTCTGTTAAACCAGAGCCAACATTGTCGTGTAAATCAGCGGCGATTCTCGATTTCAGTTTTTCAATAGCAAGCTGACTTTTAATCCTTATTGTAAAAATGTAGTACAACACTAAAACAGTAATGAGTGATACAAGTGCTATAAACCAATATGTTTTCCAGAATGGCGGAGAAATGATTATTGTAATTGAAGCATAATTTTCATTCCACATTCCATCGCTGTTGCTTCCTCTTACTTTAAAGATGTATTCGCCTGGTGAAAGATTGGTATAATTCGCAATTCTTAAACTTGAATTTGTAAACTGCCAGTCATCATCAAATCCTTCAAGCATAAAAGCATATAAATTATCTTTAGGATCAGAATAGTCGAGTGAAGCAAATTCAAAACTAATTGTATTCTGATTGTACAATAATTTTAATTCAGAATGCTCACCTTTTAAATTTTTATCAAGAACTTTTATTGCCGTAATAACAACAGGCGGAATGAAAGTATTTGTTTTTATGTTTTCAGGTCTGAAGTAGTTGATACCATTTATTCCTCCGAAAAACATTGTTCCATCTTTGGCTGTAAGATAAGCTCCGCCGCTGAATTCAAGACTTTGTAAACCATCTTTGATATCAAATCGTGTAAAATCTCTATTAATAAGATCATATTTGAAAATTCCGTTATCAGAACTAATCCATAAATTTTTTAATCTGTCTTCCATAATTCCGTAAACAACTGCGCTTGTCATTCCTTCACGTGCAGAATATCTGCTGAACTTTCCCGATTCAATATCAAAACTGTAAAGACCGCCGCCGTAAGTTCCAACCCACATTGTGTTGTATGAATCTCTCAGAATTGTCATTGAGTTATTCGCAGTAATGTTATTATTCTCTGCAGCTGTGTTAGGAAATCGTTTAAATGTTTTTGTAGAAGGATTAAATAAATTTATTCCTCCTCCGTATGTGCAAATCCAGATTAGCCCTTCATCATCTTTGTAAATTTTATAAACACGATTGTCTGAAAGAGAGTTATTATCATTTTCATCGTTTACAATTCTTTCAAACTTCAGTTGCTGATTAAAAGGATTACCACTAATTGTTGCTCTGCAAATTCCACCACCAAAAGTTCCTATGTAATAATTATTTCCATCAATCAGAATAGTTTGAACCTGATTTCCTGCAATTGAAGTGGAGTCATTCGGATTAAACTTGTAACTCTTAAACTCACCTGAAGCTTTATTATAAATATTCAAACCACCGTCGTAGGTGCCAATCCATAAATTTCCAAAATCATCTTCCTGAATAACACGGATGTGATTACTGGTGATTTTACTATTCGATTTGTCTTTATAAAAAAGTAGTTTGTTATTACTAAAATAATAGCAATTTAAACCACCCTTATAAGTACCAATCCACAACAAACCATTTTTGTCCTGATGAATTGCCCAAACTACACCATCGTTAAGTGACTGAGGATTGTTCGGCTGATGACTTATAAGATTGAACTTAGTAGTGTTCTTCTGAATTTTGGTTATTCCTTTACCAAGATGTGAACCAACCCAGATTATTCCTGACTTATCAATACGCAATGAAAGTATGTCATTATCAGCAAGAGAATTTTGCTCAAGCGGATTCGCTCTAAAATTGGTAAACGATTTTGTCCTTGTGTTTAACTTATCAAGCCCTCCACCTAAAGTACCAATCCAGATGTTGCCATTTTTATCTTCGTCGAAATACATAACAGTATTGTTCGAAAGGGAATTTGAATTAGGGCTGTTTTTATATTGAATAAATTTTATCTCTTCAGGATTATTTTTCTTCTGTTCACTTGATAAGTGAAACACTCCCGAATGATAAGTGCCAATCCAGATATTTTTCTTACTATCTTCAAATACTTTAATAATCTGATCATCATTTAAGGAATTATCTTTATCGGAAATTTTTGAGTAAGACACAAATCTGAATTTGTTATTATCTTCTTTAACAGCTCTAATAAATCCTTTCCCGAAAGTAGCAATCCAAATGTTCTCATCGCTATCACATAAAATGTCCATTATTCTGTTGGTAGGAAGGATTGAAGCAGAAGTTCCATCATTAAAAAAATGATGAATCAGATTAAAGTTTTTATCAATCACAAAAATTCCTTCGCCCCAGGTTCCAATCCATAAATTATGATTAACATCTTCACAGATTGCAGTAATTGTCTGCGAGAGATTCCTGGAAAAGGAAATCGGATAATCGTAATATGATTCAACGGGAAGATTAAGTTCTCCGGTATAAGAAGAAATATTTTTATAAGAAAAAGTTTCATCTTTTCTGTTAAAGCGATTTACATTTCCGGCGACAGTACCAATCCAGATTGTTCCGTTTGCATCTTCAAAAAGAGTTGTAATCCCGTCATCCGAAATTGAATTAGTATCAGAAGGGTCGTTCAGATAAACAGTAAATTTATATCCATCATATTTGTTTAGTCCATTGCCTGTACCAAACCACATAAAACCTTTTTTATCCTGAATGATGGAATAAACAGTGCTTTGCGAAAGTCCATCCTCAATTTTTAACTGAGTAAATTTATAATCCTGAATTTCAGCTAATGAATACTTTGATGTGAAAAGTATCACAGAGAGAGTAATCAGCACGACAATATTTAAGTTTTTCTGAATCAAACTTTTGTTATTTTGGTTATTAAGAATAACTAATTACAATTTTATAATAATCTAAAATAGAACATTAATCCACAAATTTCTTAATGGATAATTTCAAAGGAGAAACTATGAAGTATTTAATTCATCGCTCTGAAGAAAGGGGAAAAGCAAATTATGGTTGGTTGGATACAAGATACAGCTTCAGTTTTTCAAGGTATTATGATCCTGAAAAAATGGGCTTCGGATTGTTGAGAGTATTGAATGACGATGTCGTTCATCCAGCAACAGGATTTGGAACTCATCCGCACGATAATATGGAAATCATAACAATAATTCTCGATGGACAACTTGAACATAAAGACAGTATGGGAAATGGCTCTGTTATTTCAAAAGATGAAGTTCAGGTAATGTCTGCAGGAAGCGGAGTAACTCATTCTGAATTTAATCCATCAAAAACAGATAAAGTCAGTTTGCTTCAGATATGGATTTATCCGAAAGAAGAAAACATTAAACCAAGATATGATCAGAAATCTTTTCCTAAGGAAGAAAGAAAAAATAAACTTGTAACAGTTGCTTCCGGTTTTAATGAAAATGGTTCTTTATACATTCATCAGAATGCGGAAATAAAACTCGGATATTTCGAAAAGCCGGATATAATCAAATACACCGTAAGAAACGGTAACGGAGTTTATCTTTTTGTAATTGATGGACAAATTAAAACTGGAGATGAAGAATTATTCAGACGCGATGCAATTGGTATTTATGATACTGATGAATTTGAAATTGAAGTTGTTGATAATGCGGAATTTGTGTTGCTTGAAGTTCCGATGAATTAATTTGTTGTCAGATGAAGCTGAAAAATAAAATTCTCTTCTCCGAAAAATTTTCTTCTTTCTTTCAGCTTCATCTGAATTTTGTTTTTCTTTGCGATTGTTTCAATAATCTTAATATTGCAATCTTCAGATAGAACCATTAAAACTATTGTCTCCGGAATAAGATAATCGGGCAATTGTTTGAACAGCTTTTCAAAGTATTGAAAATCACTTCCGCAAAACCAGGCCAGTTCAGATTCGGTTGAAGCATCTTTCGGAAAGTAAGGAGGATTTATGATTATAAAATGAAAAGTCTGTTTCTGAATTGAATCGAATAAATCGGAGTGAATTACAGCAATGTTACAATAATTCAATTTTGCATTTGTAATAATGTTTTCAATTGCGGTTTTACTTACATCACTTGCTGTAACATTAGCAAAATTCTTTGCACAGAAAACCGAAATCATTCCGCTGCCCGCGCCAAGTTCAAGAATATTCTTACTCTTTAATTCATAATTTTTTAAGTGTGAAATCAGAAATTTTGTGCTGAAGAAAAAACCAGGATGAAATACTCCGGGAAAAACTTTAATTATCATTCCCTCAAAATTGTAACTGCGTTCTTTGGACGAATAAATTTTATAAACACGGCTTAATATCGAAAATAAAATTTTCTTAGTCAGATTCATTCAGAATAAAATCCTTCAATTTCGGGTTGACAATATTTTAACCAGAATCGCTGCAGAAATTTTATTTCATAAGGCAAATAATAAAATCCCGACTTAAATCTCCAACTAGAAAAAAATTTAATTACTTTTTTCTGAAGAGTAGTTAGTTTGTAATCGGATACTGTTGGAAAATAACCGTTAATCACTGTTTCAAAATTTTTAATCCGATCAATCATATATGGCTTAAGCCACGGCGTTAAAGGATTTTTTCTTAAATCGAAATTTTCCCACTGCGGATTCAACCAATCTTCAAGCTTTTCCGGAAAATGAAAACCAGCTTTTCTGACTTGTTCATACAACTCAGAACCCTCTGTCGGCACAGGCGAGTAAACATAAATAATAATTTCAGTATCGGGATTTACTTGTTTAATCTCTTTTATAAAATCAATGTCATCATTTATCTGCTGATAAACTTTCCTTTCATTTTCAGCTGGCAGCCCAAGAACAAAAGAGTATTCGGGAATTATGTTAAACTTTTTTAATCTCGCTGCAAAGTTTATAATCTGCTTTCTGCTTTGAGTTCCGCCTTTATCCATTTGTTTAAGAATGTTGTCATTACCTGTCTCTGCACCGAAGAAAATCATTTTGCATCCGGCCTCTTTCATTAAAGCAAGCGAATCGTCTTTGTATTTATCAATCGTATCTATTCTTCCTTCTCCCCACCAGTTGATTTTATGATTTCTTATCAATTCAGAGAACTCAGCTGTTCTTTTCTCTGAGACAAAAAAATTATTATCGTGAAATTCAACTGCATCAATCTTAAATTTTTCTTTCAGGAACATTAAGTCATTAAAAATATTTTGTGCAGATTTTCCTTTCCAGCGTGCTTCATAAATCGGAACAACTGCGCAGAAGGAACAGGTAAAAGGACAACCAACACTTGAATGATAAGCCGCAGTTCTTTTTCCTAAAAACGTTTTGCCAAGATATTTTTCAATCGGATAAAATTTATTCAGATAATCATAAGGAAGCTGAGGCAAAGAATCCTGATCAAGTAAATCTGCTTTAGCTGTTCTGATTATTTCGTTATCATTTTTAAATATTAAATTTTTTATACCTGAAATGTCTATTTTGTTTTCCAGTGCTTCCAACAATTGAGGAAAAGCTTCATCTCCTGGTCCGTTAATAATGTAATCAACGAAACCGGAGTTAAGAGAAACATCAGATTGATTTGAAGCAAAATATCCGCCCCAGATGATTTTGACATCCGGATAATGTTCTCTCACAACTTTTGAAAATGGAATTGCCTGCTTTAACTGCATTCCGGGCATAACAGTTACTGCAAAATATCTGAACTCATTTGAATCGAGATAAGATTTAATTCTCCTCCAGCAATCTTGTTCAAGATTACCATCAACAAAAACATAATCAAACTTATTATGAATTGATGCAGCTACCTGAAGAATCGAATTTGGAATCCGATGTTTCCATTTTGCACTTCGTGGATTGAATAAAATTATTTTGTTATTCATAAATCAGTTAAACAGTCCGTAAAGTTCTGCATAACGGTTAACAGTTTCTTCAATCGGAAAAATGTTCATCGGCTCGAATGAAAGATTTTTATTAAGCAGACTTCTGCAATGATGATAAAGCTCATCTTCATTTTTTGCGATGTTCCATTTATCATTTTCTTTCGCATAGCCAACATTGTAAGAAACGATGTACATTCCATTTGCAAGTGCTTCGGCAAAAACCAAACCTGAACCTTCAAATAAGGATGGATGAAGTAGTATTTTACTTTCCTGCATAATGTTAAAAACCTCTGAGCGTTTAAGATTACCTGTAAATTCAATATTATTCTGAAGTCCGAGTAGTTTGGTTTGTTGAATAAGTTTTTTACGAAGATTGCCATCACCGATTATCATACTTTTGATTGCAGGGAATTCACTTTTCAATTTGTTGAGAACATTGATAAAAGCTTTGTAGTTTTTAAGATTGATTAGCGAACCCACTCCAAGTAAATCTATTTCTCTTTTTTTGTTAGAATCAAAATGCTGATTATGAACTCCCCAGAAAATTTCTTCATCAACATTCTGTCTGGTTATTTGTCTGAATAAATCAGATTGGTTTTGTGCAAGAGACACGACTGTTAACTTGTTTTTGTTAAGCAGTCGCAGATAAAAATTATTTGTTGAAACATCCTGCCCCATCAAAGTACAGATATGTTTAATGTTATATCTGGTTGATATTCTGTTTCCAACAAAAGCACATTCTCCAAACCATAATGAATGCACAACATCAAGTTGATTTTTTTCTTTGAGGTATTTTGCAATAGTTATTGCACTATCCCAGACAAATATTTTTTCAAGCTTTGAATTTCTTCCGCCAAAGCTGAAAACAGAAATATTATTCCAATTGTATCTGCCCTGAATAAAAGGATATTGAAATGCAGCAACAGTTATGTTAACAGATGGGAAATTCTTTTTGAGTGCTATTAAAAAATCCTGAAGCGGAGGAATGCACAGATAATCATTTTGATCTTTTGGAAATCCGGGAGTGAGAAGAAGAATGTTCTTTTCTTTACTCATCTTTTGATTCTTACCCACGGAAATGGTGAATCGTGCTTAAATGCAATTGAAAGTAATTTATTTTTTAATGTTCGTGGATCATAGAGAAATTCAGAGTTGAAGTTCATTACATCTTTATATGAATGATGAAAATAAAAATCTTTCATTTCGGGGAAGCCGATTGATTTATAATAAGCTTCTGTCCTTTGTTTTGCTTCAGAAAGTTTTTCATTTTCATAAAACGGAGAATCAATGATATGAATTTCACCATCGAGCTTAAGTATATACACAAGTTCTTTTATTAATAAATTGAAATCAGAGAAATATTGAACAGATGAATTTAAAACAATCAGATCAAAAGAATTTTTTTCCAGTTCCATCTGAAGAATATTACCATAAATGAATTTGATTTTATCGTTCTTAAAAATTCTTGCACCTTGCTTAAGTTCATAAAGATTTATATCAATACAATAAAAGTTGTGTTGAAATTCCTTTGATAGTTCGCCTGCAAACCAGCCATTTCCGCAGCCAAGATCAAGTATTTCCAATTCACGTTTGAATGATTTTAGATATTCTTTAAATCGTATAAAAGACCGCGAGCGATATTCCCATTCTTTTTTGTGAGGATTTAATGAAGATGCAAAAGGCAGCAGCTTCACCTCGTCATCGCTGTACAATCTTTTTTCTTTTCTTCTTATGGTAAGATATTTTTCTTCAAACTGATTTTTCTCTTTTTCAAAAAGATGAACTCCATCTGATACCGGTAATTGAATTATTTCTGATAGATTCATTCTGTTATTTCTATTTTATTGTTGATTTGTATTCTGCAATTAATATTAAATGATCACCGACTAAATTAAACGGAAAATGTTTGCTAAACACTTTATCAAACTTCTGAAATAGTTTAATCAATAGTTTATGTTTGTTAATAAAATTTTCCATCTGCGGAATTGGAGTAAATACACCAAGTGCCCGTTTGTGAATTATTCTGAACTTACTTCCTAAAGATGACTTTATTTCATTTGCTGAGAAATAATAAGTCTTAAAAGAAACTCCCTCAACATTTGCATCAGCACCTGACTTATCAAATCTTCTGAAAGCAAATTTAAATTTTCCCTTAAACACTTGCAGAATTTCCCACGGACAAACAGGCGGCATAATAACCAGACAAACTTTTCCACTGTCATTCAAAAGTTTTGGGAAATGAGTTGTAACCAATCGTAAATCACTTATACAATTAAGTCCACCGAAGTTCGAGAAAATGAAATCAAATTTTTCATTATAAAGTTTATCTAATTCAGTATATGAGCATTGAAGAACTTTTATCCGATTCTGCAGATTTTCATTTTTAATTTTCTCAGATATTTTTTTAATCATACCATCTGATAAATCATTACAGAGAACATCGAAGCCGAGCTTAGCAAAAAAGATTGCGTCGGTTCCGGTGCCGCTGTTCAGTTCAAGAATTTTGCTGCCTTTTTTAAGATGTGGAAGAACTGCATCATAAACCTGTTGCCGCATCCACGAAAGCAGTGCATTGGCTTTTTCATATTCATCATAAATTTCAGATTGCTTAGTAAAAGCAAGATTAACTTTTTCGGAATTCAGATTAGTCGGACGCATTTATCGGTTTAAGCTTTCAAGTTTTTTGAGAGTAATGCGATCAATAAATTCAGCAGGCAAATAATACATCGTAAGAAAAGCTGAGCGAAGTATTTTTTTATTTATCCCGAATGGATTAGCTAAAATTTTTATGAGCGATTCTTTCCCAACTTTTTTCCTGAAAACTTTGTGAACATACCGATGAAGTTTTTTATAGTAAACCGGATTAAAAGTGCTTCTGAACATCACTGCAAGTTCATCGGAATCAGTCCAGTTGGTTTTTTCTTTCAACTGCTCCTTCACAATCTCATAAAATTTTGTTCCGGGCAAAGGATAAGAAACTGAAATTCCAATCTCATCAGGCATTAAATCAAGAACCATCTGAATTGTTTTATCAATATCTTCTTTCGTCTCACCCAAATAACCAAACTGAAGGAAGAAACCCACTTTAATATTTTTTGACTTCAACAATTTTGTTGCGGAATAGATCTCATCAACAGTTGTTCCTTTATTCATTGCATCAAGAATTTTTTGTGAACCGGATTCAGCTCCGACCCAGACAATATCTGCGCCCGATTCGGCAAGCGCATCAATAGTATCTTCTTTAAGAAGCAAATCAACACGGGACTGAATTTTATATCTGAACTTTAAATTTTTCCGCTTTGCTTCATCTCTGAAGTTCTGAACCCAGCCGGGTTTTAGCCCAAAAATGTCATCGCAGAACCAAAAGTAATTTACACCATATTGTCTTTGAAGAAATTCAATCTCATCAACAACATTTTCCGGTGAGCGTGAGTTGTATCTGTTTCCGTAAATTGGTTTTGCGCACCAATTACATTTGAACGGACAGCCGCGCGTAGTTGCGATGTTCAGTGAAAATTCTTTCTTACCTTCTGCCCAGATTTTTTTGTAATCATTAATGTTTACCAAATCCCAAGCAGCCGTTGGAAAGACATCGAGATTATGCTCAATCTGTCTTGCATTAGTTCTGACAATCTGATTACCTGCTTTGAAAACAAGTCCGTTTATTTCTGATAAATTATTTGAACCGGCGTTTAAAGCTTCCAGCAATTCGTGAAGTGTATGTTCGGCTTCACCAACAATAATATAGTTAGCGCCGTTGTCAAGATATTTTTCATAATGATCTGTTGCATCAGAAGACGAAACAATAACTGTAAGATTTTTCTTCTTAGCAATCTGAGCAATTCTGAAGGCTGCTTGTCGCATATTTGTAAGGCACATTTTTGTCAGATAGTTAAATCCGTCATCATAAATCACAAGATAATCTGGTTTAAATTCTTCAATAGCTTGAATTATTTCTTCAGGTGATTCTCTTAATGCAGTATCGAACAAACGAACTTCGTAGCCAAAATTTCTTATGAATGATGCAGCAGTAATTGTAGCGAGTGGTGGAAACGGTTGTTTCGCTTTCCACTGCTTTGGATCAAAGCGATAAAAGTAAGAGTGTGTAAATAAAACTTTTTTCATCTCACATAAGAGATATTTTTAATGATTGCTGAAGCTGATTTAATTTCTCTTCAAATGATATCAATACTTTTTTCTGAAAAAATTTCGGATGATACTTCGACTCGCACTTAGTTGTTTTGAATGCAAGAGCAAAATCATTCTTATCAAGATATCTGAATTTTTTACTGATGGTTTTTGAAAATAATTTCATCGCAAAATCATCAAGCCAGTCACCGACTCGGTTGTCAAACAGTTTTTCAAGTAATTTCTGCAAACGACCCGGATTATCTTTATCAATCATTTGATTATTTCTTTTGGGAAAATTCGGGAAATAATTTTTTATCCAGATGTTCTTTTCATAAAACTCATCATAATATTCTTTCCCGAATACAGGATTTAAGGTTGCAATCTCAATAGCAGTGAAAACATTTTTCTCTTCAATCTCAAGGTGATTGTAATCTATATAGTAATTTATGCAGAATACTTTGCGTGAATTAAGCAGAAATATTTTTTTGAAAATTGTAAGAAACATTTTTGTAACCCATAATCTTCCGGGCTTTGTGATAATGAAGTAATCAACATCAGAATCCTTCTCCATAAATCCTTTTGATATTGAACCTGAAAGTAAAATAGCTCTTACAAACGGAAATTTTGAAATTAATTTCGACATTCTGAAAGCTGATTTTAATCTCTTATCACAAAGTCTGTTTCCGTTAATTCGTCTTTGAACAAATTCCCGCTCATTCTTAAGAAGATAGAAATCATCTATTCTGAACAGAATATTTTTTGCGCAAAGATGTTCTAATTCATATTTAACTTCTATTGAGGTACAATGATTAACCGGTAAATTATGAAAAACCTCATCTGCATTAAGAGGATATGAGAATATATCATAATAAGCAAGAGTTTTAATTATATTTTTTGCAAGTGGTGATAACATTAAACGATTATAAAAAGTCTGCTTTCTATTAGTGAAGTTAATTAAATAAATGTGACATTGAAAAGAGTAAATAAACTTTTTGCTGGCTTATTTAATAGCTATTTTTAGTCAGTAAAAAATAAAAATTATTCACGGGGAAAATAAAGGTTCTTTATGGAAAAATTACTTTTACTTGGAGCAGAAGCCATCGCTCAGGGCGCAATTGACGGTGGTATGTCTGGTATTTATGCTTATCCGGGAACTCCTTCCACAGAAATTACTGAATATGTTCAGAACAATAAAATTGCAGTAGAAAGAAACATACATCGCAACTGGTCTGCAAATGAAAAAACTGCAGTTGAAGCTGCTCTTGGAATGAGTTATGCCGGGAAAAGAGCAATGGCTTGTATGAAACATGTCGGATTAAATGTTGCTGCTGATCCTTTCATCAACGCAGCAATTACAGGTGTTAATGGCGGACTTGTAATTACAGTTGCAGACGATCCATCTATGCATTCATCACAGAATGAGCAGGACTCAAGATTCTACGGCAAATTTGCAATGATTCCAATGCTTGAACCATCGAATCAGCAGGAAGCTTATGATATGGCTTATGAAGCGTTTGAAATATCAGAGCAATTTAAAATCCCTGTTCTCATAAGAATAACAACAAGATTATCTCACTCAAGATCCGGAGTTGAGAGAAAAGAACTAAAACCGGAAAATCCTTTAACTTATCCTGATGATCCGATTCAGTTTGTTCTGCTTCCCTCAAATGCTAGAAAAAGATACAAGGGATTACTAAGCATTCAGGCATCAATTGAAGAAGCTGCAGAAAAATCAAAATACAACAGGTACTTTGAAGGTAAAGATAAATCACTTGGAATAATTGCCTGTGGAATTGCTTACAACTATTTGCTGGAAAATTATCCCGAAAGAGATTGTCCTTATCCGGTATTAAAAATCGGACAGTATCCGATGCCTTATTCTCTACTTGATAGAATTGTAAACGAGTGTGAAAAAATTCTTGTGTTGGAAGATGGTTATCCTTTCGTTGAAGAACAGATAAAAGGTTATTTCGATAAGAGCGGAAAAATAACCGGAAGATTAAGTGGAACAATTCCCAGAGATGGTGAACTTAATCCTGATATAGTTGCCAAAGCTCTTGGAAAGGAAGTAAGGAAATATTTTGATGTTCCTGAGATCATAAAAAATCGGCCGCCTGAATTATGCTCTGGGTGCGCTCATCGGGATATTTACACTGCATTGAATGAAACAATGAAAGAATTCGGAAAGCAAAAAGTTTTCTCTGATATCGGTTGTTACACGCTTGGAGCTTTACCGCCGTGGAATGCAATTAATTCCTGCGTTGATATGGGAGCTTCAATCACAATGGCAAAAGGTGCTGCCGATGCAGGTGTTCGTCCAGCTGTAGCCGTAATTGGTGACTCAACTTTTACTCATAGCGGAATGACTGCGCTTTTGGATTGTGTTTATGAAAATACTCCGGTTACAATTATTATTGCTGATAATGCAACAACTGCAATGACGGGCGGACAAACTTCACCGGCAACAGGGAGACTTGAAGAAATCTGTATCGGACTTGGAGTGAAACCCGAACATGTTCGTGTACTTACTCCTTTGCCAAAATTTCATGAAGAAATGGTTAAGGTAATCCGCGAAGAACTTTTATATGATGGTGTTTCTGTAATAATTCCAAGAAGAGAATGTATTCAGACGGCCACAAGAAGTAAAAAAGAACAAAAGGTAAAAGCAGAGGAGGTTGCAAAATGAAATCAGATATAATTTTATCGGGTGTTGGTGGACAGGGAATTGTATCAATTGCAGCAACTATTGCAATGGCTGCATTGGAAAATAATTTAAACATAAAACAATCTGAAGTTCACGGAATGAGTCAGCGCGGCGGAGCGGTTTACTCTCACTTAAGAATTTCTGATAAAGATATTGCAAGCGATTTAATTCCGATGGGCGAAGCAGACATTATTATTTCAGTTGAACCGATGGAATCACTCAGATATTTACCTTGGTTAAAAGAAGATGGCTGGCTTGTTACAAACTCAACTCCGTTTATAAACATTCCGGATTATCCGGATTTGAAAGCACTTCATTCAGAGATAGAAAAATTTCCAAATCATATTTTAATTAATGCAGATGAAATTGCCCGACAGGTAAAATCGCCAAGATCATCAAACATAGTAATGCTTGGAGCTGCAACACCATTTCTGGAAATTCCGATTGAAAATTTTGAAAGTGCGATTAAAAAAATATTCGCAAGGAAAGGCGAGAAGATAGTTGAACTGAACATACAGGCGCTATACGCCGGAAGAGAATTTTCCCTAAAACACCAGAAAGAAAAGGTGTGATTGGGTAAAGGTTAACTGTTTAAATAAATCCACGCACGCACACGGCGTGCGACTCCGGGTATCCATTGGAAAGGCGCAATAAAATCGTTTCAATCCACGCACGCACACGGCGTGCGACGACACCTTCAAAATTCCTTATCCTCAAGAAGGTGTTTCAATCCACGCACGCACACGGCGTGCGACTCCGGGTATCCATTGGAAAGGCGCAATAAAATCGTTTCAATCCACGCACGCACACGGCGTGCGACGACACCTTCAAAATTCCTTATCCTCAAGAAGGTGTTTCAATCCACGCACGCACACGGCGTGCGACAAAGTTAATCAACATGGCTCAGTTTATCATACAGTTTCAATCCACGCACGCACACGGCGTGCGACGCTGTTTGCGTTGGATGTCCTAACTCAGCATCCGTTTCAATCCACGCACGCACACGGCGTGCGACCAGGGCGACGCTGCTGATATGATAATCGGTTATGTTTCAATCCACGCACGCACACGGCGTGCGACACCTGGGAGCATCGTTTAAGATGTTATAATGCAGGTTTCAATCCACGCACGCACACGGCGTGCGACCTGTCAGCTGTTACTCTCTTTTTATTTAACGATTGTTTCAATCCACGCACGCACACGGCGTGCGACGTCTTTTATCTCTTTTCATTAACTCATCAACAGGTTTCAATCCACGCACGCACACGGCGTGCGACTATACCGAACTAAAAGAAAAAACAAGTCTTAATAGTTTCAATCCACGCACGCACACGGCGTGCGACTCGGTAAACAGACACAAAGAACGATAAGCAACCAGTTTCAATCCACGCACGCACACGGCGTGCGACCCCATATTTCTATTTTATGACTTTCCAAAAATTTGTGTTTCAATCCACGCACGCACACGGCGTGCGACATGATATAATCATAACCGAGAGGCAAGTATTGGGAGTTTCAATCCACGCACGCACACGGCGTGCGACGCCAAGAAACTCAGGAAAATGAGCAATAAACTAAGTTTCAATCCACGCACGCACACGGCGTGCGACCATAGATTTGCACGGCTTAGCTCCACAAAAAGCTGTTTCAATCCACGCACGCACACGGCGTGCGACGAAAAGTCTGGCGAAATACTCGATAAGGTATATAAGTTTCAATCCACGCACGCACACGGCGTGCGACTACGGTTTTGGGCTAAAGATAGATATGAAGCTTTGTTTCAATCCACGCACGCACACGGCGTGCGACATCACAACTTTTCTGTTATTAATCACAATTGGCTGTTTCAATCCACGCACGCACACGGCGTGCGACGAGACAACTTCAGCAGTGCCGGTTGTGTTGAGTTTGTTTCAATCCACGCACGCACACGGCGTGCGACTCGGCAAACTGATATTCTTTGCCGTCAAGCAGTTTGTTTCAATCCACGCACGCACACGGCGTGCGACTGTAATATAGCTAACTATTGAGTATAAAATGTTTTAAGATTATAAATCCGCTAACAGTTTCTCTTCTTATCCTAAAATTATAACAATAAACAAAATTCTTGATAATTCGTTAATTTTCGTTTTGCTAATACTCCAATAAAATTATGTATGCTTCAATTAGCGTTTTTAAATATCTAATCATATTATAAAAGGATCATCCGCTTTAAGATTTTTACTTACACCAAAATTTTCTAATCTGTTTTTCCAGTTTGAACCCAAATAATAAAACCTTAGGTTATCTTCTTCGGGATTATAGATTGATAGCAGCTCATTTTTAAGAAATTCCCATTGACCGGGTTCAACTATACATTCAAACACAGAATATTGTGCTCTTATTCCGAAATTCTGACAAGCTTCAGCTACTTTTCTTAAGCGTTTTTGTCCGCTTTTATTTTTTGTTGATACATCATAGCTTACTACTACCATCATAGCAACCTCACTTCAAATAAAATGGTGGATAAGTTTCCAGATCGCCGCGAATATATCTTGCAAGCAATTGTGCCTGAATATGCGGCAATAATCCGATTGTCATTTTCTCTCCTAAAAATGGATGAGTTATTTCTTCCTGTTTTCTTTTCTGATAAGCAGTTAAAATTTCTTTTCTTGCACTATCTGAAATCCGAACTTCACCTGACTCTCTGAATTCAAAATCTTTAATGGTAACTTGCTTGAGGTTAATAAGATTTAACATAATTCTATCTCCAAGATAAGCTCTGAATTCTTCCATTAAATCTAAAGCAAGACTCGGTCTACCAGGTCGAATCTGATGTAAAAATCCAACTTGAGGATCTAATCCAACTGTTTCCAAAGCTGAGCGAACATCGTTTGCAAGTATTGCATAGAGAAAAGAAAGCAATGCATTAGCCGGATCTAAAGGCGGACGTTTAGACCTTTGAGTAAATTTAAAATCATCTTTTTGAGCAGTGATTAAATTAGAGAGTTCTCCGAAATATATTGTAGCACATTCACCCTCGTAACCAATCAGTTCATTTAATGTTTCAGCGTTTTGAATTTTTTGTAATCGATTACCCAGTAACTCAGAGGCGTGATAAACGGAATCGGGAGATATATCCGGATGATTTCTCTGGTGTCTTAATAAAAGATTACGGTAGTTTGCAACCTTGGCTGCAATAATTGGTTTTGCAATCTTAAGAGATTCAAATTCGTTATCTGAAATTGCATATTGTGCTTTTCGTAACAGGACATTCCCTTTTTGAGCACCATAAACTCTTGCTAAGAATCTTCCATATTCATCTAAGTAACTTATTCCAACATTTCTTTCAGCACAGAATGCCATTAGTTGAGGTGTTAGCGGCTTGAATCCAAAGCATACGATGTTTTCTATTGAATTAACCGGTGCCTGAAAAGCTTTTTTCCAATTTCCCTCAGAGTCTTTTATTTCTACAACAAAAGTCTCGTGTTCTTTTCGAACATAAGCGTCATCGGATGTTATGTATAAAGTGTTAAGATGTTTTTTCATTTATTTTAGCTTTTATAAGTTGAACTCATCCTAACCCATCTCTTAAAAAGAGAAGGGCTTTCAAAATTTTGTGACCTCGTATTTTATTTTCTTACAAAATATCATCATAGGTCGTTTTATTGTTAATAATGGGGCTGTCCAAAAAGTAAATTTTCATGTCACACTGATCCGTCAGCTGACGGATGTCGAAGTGTGATTTTGGTTTAAATTGTCAGTCTTCGACAACCTTCCTGCTACAAGCAGGGCTCAGCCTGACAATATTTAACTTATTAGACAGACCCTTAGAGTGAGTTAATCTTAACTCGCTTTTTCATTCCGCATACAGTGCCTTCATATAATTCTGCAGTTTTCTTTTGTCCAATGCTTTTGGCTGACAAACATTTATCAGCGAACAATTCCTGCATTTTGCTGAGTACTCAATTATAGGAATTTTCTTTTCAGAAATTAATCTTCTAACACTATTTATTACATCCTCAGTTTGGGTTCTTAGCTGTAAATCAATATCAATAACATTCCTTCTTCTGATTTTCCCATAAAAGAAAGCTGCTTTGTTAATTTGAGTATTCAGCATTTCCTCTAAACAAAATACCTGCGCACATAATTGAACTTTATCAGAAATATCTTCTTTCGGCTGACCGGCTTTAAACTCTACGGGAATTATTTCCTTTCCCTTTGATGTTTGTCTGAATTCTACCACATCGCATCTGCCGACAATTCCATATTTGTAAGAATGAATTCTAAGTCCGCGCACTGTTTTCACATCGCCTCTTGTTTCGTAAGAGTCTGTATCAACTTTCTCGTGAAGAATATCACCACGCACAGTAAAAAGGTTTTCCTGCCACACATCGTCAATATGAATGAGAGCACATTGACGGGGACAAAAAATGTAATGTTGTAGAGCGCTGATCATTATGAAATCATCTTCGGTGTACATAAAGCTATTTTTTCCTTCCGCGCTCAATTTTGCGATTCTGTTTTTCAGTTAAAGATTTATAGTTCTGATTTGTAACAACTTTTCTACCTGATTTTTTCTCAAGATCTTTTCTTGCACGACCTGCAACGCTTCCGCCTTCTTTAGCAGCAACTTTATTTTCAAGAAAACCTTGTGCATCTTTGTTAAGTGCAATTTCAGTTGTTGCTGCTTCACCGAGCATTGTAAAGATAAGTTCAAGGTCAGTCATATGATCACGAAGATTTTCCTGTGGCTTGGTCCAACCCTTATAGGATTTATATTCTGATGGTGTTAATCCAAAAGTTGCTTTACTTATCTCGGCAGTTAGAATTGCATATTCTTTTCCTTCTTTAACTCCACGCATTTTCCATTCGTTTGTTAGTTCATCTCTTACAGCAATTCCACGAACTCTTTTTTCAATCCATTCATCAGAGTAACCCTTAGCTTTATAAATCTCCCGCATTCGTTGTTGAGCAAGTTCTGGGTTTTCTATTTCTTCCAAACGTTCGTAACCTACTTTTGCTAACCACCGCTTGAATGGTTCAGCTTTGGGAGAGGGGATTGATTGGATTATTCTTAGTAGTCCTTCAACATCTGAACATTCTGTATTATATTTTTTACCATCAGCGGACTCAACTTTCAGTTGTCGACAAAATGTCGACAACTCAACTCCGCCTCCTTCTTTTTCACGCCGTTTTAACCGGTACCAATAATCCCGAGGTTTTTCACTGTCAGTTAACGCTTCTATCACATCAACAACGGAAAAATACCATTTCTTTTCTTCCTCGTTCCAAATAGAACGGATTTTTTTGCTTTCAAAGAGTTTTATATTTGGCATAATGGTTACTTAATTTTTTAATACTATTACAATATCAATCATTCATATTGCGTCCCTAAAGGGACTCAGGTTTATTTAGTTAATTTCTTATCTATAAATATTTAATCCCTAAAGGGATTTTTTATTAAAACAAATATTGCACAACAGAAATTACTTGTCCCGATAGGGACAGGATATTTATAGAACAAATATAGAAGAACAAATTAAAGTCCCGTCAGGGACGATATAGAAATTTATTATCCAACTTCTACAATCTTAAATGTTTCCGGAAATGTATTTCCATCAAGATAAATTTCGTAATCTGAAAAATCTCTTGCGGGAGAATCGGATAATTTTTTATGTGTTACTCTTTCGAACAATTGGTGTGTAGATGAATTGCCTAATGCTGTTTTATGTTTGAATACAATTAGTTTTCTTGTGTTCATTTCACCACGAGCGGCAGAGCGGTCGTGTTCAAACATATTTTGCATTGCGTCCCAGAATAATTCCAAATCATCTTCACTAAAACCTGTTTGATTTGCAAGATGAGCTGAGACAAATCCGTGTGCACGATATAATCCATAAGGTATTGTGTATTTGCGTCCCATTTCTGAGCCACCTGATTCAGACCTTTCTTCTGTTGTTTTAGCAACTCTTGTAATGCTGTGCTCAAGTGCAACAACTGGATCAACAGAGCGGGCAAAAGTTAATTGAACCGGACCGCGTACCTGTCCAGCATTTTTTCCTGTAGACATTACTGCGCCAAATGCTCTGATATCATAATAATTTTTGCACATCCATAATCGAGCTGCTTCGGTCTTATCGGCTTTTTCTTTTTCCTTTACTTCTTCAGCTTCGTGTGCTTTGTCTATTAAAAGGTTAAGCACGGCTTTTTCTTTAATAAAGATATCGAATGGTGGTTTCTCTTCTTTTGTCATTAAAACATAATTCCTGACTTTCCTTTTTATACAAACATCAGTAACTAAACCATTACCGGTCTCTGCATCAATACGAGGTAAGTTTCCTGCATCCGGGTCTCCATTTGGATTGCCGTCTTTTACATCAAAGTAAAAAACAAAGTCATAACGATTTTTTATTGGTTCCATTTTAATTCTCCTTTTTTGTTTAGTTGTTCATTAATTCTGTTTCTTCTTTGTCAGATTTCTTTGTAAAGAAATCCTGTCTTTGGTGATAATAACCAATTGCAAAATTTGCCTGTTCATTCAAAGATAGATTTGTTGGGAATGATTTAATTTCACAAAAAATATCAGTTATAAGTTTTTCAAAATAAATCTTTCTTCCTTCATTTAATTTTTTAAGGTGCGAGTTTTTTAAACTAAGTAATCTTGGAAAAACTGTTATTGGAGAACTTGAAGCAGCGCCATAAAATCTATCTCTAATAGTTGCATTAATTCCCGGGTTGGCTTCTTCCTGGATTTTTTCCAGTACAGCGAAAAGCCGCCCTATTCGGTAAGCTACATTTGTGTTGTTTGGATCGAGTGACATGGTAATCTCCTTTTCATTTGGTTTATGAATTTTATTAAATCTATTTAAGTATGCTTTTAAGATTGCAGCACGAATACGGTTTACATTTTGCTCTGCTCGAATTCTTATTATGCATTGATGCAGTAAACTTGTTGGATAAGGTGTTCCATCAATTATGCTTTCGATAACAGCACCAGCGAGATTTGGTGGGACATTTTCCATTTTATGCTGTAAAGCGGTGGCAGAGAGTATCTGATAGAGCGACAGGTACTTTGAGTCTTTAGGTCCACGAATAATAGCAAAATCATCAAAATGTTTTTTAATGTTTAAACCAAAATCTTCAACTGAAGGAGCTTTCCAAAAACGAACAGATATTCTTGCAGCATTTGGAGAAAGACCAAGCACATAAAAGTGATTTGTTTTTGCTTGTGAATACTTCCCTGTAAAAATAGAATCAAAAAGTTTTTCAATTTTTTCTACACCTCTATCTGGATTATCACCTTCGGCTTTTTGCATTGCGATAACCCACGGAAAAATTTCTTCGGGATCTATTTCTTCTGATTTCTTTTCAGACCAAAATACGATGGTTGAATCTGCTATTGTTATCTTATTTGCGGAATCTTTTCCTAATAAAGTATTTAGTGCGGTTGTGTAAGCGAATGCGGCTCTTTTCCCTATAGGTGCATTAAAATTCTGAGTTTTACCATAAGAGTTAAAAGCCGGAAGATTAAATGAAATTAGCGCTCCGCCTTGTGTATTTCCGCCTCGCACTCCTTTAATCGCTGGATGCAGTCTTTCAACTTCTGTATCCATATCGCCTGTTATTAAACAAACACCTTTGCCTTTTTCAATAGATTGTTCTTTTGGTTTACCTCTTAGATCGTCGCATATACAATTATGTGTCTGTCCATCAATTCTGAAAACAATAAAAGGATTTTCCTCTAAAATTTGATTCCATAATTCAGAATAACCAGAGCTTTCAATTTGTTTAACAGGATTACTTTCAAGAAATTTCAATAAGAAACTCACATTTGGAAATTCATCAATAACAATTTCTTCTTTTATTCTATTGATGAATAAATTGAATCTCTCTTCAACATCATCTCGATTTCTTGGATTTGCGCCTAATGCATACTCAATGTTATCCCAAAGTAAATTAGCTTTTTTACCCACAGTTCGTTTAACTGTTTGTGGAACTAAAAACTTCTTAGCTCTTTTCTTTTTACCTTCGCCTTCACGTGTATCTTCAATTGCTACAAATTTACCTTCATTATTAATTACAATTACATAAGGTATTTCTTTCCACTCCCAACCTTCAGGGGCAATGTGACTGTTGGGATCAGAAGCTTTCCTTTCATAATAATCATACAATGCTTTCAGTATCATCTTCTTATCTCCTCGCTTGTTATAGGTGGAATGTTTACAACACCGTTTTCAATTTTGGCTGGGTAAAACATTGGCTTTGGATCTTTCAAATCGGTGAAGTCTAAATCGTAAAGCATAAAACCAAGCTCACGGGTTTCATCAATTGTTTGCGCTGGATTGGTTTCAAAATCTTTTATCAATTTAAAGTCGCAGCTAAACTCACGCGTACCAAGGTAAGGTTGATTAAAACATTGTCCTTTTGAAGCACGGCGTTCAAATATTGCGAGATATTTTCCAGGCGTTTCATCTTTGCGGTATAAGTCTTTTTGTTCCTGCCAATACTTAAATTCTTCCAGATAAAATTCTCTTTCTTCCGGATCCATTAAAAAATCGGGAATGGCTTTATGATTATTGTTTTTTCTCTCTGAGATTGGGATGTATTCAAGCACTGCATAAAAGCGATACTTAACATCACGCAAAAAATAGCCTGCTCGTTGCTGCCGATTATCTTCAATAATGATTCCTGTTTTGTTTGAGGCAACAGCACCAACCTCATTCCTTCTCACGCTAATCCACTTAATAGGATTAATAATTTCAATTTTTGTTGGATGCCATCGAATTGCCGGTTTCCAAAAGATTGCCTCAAATACAGCACGAACGGCTGATGGAGTTGGAACATCATAGCTTACTCGTTCAACTTTCATTTCCGGTCGTGTGAAGCAAGCATAATCGCCCCAAACCTCAAGGCAAAATGGTCTGTGGTTTAAATTGTTCATAATTTGTTCTCCTGTTTATTAGGAATTAAATTTCTTTTTAGTTTTCAAATTCTATTTGAAATTTTATTTATGTTTTGATAGGTCGTGCCTATCCAAATTTTAAGAATATGTCGTCCCTAAAGGGACTATAATAATTTGTACCGCATTAATTTTTCTAAAAACATTTCGCCTCTAACGAGGCTGAATTTTTAATTAAAAAATTTTAATCCCGTTAGGGATTTAATATTTATAGAAATAGTAACAAAGAAAACAAGCAAGTCCCGTAGGGACGAAATAATTTTACTCAACCTCAACCAGAATATATTTTTCATCAAATGGTATATCATATCTTGTAAGCCGTTGAATATACTCTTCTCTGAAAGTTTTTCTTTTATGATGTTGCTCTTGATTATAAGTGTATTTAACCACAGCATCTAAATGTGAATGCGAAAACGAAAATGCACCGTAGCCTGCCTGCCAATTAAATTTACCTCTTACAAATCGTTTCTCGTTTATCCATTTCGATGAATTTGCTTTTATATCTTGTATGAGTTCTGGAATTAGTTGGTGTGGTTTGTAACCTATAGCAATGTGCAAATGATTAGATGTGCCATTTATTACAATTAGTTTATGACCATTATTGTTGACAATTCCAGTAATGTATTTATACAATTCATTTTTCCATTCTGGTTGAATCAATGAGGTTCTATTTTGAACCGCAAAAACAAGATGTAGATAAATTTGTGTATATGTATTGGCCATAATAATCTCTTTTTTATTTTGTGTGAAGGTTAAGGTTTAATATGTCGTGCCTACGGCACTTAAATTTTTCCATTTCAATTTTTTTCTATAAATATTCCGTCCCTAAAGGGACTTTAATAACTTACATCCCATTCATCATTCTATAAACATTCCTCCTTTAACGAAGCTTTTTAATTAAGAAATCTTAATCCATATAGGGATTTAATATTTATAGAAAGAATAACCAACAGAACAATTCAAAATCCCGTAATGATGATATACCTGTATTTCAAATTAGAATAAGCAAAATATGTCGTCCCTAAAGGGACTACAATAATTTATGCTGCATTAATTTTTCTATAAACATCCCGTCTCTAACGAGGCTATTTTAATTAAAAAATTTTAATCCCGTTAGGGATTTAATGTTTATAGAAACATTATAAGAAAGAACGAAAAAGTCCCGTAGGGACGAAATATTTTCATTGTTATAAATCTCGTAATAATTCATTTAATAAGAGTATCAATCAATGATATTTTTCTCAAACAACTCCAACTCCCATAATCCATTCATTTTCATTTGCTAATAGACCCAATCCTGGCTTATATAAATTATCATCACATTGAACCCAATATCCATTTACATCTTCTATATAATTTGCTTCTCTTATTTTATTAAACAAATAGATTGGAACATTCACGATGTAGCGTTGCAACTTTCTAAGCAAATCTTTTGAAGCACCAGCGTGTCTTAATTGACTAATTAAAATGTTGCTGTTTTTATATCTTACAATAATGCTCATCTGCTTTCTATTATCAATCATATTGAATTTTTCTGCATAAGTTCTGAATTGAAAATCAAAATCAGAAGCACTATTTACCAAACAACTCTCAAATTCTTCTTTACCGAAAGAGTTTAAATTTGAGTAAAGATATCTGAAATATTCTGAGTAAAGACTTGGTGTAAACTCTTCATTAGAGCGATTTCGCAGAATTGCTTTGCCTGCGTCTTCAGATTTTCTTAAAAATCCTTTTGGTGAAAATTCGGGAGGAACAAATACAAAAACTTTACCACCATCTTTCAGTTTGTTTTCTCTGTTACATCTTCCCGCGGCTTGGGCAATTGAGTCAAGCCCAGTTATCGCCCGATACACGACTGGGAAATCAATATCAACACCAGCTTCAACAAGTTGTGTACTTATAACTTTAATTGGCTTATTATTTTTTAATTTTGATTTGATATCTGAAATGATTTCACTTCTTTCTTCTCCACACATAAAACCAGATAAGTGAATAGTGCCATCTGGCATGAATTTATGAAGTTCTCTGCAATCACTTCTCGTATTAACGATACAAAGAACTTGTTCGTATTGTTTTAATTCATTTGCAATTTCATCCCAACTTTTTGATGAAGTTAAATCATTGGGTATAATGAATTCAACTCTTTTGAAATCTTTAGCGAGGGAGTCCGGATCATCAATTATCTCTGTTACATTCTCCAATCCATCAATTATATTTGGTTCTCTTCCAATTTTCCCAATAAGTGCCGGTTGAGTTGCGGACATCAAAACGACAGTAACTCCAAAATATTTTACTAAACCTTTTAACACTGAAATTATTGGTTTAAAGTATTTTTGTGGAATCATTTGTGCTTCATCAAGAATTATTATGCTGTTCACAATGTTATGGAGTTTTCTGCAAATGGAAGTTTTATTACCGAACAAAGATTCGAACAGCTGAACATTAGTTGTAACAATAATTGGTGCATCCCAGTTTTCTGAAGCCAATCTGTTTTTAGTTGATTCTTTTTCCGGGTCAAGATTGCTGTGATGTTCCAAAACCTGGTCTTCGCCAAATAAGAATTTTCCCTCTGCTTTTAGTATTTCTATTTCTTCATCTGTATCAGCACCATATTTATAAACTTTTGCAGTTTGCTCAATAATACTTGTGTAAGGAATTGCAACTATTATTCTTTTTTTATTGTATTTGATAGCGTGTTCAAGTGCGAATGCCATTGATGAAAGAGTTTTTCCACCTCCTGTTGGAACTGTTAAAGAAAAAAATCCGGGTTCAAGTTTTGCTTTCTGCCGACATTGATTAAGAATTTCATTTCGCTTTCTGTTTAATTCACTATCAGATTTTTTTTCGGACATATATTTATCAAACCTTTCTTTAAGCTTTTCAATTGATAAATAATCTCCCCGAACTTTCTCTTCATTCTGCATATAACTTTCTGTATCAAGAAAATCAGCGTCAACCAAACAAGAGAAAAGCATTCTTATCCAAAGATGAATTTGTTCCTTCTCATTTTGAAGATTTTCATTTTTGAAATAAGCTGGTGAAGTTCTGGGAATTGGTGTTTCAAGAAATTGTTTTACCTCTTCGATGGGTTTTATTTTTTGTAAGTCTTTAGTGATAAGTTTCTCTCCTTCAAAGAAGCGATTTTCTAAATCAGCAATCCAATCTTTCAAGCCTGAATGATGACCGCCTATAATATATGCCAATACTTTTGCCATCGGTGAGTTTTTAAACTTTTCAAAAATAAAAGCTGCGCCCGCCTGACTATGATTTGGTCTATTTCCATAACCTTCGATATGTGCTTCTTCATCAAAGTAACCAGTTTCTTTACGAATGTATTTTTGCCAATCAGGATGGTATTTGCCTAAGTCGTGAAGGAGGCCGGCTAACTCTGCCCAATCATTATTTCCAAATTCATTCGCAAACTCAGATGCTTTTTTTGCAGTGTTAACTAAATGGTTTTTGAGTAAGTGAGGTTCTGCCCACGAACCATCTGGATTTTTCTTTATATGGGCTATGAATTCTTTTATCATACAGGTACCCAATGTGGTTTAATAATTTGAAAAAGAATTTATTATTTTTCTTCTCCTGCCTACCCACCAATCGGCATTCATTGTTATGGAAGGTCTTTCGGGAATGTTGTTTATCAATTAACCCCATCATTATTTTTTTACTCTCACTGAAAAATAAAAATTACTTTTTTTAGTTTCCAATTATTCTTTTCAATTAGCAAATCACTTTTTCGTCTGATTATCAGTTATAATCATGAAGAAATTGTGAATGACACTTTGTCAGATTAATTAAATAAGAAAATTTTCAAACTGCATTTTTGATGAGTTTTCAGGCAAGTCTTTAGCTTCGATACACCTTCGATACAGAGCCGTTTAAGAGTCGTTTAAACTATGTACCTGCAATGCTGTAAGTCAGGTTGTCATTTTACAGCTTACAGGTTATGTTCATTTACACATTTCATTATTAAATAGCTTATTATATTTCGCATACATTTAATAACTAATCAGAAAAAAATTATATGGATAGTGCTCAAATATTTTTTTATGTACTTATTGCCTTAATTGTAATTTTTATCATTCGAAAAGTTTTACTCTATCGCTCGGTTAAACATTATACTCCGGCTGATGTTGCAGCAAAATTAAAGAAAGACAGGAATGTAATTTTGCTCGATGTAAGAACTCCGCAGGAAAGAAAACAGGACTATATAAAAGGTTCTTTTCATATACCTCTTTATGATATCACTGCCGACCAGAAAGAATTATTAAAATTTAAGGATAAGGAAATTATTTGCTATTGCAGAACCGGCAACCGAAGTTTAATTGCTGCATCTAAATTCCGTAAACTTGGATTTAATTCTGCAAATCTTAAAGGAGGAATAATTTTTTGGAACAGAGCAGGTTTGAAATAATTAAAAAGTGGTCTAAACTTTTGCTTCCGACCGTACTTGGATTAGCCGGTGGTTATCTCTACTACTATTTTGTCGGATGTAACCGCGGCTGTGCAATTACGAGTAATCCATATACAAGTATGATTTGGGGTGGAGCAATAGGACTTTTACTTACCAATTGGAAATCAAAGCCAAAACAAAAAGATGAAAAAACAATCGAGGAGTAAAATGAAATACGGATTCTCAAAAACAACTGATTATACTTTTGAAGAAGCCATTCAAAAAGTAACAGACGAATTAAAAAAAGAAGGATTCGGTGTACTTACAACTATTGATGTTAAAGATACTCTGAAGAAAAAACTAGATGTTGATTTCAAAAAGTACACAATACTTGGTGCTTGTAATCCTCCTCTTGCACATCAGGCACTTCAGGCAGAAGAAGAATTGGGTTTGCTTTTACCCTGTAATGTAATAGTTTATGAAAAAGAAAATAAAACAGTTGTCTCGGTGTTTGATCCAATGATTATGGCGCATATAATTGATAACCCAAACATGAAATCAGTTGCAGAAGAAGTTAAGAAGAGATTAGAAAAAGTTCTCGAAGCTGTTTGATTGGTTTTTGACAGTGCTTTACTGAAAATCTGAAACATGTCTGTCTGGTGCTTGAATGTATCTTTTGATGATACTGAGAGAAAGTTTTCTTTCCTGATAAATCGTGATTGAAACGACAAAGATTTGAATTCTTCAATGTTCACTGTTTGTATAATTCAGCTAGACAGGCGAAGAGATCAATTTCATATTTGTTTCATACTTTAAGAGTATAGTAACTAAGTTTGATATAAAAATATTTTTTCAGAATCTTTGAAACCTTTTGCTCATATTTTCATCTTACCAATCGGATTTTAATAAATCTAAAAGAAATATCAATAAGAAAGGCAATAATAAAATGACTGAACATTTAACAAAAGAAACTTTTTTAGAAAAAGTATTCGATTATGAAAAGAATCAGGAATGGAAATATCAGGGTGAACTTCCTGCATTAATAGATTTTTGGGCTCCGTGGTGTGGACCTTGCAGAATGGTTGGACCAATTCTCGAAGAATTATCAGAAGAATACGCTGGCAAAATAAAAATTTATAAAGTTAATACTGACGAAGAGCAGGAACTTGGAGCAGTATTCGGAATAAGAAGCATTCCATCTTTGTTGTTCATTCCTGTTGAAGGTCAGCCGAAAATGGCTGTTGGTGCTTTACCAAAAGAAACCTTAAAGCAGGCAATCGAGAAAGAACTTCTTACACAAGCTGCATAAGTTTGTTTCATAGATGCCCCCTGAGAGAAGGGATTGTTCCTTAATATGGAATAGTCCCTTTTCCTTTTTATACTTATCATTGAACTGAAAAAATTTTTTAGGTTTAAAATGAAAACAATCTTTTTAATTCCGCTTATTCTATTCTTTCTTTTATCCTGCAGCGCTTCAGATAATTCACAGAATCAAAACGAACAAATGTCTCTGACAAATAGCGATATTGTTGATCCATCATTTTATCAGGAAAAATATTTGAAGGGAATTCAGTTCTTTGCAAGAGGCAATGAACCATTCTGGTCTTTAGATATTTATTCTGATAAAAAAATTGTTTTCTCCGAAATGAACGAGCCGGAAGTGGTTGGTCTGAATTACAAAGAAGAAATTAGTAACAGAGAAAATGAAATAATAATATCAGCACAAACCGAAAAAGGGGAATTGGTAGTTTCAATTTTGAAAGATTCCTGTCAGGATAATATGTCCGGAGAAATGTTTGATCATCAGGTTTCTGTTCGGATAAAAAACTCATCATCTAACGAAATTTTATTAAATGGATGCGGAAAATATTTATATGATTATCGCTTAAATGATATTTGGGTGATGGAAGAGATGACTGATGTTGTTTTGAAGAAAGAAAATCTGATGAAAGGTTTGCCGATGTTTGAATTCAATCTTAGCGAGATGAGAGTTTCTGGACACGCAGGTTGTAATCAGTTCTTTGGGAAAATTAATCTTAAAGGAAATTCAATTTCATTTGGAACACTGGTCTCAACTAAGATGGCTTGTCCGGAAATGATTGTTGAACAAAAAGTTTTTCAGGCATTAAATCAAAATAGTTTTACTTACAAACTTGATAAGCTTAAACTGATTTTGGAATCAGAGTCAGGAATAAAAATGGTTTTCAGAAAGACGGACTAACAATTAAAACACAATTTTTACAAAAGCACTTGAACTTACTTTTTGAAAAATTATATCTCTTACAATTTCTGATGGGACAAACACAGTAAGATTCAAGCTAAAGTAATTTCCTTTCTTACTAATATTGGAAGGACTTATCTCATAAGATAATTCTCCGACAGCTTCCTCAATAATTTTAATCATTTCACTAACATCAGTTCCGATAATTTTATAATCCCAGTTGCAAGGATATTCTATTTCCGGTCTTTTACTGTTTTCGTCAAGAATCATTTGTTACCTTTTTGAAATCTGTTTCAAATAAAAATATAATCTGAACAATTGATAAACTAATCTTAATAAATTCTTAATAATTAGTTAACATCAAAAGACTAATTTTGCTTGCGGAAATTAAGAGAAATGAAATTATGAAAAAACAGACTGTATTTTACACAGCAATGCTTATATCCTTATTGATAATACATAATGTATTTACAATCAATTTGAATAAAGCAGATTTATTCGGGAAAAGAAATTTTATTTCATATAAAAATTACTTCCCATTAGATACGGATAAAGTTTTGGTTTACAATTCAGATTTGGGCGAAACAGAATTAACAATTAAATATCAATCTGAATTCTATATTTCTGAATTTCGTGGTGAGGATTTTTTATACCGTCAGAAACTTAAAATAAATAATGACGGTGTTTTTGTTGATGAGACTTATCAAAAAATTAAAGTGCTTCTTTTTGTTAACAAAGAAAGTAAATACAACTACGATAGACTTCTGCCCAGGATAAAATATCCTTTTGTTGTAGGTCAAAGCTGGGAATGGAAAGGATATGAATTTAATGAAGATGAAAAGTATTCCCTAAATGTTAAATCTGTAATTGAAGAGAAAAATTTAATAACCATACCAGCCGGTAAATTTGAAACCATTAAAGTAATTACAACTATTGAGTCATCATCAGGAACAAAAAACACAGTTACCGAATGGTATTCAGAGGGCATAGGAATAGTAAAAATGAATATTAAAATCGGTGGCGGCGGATTGATGGGATTTTTAAGAGATGTTATGGGCTATGGTGAATTAAATTTTGAACTGAAGGAAATCAGAAACAAATAAGAGAAAAGATGTATGAAATTAGATTACTTAATGAAAATAAAAATCTACGATCGTTATTTTGATTCACAACCCGAGCACAAAATTATTTGGCGGGTTTTAAGTGAAAATAAAATCGAAAAGGATTTGATAGAATTTTTTGCAAGATTTCTAAAACTTAACTCTAAAAAAATAAAAGCCGGACTGATAACAACAGTTGACTCTGAAATGATATTTTATGCTTCTTTTCTAAAAAAGCTTGTTTCAGATAATGGAAATTTAACAGAGATATTTCTTAGTTATATTGACGAAAAAGGAGGCATTTTATTAGTTGAGCCGGTAATCACAAATCTGGAAAAATTGTGTGATTTATTGAAAAAACCTTCAAAAGAAAGTGGAATTACATTTTCTCAGAAAAATCTATACGAATACTTCAAAGAAAAAATATAGTTATTGATTTAATTAATAATTCTTTAAATCTGCTTGCCTTGTAAAAAGATAATTTTCTATATTAGTCCCACACAATAATTACAGAGAAGATTATGAATGCGCAGATTACAAACGGCAACTCATCTATTAATTCCCTGATTGATGATATTCAGATTAAAACCCGGCAAATAAAAGATCAGTTAAAACAGCTTGAAAAACAATCAGAAGAAATAAAACCAGTTAATTATAAGAATCGACTTTCCAAATTTGAAATCAGACAGAAAAATCTTGACATACTATCCAAGAAAATAGATTTAGCTTTGGAGTTAACAAAGTTAGATCATCATTGAAATAAACATCTGGCATTGCATCAATTAATTCTTATTAAATCTTTTCTTCAATTTTGGTAAATCAACTTAATATTTATTGCAATTAAGGATTTAGGAAGAGGGCTATTCCTTATTAACTATATAAACACCTAATATTATCAAAAGCCCGCTGAACAGCATCAAGATGGTGATTTCCTCTTTGAGAAATAACCACGCTGAGAATACAGTTACAAATGGCTCCAGATAAAGATAAGCACCAACTTTTGCTGATTCCATTTCACGAAGTGAATAAGCCCATATAACATACGAAACACCGGAACACAATAATCCTAAAAACAGAATGCTAATCCATCCAACGGTAGAAAGTTGAATAACAGAATCAATTGCTTTTTGATTTATGTTGAAAGGAATAATTATCAATGCCATCAGAATGAAAAGATAAAGGATTGTCATAAGCGGCGAATAGTTGAGAGAAATTTTTTTGTTTATGATCGAATAAACTCCCCAGGTAAATGAACTAAACAACACAAGTAAATCTCCAATATTTTCTACAAGATTAATATTCATTGGATTGCCTTTGCCGACAAGTAAAATCAATCCTATAAATGCAATGGCAATACCAGTGATTTTTATAAGGTTGAGTTTTTCTTTAAGAAAAATAAAACCCAGCAGAGCTATAAAAATCGGCGCTGTTCCTATTATCCAGCCAGTATTTGCAGCAGTAGTATATTTTAATCCTGTTATCTGAATCCATAAATGAAAAACAGCAACTGCAGCAAGTAGCAAAATCTGCAGATGATTTCTGAGATTTATTCTGAAATCTGCTTTAGTGAAAAGTGCAACAGCAGTTAAGAGTGCTATTGCAAGAATAAGTCTTAATGATATTATACTTTCAGGTGAAATTTCCTCAAGCAAAAATTTGGTTGCAATAAAAGAAGCTCCCCAAAATATTACTGCAAGCAGCGGAAGCCAGTATATGTATTTTTTCTTTCTGATGAGCTGAAAAGAAAATTTATTTTAAAGGATTTTTATTTATCTGATAATACTTGATTGTGTTATTTCGATCTCTCGGTTTTCTTAGCTGATGAATAATTTTCAAGATCGTAGTTAATAACTTTCTCAGGCATCGGAAGTTTTACAATTTCAACTCCGGCATCTTTATAAAACTGAGTAGCAAGTGTATCGTGGAAATCAGAAAACACAACTACTCTTTTTATTCCGGCAGCGATAAGAGCTTTTGCACAGGTTGTGCAGGACATATTCGTAATGTAAGCCGTTGCACCGCTGGTATTAACACCGTGTCTTGCCGCCTGAATAAGAGCATTCATTTCAGCGTGATTAGTTCTAACACAATGATTGTCAACAATAAGACAGCCAACATCTTCGCAATGAGGTTGACCAGGAAGAGAGCCGTTATAACCTGTTGCAAGAACAAATCTGTCTTTTACCAGAACACAACCGCAATGCATTCTCGGACAGGTTGCTCTTTCAGAGGCAAGCATTGCAAGTTTAAGAAAATATTCATCCCACGAAGGTCTTTTATTATTTGCCATAATTAAGTTTAATGATAATTAAAAAATTCGGAAGCAAATTTATGATTTTTATTTATTCGTTAGCAATATAACCAGAAATGAAAGTAATATTGTAATGAAGATTTAAAACCTCGGTGTTCCTCTGTGACTTCGCGGCGGCTCTCTGTGAAATCTACAAATCCGAATGAAACATATCACGCAGAGCCCGTAAGGCGCAAAGATATTTTTTAAATAGTTACTTGATAAAAACCTTCGAGGTTTTCTGAAATAATTAAGAATTTTTCTTTTATTTTAACTACATTTTTAGCCAAACCTCGAAGGTTTCACAGATTTGCGTAAGGTGAGTTAAATATATAATTACCTTATTCAACAATTATCTCATCTACCATTAGCCAGACTTTGCCTCCACATGCCGGATGCCATTCGGGAACTTGCATCTGATTCTTTGCAAAAATTTTTATATACCTTGCTTTGGTATTTGATAAGCTGATACTTAAATCAATTCTCTTCCAGGAAGGATCTTTAAGAGAAAAATTCTTTACTACTTTGCCAACTGATTTATAATTTTCTCCGTCGTCAGAAATGAAAAACTCTGTGAACTCCGGCAAAAGAACCAATGATGATGAAGCAGTGAAAAATCCTGCTGATATTTTTGATAAATCAGTTTCACTTTCTAAATCAATCACAACTTCAAAATCACTTGATTGAAATCCGAGATAACCTCCAATACGATAATTATTTCCTCCAAGAATGCCATCAGTTAATATGTTCTGATTGCCGCCTTCAAATCTGTTTGATGGCGGATAAGTGAGAGTTATAATTTTATTGTTTGCTTTTGAAAGCGAATAACCTCTTTCAATAGTTTCACCGACTTTCTTTTCACCTCTGTAGAAAGCAAATTTAATATTTGTAGAATTTGTAATTCCAATTGGTTTATCATATTTAATTGAATTTCTACCCGGCTCTGTGCCATCAGTTGAGTAAAATAATTCAAGTCCCTTCTGCTTTAAATAAATAGTAATATCAAAACGATTTAAATTTTTATCAAAAGATTCCTGCAAACTCATTGGTGGTATTTCAAAATTATAATTCACATTCATATCATCAAGCATATTATAAAAAGTTTTTAGTCTTGTACTAAACTCATCATAATTCCTTTCCTTTGGATAAGTCCATAAAACTTCTGCGAGAGCTGTTAGCCGTGGAAATAATCTGTAATCCACAAGATGCTGCGGAGCATATTCAGTCCACATATTGCCTTCACTTCCCAAAACATGTTTTGCTTCTTCATCAGAAAGTTCATCAGGAATTGGATTGAAGGAATAAACTTTCGGAACATCAGTTGTTTCGATCGGATAATCAAAATAGCAATGACTTGTAGGCGAAACAATTACATCGTGATTCATCTTAGCGGCATCAATTGCGCCTTTAGTCCCGCGCCACGATTGAACGGTTGCCCCGGGAGCTAAACCACCCTCAAGTATTTCATCCCAGCCGATTATTTCTTTTCCTTTTGAATTTAAAAACTTCTCTATTCTTTTTATAAAATAACTTTGAAGTTCATGTTCATCTGCAAGATTTTCTTCTTTAATTCTGAGCTGACACTTTTCACATTTCTGCCATCTGTCTTTTGGCGCTTCATCACCGCCGATGTGAATGTATTTGGAAGGAAACAATTCAATTACCTCGTTAAGAACATTCTCTAAAAATTCAAAAGTCTTTTCGTTGCCAGCACAGTAAATATCTTTATAAATTCCCCACAAAGTTCCAACTTCAAAAGGTCCACCTGTACAGGATAATTGTGGAAATGTTGCAATTGCGGCAGTTGAGTGTCCGGGCATTTCAATTTCCGGAACAACAGTTATAAATCTGCTTTGAGCATATTGAACAATTTCTTTTATATCATCCTGTGAATAGAACCCACCATAAACACTTCCGTCATCATATTTTCTGAAAGCACCAATCTGAGTAAGCTCGGGATATTTTTTTATTTCAATTCTCCAGCCCTGATCTTCTGTTAAGTGCCAGTGAAGAATATTCATTTTTTGAAACGCAAGAAGATCAATATATCGTTTGATAAAATCTTTTGACATAAAATGACGGCAGCAATCGAGATTTAATCCTCGCCATAGAAACCTGGGATAATCATAAATTTCAAGACAAGGAAATTTAATGGCTTTATCTTTCGGGGAAATTTGAGAAGAATAAATTATTTGTTTAAGAGTTTGTACTCCGTAAAACAAACCACGATTATCTTCGGCTTCAATAAGTATCTGATCTTTATTTATAATTAAATGATAACCTTCCGGATTGTTATTAATATTTTCAACATCACGCAGAAAAAGTTTTATTTGCTGCCTTGTTTCTGTTTGTGTCAGACTTAGTTCAGATTCAAAATATTTTTTAAGGTAATCCTGTAAATATTTTGCAACTGCTTCAGACTCTTTCTGAAAGAAGATTGTAGTTTCAGAATTCAGTGTAAAACTTCCATCAAAATATTTTATCTGCTGAGGTTTTGGTACTAAATTAACCTGTGCTGATGCTGAAGTTATCAGAACAGAAATTATAATTAATAAAAATTTCTTCATCTTATTTTATCCTTTCAGAATTATTCTTACCTCAAATTTAATGATATGAAAAGAAAAGAAGAGTTAATCTTTTCCAAACAGCAAATGTTCTCAGGTCTAATATTGTTTTTTATAGAAAATTAAATTTGATTTAAACAGTTGAATTTTTCTTTCTTGGGAAATAGCATTCTTCAACTGATTGTTTGTGCTGTAAAAATAATTTCAATCTAATAATACTTTTATGAATACTTTGAGAATTATCAGGATTAATTTTATTTCAGTTCTGATAATTTATGTAGTATTTGTTTCCGTTGCTCATCCTCAGAAAATTCAATTCGAAAGATTATCAACAACAAATGGTCTGTCAAACAATTTAGTCTATGATATCCTTCAGGATAAAACAGGATTTTTATGGATTGCTACAGATGATGGTCTTAATCGTTTTGATGGATACGAATTTAAGATTTTCAGAAACGAACCAAATAATATTAATTCTCTTTCAGATAATTCAGTTTGGTCTTTAGCTGAAGATAATAATGGCAGGATTTGGATTGGTACTAAAAGCGGTTGGTTAAATTGCTTTGATCCTGTGAATGAAAAATTTAGCAGATGGCACATCGGATCAAAGATTATTAAAGAAAATACAATTACTGTAATCTTTCCTGAAGACGATAACAAAATCTGGATTGGTACTTATAGAAGCGGACTTTATTTACTCAATCCTGAAACCAGTCAATTAAGTAACTGGCAGTTTAATCCTTTTGACAGCAACTCTATAACTTACAATTACATTTCTTCGATTAAAAAAGATTATCAGAACAATTTATGGTTAGGCACATATAACGGATTAACAAAACTCAGTAGAATTAATTCAAAATATATTTTTAAGCAATATTATAAAGATGAAAAAAATCAAAACTCTCTTTCAGACAATTTAATCTGGAATATTTCAAACGATGAAACCGATCAGAATATTCTATGGATTGGAACAGCGAATAATTTAACTTCCTATAACATTGCAGAAAATAAATTTACACGATATCTGATTACAAATCCTGATAAGCTTCAGTTCGGAACTGGCTGCGGAAATGTTATAGTTGAGTATTACAATGATCAAAAACTTCTATGGATTGATTCTTATGCAGGATTGATCAGATTTAATCTGACAACTTCCAAAGTAGATAGATTCACAACTGAAAAGAATAATCCTTTCAGTTTACCAAGCAACAGAATAAACAAAATTTACAGAGACAGATCAGGTGTACTATGGATTGGTACAGATAACGGATTAGCTTATTTCTCACAGAAGAAAATAAAATTTAACTACAGCATTTCACCAAACATAAATTATCTCAATAGTCCCGAGCTTTATGATATAAGTATTACTTCTCTTTCGATTTCAAAAGATGGAACTTTGTGGATAGGCACAGAGAAAGGATTATACTACTCGGAAAAAAATAATTTACGAATTCAGAAACTTTTCGCTTTGAGTGATGCAAATATCTGGTCACTTTCTTCAGACGATAAAAATAATTTATGGATAGGAACTTATGGAAAAGGATTTTATCAGCTAAACTGCAGCACAAAAAAAATTACTGATTGGACTTATCTGAATAAAAGAACAAAATCATTATCAAGATTTTTTATCAAATCAATTTTTACTGATAATACAGGAAATATCTGGATTGGTTACTGGGGATTGGGTTTGGCAAAATTCATTCAGCAATCAAATGAGTTTAAAGTATTTGTACACAATAATCATGATTCAACAAGTCTTAGCTTTGATGATGTCTGGGTAATTTATCAGGATAGAAAAAATAGAATCTGGGTTGGTACTAATGGCGGAGGATTAAATTTATTAAGTGATGAAAAAGGATTTAAGCATTTTTTATCCGAACCGAATGCTAAATTTAAATTAGGCAGTAACAGCATTTACTCAATCTGTGAATCAGTTGTTGGCGTTGATAAAAATAAAACCATTCTCTGGATTGGAACAAATAACGGATTGAGTAAAATAATTATAAATGAAAATTCTGATTTAGATTTTTCATCAAACATTGAATCAAAAATTTATACTATTGCCGATGGCTTGCCGGATAATTCAATTAAAAGTCTGATAGAAGATAATAACGGAAATATATGGATTGGCACAAGCTCAGGAATTTCAAGGTTCAATCCTCTGACTGAAAGATTTGTTAATTTTAATACAGCGGATGGATTGATAAGTAACGATATTAATCTTTCAGCAGCTGCAATTCTGAATGATGAAACTGTTCTTATGGGAAGCAAAGCAGGCCTCATGTTTTTCAATCCAAATCAAATCAAACAATCGGACTACAAACCACAAATAGTTTTAACCGATTTCAGAATTTTCAACCAATCACTTAAAGTTACAGAAGATTCGCCGCTCAAACAGAGCATTGTTTATTCAGATGAAATTGAAATTCCATATTCAGAAAATGTTTTTTCAATACAATTCAGTGCAATTGATTTTAACTCTTCCAAATCAATTCAATATGCTTTTATGCTTGAAGGTTTTGATAAAGAATGGAGAACTTCAACTGATGTAAGAACAGTAACATATACAAATCTTAATCCGGGCAGTTATGTATTCCGTCTTAAAGCAACAAACAGCGATGGAGTCTGGAGCGACAACATCAGAAGTTTGAAAATTATAATTTTACCGCCTTGGTGGCAGACTTACTGGGCAGTAGCTCTTTATGTTCTTGTTTTTGTTTTGGGTGTTTGGGGAATAGTAAAATTTCAGGTCAATCGTGAGAAGCTGCAACAGGAACTGAAGCGGCAGGAATTTGAAGCACATCATCTGCGAGAAGTTGAAAAAATGAAATCAAGATTTTTTGCAAATCTCTCACACGAGTTCAGAACTCCGCTGCTTCTTATAAAAGGTCCGCTTGAACAACTTATAAACGGAAAAGCTGAAAGTAATCTTCTTGAATATTATCAGATGATTAAAAGGAATGCTGATCGGCTGCAGAATCTTATTGATCAGCTGCTGGAACTTTCACAACTTGAATCCGAAGCACTTCCGCTTAATATTCAAAAACAAAATATTATTTCTGTTATCAGAAATGCTGTAGCAAATTTTTCACCATTAGCAAAGCAGAAGAAAATAAATTTGAACTTTAGCTGTGAATATGAAAATATTCTGACCGCTTTTGATAAAGACAAACTCGAAAAAATTATTAACAATCTTATTAGCAATGCAATAAAGTTCACCAATGAGCAAGGCGAAGTGAATGTAGAAATTGAACCAGAGAAAAACGAAAATATTTATCAATTAAAAATAAAAATCAGCGATACAGGAATTGGAATTTCAGAAGAACATCTTCCAAAAATATTTGAGAGATTTTATCAGGTTGATGATACAACTTATAAATCAGAAGGATTTGGAATCGGTTTAGCATTAGTAAAAGAACTTGTTACAATTCATCGTTGGAATATATCTGTAGACAGCAAAAAAAGTGAAGGCACAACTTTTACAATTACCATTCCGTTATCTGAAGAAGAGTATAACCAGATTTTTATTAACAACGACGAAGAAGTTGAAGAACTAAACGAAATATTGTTTATCGAAGCTGATGACAAAGAAATTATTCAAGGAAATGGGAATAATAATCCCAAATTACTTTTTGTCGAAGATTCAGAAGATGTAAGGATTTATGTTTCGCACTTACTCAAACCACATTACAACTTACTATTAAGTGATAATGCAAGAGAAGGAATTGAATTGGCGAAAACACATTCACCGGATTTAATTGTAAGTGATGTTATGATGCCGGAGATGGATGGATTTGAATTTTGTAAAATTATAAAAACTGATTTACGAACCAGTCATATTCCGGTAATATTACTTACTGCAAGAGCAACCAGAGACAGCAAATTAGAAGGACTTGAAACGGGCGCAGATGATTATATTACCAAACCATTTGATTCAGAAGAATTGCTGATAAGAATTAAAAATCTGATTGAGCAGCGAAAACTTTTGAGAGAAAAGTTCAGTAAGGAAATTTATTTTAATCCCGAATCGCTTGCCTTAAATTCACTTGATAAAAATTTTATGAAAAAGATAACTGAAGTTGTTGAGAAAAATCTTTACGATTTCACTTTTGATAGTGAGAAGTTAGCAATGGAAATTTCAATCAGCAGAAGTAATCTTAACCGAAAGTTAAGAGCCATAACCGGTAAAGGTCCGGGAGAGTTTATAAGAGACCTGAGGATGAAAAAAGCTGCTCAGTACATTATTGAAGATAAGTTTAGCATTACACAAATTGCACTTGAAATAGGGTTCGCAAGTCCTGCACAATTTACAAGAGCATTCAAAAAACATTTTGGATGCCTGCCTTCAGAATTCAAAGAGAAGTGCACCGGAAATGATTGCTAACCGACAACCTATAAATGAATTTTCCCCGATAAATTACAACTCTCAATATCTTAACATCGTTAATCTTTCATAAAAATCTCTCGCCGTTTGAACAAAAAAGCAAAAAGTTGAAACAAAAGAACAATTCTTAGCTCCCTTAAAAAAATAGTTTTGTAAAAGAATAAACAATTTCTTCTATGCTTTTTCCTGATAACAGAGTAGTAAATAAAAATGAAAAAAATTTTCGGTTTATCCGGGAAATTATTGAAAGAAAAAAACAATAAATCAGAAACGGATGGAATAATTCCAAAGCTGCAAAAGCAGGAAAAGATAATGACGATTGCAATTTATACCCTGATCATTATTACAACAATTTCAATAGCACTGATACTGTTTGTTCTTTTAACAAAAAATTAAAAATATCACAAAAGGAGTGAACCAAATGAAAGCACCAAAAACTTTTTTGACATTTTTCTTTTTATTGTTCTTTGCTTGTGAAATTTTCTCACAAGGCATCCCTCAGACAATTAATTATCAGGGAGTATTAAAAGATGCTTCCGGTAATATTGTTACCAACGGAGATTATAATCTTACTTTTAAGATTTATGACTCTGAGACAGGTGGAACCCCGCTTTGGACAGAAACAAAACTGATAAATGTAGTTGATGGAATTTTCTCTACACAGCTTGGAAGTGTAACTCCACTTACGTTGTCTTTTGATAATGCATATTGGCTTGGAGTAACTGTAGGAAGCGGAAGTGAACTAACGCCAAGAATTGCATTCACATCAGTACCATACAGCAGAATGAGTTTAACGATACCGGATAACAGCTTAACATCAAATAAAATTCATAGTGGACAGGTTGTAAAAAGTTTGAATGGATTGAAAGATGATGTAAATCTTGTAGCGGGCAGTAATGTAACAATAACACCAAGTGGTAATAATTTGACAATATCATCTGCGAGTGGAGCAGGAGGAACAGTAACACAGGTAAACACGGGAGCCGGATTAACAGGCGGACCGATTACAACAACGGGAACAATAAGTATTGCAAACGACGGCATAGCAACTGCAATGCTTCAAAACAATTCTGTTACAACAGATAAAATAGTTGATGGAACAATAACAGCAACAGACATAGCAAACACACAGGTTGTAAAATCAATTAACTCATTGAAAGATAATGTTAATCTTGTAGCGGGCAGTAATGTTACAATAACACCAAGTGGTAATAATTTGACGATATCAGCTGCGAGTGGAGCAGGAGGAACAGTAACACAGGTAAATACGGGAGCCGGATTAACAGGCGGACCAATTACAACAACAGGAACAATAAGTATTGCAAACGACGGCATAGCAACTGCAATGCTTCAAAACAATTCTGTTACAACAGATAAAATAGTTGATGGGACAATCAGCACAAATGATTTGGCAAACAACTCTGTTACAAGCACCAAAATTGCAGATGGAACAATTACCACCTCTGATCTTTCTGATAATTCAGTAACCACTGCAAAGATAGTTGATGGAACAATAGCAACTTCAGATTTGGCAAATAACTCTGTTACAACGGATAAAATAGTTGATGGAACAATCACAGCAACAGACATCGGTTCAACACAGGTAGTAAAGTCGCTCAATGCAATTAAAGATAATGTTAATCTTGTAGCGGGCAGCAATATTACAATTACACCGAGTGGACAAAATCTAACTATCTCATCTACTTCAGGCGGAATGGGTGGAAGTGGTACAACTAATTATCTGCCTGTGTTCACCGGAACGACCTCAATAGGAAACTCAATACTTTACCAATCTGGTACAAATAAGATTGGGTTAAATACTTCATCACCAGACTTTGCATTAACAATTGATGCAAATCCCACAGCAGGATTAGGACTTAAGATTTCAAGAAATGGTGGATTTGATATGGCTTTTATCGAAGCAGGACAGCCTGTTAATTCGAAAGGTTGGGCTTTTGATATATTTGAACAAAAATTCAAAATAAATACTACTCAGGATAATGGATATACTGCAATAAGGAATTTGATAACATTTGATAGAAATGGTAATGTTGGCATCGGAACAATTTCTCCATCATATCCACTTCATGTTTCAACAAACAGAAAATACGCTGGTTACTTTACTTCCGACTCACTATCTGGAAGTACGCATGTAATTCACGCAGAGTTTACTGGTGCAGGAAATGATGATCCAATAGCAGTTTATGGTAAATCAAGACCCAGCGATTATTATGGATTTGGTGGATTATTTGAGGGTGGCTTTGTAGGGGTCTACGGTAAAGTCACTTCGACAGGAGCAAATTATTATTACGGTGTAGGAGGTTATGCTGGAGGAGGAAATGGAACTAACTATGGTATTTGGGGATCAGCTTCCGGAAGTGGTACTAACTATGGTGTTTGGGGTGAAGCCTATTACGGCACAACAAACTGGGCAGGTTATTTTTCTGGTAATGTTAATGTAACGGGAACTCTTTCCAAAGGCGGCGGTTCATTTAAGATAGATCATCCGCTCGATCCACAAAATAAATATCTCTATCACTCCTTCGTTGAATCACCTGATATGAAAAACATGTATGATGGTACTATAACAACCGATGCATCCGGTTATGCAACAGTAACATTGCCTGAATGGTTTGAGGCACTCAACAAAGATTTCCGTTATCAGTTAACCGTTATTGGTGATTTTGCTCAGGCAATTATCGCTCAGGAAATTCAGAACAATCAGTTTGCAATAAGAACAGATAAACCAAATGTAAAAGTATCGTGGCAGGTAACAGGAATTCGTAAAGATGCTTTTGCAGAAAAATACAGAATACCTGTTGAAGAATATAAGCAAGGTGATGATGTAGGAAAGTATCTTCATCCGGAAGCTTACGGATTACCTGAAACAATGGGTATAGATTACAAACATAGCGTTGAAGAACAAAAGCGAGGGAAGTAAACCAATCACTGTTCTTTGAGGCATGCAAACTCTATAAAGCCGGGCAGATTAAAATTACTGCCCGGTTGAGTTATTAAAAAAATTAGAGGAGAAATAAAATGAAACTAATTAAAATAATTTTAATGATGATTCTGTTTACAGCAGAGATGTTACTTTCACAGAATCAGATACCTTACGGAGTTATCGGTTCAGGTGCAGGTAAAGTCTCCGGAACAACAAACATAATAAACTTCACAATAGGTGAAGCATTTGTTGGAAAAGTATCAAGCTCCAACAATATAACATCGATGGGATTCTGGAATATATATCAACAGGATGTATTAACATCAGTCGAGGGAGAAGAGACGCTCCCGATTAAATATAAACTTGAACAGAATTATCCTAATCCATTTAATCCAAGTACAGTGATTAAGTATGCTGTAGCAGAAAGGAATAATGTTGTAATAAAGATATACAACATAGCAGGAGAAGAGATTGTAACATTAGTAAATGAAGAAAAGGACAGAGGCTGGTACGAAATAAAGTTTAATTCGAATGGATTAGCATCAGGAATCTATCTGTGCAGAATGCAGGCAGGTAATTATGTAAGCATAAAGAAGATGATGCTGCTGAAGTGATTATGAAACTTAATTAAGTATTTGGATTATGGCTTGTTGGAATTTCTAATGAGGTGATAAAATGAAAAAAATATTACTAACATCAATTTTATTGTTGGGTTTCATTACTTATACATATTCACAAGGATGGTTCTGGCAAAATCCTTATCCGCACGGAAATGATCTATATAGCATTCGTTTTACCAATCCTCTTCAAGGATTTGCAGTTGGTAATGGTAATATTATCACAAAAACAACTGATGCGGGAAATACTTGGCAGGTAAAGCTTTTACCAACTCAATATGGTTTTTCCTCAATATTTTTTGTAAATGAAAATTGTGGGTTTGCTCCATCTGCCTATGGAAAAATATTTAAAACGACAGATGGAGGTGAAAATTGGATTGAAAAAAACACTACTCTTACAGATTGGATATCAACAGTATTTTTTGTGAATGAAAATATTGGTTGGGCTGCACAGCAATCTTCATCAAACATAATAACAAAAACCACAGACGGCGGGAATACCTGGCTCAGTCAAACACTGGGCGCATATTATAGCCTGCGTTCGCTTTACTTTCTTGATGAAAATACTGGGATTGCAGTTGGTTTCGGTGGAATTATTCTTAAAACCACGGATGGTGGAACTAATTGGAACTCCATTATCACAGGCACAACTATGGAATTAAATTCACTCTACTTTCTAAATGCAAACTATGGTTGGGCTGTTGGGGGACTTGGAACTATATTAAAAACAATTGATGGTGGAAACAACTGGACATTAGTTTCGGGTATACCGCCTCTCTATTTATTGTCAGTCTTCTTTACTGACTCACTCAAAGGATTTGCTGTAGGTGAAGGGGGAACAATATTAAAAACAAACGATGGCGGTAATAACTGGATATTAGAAAATCAAGCAACCGATCTGTATCTTAATTCAATATGGTTTACTGATAACAATACCGGATATATTGCCGGTGATGCAGGTCTGATATTAAAAACGACCGATGGTGGAAATAGCTGGGTTGAAAAATCTCACGGTTATAGAAACGAATTACACGATATTTACTTTATTGATTATTTGAATGGTTGGGCTGTTGGAGCAGATAGTTCAATCCTGCATACTTGCGATGGCGGTTTAAACTGGGCTCAACAGCAAGTTAATGTTTCCGGAGATTTTTATTCAGTACAATTTTTGAATGAACAGATTGGATATGTTTGTGGTGACGATGGAATTTTGCTTAAAACTACTAACGGTGGGGATACTTGGTCACTTATAAATACCAACACTTATTATACATTAAGATCTTTTTACTTTATTTCACCCGATACAGGTTGGGTTCTTCAATCTAGTTTTCCTGCTAAAATATTAAAGACGATTGATGGAGGTAGTAACTGGACTGAATATACTTTTAGTAGCGGGATAACATTAAATGATATTAAATTTATTAATGACAGTATCGGGTGGGTGGTTGGCTATAGTGGCAAAATATTTAAAACTACGAATGGCGGAACTAACTGGTTTGAACTCTCAACAGGACTGACTTCATATCTTGTATCTGCCAGCTTCATAAATCAGGATACAGGATGGGTAATAGCAAATCATAGTCAATATTGGGGCGGTTTTATTTTAAAGACCACGAATGGTGGCATAAATTGGAGTGTTCTATCGCTCAGTGATAATAGTGCTTTTGTTAAAGTTCAATTTATTAATTCAAACATAGGATGGATTGTTGGGCTATATAATAAGATTTACTATACGACTGACGGAGGTTTAAACTGGGAAGCACAGTATACAACTTCTTCCGAAATTCTGTACTCAATTAATTTTGTTGATGAAAATGTCGGATGGATTTGTGGTCGAAATGGTAGTATACTAAAAACCACAAATGCCGGCATTCCGGTTGAGTTAGTTTACTTTTCTGCAACAATACAAAACAATTCCGCTTTACTTACCTGGAAAACTTCAACTGAAACAAATAACAAAGGATTTGAAGTAGAAAAATGTAAAAAGTCATTTCTAAATAGTAAAAATGAATTTAAATGTATTGGATTCATAAACGGAAGTGGTACTACAGCTGAACCAAAAAGTTATTCATTTGAAGATAAATTTCTTTTACCGGGAGTCTATTTATACAGATTAAAACAAATTGATTTTGATGGTTCGGTCAAATACTCAAATGAAGTTGAAGTTAAAATCAGTTCGCCGCAATCATTTGTCCTTAACCAAAACTATCCCAACCCGTTCAACCCAAGCACTACTATCAGTTGGCAGTCGCCAATCAGCGGTCATCAAACAATAAAATTATTTGATGTACTTGGAAGAGAAATTGAAACAATCGTTGATGGATATTACGAAGCCGGAAATCATTCAACATTATACATCCCAAATTCTACATTGCCGTCTGGAGTTTATTTTTATCAACTAATTGTCTCGGCTTTGCAAAGCAAAGACGGAAATGCAGGAGAATTTATACAAACAAAAAAAATGGTGATAGTAAGATGATGATATTAAAAGCTCTCTCCTTAGGAGAGGGTTGGGAGAGACTTTCATCTGTTGGTGAATACAAAACAGCAGGAAGGTATGAAGTTGAATTCATTATTAATTCTGACGAAGGTCGGAACCTGCCTGCCGGTTGGCAAGGTCGCGATGCATTTCTAAAAATTAAACGTGAATAATAAAATGAAATGATTTTTTAGTCAACAATTTATCTATCCCTAAAAAGGAGTTATGTTATGAAAAATTATCCGTTAAACTCATTTCTCTTTTTTAATTTTTTTACCCAATCACAATTGAAAAATTTTACACACATAACAGAAAAGCTAGTATGTATATTCATTGTTACTTTAACAATTTCACCGCAGGTTAATACACAGCCGGTTACCTTTAATGTTTCTCAATTGAAAAAAACAGCTTCGGATGCTCAGCCATTTGATTTCTTCGGATCAGCTGTAGCATATTCAGGAAATACAGTTATGGTCGGTGCAATCGGGCGGGATAATTATCGGGGTGCTGTTTATGTTTTTGAGTTTGATGGTGTAGACTGGATCGAAAAACAAATATTGACAGATCCTAATTCAACACCGGGAGAATTTTTTGGTAATCAGATAGATATAGATTTGAATAATGCAGCCATTGCTGGTTATGGAAGAGATGTGGTACTGATATTCAATTATGTTGAAGGAAACTGGATTTACAGGCAAACTATCTATAATCCTTCAGCAGATAATTATTTTGGCACTTCTGTAGATATTGATGATAATAGATTAATTATTGGAAGTGAGGCAACAACAACAGGAATTGGCTCTGCTAATATTTATACATACAATCAAAATACACAGCAGTGGGTATATCTTAAAAGCTTTTTCGGTTCAAAAAAATTTGGTCACTCGGTAACTGTTTCCATCTTTGATTCATATCTAATTGGTGACTATTTTTCTCCGCCAGGTGTTGCTTCAGGAATAACAGCTTTAATAAAATGGAATGGAACAAGCTGGGATTCAACTCTTATTACGCCTCAGGATTTAGCTACGGGAGATAATTTCGGTTATTCAATTTCGGCTTCAGACAATAAACTATTTATTGGTGCACCAGGCACCGATGCATCATTTGCTGATTTAGGTGTCGTTTATTTTTTTACTAATGATGGGATCAACCTTACTCAGCATCAAAAAATATTTCCGGATAGCTTATTTGGCCACTTATTAAGATTCGGCTCGGCCGTTTCATCAGGTAGTAAAAGATTAGTAGTAGGGTGTGATATTCAAAACTACGATGCACCAGTGTATGTTTTTGATTCAACTGCTTCAGGATATGCCTTCAAACATTTGATTTTACCGGAATTCGCATCCACTAATAATAGATTTGGTATTTCAATTGATGTTGCACCTAATAATTATTTTGTGGTTGGCGCTTCTGGTGAGAATACGCAACAAGGTTCAGCCTACTTTTTTACGCCATATTTTCTGGGAAATGCTCTCAATCTGGATTTTTATGGTGGGATATTTTCATCTGGCACAGCAAGTATTGATACAGTATACATAAGTATCTCAGAATTGCCTCCAGGATACGAAAATGAATACACCTACTCGTGGTTATTAAATGCAGGCTCGGGGTTAATCTTTGATGGAGGCTACGTCGGCAATGTGATACCAAATATTTCAAACAGAGAAACTACTAAACTGTGCTGGTTGAAAAGAAATGATGCAATGAGTCCATGGGAATATATTGGTGGTCAGCTAGATGGAAATTATTTAAAGAGTACAATTCCTTTTAATTCATCCTGCCAATTAGTTGTAGTTGATTCAACCGGATCTTCAGGAGTTTCGGGTATTGGAAACAATCTTGAAGATTATACTCTTTATCAAAACTACCCAAACCCATTCAACCCAAGCACAAAAATAAGTTGGCAGTCGCCAATCAGCGGTCATCAAACAATAAAATTATTTGATGTGCTTGGAAGAGAAGTTGAAACAATCGTTGATGGATATTATGAAGCCGGAAATCATTCAACATTATACATCCCAAATTCTACATTGTCATCCGGAGTTTATTTCTATCAGTTAAAAGCTGGAGAATTTATCCAAACAAAAAAGATGGTATTACTCAGATAAATAAGAATTAGCATTTAATGATAAAATAAATTTCTATTTACAAAGGAGACCGTTATGAAAAATTTAATACTGGTTCTTTTCGCCTTTTTCTTTTTCACTTCATTTTTGTTTTCACAAACAATTCAGTGGGAACAGTTAAGCGGTCCGCACGGTGGTTCTATTTATTCAATTGTTAAGGATGATAACTATGGAAATATCTACGTTAACACCAGGTGGGGTGCCGGCCCATTTAAATCTACTGACAATGGAGAGAGTTGGTTCTCGATTAAGAACGGACTAACACCAAATAATGGAGAATTTCATCCGATGAATATTAATTCGAATGGTGATCTATTTATTGGTGGTGCTCATAGTACTGCATACCTCTGCCGTTCAACTGATCAGGGTAACAGTTGGATACCATTACCAAATTTAAACACAGGCGGCGGCAGTATTATTTGTATTTCATTCGGTCAATCTAACAATATTTACGTTGGAACTGGAACAGGAATTTATAAATCAACTAACGATGGCGAGAATTGGACTGCTCTTCCTCATTTTGGACCTGTACAGGTTGATGCGATCGCATTTAATGATAGTGGGCATATTTTTGCCGGAACCTCTTATGCAGTTTATCGCTCAACTGATGATGGTGCAAGCTGGACTCAACTTCCAACCGGTGGAGGTACACGAACAGTTGCAGTTGACCCAAATGGGTATGTTTTTGCAGGCTGCTGGGAAAATGGTGGCATTTTAAAATCGACAGACAATGGAGCTAGCTGGAGCTATTCATATCCACAAACAGTTCAAATCAGATCAGCATCAACACCTTTCTTTGATGATTATAATTATATCTATTTCCCAACTCATGGTAAAGGAGTTTTATTTTCTTCTGATTATGGTAACACCTGGACTGAATTTAATGATGGCTTAGGTAATAAAAATGTTAGAGCTGTAACTAAAACACTTAATCAGTTTTTATTTGCTGGCGGTGATTATGGTATCTTCAAATGTAATAGCTGGGCAGGATATCCGTATTGGTACTCGACCGGACTTCCTGTATGCGCTGTGAAAAAAATAGAAATAGATCAGTATGATAACCTCCTTACAGGAGTATGGGGTGTTAACCGTTCATTCAATAAAGGGCAGACCTGGGAAACTATAAATAATGGTTTATCCAATTTAGAAGTAAAAGAAGTAACTATTAAAAATGATGGGACAATTTTTCTAGGTTGTGGAATTAATGGTCCTTGTATTTTCCGCTCGACAGATAATGGTAATTCCTGGACAGCTATTGAAAACGGAATACAAAGGCACGATGTTGAAGCAATAGCAATTGATACTGCTGGAAATATTTACGCCGGGAATTATTATGGTGTTTATAAATCAATCGACAATGGAGATAACTGGGTAAATATTGGCGGAGCTGCAGGAGCAAAAGAACTGTGTTTTAATTCTATTGGAGATTTGTTTTTGGCAAGCTGGGGTCAAGGATTCTGGAAATTACCGGCTGGCGATACAACCTGGATTAATCTTACTACCAATATTAACTCTAGCTGGAATTGGTCAATGTTAATCGCGAGCAATGATTACATTTATGTTGGCAGTAAGCGTTCAACTGATAATGGAATTACCTGGGAAGAAATTCCTCAGCCTGGTCCTTATCCTTGTTATGCAGAAAATTCTGTTGGTCACATTTTTATGGGTACCAGAAGTTATGGAACCGGCATTTGGCGATCTATAGATTTCGGTGAAAGCTGGGAAGCGATTAACACAGGACTTTCGACTTTAGAAATTTGGTCTCTTGCAATTGACTCTGAAGATTACCTTTATGCAGGAACTGATGGAAAATCAATGTTCAAAACTACCACGTCAACTGTAATATCTGTTGAAAATGAAAATGAATTACCAACAGCTTTTTACCTTGAGCAAAATTACCCTAATCCTTTCAACCCAAGCACAACTATCAGTTGGCAGTCGCCATTCAGCGGTAAGCAAACAATAAAATTATTTGATTTACTTGGAAGAGAAATTGAAACAATCGTTGATGGATATTACGAAGCCGGAAATCATTCAACATTATACATTCCCAATTCTACATTGTCATCCGGAGTTTATTTCTATCAACTTCGTGCAGGTTCATTCGTTCAAACAAAGAAAATGATTTTACTGAGATAGTTACAATCAATTTTGTAAAAGGATAAAAAAATGAAAATTAAATTTTTTTTAGTTCTGTTGATTACAACAGAAATTACATTATATACATTTGCCCAAGTTAATACAGCCTGGATTAGAAGATTTGATGGACCTGCAAATGCAATTGATATAGCTAAAGTAATTAAAATAGATGATAATGGTTCTGTTTATGTGGGCGGGCAAATATCAAGAACAACCGGACATCCCGATTTGGGAGTTATTAAATATAATTCAAACGGCGATACACTTTGGGTTAGATATTACAACAGTCCCGGAAATGAAGGCGGTGAATATTTTGATCTTACTCTGGATAAATTTGGCAATGTTATTATAACAGGAAGTAGTATTGGAACCAATTCCACTTCTGATTATGCAACCATTAAATACGATGCTAATGGAAATGAATTATGGGTTAGACGTTATGATGATGGGGATAGTGATACACCTATAGCATTAGCTGTTGATGATTTGGGGAATATATATGTAACAGGTACAAGCTGGCGGGTTAATCAAAACTATAATATTGTAACTATTAAATACAATAATGACGGTGACTCTCTTTGGACATATTCCTATAATGGATTCGATAATTCTGGAGATTTCGCAAAGGATATTGCATTAGATAGTCAAGGGAATGTTTTTATTACCGGTACAGAAGATTACTACTGGAGTCCAACAGGAACCGATTATATCATTATTAAATGCAATCCTTCAGGAGATACATTATGGACTGCAAAATATGATGGAACCGGAACCGGCTTCTATGATGATGATTATGTTCGTGCAATTGCAGTTGATAATTCGGGCAATGTTTATGTAACAGGAGAAAGCTTTAATGAAAATAATTATCTCGATATTGTAACAATCAAATATAATTCTTACGGTGATTCCATTTGGGTAAAAAGATATCGGGGGGCAGCAACTGGTGATGAAAAAGTTACTGATATTGCCGTTGATTCTTCAGGTAACGTTTTTGTTACAGGTTCTATTGTGGTCAATAATTCGGGAGCAGACTATGTTACAATCAAATACAATGCTTCTGGTGATGAGCAATGGATTAAAACATATGCAGGATACAGCAGCTATCCAGACCTCGCTTCTTCAGTTGTTCTTGATAAATTTGGTAATATTTATGTAACCGGTACATCTTCAAGTTCAAGCAGTAATGTAGATTTTGCAACAATCAAATACGATAAAGATGGTAATGAAAAATGGGTTATTAAGTATAACGGCCCTGGTAATTCTTATGATGATGGAAATGGAATTTGTGTTGATGACTCGGGTAATGTTTATGTAACCGGAACAAGCGCAGGAATAGGAACGCAAGGAGACTTTGTTACGATTATGTATAACCAGACTCTAACGGGCATCGGGGAAGACTTTACAGATTTACCATGTTCTTTTAACCTTGAACAGAACTACCCAAACCCATTCAACCCGAGCACAATTATCAATTGGCAGTCGCCAGTAGGCAGTTATCAAACAATAAAATTATTTGATGTGCTTGGAAGAGAAATTGAAATAATCGTTGATGGATATTACGAAGCCGGAAATCATTCTACATTATACATTCCAAATTCTACATTGCCGGCAGGAGTTTATTTCTATCAACTTCGTGCAGGTTCATTCGTTGAAATAAAAAAAATGATTTTATTACGATAATCAACATCACTATTTAGTATTTACTGTACTGGAAAGCTTAAATAATTAACTTTAAAAAGGAGAAGTAATATGAAGAACAAATTTCTTTTATTTCTCGAAAGAGCAATATTTATTGCTTTATTAGTAACAGTGGATACTCAATCCCAAATAAAAAACTCTCAACAAACTTTTGAGTTGATTAAAACTATTCCGGCACCTGGACCAAATTGTCAGGGACTAACTTGGGACGGTCAATATCTATGGGTAAGCGATATAGTAAATGACTCAATTTATCAGATTGATACTACTGATGGTACTGTAATACATAAAATTCCAACAACACCAACTAATCACTTATTTGAGGGGTTAGCATGGGATGGTCAATTTCTTTGGGCAAGTCATTACGAAAATTTTACTTTAAGAAATCCGAGAATCTCAAAAATAAATCCTATCAACGGGGATGTTTTGCAATCAATTATCCCTTATTCAAATAATAGCTGGCCGCATGGAATAACATGGGATGGTACTTATTTGTGGATAAGCGATTATAGAACTCATAAGCTTATAAAAATTGATCCAAATTATGGCTTTGGACTGGATTCTATAACTGCCCCAGGAAATAATGGTAACATTGGTTTAGCTTGGTTCAACGGCCATTTGTTTATGGGTGATTTCAATACAGACTCTATCTATCAAATTAGTCCAGTAACAAAGGAGGTTGTTAATCAATGGCTTTGCCCTTATACAAATCCGAGAGATATGGAATTTGATGGACAATATCTTTGGTTTGTTGCTTATGAAGTGCAAAAGATTTATAAAATACTTTTACCTGTAACAAGTGTACAAAATGAAGATCCAACTTTAGCCAACAATTTTATTCTCTACCAAAACTACCCAAACCCATTCAATCCAAGCACAAATATCAATTGGCAGTCGCCAATCAGCGGTAAGCAAACAATAAAATTATTTGATATGCTTGGAAGAGAAATTGAAACAATCGTTGATGGATATTACGAAGCTGGAAATCATTCTACATTATACATTCCAAATTCTACATTATCATCCGGAGTTTATTTCTATCAACTCAAAGTTGCTGATACTGAAACAAGTTCAGGACAGGTTTTTGTCCAGACTAAGAAAATGATTCTTATTAAATAAATTTATCTATTGAAGGGGATATTTATGAAACAATCAATCATTTATCATCTATTCTATCTTCTGCTGTTGATTATACTAATATTGTTTCTTCCATCCTGTAAAGAAGAGAGTAATCCGGTTGATAATAATCAGCCATTTGCGACGGCAACAAAAAATATTCTTCCTGCTTCAGGAGGACAAATAGAACTTACAGATAAAAGTGGCAATAAAATCACTTTAATCATTCAACCGTATGCTTTGGAAGATTCAACAGCTGTCACTCTCGAATTAATGAATAATACCCTGGCAAATCCTTTTTCCCAGAACATTTTAAACACAATAAGAATTCTACCGGACGGATTAAGACTTGATTCGACTTCAATAATTAAAATTTCTTTTGCAGCCGCAATATCTGATACCAATAAAACTATGATTTACTATCTCAAAAAATCTGATTTAGCATATGCGTTAAAAACGAAATGGATTGATAACAAAACGGTCGAAGCACAAATATCACATTTCAGTGATTACGGTGGCGCTAATCCTACAAAACAGGAAATTGAATCTCAGGCAACTAATGTCGGAAATGATTTTAATTACAACATATGGGATTGGCAGGGTTTCTTTCAGTATGTTCAGACAATGTTAAAGTATATCGAATACTGTAGGCTTTACGGAAATGATGAACTTGCCGAACAACTGATGACTAATCTGGAAAATAAAATAGTTAATCAGTGCAATGCTTTTCTTAATGAGCCAATTCCGGATGAACCTTGTGGCTATTACTTAAAGGCCCTTCTGAAATACCATGAAGCCTTCTGCTTGATGGTAAGACACAATCCTCAGCTTGAAGATAGATTTAATGACAGAATTGATGAAGTCCTCAACAGATGCTATGTTCGGGGCGAGCTTGAATTTGTGTACGATTATTGTTTTTCAGCACAAGGTGCAGAAATATGCAGACTAATTACAGGTTCAGTTCCATTTACTGTAAACACTACAATTGAACCTCATGGTAAGATTAATGGAACAGGAACTTTGGATTGGCATGGCTGGATGAATGGGATCCCACCAAATTGTATTTATGATGAAGTTGGAACCGTTAATGTTACTCTTGGAGGCGCAATGGTTTTAGATGAGTACGGTGTTTTATGGATGGATTTTGAAACTCTTGAACACGCTTCAGGAACGGTGACTGCAATGTGTGATGGCATTGGAACTGTAAATCCCTTTAATCCTCCTGATGTAACACACAACATTAGAATTTTAGCACAGGAAGGTTCAGAATTGATAATGCCTGTTCCGGGCGCTAATGGCAGCTTTAAATGGATATTGCATTTGAACTTTATGCCCTGTAAATCTGAAATAGCAAGACACATTAAATTGAAAAATAATATCAGATGAGAAATGAAAAATAAATTTTTATTACTGCTGGTTATTCTATTTTGTAACTATCTTATTGGGCAATCAAAAATTAACGAAACCTTTGTTGGTGATTGGGTTGGTACCGGCTGGGGCTGGGAAATAAGATTTAAACAAACTGCCGGCGAATTTGCCAAACAATTTGTAAAGGGTAAAGTTGATCTTCCATTTGAAAATGAAAAGATAATAATGTCGTTGATGGTTACCCATACAACTCATTACTATTTCAGTATTGATGAAAGGGGAAATGTTAAAGGGAAAGGAATAATTACCTATGATTTGATTCCAAACTTGTGTGGATTAGCTGCACTTACGCAGCAGGTTAACGAAAGAATTAATCTTATGTCACTGATTCCATCAATTTTTAAGTGGGCTTCTGAATTAGGAAGAAATGCCGTCCAGAATTTTAATTCCGAGTGGTACGAAGAGCAAAATAAATTTGCTATGGATATGAAAGTCTTTCAGAACCTTACTAAAAAATTTTCAGAAATTGATCCGAACAGTATTGAAGGTAAGCAAATCAAATCGGACTTTCTCAAATGGCTGCAGAATAATACTATGAATGAAGACATCAGACAACTTGCTGCTGCATTAGTTTATAACCGAAGCGCTGCAGGTACTCATGCAATTGGTGCAGGACTAAAATCCTCATCTTTATTATTTCAATCTTTTGAAGAAACAGAACTTAATTCATGGAAAGAAATAGCATTGGATGAACTACTCAACCAGATAATGGGCGAATTATCTGAGCACTACAATGAAGCTATGAAACACATTGCTCAAAAATCTGAAAAGGGAGAAGAGCTGTGCCGTTGTGGTGCGGGAGCTTCGGTTAATGCAGGAGCTAAGTATGGTCCAACAACAATTGAAGAACTTGTTCGGGCAATTGGTCCCGATGCTGCAACAACTTTGTTATTTGATGTTGCTCTCGGTTCACCACCGGTTGGACTTGTTCTTTCTATTCCCGGAGTAACCCAGGTTCAGTATTACTATAAAGGATTAAAGAATGGACCTGAGAACAGATCATTTGATATTGCAGGAAGACTTTCTGGCGATCAATTGTTTCTTGAAATTGATGGAGATGTTAAAGGCGGCGATAAAGATTTAACAATTGAATATATGGTAAATTATAAAAAGGATAGCGGAAAATTTCCTTGCTGGAGTCCTTTTCTTGATCAACCTGCAGATGTTTTTCCTTCGGGAGAAGAAATACTATATGAGTATGTAACTGTTCCGAAAATATTTCCAATTAAAGATGAAAATACCGGCAAAATCACAAATGTAACTGTTCCTGAAAAACAATCTAAACAGAAAAAAGTTTTTCACGATATGCCTTTTGCTACTTTTCATAAAACCGGAACGCACAGGAATAATAAATCAATGTGGCATGAATATGAATACACTTGGCGGGCATATAAGCTTACAACTCCATTGACTGAAGAAGAAATTAAAAAGGAAAAAGAAAAAGCTCAGAAAGGGAAATTCATTAAAGATAAAATTGATGAATTAATTAAAACAGGTCAAACTTCTTTCGATGTTACATTTACACCAGGTCAATCTTCTATCGAGCCGGGCTCGGAAAGTACGATAGCAGACATTGCTCAGGTATTAAAGAATTTTCCCAAAGATAAATTTTCAATTTCTGTTTGCTGTGATAGTCTGGCAGATAATACTCTATTATCAAAGCGAACGAATTACATAATAATTGCTTTGGCAAAGGAAGGAATAAAAAAATCTCAGCTTCAGGGTGTGGGCTGTGAGTCTTTCTCTGCAAAAGAAACCAAAGTTAAAAGTTATGATAGAGCTTGCATAATTTTATCCAGAAATAAAAAATGAAAGGGCTTAAAATGTTTACATCAACTTTAAAGATAGTTGTTCTATCTTTCTTTATTGTTGCAGTTGTTCTTGATTCAACAGCAGTTGCACAGAAAACTTCTCTTAAACCATACGGCATCAAATCCGGTATTATTGAATATAAATATTCCGGCGTTCGTACAGGCACGAGCACTTTATACTTTGACGATTATGGTTTAAAAAGTGCAATGAAGAATAATATCAAAATGGAAGGGAAATCTGATAACGGTTGGATAATATCTCTTAAAGATGAACAATACATATTTGATCCTGCAAAATCAAACGAAGGTATAAAGATGAAAAATCCTTTGCTCGAGGGTTTCTTTGAAATGCAGCAATCGGACTTTGACAAATTTGTTCAGGAGTTTTATACTAAAATGGGATATAAAAAAGTCGGTACAGAAAAATACGCGGGAAAAGATTGTATTGCTTATAAAGGTGATTTGGGAAAAATATTAATCTGGAATGGAATTCTTCTTTACACAGAATCTAACTTTGCAGGAATTTCTTCGAAGCAGGAAATAACATCATTAAAAGTTAATGTTCCTGTTGACAGTAAGTATTTTCAGATTCCAAAGAACATTAAATTTACTGAAGCACCGGACTTTGATGACATTGATAAGATGATTGAGCAAGAATCAGATGATGAAACCGAGTAAAGTTTGATGTGGCTGACTAAAAAGTAAATTTTTATTTTTATCGAAGTGTGATTTTGGTCCAAATTGTCAGTCTTCGACAACCTGCCTGCTGCAGGCAGGGCTCAGCCTGACAATTTTTAACTTGTTGGACAGCCCATCTTTAGATTATTTTTTTGATTTGTTGTTCTATATAAACTCCTTTAACTGAAAGTATTTGGTATTTGTTCAGGTTAACTCTGTAATTTAAAATCCGGACAATATAAAAGTATCATATCTGTCCAAAATAATTTGAACTCACTCTAGTCTCTCTCTTTCACATAGTGATGGCTATGCCAAAAAAGAGAGAGACTTACCGTCAATAAAACGACATATTATTACGTTCTGTCAGAATATTAACATTAAGTCATAGGTTTTAATAAGTCCTTCTCTTTGTAAGAGAAGGGTTGGGATGAGTTCTCAAATAGTCTAAAATCATTAGAATATTTTAATTATTCTAAAGAATTTTTTATTTAATAATTTATTTTGGACACTACTGAAAAGTATAATATTAGAAAGCTATTAAAAGTTTTCTCTTAAATTATATTTGAATCACAAATATTTTCTTTTGAGGGAATTATGAAAATTTACAGACATGGTTTATTTATAATACTATTTATCATTATAGCTTATTCAAATATTTGCACTCAACCATCAAATCAAGGACCTTATCAGGCAGGATGGACGAGTGTAACATTAAATCGTGATGGAAGAAATTTTAATGCAATAATTTATTATCCCTCTTTTGTCGAAGGCAGCGAAGCGCAAATTGACACAATCCACGGACCATATCAGACTATTGCTTTTGGACACGGATTTTTTATGCAAAACAGTTATTACATCTCTCACTTCAAACATCTTGCAAGTTATGGATTCGTCATTATAGCTCCTCAGTTTCCTGATAATAATCATTTGCAACTCGGGTTTGATCTGATTCATTGTGTTAATTTTATTAAAGCTCAGAACAGAAATAGCAATTCAAGATTTTACAATTTGATTGATACTCTAAAGGCAGGACTTTCAGGGCATTCAATGGGCGGTGGTGCAAGTCTGCTTGCTGCTGCAAATGATTCATCTATAACTGTTGCAGCGCCTCTTGCAGCGGCGGAAACAAATCCTTCGGTTATTAATGTTATGAATCAAATTAAAGGAATAGTTTTTCTTATAGCAGCACAGAATGATGGAATTACTCCCGTAAACACGAATCAGCTTCCTATGTTTAACAATGCAAATCCGGTTAAAGCATTAGTCAGCATTAAGGGTGCTAATCATACAAAGTTTATGGATACAAGAATCTGGGACTGGACTGACCCAAATGGATATCTTGCTGCTTCAGAACAGCTGCGGATTACAAGAAAATACCTTACCAGCATTTTTAATTTATTTCTTAAAGAAGACACCTCTTACTTTAAATATGCTTTTGGAGATTTTGCGCAATCTGATACTTCAATCATTCTTCAGTTTCAGCTTAAACCTTTACGACCACTGAACTTTAATTTAATTACACCGAAAGATACTATTCGTCAATCGCAAATAAATTTTCTGTGGCATTCATCCTATTCACTTAATCTTAATGATCAGATTAAATATCAATTGCTGATTTCTTCTGACGAACAGTTCAGTAATATTTTATTTGATATTAACAGTATTCAGGATTCTTTCTATACTCTTCAAATGCAGAGCGGTGAATATTTCTGGAAAGTAAAAGCATATACTTCTGATTCAACATTTACTTATAGTAATGTTCTGAATTTTATTGTTGATTTAGCAACCGATATCGAAACGAAAATAAGCTTGCCTGAGGAATTTAAACTTGAACAGAATTTTCCCAATCCATTTAATCCAGGCACAAAAATCAGTTGGCAGTCGCCAGTAGGCAGTCATCAAACAATAAAATTATTTGATGTACTTGGAAGAGAAATTGAAACCATAGTTGATGGTTATTATGAAGCCGGTTTTCATTCTACATTCTACATTATGAATTCTACATTATCATCCGGAGTTTATTTCTATCAACTAATTGTCTCGGCTTTGCAAAGTAACTACGGAAATGCAGGAGAATTTATCCAAACAAAAAAAATGATTTATCTCAGATAAGAAATAAAGGAATATTTAGAATTATTTAGCTTAATTAAAAAAGGAATGAGTTGATTCTCATTCCCTTTTCTCTGAAAAAGACTGATGAGTTTATTTCGTCAGAATCATCTTCTTGATTTCAATAAAACTTCCAGCCTGTAAACGATAGAAATAAACTCCGCTTGATATGTCAGCACTGGAGTGCTGACCTACATTAAATTCAGCTTCATAACTACCAGCTGTTTTGTATTCATCTACAAGTGTTGCAACTTCGTTTCCAAGCACATCATAAACTTTTATTACGGTCAGGGCAAGCCCTGACCCTACATTTGGAATACTATATCGGATTTTTGTACTAGGATTAAATGGGTTTGGATAGTTTTGAAATAAATAAAAATTATTTGGTTGCGTAAACTGCTCATCTTCAATTGAAGTAACTCCACCAAGCACACCATTAGCACCAATATATTTAACATGCACATCATATCCTGTATTTGTAACACCCGGATTAAAAAGAACTAATGAACCGCCATTTGAAATATCAGGATTTAAAGTAATCAAATAAGGACTGTCAAATGTAGTATTGACTCTTACAGGACCATTCGGCCAAGCAAAAGTGCTGTCGGGATTTAATCTCATCACATAAATACCATGCCCCTGCGGATTGTTTGCCTCAGCCCAGGCAACATAAACTCCACTATCATTTAATGACATTGATGTTGAAGTGAATGTATAAGGTGTGTTACTTAAAAGAATTCCATTCGTAGTCCATTGTGCTTGGCCACTTTTGTTAAGTTTCTGTGCGTAAATATCATAAGCAACATTAATTCTCCTTCCATCTTTCCATAAGAAATAATAATCTCCTGTGTTTCTATCTTTTGTCATTCTTAATTCGGAATGTTCTCCAGGGACATTATTAATAATTATCCCTTCGTTACCCCATTTTCTTATACCATTAATGTCCATTACCTGTGCATATAATTTTCCATTAAGCCCAAATTGTCCCCGTGACCAGGAGATCGCAACTGCCTCACCGTTAGAAGCATCTGCAAGTACAACATTTGTTCCACCTTGTGGTCCATTTTCAGCTACAACAACACCCGGTTGAGAAAATCTTAAATTTCCTGAGTGATCAAGCATTTGAAAGTAGATTGGATATGCCCCTGGCCCGGAATGACGATAAACCAAAGCAACACCAAGAGGATGTTTAACAATTCTTGGACTTCGTGTATCAACAGCACCATCAGTTATTACAACGCTTGAATCACGCCACAGTGAATTTCCTTGTGCGCTGATTCTTTGTGCCCGCATTTGAGAATAACCAAAGTAAATTTTTGTCCATGCTAAATAAATTCCTCCTTCACCATCTGGCGTGGCAGTGGCTTCAGTTAAACCACCGGGGGTAGGTGTATAGTATTCAGTGAGAGGAATACCGTTTTCTGCCCAGAGCATATTTCCATTTGCATCAACTTTTTGACCGTATAGATCTGTGACATTTGTGTAATTAGTACGATCATCATTCCACATAACTATTACACAACTATCGCCGGTATTTATAAGTCTTGGATATATTTGGGTATTATCCATAACACAAACAGGAATACCATTCTCAGCAAATTTTGTATATCCATCTTTGTCTATTCGCTGGATATAAATATCATTTCCCGTTGTGGTATTACGAAAATCCGTCCATGCGATAAAAGCACCACCTTGTCCATCTGGCGCCATTGTAACATAATTTTGTGTTGATGGAGCATTGCAAATAATATTATTCTCCTCAACTGTTGTTTTCCATTGTGATCTGATAAACGACACGGCTATAAGAACAATCAGCAAAATTGTGTAAATAATTCTCATACTGCTTTCCTTCCTTAAATGTTTTTTTAGTTATTCTATATCTCTTATTTGCAGATCAGCGGGAAATATTGAAAACTATTTTTTGAATTTTTCTTTTTGTTGATAATATTTCATTATGTCATTTACATTTGATGAAAAATCCATAATAGATAAAATTATTTCCGGTGATAATGATGCTGAGAATCGCCTGTTTATTCATTTTAAAGATAGAATTGAGTTTTTAGTACGTGCAAAGCTAAGAAACAGAGTTTCTTCAGATGATCAGCTGGATATTTTAAGTGAAGCAAGACAAGCGATTTTATTAAGTATAAGAAAAGGCGGATTTGATCATTCAAAGGACAAACCACTTGAAGCTTACATTGCCGGAATTGTCAGCAATGTTGTGGCAATGCATTTCAGAAGTCTAAAAAAGAATAATCCTGCTGAGGATATTGATAAACATCATTCGCTAAAAGATCCAAATAATCCTTTGGATAATCTTTTGAATGCAGAACGAAAAGAAAAAATTAGAAAAGCTCTTGGTAAACTTGATACAAAATATCGCGAAGTTATTTTGATGAGAGTTTATGATGAACAATCAATCGAGGAAATCTCAAATCATCTTGGTATTGAAAAAAGAAGAGTCTGCGAAAGAATTAATTATGCATTCAAGCTTTTACTTAAAGAATTAAAAAAGCAAAATTATTTTCAATATTTCGGGAGATTTGACAAATAGTTCAATAGAAAGATTTATTTATGAAATGCAAATTAGAAAACAGAGAAAGTTTAATAAGCAGATATTTGCTTAATGAACTCTCAGAAGAGGAAAGTCTGAAGTTTGAAGAACACTATTTCAGTTGCGAAGAATGCTTTAATCAACTCAGAGCGGCAGAAGATGCTCTTAATCTTATTACAAATGAAGGTAAAGCTGCATTTGAAACTGGAAAAGAATCATCTTCAAAAAATATTTTTTCGTTTATACCTTCTTTATCAACTCCTGCAAAAATCGGATTTGCATTTGCCGCACTGATTTTAATTTTTGTTTTGTATTCTGTACTTAAAGTCAGTCCCGATAATGCTGCAGATAATCAACAAATAATTTCGCAGGATGATAATACTATTCAGCAAAATGTTGATTCAATATTATCTGAGCCTGAAAAACAAATCAGCAATGACAACAAGTTAATTGCTGCATTATCGCCTGAGGCTTTCGAACCAAATCAGTATTATGAAGAGTGGATAAATGAAAATGTCCGCTCAGCAAATCAAATAATTGATAAAGTATTTTCTCCTGCAAACAGCGATACTTTAATTTCTTCGGTTATTAGTTTTAAATGGAGAATGAAGGAAAATCTTCCAGTCACATTGGTGATTCTGAATAACAAAGAAGAAAAAGTTTTCTCTTCGATAGTTAATCAGGAACAATTTCCCGATTATAGATTTGTTGTTAATGCAAATTCAAAATTTAAGTCAGGACTTTATTACTGGAAGATTGAAGATGAAAATGAAGTTCTTTATGTAAGCAAGTTTTATCTTGTTAAGGCAGAATAGCACACGGATGAAACTGATTGAACTGATTTAAACTGATTTTAATCCGTTCAAATCTATCTTATCCGTTAAATCCGTGTTCCATTTAGACTTTCTTAGTTAACTCCGATCAATAAAAATCCTGCCCACGATCTTGGTCTTGCAGTTAATGAATTGCTTATAAGTTTAAGCTTTGCCTGCTGCAGAGATTCAGCATAAGATTTTCCTGATATCATTTGCCTGTAAAACTCAACCATAAGTTCGCTTGTATGCTTATCGGGAATTTTCCACAAAGAAAAAATTATGTTAGAAACTCCCGAGTATAAAAATCCACGAGTAAGAGCAATCATACCTTCGCCTTTAAATAATTTTCCAAGTCCGCTTTCACAACTGCTAAGCACAACAAGATCGGCAGATAAATCTAAATTATAAGTCTCAGCCGAATAGAGAATGCCATCGTTGGTAAAAACAGAATCTGTTGGCTGAGCAAAAATAACTCCTGAAATATCTGGTTGATCTTCATTCATAAAACTGTGTGAAGCGATGTGAACAATTTTATATTCACCAGCATTTTGTTTAAATGAATCTTCTTTTGCATCTGCATAAAAATAAGCTGTGTTAATGCCTGAAGATTTATTTTTACTAAAAAGATCAATTATAGAATTTACTTCCCATTCGCTGTATTTAAGTTCATCAAAAGCTTTTCCATCAACAGAAACAGAACGCAATACTTCTTCATTGATGGCAAGTAAAGAATTGGGTTTACTTGTTATGGTATAACCGAGTGAATTATCTTTTGGGAAAACCGGTGCAAAGCCGATAAAGTTTTTAGAGGGAGTTTTTTTATCTCTTTCCATAGAATTAACAAAGAATGAAGCTGAGTAATGATAAGAAATATCAAAATCTCTTATCAGGTAATTCAGGTTTGTAAAATCTTTGGCATTAACGCTTTGAGATTTTGTAAAAAGAGCTTCAAAAGGAAGTTTAAATAATGCATCGTGCGGGATGATAACTAATTTTTCTTTTGGTTTTAATTGTGAATAAATCGGCTTGATTAGTAATTCTGTTAAATGACTTGCAGCATTTATATAGTCTTGTGTTTCTGATTTTATTACTGATGAATAAAAACCTTTAACCAATGTTTCAAAATTATCCGGCTTTGATAGTTTGATAAGGTTAAACTCATTTTTAGTTATTAAAGCTATAAATATTGCACTGTCACCTGTAAAGTACTCCAGAATAATTGAGTCATCATTAAGAACTGTTTGTATTTCAGAGATGGATTTATTTTTAAGTTGATATTTCAAATCAAAATATGAGGGATAATTATTTTCAAGTTCTTGTATCAGTTCTTCATACCGATATGAAAATGAAAAAAGTTTTTGCTGATAGTCATAAAGTTTAAGACTGTCTTTATTTTGTTTTTTATTTTGTTCGTTGAGAAATTCAGTTTCATAAAAAGATAAAGCTGCTTTTAACTGTCTTTCTTCTTCAATTTTATCAGCCGGAATGTTTGAAAACAATTTTGCTTTGGATTCATTAAGAGCCATCTGCAAAACGGCTGTCTTACTCTTCTCAATAAAATTAAACGCCAGTTCCTGATACGATTTATCCTTTGTAATTGAATATAAGTCCATACAAACTGTTATCACTTTTTCGAATATAAGTCCTACGCCTTCACTAAAGAAAAGTTGAGAGCCCTCTTTTTTATAGCCGGTTCTTATTTTGTCAATCAGTTGAACCGCCAGATTGTATGTATTTAATGAAGCTGTAAGTTTCTTTAAATCACTGTTATTTGAAAGCAGATAATAAACTTCTGCTTTAAGACTTAATGCCGTTAAAAGTTTTTGTGGTAAAGAAATTCTTTTCAATTCAGGATTACTAAAATCAATTGTGTCATTAAAATCATAAACAAGCGAAACAATAGATTTCTGGCAGAAGTAAAGTGAAGAATCATAATCCTTTTTTTTGAAATAAACTTCAGCAATGTTAAGATAATCGCCGGCAGTTAAAGGATGCTTTTCTCCATAGGCACTTAACCTAAGTGATAAAGCCATATTGTGGTACTTTAGAGAATTATCAAAATCATTTTTAACCGAGTAAACACTTCCGATGTTCATATAGCTATAGGCAAAATCAGGGTGGTTTTCTTTTAATACTCTGCTCCGTATTGAAAGTGATTTTTGGTACATTGCCATTGCAGAATCATAATTCTCTTTTCTGAATAAGGAGTTTCCGATATTATTATAACTACCGGCAACCTGAGGATTATCTTCACCAAAGTTTATTAATCTTATTTCAAGTGCTTTTTTATGCATCTCAATTGCTTTGTCATAACTTTTTTTATTGAAGAGAGCATTTCCAATATTATTATAGCTGCTTGAAATAGTCAGATGATTAGGTTTTAATAATTTAATTCTCAGAGATAATCCTTGTTCCAAATATTCGAGTGCTTTATCATAATCACCCAGCTGATTATAAGTTAAACCGATATTGTTTAAGATTGCTGCAATATTCTGATGTTCTTCTCCCAGGAGTTTAATCAGAAGAGAGAGCGCTTTTGAATGTATCTCTATTGATTTTTCGTAATATCCTTGGTCGGCATAAACATTCCCGATGTTAAGGTAAATGTTTGCCGCCTTTACATTTTCTTCTCCTTGTAAAGTTCTGATTATTGATAAAGCTTTTTCATAGTTGAACAAAGCCTTATCAAAATACTCAAGACGCCAGTAAGTTGTAGCAATATTGTTATAACATTGTGCAGTTTCAAAATCATTTTCTCCAATATGTTCTGAAGCAAAAGACAAATTATTTTCTAAAACACTCAATGATTCATAATACCTGTCTTGCATCATAAGATTCCAACCAATTTTATTGGAACAAAATGCAGCGGATTTCAATAATCCAATTTCATTATAATGTTCACTCAGATCGAGAAAAACCTGCCTTGCTTTTTTATAATAATAAATTGAGCTGTCGTAAACTGAAGATGATTCAAAAGTTTTTGCGTATTCAATATATTGATTTGCGATTGTTGTATCGCTTAAAGAATAGTTTTGAAAGTTCTGAGCAAATGCAATTGAAACCAAAGCCAATATAAATAATGAAGTAAGTAGTGTTTTCAACATAAGTTATTAGAAAGAATGTTTGTTGATAAATTGAATTATTCAAATACAGTAATACAGAAGAGAAAGACAAATATGTTGGTATGAAGTTAATTAAAGAGATAAGTGTTGTCAACTGTTTTTTGATAATAATTAAATTAATTGATAACACTTTCAAAGCAAGTAATAATGTTTATCTGTGTAATATCATCTTCTTTGTATCAACATAATTTTCTGTTTTCAACTGATAAAAATAAACTCCGGATGGTAAGTTAGAATGTAAAATGTAGATTCTAGAAATTTTTCCAGCTTCGTAATGACCATCTGCAATTGTATCAGTTTCTCTTCCTAAAACAACATATAATTTAATAATTTGCCTACCTGCCTTGCCATCAGGCAGGCTGCCTACTGCAGACTGCCAACTGATAGTGCTGCCTGGGTTGAAAGGATTCGTATAGTTCTGTTATAAAATAAATTCTGTTTGTTTAATTATATCTTCAGTATTTTTATTTGAAATCGCTCGTATTCTGTCATTCCGGATTTACCTGACACGTTTTTGGGAATCCGGAATCTCTAAAAAACACCGGCAGAATAGTTAAGAACCGGTTGGAATTAATTTTATATGCTGCAGAAGAATTTCTTTATTAAATATTCTCATCTTATCGGGATAAAGACAAAACCCAAAATGTTCATAAAACCGATCATCACAATTATTATCCAAACTAATTTTACTAATTACTAACTTAAACCCGTACTTTTTATCAGACTTAGTAGAATTTTATTATGAACAATTTTATAGAACATTTTAAGGTTTCTCTTTCAGAAAACAAACATCTTTATTTCGTAAGTCTTTTCACTTTTCTGCTGATATATCTTTCAACTTTTAATAAAGCTTACGGATACTTTATTGATGAATTTTATTACATCGCCTGTGCAAATAATCCTGCATTCGGTTATGTTGATCATCCGCCATTATCTCCGTTAGTATTAACAATATTTCAATTTGTATTTGGTACTTCCGTTTACGCAATAAGATTTCTTCCGGCACTTGCTGCTGCTTCGGCAGTTTTTTATACAGGAATCCTCACAAAAGAAATCGGTGGAAATAAATTTGCACAGTTTCTTGCTGCCTGCTCTTTAGCAGCAATGCCGGTAACAATTGCATTCGGTACCTTTTACTCTATGAATGCTTTTGAACCATTACTTGCCGTTTTGCTTTTGCTTCTTACAACGAGAATGATCAAATCTGAAAATTACAAGCCCTGGATACCTGCCGGTGTTATAATGGGTTTGGGTGTGATGAACAAACACACATTTGGAGTTTTTATCATCGCATTTTTGTCTGCTATTATCTTATCGGGTAAATGGAAACTTTTATTCAACAAGTGGTTTGTTATCGGTGGATTAATTGGGTTTTTAATTTTCCTTCCAAACATAATATGGCAGATATTAAATAATTTTCCTTCGCTTGAGTTTTACAGAAACATAAGTGCAGATAAAAATGTTTATACTCCCCCGTTTGATTTTATTATGGGACAAGTAATGTATATGTCTCCATCGATAGCGCCCGTCTGGTTTATGGGAACTTTTTATCTTTTATTCTCAAATCATTTTAAGAATTATCGATTTCTATCAATACTGTTTGCAGGGTTGTTCATTTTTATGATGCTCTCCGGTACAAGCAGACCAGATCGCCTTGCTTTTGCATATCCTGCAGCATTTGCTGGTGGGGCTTTATTTTTTGAAACTATTTTATCAAAGTTTAATCTGCGATTTTTAAAGGTACCGATAATTATCTTTTTGTTTTCCGGATTGGTGCTGTCATTTCCTATTCTTATACCTTACTTCAGTTACGATTTCTCTCAGAAGTACACAGAATGGTTAGGAATTAATACCGAACTCGAAAAAGGTAAGAAGCCCCCTCTGCATCAAATAATTGCAGACAGAATCGGTTGGGAAGAAAAAGTTAACCTGGTTATTAATGCTTACAATAGTTTATCCGAAGAAGAAAAAGCACAAACAATAATTGCCGCCGGTAATTACGGACAGGCGGGAGCAATTGAATTATTTGGAAAGCCATATAATCTTCCACCTGTTGCCTGTTCGCACAACAATTATTATCTATGGAGTAAAGACAGGGTTAATGGCTCTATCCTTCTGCAGCTTGATAATGAAAGGGATTATAGTGGACTTAAAAATTTATTTGACAGCGTAGAAATTTTCCCCGGCAAGTACACAAACAAATATGTTTCCGATCAGGAAAATAATCTTGTTGTGTTTATCTGCCGCGGACCAAAGATTCCTCCGATGGAAATGCTTGAGCGAAGTAAGAATTATCACTAAACTTTTTTGATCAACTTCTGCTTAAAAACCAATTTGAAGATCAATCATCTTCCGGAAAGAGTAAATAGCCTCGCTTTACAAAGTAAAATATTATATATCCAAACATTACTGATGTGATTACGATAATTATAAAAAAGTATAACGCACTTATTGATGTGTTCATAAACAAAGAAGCAATCCCTCCTAATATTCCAATCGGCCAACTTAGAATGAAAAATATTATTGCTGCTTTTTGTGAGCGAACTAAAATTTCAAATGCCTGTTCTCTGGTAGGTAAGAGTTTTTCTAATGAATCTGGTTTTTCTTTTCGCGCAAAAACTCTTAAAAGTATTTTCATTAAAGGCAGCTTAAAACTTTTGAATGCAATTGCACCAATCCAGCTTGCCCAGGCGCCTTAACCAAGAATAAAGATCAATATATAAACAAAATATATAACTCCTTTTGCAAAATCAGATAAATCACCCCGGATGCTGCTAACAATAAAGCCAAGCAATATTGCTGTAAAGAATCCTGAAACTAAAAATAATATTTGCTTTCCTTGTTTGGGTAATGGATAAAGATGTCCACGCCCGGTTTCAATTCCTTCGGGTGGAATTTCATAATTATTTTTTAATGTCTTCATTTGTGTTACACTATTAATGTCTTGTTTTACTAATCTGCAATGTAATTACTATATAACTTCCCAAAAGATATATCCGGCGGACCAGCTAAAAAGTTTCTTGAGTCGCCAATAAATTTCTGAAGATGCGGTGTCTTCATATGCTCACCTTTATAGTAAGCCTCATCAGACCATTATTCAAATAACATAATATTTATTTTGTCTTACGGATCAACAAGCAATTTTTATTAACAAAGTCTGGCTCTTTTTTTACTTCAAGTACTAAAGAGTTTAGTGCGGAGAGAGCCTCGTTCTGTTTTTCCAGCTGGGATTTATATTTAACCATTACATATAGATTGTTATAGTCGCTGTTTTCGATAAGGACATTTTGTTCTTTACAGGAAAAAATTAATGTGGACAACAGCAAGGTATAAATAAAAATTTTAATATTACTTTTTAACATCCAAACTCTTCTTATTCTTTTATGATTAACACATCTGTCCAAAATAAATTTCTTATGTGGCTAAAGCCTGTTCCTGCTTTTAATTTTTTTTCAGTTCACTGAAGTGAATTGCAATAAATGCTGATTAAATTTGTTTTTTATCTATTGCAGTTGGATTTATCCAACTGATATTAAGAGACATTAGAATATTATGGGCTTTAGTCGCATTTAATTAAAACCTGTTAGTAATAAGAGAGTAATACTTTTTTATATGGGATTCAATTAAAACCGAGTTCATATTTTTTAATTTTGAACTTAAATAAGAGTTTATTGAGCAGGTTTTAGTAAATTTTGGACAACACTGATGATTAAATAATTAATTGCAAATCTCTATTAATCCGTATAACCAGAAAACACGAATTAAATAATTAGTTGTTAATTTTAATTTATAGAAATGATTTTATTGCTGCAATACTTTGGAAGCTGATTTTGGGAAGCTGTCATTCCCGCCCCTATTTATCGGTATAAACTCCGGCAGGAATCTATGAAAAGAAAATTGGCGGTATTGTTACGATTTTGTTGGAATTATTAAGGTTTGGATTGGAAGGCACAAACGTTTTGTGACTTTACTGCAACAATGCAACTATGGCAGTTGTTTAAGATTATCATATAATCAACCACCTTGTGGATAATCATCCATTAAGTGGACGATTTGCACGGAGGTAAACATTCGGGGAAAGAAGCAAGATGTTAGAATAAGCTGTTACAGAACAATCTGTGATTGCCTATAAAAAAAGTAATTATTGTATCCTCGTAATTTTCAATTCCACTCTTCTGTTAAGCGCACGGTTTTGTTCTGTATCGTTCGGTGCGATTGGTTTATCAGATCCGTAACCAACTACAGAAATTCTGTCCTCGCTTATTCCGTTATCGGATAAATATTTTCTGCAGGACTCAACCCGTTTGAGTGAAAGTTCTTTGTTCATTTTTGCATCACCTTCAGAGGATGTATGTCCGGAAAGTTCAATTTCTATTTTGGGATATTGCTTCATCAGATTAACAACTTTGTTTAATTCTGTCTTGCCTTCTTTAAGCAGCTCTGCACTTGCAACTTTAAATTGAATATTATTAAGTACCAGCGATTCGCCTTCCATTAATTCTTTGCCTTCAATTTCTACCTTTACATTTTCAAGCGGATCAAGCCATACTTCATATTCATTTTCCTCTTCACCGGCAATTACATCAAACGATTGTGTTTTGCTGATAAAATCTTTTGCAGAAAAATCTGCAATTACAAGTCCCGCATAAAGCCCGTTAATTCTTGCGCGTCCATCTGAATTAGTTTTTGCTTCACCAAACTCCAGAACGCTTACAGAAACATTTTTAATCGGTTCCTGGTTTGCTGTGTTTCTTACATAAACTTTTAATGGTCCAAGATATTTATACGGTTTGGGATTGATAAGAAGTTTTACAAAATCAATTGCGTAGCCATCGCCGGCATAAGTTGATGAATCATCTATCGAAATAACAAGTTTATCCTTTCTAAGAAGCGGAAGCATATCATCCGGAATTTTTATAAAAATGATTTTACCAACAGGTCCTGATTGATCAATGCCATCAAAAATTTTTTCTGCGGGTGTAAGTCTTTTTCCGTTAAACCAAACACGAAATCTTGAGCAGGTGCTTGGTGATTGAAAATCATCTACAAACATTAAAAGCGCGGCGGAATTAATATTCGCATCTTTAATTGAAGCAAGAGGCATTTCCAGCGGAACAACTTTGAACATATTAACATCACCGGTAGAATATCCGTCACCAAGGCAGGGCTGTCTATCCTGGTTCTTCGCAAAAGATGAAGAGATCATAACTCTGTCCGTACCTTTAGCATCTTCGGGAAGAATTCTGAAAGGCCAATCGTGAAAGTCGGTTGATCTTCCCGAGAATGGATCAAAATTTTCGGGCCAGCCGTAACCAAGATTATCAATATCCCCGATGCGTATCATATAATCAGCTTCGGGAGTTGATTTAAGAGTTTCAAGCTGCTTACTCCAATCGCCGTCATTTGCAGTTGTTTGAGCAAAAGTCTTTAATGAATATAGAATTAATATCACGAAAAATAAGTTTTTCATTGTATATCCTGTTGTGATTGTGGGAAAATATGCTCGGGCAAAGTTTAAAAAGGATTTTATTTTTAGCAATAGAGGGGGAGAAAAAAATAATTTTTCGTTTAAATAAAAATTCGTTCAATCTTTACGAGTACGATTTATAAAATTAATATTTTATAAGCGTTAAGTTTTTTAATTTCAATAACCCTGGCAGTGTTTCTTTCGGTTCCTGGTACGGATAACAGCGCTTCACCTTTGCTGTCAGCTTCAATAATTGCCCAGCCGGTACAAACACCATCTTCGCATCCCCAATCAAATTGTGTTATGTTTCCATTTACTATAAAATTTTTCATCACTCTTATACATTGTTCCTTTTTGTGTCTTGTTTCAACAAGATATCTCTTCATATTATCTTCTTACATACCGTTAAAATAATTAAGTTGGAAATAAGCGTGGGGCTAAGTTTCAAAAAAGGATGTGCTTCTTATTAACACACTAAACTTAGCCCGCCAAAGATCATTAAGTTTTTATTTTTTCATCTGTGCTTTAATGTATTTTATAGACTGATCCAGCTCATTTTTAAATTGATCATAGTCCACCTGCATTCCATTCAGATAAGCACTCCAGCCTGCACTCGATTTGGCATAATGAACAGCATCTTCAATTTCTTCATCTGTGGCGCCAAATAGTTTTGCAACTTCAGTATGAAAGTATGAACAATATCTGCACTTTGTTACTGCAGAAATTCCAACCCCGATTAGTTCGCGGTATTTGTGTGGTATTGGGCTGTCTTCAAGCTGCAATGTTTTAAAGAGATTCCATTCAAGCTCAAGTGATCTGTCCGGAACAAGTTTGAAAAAGGTTGGAACCAATCCAAGTGTGTGTTCAATCTCTTTATAGATTTCCTGTCGTTTCATATCATCACTCCTTTTGTTTTTTTCTTGTGAAAAAGTTACTCCTGTTAGAAACATTATGAACATCAGTAATAAGAAAAGCCTAAGCATCTTTTTACTTAAGGATTTTGAATTGTAATACATGATAGCACTCCTTTTTTGTTAAAATTAGTTATTCAGAATTCGGAGAGAAAAATACACCGCACTAAATGTATGCGCTTGTAAAAATTTCGGAAAAGATTGTATGGATTGGAGATTAGAGATTATAACAATTCAGGAGCCGCTTAGAAATTTTATTTCTTCAGCATGCTTCGAATACAATCGACGAAGTTCAAGTGGTGAATTGCCGGTTAGCTTTTTCACAAAATGATTAAAGTGAGATTGATCGTTAAAGTTTAGGTCTAACGCTATTTCAGTTACTGTTTTATCGGTGGAAGCTAACTGAACTTTCGCTTCCAGCAGAAGCATATCATTTATCATTTCGCGGGGAGATTTACCGAAAGTACTTTTGACTACATCCGATAAATGCTTTGGACTGATATTCAGTTTATCCGCGTAATCTTTTACTTCCCTCATATTCAGGAAGTTTTTATCAATAAGTTGTCTGAATCTATTCGCTAATTTTTCAGCTCGGTTAAGATTCTGTCTGATATAATTACTATGCGGGCGGTAAATTTCTCTGATTCGAAGCAAAAGAATGTAGATGTAATTTCTGAGTATATAATCTTTCTCGGGTGAGAATCTTTGATACTCCTCTATAATATCTTTAAATGCTTTTTTTATAACCTGAGTTTCTTCATCAGTAATGTTGATTATGTGTTCGGTTTCAAAATTAAAAAAGGGGAACTGCTCGGTGATAGATCCATTAAGTAAAGGTTGAATAAATTCTGTTTTGAAGTGAATGCAATAACCGGTGCAGTTCCGGATATTAGAAGATGCATAAAGCATATTTTCGGGAACGATAACAAGATCGTTGGGCTTAAGCCACCTGTAATCTGCACCAAGATGAACATCATGGATACCACCAATTAAAAGATAAATCAGATTAAATTGCCTGCGCAGTGGTTGAATACCAATCTTGGGATCAACTTCTTTATGTTTATCCTCAAGTGTTCCCGGCATAACCATCATGTTAATATCGTATGTTTTTTTATCCCGGTTTATGATCTTCTCAAATGTTGCAAGATCTTTAATAACTAAAATATCTTTCTGTTTCATAAAATTTTTTATGCTTCTATCAAAACCTTAAATTGTGCGTGTATTAAAAGAATAAAACTATGTTCGTTTAATATGATTAAAAAGGTTGTCTTATAAGTTGTAATTTGTCAGACTGAGCCCTGCCTGCAGCAGGCAGGTTGGCGAAGACGAACTATTCTTATAAAATTCACTCTTCGATGGCATTGCCATTCAGTGTGACAACAGAATTTGCTTTTAAGTCAACCTCCAATCTAGTTTAGAATTTTGCCAGGCTTTAAAACTAAAACTCTTTATTCTTTTATCAATTCTATTATTGTCACTCTTAAATAATTCGTGAAGAGCTTAGCTTAATATCAGAATATTTCCAGGCTTCATTAAATCGTTTTAAAACGTTTTCAGCTTCATTAATTTTATTTTGTTTTAATAATGCCTGATGCAATCCAAACAATCCCCAGCCATTTTCCGGAACTTCTTTAAGGTTTTCCTCATATACTTTTTGGGCTTCGGCAAATTTACCCGCTTCAATCAAAACCGCTCCCAGATTTTGTCTGCAGGGATAAAACCAGGTTGGCGGTTCATCGTATCTAAGCTGGTCTTCAAGTTCAACTGCTTTTTTCAGATAAGAAATTGCTTTGGTAAAGTTTTTCTTTTTAGCTTCAAGTTCACCGTTTGTTATTTCGTAAGCAATTTTAACGAGGTTACCTGCAGAGTTAATTCCCCAAATAGAAAGCTCATTAATCGTTTTATTATTTCTTAAAATCTCTAATTCAGAAATTTCTGTTTGTGCTTCAGCTAAATTGTTTTTTGCTATTAATGCCATCGCGCGTGCATAATGCCACACAGCCTTTGAGTACGGACGTTTATCCTGTGGTTCGGAATAATTCAATATCTCATCCCACTTGCCAAATGTTACATAAGCATAAAGAGGAATTGCGGCAAAATGCTGCAGTGTTTGATATCCACAGACATCCATTAAAGAATCTGGCGGCTTTTGAGAAGTTTTGATAGCGGCATCTATCGCCGTTTTGCTGTCACCTTCCAAAGTAGCTGTTGCCCACAGAAAATGATAATTGTGAGGGTAGTATGAAAGAGGATAAAATCCTTGTTGATTACACTGGTTGATATATGCTTCGTCAGATTTTACAGCTCTGATATTTGCAAGAGAACCTTCATGATATTTACCGACCCGAATAAATATATGTGCGGGCATATGAACCAGATGACCTGCGCCAGGGGCAAGAAAGCGTAAACGGTCGGCGCTTGCGAGTCCTCGCTCCGGATTTTTAGAAGCTTCAACAGCATGGATATATAAATGATTAGCACCATGATGAGTAGAATCTTTTTTCATCACTCGTTCAAGTGTAGATAGAATTTCAGAAGTCCACGGCTGCGGAGTTCCGTCTTTAAGCCAATAATCCCAAGGATGAAGATCCATTATTGATTCAGCAAACATTGTTGATGCATCTGGATCATCGGGGTATTTGTTTGCAAGTTCTCTCATCGCATCAGAGTACGCCTGGTCAAGCTGGGATCGGTTCTCAAGTTTTTCTTTGCTGTATCGTTTTGAAAGTGCCATTACATAATCTTTTTCCCGCTGAGTTTCATTATCAAGTAATGCAATCGCCTTTTGAATTGCTTCATAAGCGGAGTGAACAACACCCGAATCCATGGGCAGATTTATATTGGGACCCAGGACATACGCCATCCCCCAATAAGCCATTGCACAGTTGGAATCTAATCTTGCAACTTCTTTAAACGAGCGGAAAGCTTCTTCGTGATTAAATCCATAAGCAAGAATGATTCCCTGATTAAAATATTTTTGTGCAAGCTTAGAATTTGTTGTTACGGAAAAATTATGAGTGCCAAGATTTGTAAATAGTGGTGCCTGACCTTTTGGTTTATCTGAACACTTATTAAAAATTAAAAAAGTGCTGATAATCCCAATAATAAAAAAGCTTAATTTCATGTTTGCCTCCTTTTTTAAGCTTGACAGATTTGTTTTGCTGACATCAAAGATGTTTTGCAAATAGAAACAGAAGTTGTCTTTTGTAAACTTATATTAATAATTGTATTTAGTCAACAGTTTGTAATTGAGACAACCAAGCTTTGGTATTTTGTTCAAATACTTGGGGAGAAACATATAGAGCTTATATTTTGAGAGCATTTTATTTTTAGAAATAGAGCGGTAAAAAAATTTTTTATTTAACAAATAATTAACTTTTTCCCCACAAGTCTTTTATTTGGCTGATATTTTTATCAAGGTGTTCTTTATTACGAAGCCAGGTTTTTATTAAAGGAATACTTTTTCCAGAAATTAATTTCATATCAACAGAAAAATTAGGAAGTCTTTCATCATCTTAGGATGTGTTGATTACGATATCATAAATTTCTTTTAGCGGATGTTGTTCGTTTTCATTCTTAATAAAACTTCTTCTGTTTATTCTAACTAAGTCTTCTCTCTTATCAAAATTTGATTTGATAGCAAGATTAGAAAAGATGATCCATATACCTGCAGCTATGCCTGAAAGTGATACTATCCAAGCAGCAGTTTGTTCAAGCTGGATAAGTTCATTAAGATTGTAAAAAGCTCCCATTAATCCGATAACAGATGATCCGGCAATAACAATAAAGAATAATCCGAATAACCAAAAACATCCGGATGAATCCTTCACGATAAGATTTGTAGTTGTGTGCCGAGTAATTTTCATAATAAATGCTTTATCGAATATAATTAACATTCATATTTTTCTTTCAATTTTCGCAGCTTGAACTAAGGATGAATTTTTTCTGTGCGGTTACAATTTAAGTCAGAATTTCTTTTAATGACATTAGTTCTCCTTGTAGTTCGTTTGCATTGAACACTCTTGTTCATTACTGCTGAATAAAAATATATCTGTTAACATTGGGCAGAAGATTCGGAGGTATAAAAAAAAGTCCATCCTGATTTTTCGGGACGGACTTACATAACTTAGAACTGAATATTTAATTAACTACGTGCTAAAAAAATTACTTTGCCTTACCTGCAATAAAATTATAAACAAAACCAGCAAGTACGGCTCCAATTAAAGGTGTAACCCAGAAAAGCCATAATTGATCCATTGCCCAACCACCAACAAAGAATGCTGGCCCGGTGCTTCTTGCAGGATTAACTGATGTATTAGTTACAGGAATACTAATTAAATGTATTAAAGTAAGTCCCAAACCAATTGTAATGCCGGCATAACCTTTCGGAGCTCTTTCATCTGTTGAACCAAGAATTATCAGTAAAAAGAAAAATGTCATTACAACTTCTGTTACAAAGCCCGCAGCAAGAGAATATCCGCCAGGAGAATGTTCTCCATAACCATTGTTTGCCAATCCACCACTTATATCAAAACCAGGCTGACCTGAAGCAATAAAATAAAGCACACCTGCACCGGCAACTGCACCAAGCACCTGAGATAAAATGTATGGAATAATTTCTTTGGCATTAAACCTTCCTCCTGCCCATAATCCTAATGTAACTGCCGGATTCAGATGACAACCTGATATGTGTCCGATTGCATAGGCCATTGTAAGAACTGTTAAACCAAAAGCTAATGATACACCTAAAAGACCGATACCAACATTCGGAAAAGCAGCAGCAAGAACGGCGCTTCCACAACCACCAAGTACTAACCAGAAAGTACCGAAAAATTCAGCAAACATTTTTTTTGAATCCATTAGTCCTCCTTTGTGAAATAGTTTATGATTGATTTTATTAGTCAGATTTTTTTAGCATAATTTTAATCCCTGATTTGCTTTCCAGGGTTAAAGTCATTTTATCAATTTTATATGATAGCGTGTTGTCGCTTAGTACTTCACCAATCTTTTGTTCTAATGACATATCCGGACAAGCCATTTTTGTTGAAATCAATTTGCTAAATTTAATTGTATTTCCCTTAACTTCAATTGAACTCATTAAATTGTTACAACCAGCGTGGCCAATAAATTTTTTCGCATTAAGTTGAAACTCAAAAACCGGCAGTCCCTTCATTAATCTATCCTTTTCGAGTTTAAAGTCTGTCATTTCAGTCATAACCCATATATCATTTAATCTATAATCTACAAGATATTTACCACAACCTTTAAACTCTTTAAAGTCTTTATCATTGCCTCTTTTAATTCTGACGAATACAGTGTGTGAAAACTTTTCTCCCGACATAGAATCAATACAGCTATCAGCAATAATTGTAACATCCATTTCACCGCTTTCAACAATAGCGTGATAACGGGTAACATCGGCATCCTGAGCCTTCACTCCTTCAACCGCTGGTGTATTAAATTCTGCAATTTCAGTTAATGATGTAAATCTCATCGCTTTATCAAAATCAATATTTAAGCTCCAGAACGGCTCATTGCCTCTTGCAATAAAGTCAATACCTTCTTCTAATAGTTTCCCCAACAGGCTAATATCTTGCTCTAACTTTTCCCGGGAAAGAATATATTTATCCTTAAATGAAGATGCAATTTGTTTTCCTTCTCTATCAAGCATTATCAGATTATTGTCTGAAAAAAGAAACATTCTTTCAGAATTCTTACCTTTTATTTTAAGAATGTTTCCGCTTGATAATTCCCAGCTGCCTTCGTCAACAAAGGGTGTTTTGCTTTTCCCGTTATATATTAAATGTTCAGAAAAAGTATTATCGGTGTTGATATTTAATTGATAAGAGATTGATTCACAATCTGCACACGGCAGCTCGCCATACCAAAGGCCGGCAAATTTTTTTAATTCAACTTCTTGTTTATCTGAATATAATTGGGATGATGACTTGCATCCACCTAATAATAAAATTACTGATAGGAATACTAACACTCTTTTCATTTTTAATCCTTTTACTATTGATACTATTTGATAAGCGTCATTTTCTTTGTTTCTGAAAAACTACCCATCGTTAATTTGTAAAAGTATATCCCTGATGATAAATCAGAAGCGTTAAACTCAACTTCGTATCTTCCAGCTTCTCGATACTCATCTACTAATGTTGCAACTTCATTCCCAAGTATATCATATACTTTAAGAACTTGCCTGCTGCCTACTGGAGACTGCCAACTGATCTTAGTGCTTGGGTTAAATGGATTCGGAAAGTTCTGCAATAATTCAAATCTATCAATTACTCCAATATTAATTGTCTCGGAAAGATTATAAACATTTATGGTTCCATCGTAATCAATTTGTCTTAGTCTGTAATTGTAAGAACCCGATTTCAAATTCAAATCTTCATAAAAATAAGATTTCGGTTCTGTTGAAGTACCACTTCCTTGAATGAATCCTAATTTAATCCATTGCTCAGAGTCTGAAGATTTTCTTTCTATTTCAAATCCTTGATTGTTTAATTCAGTAGCTGTAGTCCAGTTTAGTTTGACATTATTTCCACTAACTAAAGCAGAGAAAGATGAAAGTTCAACCGGAATAATCGGATTTAAAGAGACTTTTAAAAGTGAAGCTCCGGCTCCTCCGACTATTAAAGTATCCTGTCCAAGAAAAGAAACACCGAGAACCTGAGATGTCCCGGTCATTAGTAAACCGAGATTATATTGCTTCCAGCTCAGACCATTATCGGTAGTGTGGAAAACACCTCCTTCTGCGCCGACTAAAACAAAATCAAATTCAGTTCTGAATGCAACATCATAAAGCATATTATTCGAGTAGGGGAAGTTGATATTTGTCCAGTTATTTCCTCCATCTGTTGTTCTGAAAACATAACCTACACCGCTTGTACCCGAAGCACCAATTATGTAACCTTTATTCGCATCTAACATTCTGATTCTAGAAATTGGGGATGCCGAAACACCTGGATTAACTTGGAACCAATTGGTACCACCGTTTGTAGTTTTATAAACCACATTTGACCCCGCTACTAAAATTGTATTAGTATCTACAATTGCTACTCCATTAAATCCTGCTGTTGAACCAGTGTTACTAATGTTTATCCAGCTATCACCGCCGTCAGTAGTTTTAAAGATTATTCCATTATTTCCTGATGCAACTCCAAACTGATTATTTAAAAATGTTACATCAGAAAAAGCTGCGGTTGAAGCAACAAAAAGATCCCAAGTGTAACCACCATCAGTTGTCTTCCAGATTCTTCCGGTATTCCCTACCGCAAAACCTTTTGAACTATTTAACATATAAAATCCACGAATGTCTGCTGCTGCGACTGATAGAGCAACAGGTGTGAATGTTTCTCCGAAATTTTCTGAAACCATAACCTGATTAGGAGAATTTGAGCCAACCACAATCAATTTACCTGTTTGATTTCCCCATACTCCACGAAGTATTCCTGAAACAACTATATTACTTTGTGAAGTCCATGATTGACCATTATTTGTTGATTTAAATAAATAGCCGTTATCTCCAACTACAAAAATTGTTGAGTCACTAAAGTCACCCGCCCTCATTATTTGTGTTGATTGTCCAAGACCTAAATATCTTCTTTTACTAAAAGTTTGACCGCTGTCTGCGGTTACATAAAGCAAAGAATCGTCTTCAACAAAATAGACTTCGGTGCCTTTGATAAAGATATCATAAAAAGTTGCTGTAGTTGGAGCATTCATTGATGTAAGCTGAGACCATGTTAAGCCACCATCTGTGGTTTTAAATCCTCTTCCAGATGAACTTCCTGCAAAGCCTATTAAAGAATCAAAAAAAGCAAGCGAGAAAATTGTTCCGTTTCCTGCGGCTGCAACATTCCAGTTACTGCCTCCATTAGTGGTAGTGCGAATATTTCCTCCAGAACTGGTTGCGCTTGCCAGAACAATTCTTTGCGTTGTGAATGCTTTAATATCATAAAAGGTTGTTGATGGAAGAGTCTGATCAACTGTCCATGTTAGACCACCATCTGTAGTTTTAGACATTTTAGCAGCAGAAGTACCAACCACATAACCATTATTTGCATCAAGAAATTGAATCGCTCTAAGAGTAGCAGATGAAAAATTTCCTGCTCCAACCTCCTGAAAAGTTTGTCCGCCATTTGTTGTTTTGGTAATTCCCCAAACCCCACATAAATAAAAATTATTCATATCAAAGAAATGAGCACCATAAATATCGTTTGTAAGATTGCTTGGTAATGGATTTGGAACTCCAGCAAAATTGTTGAATTGAAAAGTCTGCCCGCCATCAGTGGTTTTAATAAAAGTTCCGGCAGAACCGAAAAAATAAGCAGTATTATTATTCCAGACTTTCACAACACCCATAGAAGTGCCAAAAGGTTTTGGATGAACCCATTTATAGGAGATGTAATTCTCGGTATTAATTTTTTCAGTAATTTTTGAATTATTGATTTCTGTTACCTGCTTAGAATTGTAAAAAGCCTCATTTTCAAGGTCGCCTTCGTTAAAGTGTTGAGGATTTTCAAATGGTGCTAAAATCCAATCATAGTTTGGATTTTGCTGGGCAATTAGAATAGTAGAAAAAATTATGAAAATTAAAAGTTTTTTCATTTTGGGGTACTCCTTTGGAATTTAAGTTTTACTTCAAAAATAAATAATGATTTGAGCGTTAATTTTATCAGAATTACGCAAGCATTATTCAGTTTTACGCATTATTATGAAATAAATTCGCCTGGAGTTTTTCCAAAATGTTTTTTAAAGGTTCTTGCAAAATTTGATTGGTCGCTGTATCCGACCGAATAAGCAACCTCTTTAATTGAGGCAGTTTTATTTTTTAGCATTTGAGCAGCTTTTTCCATTCTGAGGGAACGAATAAGATGTCCGGCAGGCTGACCAATAAGAGCATTTAATTTTCTGTTCAACTGAGAAACGCTTATTGCACAGTTCCTTGCAAGATGTTCAGCACTGAATTTTTCATCTGAAATGTTGTTGTTTATCTCTCCTATAATTTTAGCTAAGAATTTTTGATCAATAGATGACTCCGTTACTTCTGATGGAACAAAATTAGCGGTTTTACTATATTTTTCTCGTAGTTTCTTTCTTGTTGAAATGAGATTCCAAACTCTTATGACAAGTTCTTGCGCACTGAAAGGTTTTATAAGATAATCATCTGCACCTGTTTGTAATCCTGTTAATTTATCTTTTTCATCAGCCTTTGCAGTTAGAATAATTATTGGAATGTGGCTGGTAAGCGTGGATTCTTTAATTTTTTTACTTAGTTGGAAGCCATCCATTCCCGGCATTCTTACATCTGTTATTATCAAGTTAGGAATTATCTCATTAGCCTTTTCAATTCCTTCTAAACCGTCTTTTGATTCATAAACAATATAATTTTCTTCAAGTTGTTCGCGAATAAATTTTCTAATATCAGAATTATCATCAATTATAAGAATTGAATCTTTATTAGAAATTTCTTTTTCAAATTCTTCTTCTGTATTTGCCGGCAACAAACTTTCAGAGGTATAATCATAATTCTTTTCTTGCTCTGTTTGATTATCAGTTTCTTTATCGGGTAAATAATTTTCTTTCAGATGATTTATACCTGTTGGTAAAATAACTTTAAATACTGTTCCTTTTCCTTCTTCGCTTTCAACATCAATCTTGCCCGAGTGAAGCTCAATTAATTCTTTCGTTAAAGTTAAACCGATTCCGGTGCCTTCAGCTTCACTTCTGTCTGTTCTTTCAATCTGATAGAATCTATCGAATATATACGGCAATCTATCTTTAGGAATACCAATGCCTGTATCTTTGATAATAATCTCAACAACTTCTTGTTCTTCAATGTTCAAATCCGTTTCAATTTTAATTTGAATTGAAATTTTTCCCCCATCGTTCGTAAACTTGACTGCATTACTGATCAAATTGGTAAATGCTTTATCTAATTTTTCAGAATCGAAGTAGACATTTATTTCATTTTTGTCAGAATAGAATTCTAAGGTTATTCCTTTTTGATCTGCTAGTGATTCAAAATTATAAAGTATATGTCTGAGAAAAGACACTATATTCTTGTTTGCAGCTTTGAGAGAATGTTTGCCAGATTCTATTTTGGCAATCTCCAAAAGTTGGTTAATCAGCTTCAATAATTTTTTAGCATTCTGATAGCCCATTTCAAGTTTTTTCTTTAGGTTTAAGTCTGTAACTGCATTAATAACTGTTTCAAGCTGCCCTAATGTTATAGTCAAAGGCGTTCTGAACTCATGAGAAATATTAGTAAAAAATCTTGATTTTAATTCGTCAAGTTCCTGAAGTTTTTCTTTCTGTTGATTTATTGTGCGGGTTCTGTCAGCTATTATTGCTTCAAGTTTAATTGTCTTTTGAGTAAGGTATTTTACTCTGAATTGAATAATGGAATAAATAATCAATCCAAGCAGAATTAAGTAAAGTAAAAATGCATACCACGAGAAATACCACGGCGGCATTACAGAAAATCTGAAGACTGATTCGTTACTTACAGTATTGAAAATGTTTTTAGCTCTTACTCTGAAAACATAATTCCCTGAAGAAAGATTTGTGTAATCCTTTTTATTCTCTGTAGTCCAGACCGACCAGTCATTATCCAATCCTTCAAGTTTGTATTGATAAAGACTTAAATTATTATCATAGGAAATGGAAGAGAAATCAAATCTTATTGAATTAAAATTATACGGAAGTCTGATTTCATCCTTCAACCCGATTTTTTCTTTAATTGATTCATCTCCTGCAAACAAGATTGAATCGCTGTTTACAGTTACTCTTCGAATTAATGCACTAAAAGGCAGCTGATTCTTATTAACGGTTTCATAATTACTGCTATTAAAACAAACAATTCCATCAGCTCCGCAGAACCAAATTAATCCCGAATTTTCTTCTACAAATATTGTGAACACAGCATTGCTGTTAGAGAAATCAATTACACTTTTAAGGAAGGATAATTCAATAAAATTATATTTACCATTTGGTTGTCGCAAGCAATATATAATGGATAATTCATTTGAGTTCTTTAATGATGAAATCCATAAATTATGGTTACTGTCTTCGATTAAATAAATTACTTCAGAGTTAGTAAGATATTCATTAAGACCAAATTTCTTTTCCTCTTCAAAAATTTTTTTCTTTTCATTGTATTGAAGAATTTTTTCTTTTGTTGTAAACAAAAGCTCGTTGTTAACGGAAAAAACTTTTACCTCGCCGCTACCAGGAATATTTTCATCTTTGAAGTGAATTATTTCGGGACTATTAATTTGCTCAGCAGACAGATTTGATATTTTGTAAACACCTGAATATGGTGTACCTAACCAAAGATTTCCGTATTTATCTTCTTCTATATTTCTTACGGCTGTATTTATTCCGGGTATTTTTCCTCTATCAATCCATCTCCCATTTGCCTCCTCAATCAGAGCAATGCCTGTTTCCAGACCGACATAAATTCTATTCGGATAATATTTTGAATGATAGAGATAGTAACAACCTCGCCAGCTTGTTGTAATTGGTTTGAATTCATTCTCATCAATTATTCCGACTTTATCTGTACTTGCTGCTATAATATAATTTTTATAGCTAACTAACCACCAACCCTCCTGAGCAACATTTCTTATTTTAGTAAATAAGTAATTGTCAGAGTTTAAGTTCGAAAGATTTAATCTGTAAAATCCAGAGGTTGTTGCAGCATAGACATTATTATTTAAAACATTTATAGCATTAACCGAGCCTTGTAATCCCGAACTCTGATTGAAATAACCGACTGGTGAAGGCAAATCAATCATTGCTATACCATTTTGAAGTGCAAGCCATAGTTTATTCTGTGCGTGCTTTATATATAAAACACCATTATCAACCAAACCGGAATTTGTATTTATTTTACGAAGTAATTTACCATCTCGGCTGAAAACAATTATTCCATTCGAAGTTGTGCCAAGTACAAAAGTACCATCTGGCAATTTTGTGCCAGGAAAGTAAAAGCGATTTGCTGATATGAAATCTTCAAAATCATTTTTGAATGGTTTGAAAGTAATACCATCGTAAATGAATAAACCTTTGCTTCTGGTTGTAATAAGAATTTCTTTAGCATCATCAGAAAAGGGAAGCATTGAATAAATATTATCGTCTGCAAAAATCTTTCCTCCAATCAAGTTCGAAAAAATATCTTCAGTAAAAATCTGTAAACCTTCCTTTGCATCAACAACATACAGCATATTGTTATACTTGTGTGCCGATTTAAAACGCTCCGCTGGCAGAAGAATTTTTAACTGAGGATTAGCATAATCATAATCTGAGAATTTGAATTGAAATATTCTTTTATTTGTGAAGAAAAAAACACTGCTATCTATTGCATAAGTATGCCAAACATGACCAATTGGCTCTCCGATATTGATGTATTCAGTCAATGATTTGAAAACAAGAAAACCTTTATTGTCATATTGCAAATATCCCAGATCATCAACAGAGCCGACAAAAACAGTTCCCTTCTTGTCAGTGTCTAAAGATCTTACCAATCCGTTTGGAATTTTAATAAGATTCCAGTTTATTCCATCAAACTCTAAAACACCGGAAGAATTCCCGAAAAACACAATTCCCCGGTTATCAGATGTAATAGCCCAATTTTGATTATGAGCTTTGTATTCTTTGGGTAAATAATTTTTAATTATGGTATAGCCATAAACATAATTTGGAATCTTACTTTGTGGAAAAGTAATTACTGCGACTGAAAAGAGTAGAATAATAATAGAAAATATTTTTAATCTGGTTAACATTAATTAAAATTATGGAACATTAAAAATAATAGCTTATTGGTTTCTTAATGTAACTAAAATAAAAAATAACCAATAAAAAAAATCATTTCAAAATACTCCAACTAAAAATTAAAAAAGTAATTTATATTGCTTTCTCCAATGGTATACAATTTAAAATAATAAAGGCGTCACTTAGGACGCCTTTTCAGAGCTTAATATCAGAATATCTGATTAGTTACGCGATTTTGCTTCATTAACTACGATATTTCTACCTTTAAGTTCCGAATCATTGAGTGCATTAATTGCACTTTTTGCATCGGTTGAGTTCTCCATTTCAACAAATCCGAATCCTCTTGATCTGCCGGTTTCGCGATCTTTAATCACTTTGGCAGAAACAACGTTTCCGTGTTCTTCAAATGTTTCTCTTAATGTTTCGTCATCAACTGACCATGGGAGAGAACCCACAAATAACTTAGTACTCACTAGAACCTCTATAAATAAATATTAAAATAATCCCGGACTATTTCCGGAGCACTCCAAACATACCAATAATACTGTTAGCAACCTAATTTTTTATTAATTATTTTTTGTTCCGTTGTTTGTAGCAATTGTTAATTCTGAATCAATAGTTTTCAAATAAATCAACTTTGTGTAGCTATAAATGGACTTTACGCCTTCATACAAAAAAATATCTGAAAAAGAATTTTCTGAAAGAATTGAAATTGCTGATAAAGTATTGCAAAGTTGCACAAGTTGTCCGCGTAATTGTTTTGTTGACAGAACCAATGGTGAACTTGGAACATGTCAAAGCGGTGCAAATCCAATAGTTTCTTCTTATACTTTACATTTCGGTGAAGAACCTGTTTTATCGGGAACAAAAGGTGCGGGAAATATTTTCTTTGGTAATTGTAATCTTAGATGTGTTTATTGTCAGAACTTTGTAATTAGTCAGAACCCAAAGGTTGAAAGGAAAAATGAGGTAAGCGTTGAAAGATTAGCCGAAATAATGCTTGAGTTACAAAAGCAGGGAAGTCATAATATTGGATTGGTTTCTCCAACACATTTTGCAATCCCGATATTAAAATCAATTTTTATTGCTTCTCAATCAGGGTTAAATATTCCAATTATCTACAACACAAACGGATATGATTCAGTTGAAGTATTAAAACTTTATAAAGATGTAATTGATATTTATCTGCCGGACTTTAAATATGGCAGCAATGAAAACGGAAGAGTTTATTCAAAGACCAAAGATTACTTCGATAAAACCAAGGCAGCAATTAGAGAAATGTATAATCAGGTTGGAAGTGAGTTGGTTTATGAAAACGGTTTGGTGGTAAGAGGATTGATAATCAGACATCTGATTTTACCTAATGATCTTTCTGAAACAGAAGAAGTATTTAAGTTCATTGCTGAAGAGCTTGATAAAAAAGTTCACATATCTTTAATGACACAATATTATCCAACCAACAGAGCAGAAAAACATATCTTAATTAATAGAATGATAAGATATAGCGAATTTATTCGTGCAGTTGAATTGCTCGATAAATATGGTTTGGAAAACGGATGGATGCAGGAACTTGAAAGCAGCGAATATTATCGTCCATCATTTGAAAGCAGCCGTAAAGATCCGTTTAACAATAAAGAATTAAAGTTGATTTAATGATTTATTCTTCAATCAGCTGAATTACATTTCAAGATAGTATAAAATTTTATTTGGAGATTATTATGGAAATAAATATCACAACACCGGCTTTGCTGTTTCCGGCAATCTCGCTTTTATTATTGGCTTACACAAACAGATTTCTTACTATTGCCACTCTTATTCGTTCACTGCATAAAAATTATAAAGAAAATCCTCAGACAGCTTTACTTGGGCAAATTGAAAATTTACGCAAGAGAGTTTATCTGATTAAACATATGCAGGGAGTTGGAGTAGCAAGTTTGTTTTTCTGTGTGTTGTGTATGTTTTTATTGTTTGCTGGTCAGATTGTTTTGGGAAAGTATGTATTTGGTCTTAGCATATTATTATTGATGGTCTCATTAATTTTATCGCTAAAGGAAATCGCAATTTCAGTTGATGCATTGGAATTGCATTTGAGTGATATAGAATCAGGCAAGTAAAAACAAACCCGAGCGGGCAAAACCGTTCGGGTTTAATGGTTCGTTAAGATGAGAAACTCTTAAAAGCGTCTTCTGTTTTGGTTATAACCGCCGCCATTTCGATTTCCGCCTCTTCCACCACCACCGCCTCTGCGATTGTTATCGCGTTTTGGTCTGGCTTCATTAACTGTAATCTTTTTTCCTTTAACTTCAACTGTATTCAATTCATTAATAGCTTTTTGAGCATCAGCCAATCCTGGCATTTCAACGAATCCAAAACCTTTTGATTGTCTGGAAAACATATCGCGGATAATTTTAACTTCTTTTACTTGTCCGAACTCAGAAAACAGATTCATTAAATCTTCTTCCTGAACTTCATTTGACAGATTGCCAACGAAGATATTCATAATAAAAACTCCTGAAATTTTTATAAAAATGTTAAATAATATGAGAGACTTTTAACTCTCACCTCCTGTGGATAAAAACTAGAACGAGTAATCGGGAATGATTATCTTAATTTTTAAGCAGGCATTTGCAAGTTAGGTATAAAAACATTAGAAACAAATGAATTGATTGCAGGATTTATCACGATAGTTTATAATTAGAGCGGCTGAATTTATTTTGTTATCAGCCACTCAAAAAAAATTATAAGATTATCTTATCAGCACCATCTTCTTTGTAATTGAATAATTTCCAGAACTTAACCTGTAGAAATATATGCCGCTTGCTAACTCAGGTCTGTCCGCCGAGGCGGACTGAGCTACATTAAATACAATTTCATAATTTCCTGCAGATTTGTATTCATCCACTAATGTGGCTACTTCATTGCCAAGTACATCATAAACTTTAAGCCTCACCCCCAGCCCCTCTCCTAAGGAGAGGGGAGCTGAAGGAATTGTGAATTTAATTTTTGTACTTGGGTTGAATGGATTTGGATAATTCTGACTTAGATAAAATTCTGATGGTACTTCTGTGTTTGTTTCTTCATCAACATTAGTAATCAAATCATTAATTCTTATTCTCCATAATCCATCCCCATTTGTTCCCGCATACAAATAAGTCCCTGTTGATCTTAATCCTGTTATATTCAAAGTTGGCAGACCATTATTTGAAGGCAACCAGTTATTTCCATTATCAGTTGTGAAGAAAACACCGGCATCGTTAGTTGATGCAAATAGTGTTAATGTGTCTGCAGAACTTTTAATTGCAATAAAATTGACATTATGTCCCTGCAAACCTCCTAGACTCCAACTAACACCAAAGTTTGATGAGATATAAATTCCATTGCTGGTAGCTGCAAACCACTTTAATCCAACTTGTCTTAAAAATCTTACACCGGCACCCGAAGCTACCTCTGAGCCTGTCCAGTTAGTACCATTGTTTGTTGATCTAAGAACATAACCGGTCGCATCACCGACAAAAATAGTTCCAGCTCCCCCAATTGCAACACACCAAGGACCTTGACTTATAAAACCACTCATTATCTGTTCCCAGAAATTTCCATCATCAGTTGAGCGGTACACTCCATCAATAACTGCTCTTGTTGCAATTATTTCATTAGCACCCTTAAGAGCAAATCCGGTAATCGGTAACTCACCAACCAGACCGGAATAAATCCATTCATTGCCGTTATTTGTTGAAGTATAGATTCCATTAGATTCTGTTCCAACAAACCACTTGTTTCCTTTGACGATTGAGCTAAGAATGGTTGGATCAGGAAGATTGTTTAATCCATTATTCCTTTCTATCCAGATAGAGCCGCTATCAGCGGATACCCACACACCGGCACCTCTTATACCTGCAGCCCACTCCTCACCACCGGCCGAGAAAGTAAAATGTGTAATATGTGATTTTGCTATACCGTTTGATGATTTATTCCACGATGTACCATTATTTGTTGATTTGTGAACTCCGCCGCCTGGTGTTCCTGCAAACACCACAGAATTATTTATCTCGATACTTGCAACACGATTAGGTAAAATGCATTCTCTTCTTAATTCCCAGCTATTTCCGTCTGATGAGAACAACACACCACCTTCAAGCAAAGAATTTGCAGACTGCCTGAACACAACTGCCATAAATATTCCACTGCCGGACACTTTGATATCATTTATAAAATAGTAATTAATGAATAACGGGAAGAAACTGGTTTGTATCCAACTAATGCCGTTATCAGTAGATTTGTAAATTCTGTTAACGCTGCCATCACCTTCCAAAGCAAACAGAGTATTGTTGAAAGAGAAAATAAATTTTATCGTTCTTGTTAAACCATTTGCCCAGGATCTTGCCCAGCTGATTCCATTATTTGTAGATTTATAAACACCGCTATCTGCTAAACCCGCATACAGAGTTCCGTTGAAAGTTTCCGTACACCACACATAATTTGAGAGAGGCAGATTTGAAGAAATATTATTCCAGGTATTGCCATTATCGCCTGAATATTGTAAACCCTGTGAAGTTGGAACATAAATCTTATCTCCTTCACTTCGGATTCTTCGAATGAACATCGAATCAAGAACCAGTTCCCAGGAACTGCCGGCATCAGTTGATTTATACAAAAAATGCTCAGAAGATCCTGTTCTTGATTGCACAAACAAAGCAGAGTTAGTTGATATAATTTGATAAACACCTGTACCATTTACCTGGCTTTTGACAATCCAGTTATTACCGTTATCTGTTGAAGAGAAAATATCTATCTTATTGTTTGAATAAATTGTTTCATCCGACACAGCACAAAAAAGATTACCGGCAGATTTGCCAACCGCAGTAACATTACCGCCAAAAGGACCGTTTAATGATGTCCATTGAGCATAACTATCTAAATAAAATAATATGATAAAAATTATTATTGTGTGGATAAATTTTAATTTCATATTTACAACTCCAAATCTTTACTTTATTAAAATCATCTTCTTTGTCTCAATGAAGCTGCCTGCCTTTAAGCGATACAAATACATTCCGCTTGTAAGATGTGATGCATCAAATTTAACAGAGTAAACCCCTCTATCTTTTTCTTCATTAACAAGAGTTGCAACCTCGTTACCGAGTATATCGTAAACTTTTAATGTTACATTACTTCTTTGTGGAATAGAAAACTGAATTGTTGTTACAGGATTAAATGGGTTTGGATAGTTTTGTGCAAGTGTAAAGCCATCAGGATTTAATGCCTCTATCTTTTCAACTGAAAGTGGATTTAACTCTATCTGATAGGTTATCTGCTCTCCGAGTGCTAAAAATCCTTCAAGCACAACTCCACCACCCTGTAATGAATCTTCAACACTTACCATTACATAATAATCTTCCCCCAAGCCAGTTAATTGTAAGGTTATTGGTTCGGGAACAGCACCAAATACATACCCAACTCCCTCTGTGTTTCCAATCCAGGAACTGTTTGGTATCTCAGTAATTTTTCCTGCTGAATTTGTGTAGCCTAATCTTCTTCCTAAACCATCTGTTATTATTGACTCTACAGGATCGCTTACAATACTTAATACATTTCCCAATTCAGCTCCGGACCCTGTAGAAATACTGCTCTGGTCGTAGTTAATATTTAATATGTCAAGAATTGAGCTTTGCACCGGAATAGTTTGAACCATCCCAGTATGGTTGCTTATACTAAAGGGAAGTTTTGTTGCACGATTATCTGCAAGGAACTGACCAACAGAGGATTGCAATGGAACGGTACCATCTCCATTATTATTACCGCTAACCATATCTTTAAACCAGATGGTACCTGGTAGAACAGAACTTCTTGTCCAATCGGTAAATGATTGTATTGCATTAATCTCACCATCATCTCTTTGTTGAACATAATCAAAAGTATTCTGACCTGTGCCGAATAATACATAAACTATTGCCGAGTCTAAAAACTTATTTGGATCGGCGTTGGAGTAGAGGTCATATCCATCATTTAAATCTAAGATTAAATTGTTTCTTTGAACAGGGTCATTATTAACATTAGTAAGACCGCCGCCAAAATCTATAAAATCATAGGTTGCCAACAGTCCCCTGATAGTTGGAACATATTTACTGATAAACTTTATTTTATCCGGATTTCCGAGTGAATCAAGTATTGATCCCCAGGTTATGTAATAATCCGGCCCTGAAATAACATATCCTTTCTTAATCTTTTGGAATGCCCTGTTAACAATTTTGGATAGCACAAATCTGTATGCCGGATCTGCAATCCAGTTATCGTGCAAAGGATTCCAGGCTTTTGAGGCACCGCGATTCGGCACACCAATCATTATAAAATTTCTGATACGAGGCAGCTTGTAATTATTAGCAGCATCATAAACATCGCCGTATGCACCACTTTGTATATATGACCTGGTTACTAATCCGCCTGTGCTGTGAACAATTACATCTACATACTCCAGCTCTTCGTCGTAGTCAACTCTCCATCTGTTGGCAGCTTCTCTTAAATAGTAGCCCAAATAATCTACGCCGTAATCAAACTCACTATCGGATATTGATTGTCCGGTAAGTCCTTCAATATAACCATCAATATCACCATCAATGGGACCGGGCATCAAGCGCCAATCATAGTTTACGACAAATAAATCTTTGCCCCTTTGGTAACCCACATTCTCGAGAGTATGAATAAGATCGGTATAAACATTTGCAAGCGGATCTTCCTGAATATTTTCTGGCGGAGTTCCTCTGTTTAACAGCCATAGAAGATCATTCTCAACATCAGCAGCATAGGTACCGGCAACACCAGGGACAATTAAAACCGGATAACGAGCTTGCGAGTATTTTATTGTTGCATAGTCGTAATTTGTTCCATTTCCCAAACTATTACCTGTTATATAAACATTACCTTCGTTATCAACAACTATGTCTCTAGAATAATCATACTTACTTCCGGGTCCGTTATACCTTTGAACCCATTGCTGTACACCAGAAGAATTATATTTTATTGTCATATAGTCGAAGGAACTTGTTCCCCCACCATCGCTACCACCAGTTACATAAATATTCCCTTCGTTGTCAATAGTAATATCTGTTGGATCATCATGTGAATTTCCAGCGCTATTATATCTTTGAATCCATTGCTGAAAACCATCAGAATTATATTTTATTGTTGTATAATCCATACCTGTTCCATTACCAGAACTACGCCCAGTTACATAAATATTACTTTCATTATCAACAGCAATGGCCGTTGCAACATCTCCAGAATTACCAGTTCCGTTATATCTTTTAACCCATTGAATAGCCCCATCTGAGTTATATTTTATTGTTGCGTAATCGTAATCTGTTGCATTTCCCCAACTATACCCTGTTACATAAACATTACCTTCAATATCAACAGCAACAGCAGATGCCTCATCAACATAATTCGAGGGTCCGTTATAGCTACGAACCCATAGCTGTGCGCCACCAGAATTATATTTTATTGTTACATAGTCCGTATATGTTCCACTTCCGCTACTAACGCCCGTAACATAAATATTATTATTAATGTCAACGGCCATGGAAGATACCGCATCATAATAATTATCAGTCCCGTTATATCTTTGGACCCATAGCTGTGTACCATCTGAATTATACTTTATAGTTGTGTAGTCAGAATGTGTTTCGCTTCCCGTACTTCCACCAGTTACATAAATATTCCCTTCACTATCAAGGGCGATTGCTGATGCTCCATCGCTACCATTTCCGGGTCCGTTATATCTTCTAACCCACTGCTGCACACCATCTGAATTGTATTTTATTGTTGCAAAGTCATATTCTGTATCACCTCCCATGCTAACCCCTGTTACATAAACATTTCCTTCATTATCAATGGCAATGGCTCTTGCCATATCCCAAAAATTACCAGGCCCATTATATTTTTGAATCCATTGCTGTACTCCATCAGAATTATACTTTACTGTTGCATAATCTAAAGATGTTGCAGCACCTCCATCGCTATGACCCGTCACATAAATATTACCCTCTTTGTCAATAGCTACGGCCCTTGCTTCATCTTCTAAATTTTCAGAGCCATTATATCTTTGAACCCACTGTTGTTTAACTTGAGCAAAACAGGATATAGTAAAAAAAGCTGTTAATAAAATTGCTTTCATTAAAGTATTTCCCTTTATTATTTTATCAAAATCATCTTCTTTGTCTCTATGAAGCTGCCCGCCTGCAAACGATACAAATACATTCCGCTGGCAAGATGTGATGCATCAAAGTTAACAGAGTAAACCCCTCTATCTTTTTCTTCGTTTACAAGAGTTGCAACCTCGTTACCAATTATATCATAAACTTTTAATGTTACATTACTTGTCTGCGGAATAGAAAACTGAATTGTTGTTACAGGATTAAATGGGTTGGGGTAGTTTTGTACAAGGTTGTACTCATTCGGCGATAGCAGGTTACCTTCGTCTTTTACATCAACAGTATTGGCAACATAAAGTGTGTCGTCGATTGTCCCGTCATTACCTTCATCAATATAGATTGTCAGCTGGCTGTTTGTTAAATCTGACCAATTTGGTTCAAGAATATGTGATGTGTTATTAGCCAATGAGATAGATGAATTTTGAAAAATTTCTTCTTCTGTTTCGGATCTTTCATTTATTTCTAGTTCATAAAATTTAGATGAACCAAAGTTTTTAATTATTAAATCGCTTTGATTCATTTGATTAACATATAGCGAATCATTTTGTCTTAACGTAATGTCTTTAATAAAGAATATTCTTTCGCTTGTATCAAGATCAGCAGTAATAGTAATGTAAGATTCTTTATCTGTAATATCAGGAGAGAAAATGGAAAATCCCTCATCAATCCTGAATTTATCGGTCTCAGTGCTATCTGCATCAAATCGTTCAAAAGAATAAATAATATCATCCTTGAATACTGATATATGAGCATTCGAATGTCTTATTTTATTCATAACAACTGAGTAGGAATCATCAGGAATATAATAACCTATCGGATCAGAAGGACTGCCGTTTTTAATATAAATTGCAATACCATTCTGAATTTCTTCAATTAAATTTCCATCTATTATTCCAATCTTATTTCCATTGGAAGCGGTATAGACAATATTTGCTTTATCGGTATTATAGAATTCAATATTGTTAAAACCCGATATGTATTTTTTCTGCGATATATTTGTTTTACCAAGTATTGGATTACTTAAATAGTTTGATACAGGAATTTCCAGGTAAAACTTATTGCTTCCATTCCAACCCAGACCCAAACCCGTAAAATCCTGCCAGGTATTTGCTAATGAGTCAACCAGTATATATGGAGTGTTTAAGCCCGGATTGTTACTATCATATAGATTCACCCTATATCTTGATGGACCAGTATTATCTACCGTTACAGAAATAGGTGCCATAGTATGTGCACCACCGGAACCCAAATTTCGGTAAATGGTAATTGTGCTCACATCTACAACATCATTCTTAAACATATTCATTACTTCAATGAGAGTTGTTCTGGGATCTTTTGCCTGGCCTGTAACGTCATTGTCAAGAGACTGCTTACCGAATTGATGAGCATAGTAACCATTAATCGTCTTTCGAATCGGAATAGAAATAGGAAGAGTAAAAATATTCTCAACATTTTGAATATCCGGATGTTTCTGGAAGAACTGATTTCTGAAATTAAAAGCCAAAAAACTTGAAGCAGCAAATCCAAAACATGAACCGTTGTGCGGTTCAGCTTTTTCTTTCCATTTCTCTTGCGCTCTTCCTTTATAGCTGGAGCCCAGACCTATAACTTGGGTGTACCAATAACACTGATCCTCCCCAAACACCTCTACCCATAAAGGCCAATCAATAAAACTGGAGGCGGCAACAGAATGAAAAAATGAAGGGTATGGTTCGTTAGTATAAGGATCAAACGCAGTTGTATACTGAAATTGATTCCACCAGGATTGAGGCCAGAGAGAACCATTTAAATAACTCCAGCCGTGCGCTGCTGGAGAAAAAGCAACATACTGACCATTAGCATCAAGACGTGTTAGCACATAACCTTTTATCTTAAACAAATCACTTACTGCTAATTCCCTTGAAGTTTGAACATCAGTAATCTTTATTTTACACTTAGTAGAGAGCAAGTTATTAGGAATGTTCCATATGTAATACTGTGAATCAGCTGCTGTAGCAATATCAATAATATTATATGTCTGTCCGCTATCAACACTATACTCTAACGAGACAAATTGTCCTGCCTGACCACCAGTCCAGCGGATCGTATCTGTTTCTCCTGCAATCCATTTTTCTCCGGCCTGAGGACTTGTGATGGTTATGTTCTCTTGCGAGTATTTTATTGTTGCAATATCCGCCAGTGTTCCTGAGCCAGCACTTGTTCCTGTTATATAAACATTTCCGCTGTTACCTATAGCGAAGGCTCTTTGATGCTCATTCCCATTTATGGGTCCATCATAACTCTGAATCCATTTCTGTTCTCCATTCGAATTATATTTAATTGTTGTAAAATCATTATTTACACCATTAAAGCTATTTCCGCTTACATACACTGAGCCCTCAGAATCCACGCATATATTGTTCGCAAAATCATTACCATTACTAAAACCATTATAAATTTTCACCCATTGAAATTCTCCATTTGAATTGTACTTTAAAGTACTGTAATCATAATTTGACCCGTTCCAACTCCTTCCTGTTACATAGACATTACCTGAGAAATCTACCGTAACTGAAGAAGCCCTATCATCTCCATTTGCTGTTCCATTATAAGTTTTAACCCATATTTGCTCTCCATTAGTATTGTATTTAATTGTAGCATAATCATAATTATTTCCATTCCAACTTTCCCCTGTTACATAAGCATTACCTTTAGAATCTACAAATATGGAAGCGGGCGAATCCCAACTGTTTGTAATTCCTTCATATCTCGCAACCCAAATCTCTTGCCCGCTAGAGTTATATTTTATTGTTGCATAATCTGTCGCTGTATTCGGTGACCTGCTAGCACCTGTAACATAAATATTTCCATTAATATCAATAGCCATATCTATTGGATTATCATCATTAGCCCAAGGATTACCTGGCCCATTGTATTTAATTGCCCATTGTTGGCTGCCTTCCGAATTATATTTTATTGTCAAATAATCAGACCCATCTTGCCCTGAAAAAGTAGAGCCAAGCACATAAACAGCACCGAATTCATCCGTGACTATGTCAACACCATTATCATGAACATATTCACCACCACTGTATAGTTTAATCCAACGGACCACTCCTTCCGTACTATATTTTATTGTGGTTATATCTGTATGGGTAACAAGATTCTCACGGCTCACACCGGTTACTATTATATTTCCTAAACGATCTAATGTAATTGCAGTAACAAAATCCCCAGAATTAGCTGCTCCCCCATAAATTTGGGCCCAAATCTGAGTTCCATCTGAATTATACTTTATAACAATATAATCCTGGGATGAAGATAAACTCTCTGTAAATCCGGCAACATAAATATTTTCGTTTTTGTCAATTACCATGGCTTGAGGTCCATCATTTCCAGGTCCCTCATACCTTGCCACCCACTCCTGAGTAACCTGTGCAAAACAGGTTGTTGTAAAAAGAAATAAAAATATTATGTTTTTCATTATTGTATCCTCGGTTAATTATTTTAAAAGAATCATCTTCTTTGTTTGAACGAATGAACCGGCTTGCAAACGGTAGAAATAAATTCCGCTTGGGAGGTTATTTGCATTGAATTGAACTGAATATTTTCCTGCTTCCTGAAATTCATCTGCAAGAGTTTTTACTTCTTCACCAAGAAGGTTAAAAATTTTAAGACTTACTTTTTCTGAAAATGGAATTGAGTATTGTATTGTTGTTGTCGGATTAAAAGGATTTGGAAAATTCTGTTCCAGCGAAAATGAAGTCGGTACTTCTGTAATTTCCTGGTCACGGATTCCAACAGTACCGCCGCCTAAATTGTATAAAACATAAAGCGAATCACTTGATGATGTTACAGCTATATCGGTTTTGCCATCAAGATCAAAATCAGATGCCACAATTGACCATGGCTTGCCATCAGCATAAGGAAAGTAACAGTTTTCACGAGTAGTAAAATTGCCTTGTCCATCATTTAGGAAAACACTAATTCCGTATTGTTCAAGTCTTTCATTTACTGTTACAATATCTTTGTCACCATCATTTTCATAATCCATAACAACAAAACCTCTGGTTTGTCTTGTAACTATCACTTCATCATTAAAAACTAAATTGCCCTGATTTTTTATTAGTTTAAGTTCATTCCAGTGGTAGCCTGTTGTAAGTATATCGTTATCTCCATCACCATCAAAATCATCTATACTTATGCTGGAGGGAGTGTAACTATAAGAATTAAAACCTCCATATCGGTAATGGGTACCAAAAGGGTAAAGGGTACCAGAGACGGTTGTATCGTTAAAAATATATACCGCACCAAAGTCACCTACTGTAAGTGAAACAATTTCATGGTTAGGTTCGCCATCAATATTAGCGATCGCCATATCATCCATTACCGAATAAATAGTATCCGGATCATTAGTTCCTGGCTTTTTAATTAAAACAACTTCCATATTATCCCTTCCGTTATCGTCAGCAATGTAAGCCATAAAACTGTAATCAGGCAGCAGTGTCCCTTCGCTAATTGTAAGAAATACTTGTGGCTCCTGAAAGAAATTATCATTACCGATTTCGATATCACGAACACGACCAGGAGGATTAAGTATATTTGTTGATGTGAATCCACCGGCACCATCACCCCAGTAAATTTGTAAAGCATTTGCATAATACCCGATTATCAAATCAAGATGACCGTCCTTATCAAGATCAAAGAATTTAACTAGTGTGGGCGGCCATAATGTTTGTAAAGTTCCTGATGGAGTAAATGTTTTATCACCATTATAGTGGAATAAACGCACCTGATTGTTATCATAGTCAGGTACGGCTAAACCATCAAAAAGTAGATTATCAAACTTTCCGTGTGCAATCGAAAAGGCAGTTCCGGGAAGTGGAAAGATGAATGGATCCCCAAACATCGCTATACTTCTGGCATCATTTTCATCTGCACCCATTAATGGTTCAGTTTGGGGACGGATTTCTCCATCAAAATCAATTGTAATACCTTGTATCGGAATTCCTCTAATCTCAGGATCCTGCGACTGACAATCTGTTAAATGTAAATCATCCGGTGCAACAAATTCTATGTCTTTGGAAACAGAATTTGTATCCAAACCCGTAGCCTGCTGGTAATCAAATAATGAATAATAGTGGGCTCCATTACGAATAGCTAACGGACCTATACCTGCATAGAGAATACGATAAATTACATTGTAATCCGATTGCAGATTTGCCGATTGATTATTGCCCTGATCATAAACAGTATTAAAACCACTATGCATTTTATTAATAATTATGTTATTAAATACTTTACAATCCTCCCCATAGACACCGAGTCCAACCGAGTTACCACCCAACAAAACAATAGTGTTAAAGACAATGGTTACTTTCCTTGCCGAAACCCTTATTCCATAAGCAGCCTCATTTGCCCAAACCTGGAAAGCGATTGTGTTGATCATATTATTTGCAATGATTAACGAATCTGGTTGTGCTAAACCACTCCCCGCTATGTAAATAGCTTTTGATACCCGACCTTTAATTAAGTTTTGTTCAATAAAAACTTTTTTTGTTTGCGGTTGACTAACAGTAAGTATACCGTTAAATCCATTAGTTGCACTTCCGTTATAGTCAAGTATGTTTCTTCTGATAAATACATTTTCACCTGCAACTTCAATAGTAGATCCTAATGGTCCAAAAAGGTAATGCCCTGCTAAAAATTTGTTGTCTTCAATAATAAGATATCCGGTTGATGCTAGCTGAGTGGTAGTACTTACGATTCCAAAAGCCAATCGTATAAAAGTGTTTCCCCGGATTGTTATGTCTTTTACATCTATGTCGAGATCAATACCTTTTTTGGTAATGTTTGAACCCGAACCCTCAAACTTGCAGTTTTCAAATACTACATCTTCAACAATAGGATTAAAAGTAAAAGAGCTTTGAAATTTTACGAGCACATTAAAATAATACAGTGATGCATCCGCTTCCCGGAAAGTTATATTTCGAAAGGTTATGTAATCCAGTCTAACTAAAACAAGCGCTACATCTGCTGTAGTAGTATTGCTTATATTCATTTCCAGAATAACATTATCAACATTTCCTCCCGAAGCTGCATCAGGTTGAAAAGTAATTCTTTTTGTTGAAGAAAGTCCGGCAACAGTACTATCAAGTAAAAGAACAGAATTGTTGCCTCCGTTTTTAGAATAAGTTCCGGGACGAATATTAAAAAACACAGGTCCGGAAACACCTCTTGCATTTAATGCGTCAGCTGCTGATTGAAGAGTTGCAAAGTCCGGTGAACTGCCTCCGATAGTGTAAGAACCATTTAATGGTTGTGAGAATATTTCATAACTAATCAAAAAAATGAATAATAGTGTAAATAAATTTTTCATATATATTCCCTTTATATTAAATGATTGATAATATGCTTAATAAAAACATAGCGACTGCAAGTATTGTAACCAGAGTTAAAGCTATTATGATATTGTTTAACTTCTTTTCTTGCTTTTTAATTTGTGCTAATTCTGGTTCTTCCAAGTTTAAGCCGTGGTTAAGATTGATAGTTATTTTTCAGGTGTAAAAATATTTTTTTATGGGAGGGCGTGCTTCTGATTTCTGTTCAAAGTTTGGTGAATTCTCGCCAAACTGCGAATTGTTGTGGAGTTTTTAGTTGAAGCGGATGTTTTGATCGTTAAATTCTGAAGGCAGACAATTAAAATGCTGCTGAAAAGCTTTCGTAAAATTTGATGGACTATGGTAGCCAACTTCAAAAGCTATTTGGGTTATACTTAACCTTTTTTCCAAAATAAGCTGTGCAGCTCTTTTTAATTTATAAGTTCGCAAAAATTCACCTGGACTTTCTCCTGTCAGAGCAATTAATTTTCTTCGAAGCTGACTGAGACTCATATATAATTCCTTTGCCAGATCTTCTGCGGTAAAGTCCGGATCGCTAATATTTTTTTCAATTGCATCAAATGCTTTAGTGAGAAATTCTTTATCAACGGAATTTGTGGTTATCGCTTCTGCAGTAATTTTTATTTCTTTGGCAAATTTTTCTTTAAGTCTGTTCCTTTGTTCAAGCAGATTTTTTATCCTTACAAAAAGTTCGCGCGACTCAAATGGTTTTATCAGATAATCATCCGCACCGGTTTCAAGCCCTTCAATTTTACTTTCAGAAGAAACTTTTGCTGTGAGAAGTATAACAGGAATATGTGATGTTTCCCAATTACTTTTAATTCTTCTGCAGAATTCAATTCCATCCATCGAAGGCATCATAATATCACTGATAATCAAATCAGGAGAATTTTCAGCCGCAGTTTCAATTCCTTTAATGCCATTTGCTGCTTCAAGAATATTGTAATCATTCCTTAGTAAATCTTTAAGATAAATTCTAACATCTTCTGAGTCTTCGACAATTAAAATTGAGGGCTTCAAATTCTTTTGTTGAGAGCTTTCTTCTTTTCTCTCAATCTCTGTCTCAGATGTTGATATTGGTTCATACGCTGAATCAAAATCATTGTTCGATTTAACCTCTGGCGATTCAATAATTTTTTGCGAATCATCTAAATAATCGTAAAGTGGAATTCTTAAAGTAAACTCTGTACCTGCATTCAATTTACTTTTGACTGAGATATTCCATTTATGCAAATCAACCAATTCCTTCACCAAAGCAAGTCCAATTCCCGAACCTCCAAAACTTTTATTTGGTGAATCATCAACCTGATAAAAGCGATCGAAAATTTTATCAATCTTATTCTCATCAATTCCAATTCCGGTATCAGCAACTGTAATTTGTGCAAATTCATTTTCATCAATAGTAGTAACATTTAACAAAACCGAAATTCTTCCGCCGATTGGTGTGAACTTTATAGCATTCGACAAAAGATTATTAATAATCTTTTCAAGTTTATCAGTATCGAACCAAACATCAAGCGTGGTTAATTCACTGGTGAAAGACAAAGCAACATTTCTTTGCTTTGCAAGAGATTCAAAAGAAGATACCAATCCTTTCAATGTAGTTACAATATTTTGCTTTTTTGCTTTAACAGGAATTGCCGATGCCTCGAGCTGTGATAATTCCAAAAGCTGATCAATTAGTGTTTGAAGATTATGAATATTTCTTGAAACCAAATTTAATTTAGAGTTAATATCAGAATCTGAAATTTGTGTTTGCAATTGTTCAACCGGTCCTTTAATCAACATCAGAGGAGTTCTGAACTCGTGTGAAAGATTTGCAAAAAATCTTGATTTAATCTGATCTACCTCGTGAAGTTTTTGAGATTCAAACTCTCTGAGCTTTAATTCATTTCTAAGTTTTATTCTGCTCATCTCATATTTTCTGAGTGCATATAAACCAATCGCAGCTACAAAAATATAAAAAATTGTTGCCCACCAGGTGCGCCAAAAGGGTGGATGAATGATGAGTTTTATCTGAGTGCCGTTTTCATTCCACATGCCATCGCTGTTAGTTGCTTTTACTTTAAAGATATACTCGCCCGAATTAAGGTTGGTATAAGTAACTTCATTTATATTGCCTGAGTAAATCCAATCTTTGTCAAATCCCTCAAGTTTATATGCGTACTGATTTTTTTCGGGACTTGTTAAATCTAACGAAACAAAGCTGAATGAAATTACATCCTGATCGTGGGATAGATTAATTTCCTTTGCAAAGCTAATACTTTCTTTAAGCGGCGAATCACCACCTGGAATAACTGATTGGTTAAAAACCTTGAAGTCTGAAATCACAATGACAGGAAGATTTGTACTAACAGAAATAGGAAGATGATGATAAATATTTAAACCTTTTGTTCCGCCAAAATAAATTACGCTTGAGCCGTACATTTTAGTAACAGCTCTTGCATTAAATTCTTTGCCTTGCAAACCATCACTTTCGTCAAAGTTTTTAACATCCTTTGATTCGGGATTAAATCGCGAAAGTCCTTTGTTTGTAGCCAACCATAAATTGCCGGCATCATCTTCATTTACAGAATAAATAATGTTGCTGGATAAACCATCTTTTTCGCCATAATGAACAAAGGAGTTATTTGAAAATAAATTTAATCCACCTCCAAAAGTCCCAATCCAGATCCTACCTTTTTTATCTTTATAGATACATAAGATTTTTCTGCTGCTTATTCCGTTAATATTTTCACTTGAAAAAGTATGATGAGTAAATTCTTTAGTGTTAGGATTAAATAAATTTAATCCACCGGTAGTTGTTCCAAACAAAAGATTTCCATTATTATCTTCGCAAATAGAAGTAACCTCGGGTGAGTTAAGATTTTTTTGCGGCTTAGCAGGGTCGTACATAAATCTGACAAAATTATTATTCTTCTTATTAAATTTGTTTACGCCACCAGCACTTGTTCCAATCCAAATATCACCATTTGAATCGTCATAAATAGTATTTATATAATTGTTGGAAAGAGAAAGAGAATCATCTCGATTATTTTTAAATATCTCAACTTTCCTTGTCAACTCATTAAATCTGATTAAACCGCCGGCGAGTGTTCCTATCCAATAAAATCCATCTCTGTCTTTAATTATTGAAGTGATGTAGTTACTGCTTAAGCCACTTTTATCATTCTTTTTAAGCTCAAATAATAGTTTAATAGGATAGTAATTTTCATCAAGCTGATAAACCAAAATACCGTTTCCGTTTGTTCCAAGCCATAGTCGATTTTGATTATCAGCATAAACCGCTGTAATGTCATTAACAGGAAGTTCTTTGACAGCAAAAGATTCCGGTTTAAATAAATCGAATCGTGATTTAGTCGGGCTATATTTACTTATTCCTCTTTTGGAAGATCCAATCCAAACATTATCAAAATTATCAACACAAACAGCAAAGATTTCGTTATCGTTTATGCTGGATAGATCGTTTTCAGAATATTGGTAATTAGAATAATGATGAGTTGCAGGATCAAATAAAATTAAACCCCCACCGATAGTTCCAATCCATAAATTACCTTTGCTGTCATCATCAAATGAACGTATCCGGTTTAATTTTTTTGTTGTCTCTGTTCCATCATCAAAAAAATAGTTTTCGAAATTAATTTCATCACCGCTTTGTATTACTTTCGATAAACCATTTAGAGTTCCTACCCACAGATTACCATTCCTATCTTCAGCTATATAACTAATAACATTACTTGCAATGCTGTTTGAATTCAAAGAATCATTTAAGAAAACCTGAAAGCTGCTGGATTGAAAATCAAATCTATATAAACCTTTAACTGTTCCAATCCATAAATTCCCGTTTTTATCAGAGCAAATGGTTTTGATGTTATTATTTCTTAAACTTTTTTTATCTGCTGGGTCGGTCTTGAAACTTGTTATTTCTTTGGTCTTGGTATTAAAACGATTAAGACCTTTTCTTGTTCCAATCCAGATATTACCAAACTTATCTTCTGCAAGTGCAGTCAGTTCATTTGAACTAAGCAAATTGTTGTATGCAAACTGATTTACTTTTTCAGTCAATGGATCCAGAACATTCAAACCATCCTGAGTTGCAATCCAGAAATTTCCTTTGGAATCTTCTAAAACAAAATTAATTTCATTATCACTTAAAGAATTTACTTCGCCCGGAATGTAATTAAAGTACTTAAAATTTCTTCCGTCATATCTGTTTAAACCATTTTTGGTACTTATCCAAAGAAAACCTTTTTTATCCTGCAGAATGTGGGAAACATTATTGTTAGATAAGCCATCATTTGTTGTCAGATGATCAAATCTTAATTTATATGGTTGGGCAATTCCAAAACCGGATAATAGAGTGATTAATAGAAGAAACAGTAATATTGTTTCCGTTTTGATTTTCATATAAATATTTATTTATTGATCGGTGAAATGTGCTGGTTAAAGATAAGAGAAAATTCTAAACAAAAAAATATTTAAATAAAAAAGCCCTGCATAATACTGTAGCAGGGCTTATAAACTTGGGAGGGATGGAGTTATCTGAGTAAAATCATCTTTTTAGTTTCAGAATAATTTCCAGAACTTAACCTGTAGAAATACACACCGCTTGCTAACTCAGGTCTGTCCGCCGAGGCGGACTGAGCTACATTAAATACAATTTCATAATTTCCTGCAGATTTGTATTCATCCACTAATGTGGCTACTTCATTGCCAAGTACATCATAAACTTTTAATGATACAAAAGTCCCTTCGCCTTTGGAGAAGGGATTTAGGGATGAGGCTGGTATTGTAAAACTGATTTTAGTACTTGGGTTGAATGGATTTGGATAATTCTGCTCAAGAATAAAACCCGAAATAAGTTGGTTTGAATTATCATCAACAGAAACAGGATTGTAAAGTGGTGCTTCATACACACCATTGCCGTGCGTAACAGCACGAATTCTGTTCGTAGCCCGAACAACACTTAAATCAATTACAATGCAACCAAAGGGAAGTCCAATTGAATAATCTGACCAGGTTTGTCCCGCATCAGTTGAAACATAAACTCCAATATCATTTCCAAAGTAAAGTATGTTTGAATTATTCGGATCAATTGCAATTGCACTTGATGGAACATCCGGTAATTGTGAACCTATGTCAATCCAGTTGTTACCTGCATCAGTAGATTTAAATAAGTGTGAAGTGCCAAAACCAGAAAAGACAACATAAACAGTTTTTGAATCATTCGGATCAACTGCTATATCATCAGGATAACGATCTGGTAATGTACCGGTAATGTCTGTAAAAGTTGTTCCTCCGTTAGTGCTTCGAAATATTCTGCCTCTTGAATTGACAGGAGCAGTTCCAACATAAATTGTATCAGTTGATGTGGCAGAAACTCCGATTGATAAAATCTGATTTCCATCTAATACATTCCCGCCATTTCCAAGTGTCCAGATATTTCCGCCATTAGTTGTTTTATGAAATTTCCTGCTGCCTGCATAAATAACATTCGAATTTGATCTGCAAACCACGAACGGTCCAACGAAAGCAGGATCATCTCTGTTAGAAGGACCAATTCCAAACCAATTCAATCCACCATCAGTACTTTTGAGAATATTTAAGTACTGATAAGTACCGTAAAGAATGTTATCATTGTAAGGATCAATTCCGGTTTGACAGCCATCTCCGCCAATTGCTCTGAACCAAGCGACAGAACCCTGGTAAATTGCAGTTGCATTATCCTGCATTCCGCCAATTGCCAAATCAGGTAAATTGAATGATGAGGAAAAACCATTATAGAATTGAGTAGATTGATAACCGCCATTACAACCGGAGAAAGTTTCGCCGGCATCAGTTGTTCTGAATACACCGCCATCTGTTCCGAGATAAATTATATCCGGATTTGTTGGATGAAAAGTAATCGAATGCTGATCTGCATGAACATAATCAGGCGGACCTTCAGGACCTCCGGGAGGAGTAACACCAAAATCCCAATTATACCAATATGATTTTTGAGTAAGTGTAGAGCCGCCATTTGTTGATTTGAAAACATCAATTCCTCCGGTAAGCACCAGAGTTGAATCAAATGGACTTACACCAACCCAATGTGAATACCAACCCTGATATGTTGCATAATCCAGAGTGTTAACTATTGTCCAGCTATCACCACCATTAGTTGATTTACACAACCAGGTTCCGGCACCGGAAAAACTTCCGTTTCCAATGGAAGCATAAATAATGCTGGGATTGTTTTTATAAATAGAAAGAATTGCTTTGCCGTTGAATGTTGTGGGTAAACCGTTTACTAATTTAGTCCATGTATTTCCGCCATCAGTTGTTCTGTAAATTCCATGGCCCGCTGAACCAAAATTTCCATGAGTTACATAAACTGTATTGCTGTTTTGCGGATTGATTAAAACATCAAATCCCATTATAACAGAATGAACATTTGTCCAGTTTAATCCCGCATCAGTAGATTTAAAAATCCCTTCGGTGGTTGCTGCCCAGATGATTGAATGGTTGTTGGGATCAATTTCAACTTCATTAACTCCGCGCTGCTGATCATAAGACCAATCGAGAGACTTGATCCAGGTTTGTCCATAGTCCGTTGATTTAAGAATTCCAATTCCATAACTGCCGCGTGTAGTTCTGATTACTTCACCACCTAAAGCAAGCTGATAATTATAGACTTCACCTGTACCAATATAAATTGTGTTTGAGTCATCAGGCATAATCGCTATTGAACTAACACCAAGAACGGGATAACCGGTTTCAATTCTTTCCCACGCAAGTGCACCAGTTCCTGCAGTATAGCTTCTCCAAAGTCCTCCGCTTGCAGCGCCTGCAAAAATTGTGTTAGGATTTTGAGGATTAAATTCAACATCAAGCGTTCTTCCACCAATGTTGTGTGGACCAATTTGTTCCCATTGATAATTTGCACCTGAGATTTTCTTCAGAGATTTTTGAGCTGAAAGAAAAGCAGCATAATATTTTGAAGAAGGAATGTCATTCTCAGGATATGCTCTTTTCAAAGTCCAGTTCTGCAAAGCTTCTAAAGCTCCCGATGTTTTGGGAGGTTTGGAATAAACTTCTCTGTTTTTATTGAAATAAAAAAATGAAATTGAGATGAGTGATAAAAATAATACAAACAATATGATTGTTCCGGACTTCATAGATGCCTCATAAGGTTTTAAATTTTTTAATAAAAATCTCAATATCTAAAAATAATTTTACGCTGCTCTGTTCTTTCTTGCATCGATAAAAGATTTAACAGCAAATATCAAAAACAGCAGACAAAGTAAAGCCATAATTGCCTGCACTGTAACAGCAGCAGGTCTGGCAGTTTCAGCACCGCCAAGCATTTTGAAAAACTTAATAAGTCCGCTAACAGTTCCGGCAAAACCAATTAAAGTTAATACAGCAGCACCGTGCATTGCATGTTTCAAGTATTTTTCATTTAATCCAATCCATCCAAGAACAAGTAAGGGGATTCCGAAAAATGTTGGAATCAAAGCAGTAATGCTTTCACTGCTTATTCCAAAATACCCGTATAGTCCCATTACAATGAAAATAATTCCAAGTACAATTGAAAATTTAGGCATCTTTACTCCTCTTTGTTGTGTTATAAAATTATACTTTTATAATCTGATGTTAAATAGTTATAAAAGCATTAAAACTAAATAACCATAACTATTCAGATTAAGTTTAATTTTGTTGTTAATAATTTTATGCTCGCTGCCATCAAGCAGATTTTCAGCTTTCTTTACTTTATATATTGTTGGAATAAACAATTCAACATCAACTACGTTTGAATTTTTATTCACAACAGTCAGTATTCTTTCATTCATATCCGATCTTATGTAAGCAAAAATATTTTCATCTGCCTGAAGAGTTAGAAAATCACCATACCTCAAAGCCGGATGTTCTTTTCTGATGTGAATTAATTTGCTTACATCTTCTAATGTTTGCTTTTCATATTCATTAAGCTCTTCATCAAATCGCATCATTCTTCTGTTATCCGGATCAGCAGCTCCGGTCATACCGATTTCATCTCCGTAATAGATAATTGGAATTCCTGGAATAGTAAGCAGGTAAGCCAAATAAACTTTTAGTTTTTTGTAGCTGTCGGGATTATCAACCTTTGGGGGATTTGTCCATGCAATTTCTCCTGCACGTCCGTCATTAATTTCCAGATCACCATCAGCATAAGCCATGTAACGAATTTTATCGTGGCTATCCATAATATTTCCCATAAGATTATTGTAGCCAAAAACCTGAAAACTCTTTTGCATCTGATAATCAACTAATCTGAATGAAGCTTTCTCATCCAGGAAAGTTGGAATTGCCACATCATAAAGATTGAAATTAAACTGAGCATTCAGCTGACCGTTGTTAACATAAGATGCGATTAAATCAATACCACCGAATGTTTCACCAATCTGATATACTTTTTTCTTTTTAGGAATTTCAATATTTCGTTTAAGTTTTTTTGTAAGCATTCGCCAAAATTCATTCGGAACATGTTTTACTGCATCGTGACGATAGCCATCTGCACCGGTTACATTTAACCACCAGACTGCATTATCAGTCATAAACTCAAGTGCATCATAAGAACCGATGTAATCGAATGAAGGCATATAAGGTTCGAACCAGGTTGTAAGGCGATATTCATCCCATAATCTTAAATTTTTTCTTCCACCAGGAAGTTCAAGTACTCCGAACCAATTGCGATGATCTTTCCAGAAAGGATGTTCCATATGAACATGATTAGAAACAAAATCGAGCAGTATGTTTATTTTCCTCCGATGGGCCAGTTCAACAAGTTTTCTCGCAAGCTCCATATCTCCGAAATGTTCTTCAACTTTTGTTGATGATACAGGCCAATATCCGTGATAACCTGTGTACCATCTGTGTGGAGCAGGATATTCTCTGTAAGCATTATTCGTGTTATCAACAATGGGAGAAATCCAAAGTGTATTAATTCCAAGTTTGTCAAAATATCCTTCTTCAATTTTTTTAATTATTCCCGCTATATCACCACCATTATAGTTAGCTGGTTGAAAGAGTGAATCATGAACAATAGGGGAGTCATTGCTTTTATCACCGTTATAAAATCTGTCGATCATCAGAGAATAAATTATCTGATCATTAAGCGTTCTGTATTCTGTGTTACCTGCAATTTCACCATCAAAAAGTTGAACCGTTTGAATATTACTATGTTTGCCAAATCTGTTTACGGCTAATCTCACATTATGATGACCTTTTAACATCTCATCTTTTACAGTAAGAGAAATTTCTCTTCCATTAATTTTTATGAGTTCTTTCGGAAATTTCTGATTATCAAAAAGTGCAATCACACTTTCGTTATCAACAAGATTACTTTTATCAAGACTTTCAAGATAGAATTTTAAAGTCAGCTTGTTATTTGATTTTTCTTTACTGAGTATGTGAAGAAAAATTTTATCTTTTGCTTGTTCTTCAATTATTCTTACTGAGTTGTAATCTCCAAGACCATTTGGAACTTTAATTGGATTTTCAGGATCAATAACTTCTTTTCCATCCACAAAAAATTTATACTCATATCTTCCGGGATCAAGCGGGATTTCAATTTCAAGAATACCATCGCCATCCAGATCTTTCATCGGAAGATTTTGTCTGTTCCAGCTATTGAATTGTCCGAATAGATTTACTTGCTTTTCACCTGCTTGAGGTTTGTATGTAAAAAGATATTTTTTTGTTTTGTTAAGCTTAACTGGAATTTCGTAAGTCTTTCCGAAATACTTAAAACTAATTGTTGTTATTCCCGAAAAATCTTTTTTAGGAATAAAAGAAATTTCCTGAGTAGAACTGTTATATTTTACTTCAACAAATTTGTTTGGAAGGATTTCAACCTGATAATCTTCTGAGTAAAAAATATCACAGAGCGGAACAGTAACAACTTCGTCTTCAATCAGATTAATAGGTTGAATTAAATCGTTAATGGTTTGTGAAAAAGTAATTGAATAAAAAAGAATAAAGAAAGGGAATAATTTTCTAATCATATTTTGCTCAGATTTTTTTAATGAAATTATCTGAACAAAGTTAATAAAAGCAGGTGAAAAGGCAGATACTAATTGCAAAGGGCATTTCAGTAGTTTCAATTGGTAATTGATTGAAATAGTAAATTTTTGCAGGAGAAGAGTGTAAGAATAAACCCGTAAGATATTATTAATTTGATTCTACTTTTTTTGCTCAGTGTGATAATTAAATAACTAATCTTGTGCTGGAATTCCTATTTGTTCCCATTCTTCTTTTGCAGGACCATAAATTCCCGGAACTTTTAATCCCAATAATCTCATTACAACAGTTAGTTGTGCACGATGATGAATCTGATGGTTTACAATAACCGCGAGTGTTGTTCCTCTTTTCCATTTCTCACCATACATATCGTCTTCAACAAGTAAGGTTTCGTCATTCCAGTTTTCTTTAATTTCAAATAATAAATTTTCTGAAGCTTCTTTATAAACCCGAACGATTTCATTTACTGTTGATGGTATAGCAGAATTGCTATCAACCGTATTAAAAGTTAATCCTGTTCGATGAGCCATTTCACCAATTGATGTTGTAATGTGCCAGGCAAGTCTTCCTGCTGTTCTTACATTTTCATCAATCTTTTTTGTTAACGATTCATCTGTAAGATTGTTAAAAACTTTTAATGTTGATTGGTATTCGTAAGTCCAATCGCTGATGAAGTCAGTTGTTTTGTGATACATTTTATTTGCCTTTCTTTTGATCAGTCACACTTCGATATCCGTCAGCTGACGGATCAGTGTGATAATTGTGTTGACATCCTGAGCTCGTCGAGTGTCATCCTGAACTCGTCGAAGGATGACAGTCACTCTTCGACGCCGCTCAAACTGACAAATTAAATTTTTCACATAAACTCTAAAGCAACAAGCTATTTAATTAAGATTCTCCAAAATCTCTTTAAGCTTACTAAGATTTTCCATCCAATCTTTCTGCTTTGTTCTTTCTTTTTCTACTACTTCAGCCGGTGCGTTATTTACAAACTTTTCGTTACTTAATTTTTTCTCAACAGATGTGATTGAATTTTCAAGCCGCTGAATTTCTTTTTGTATTCTTTGTCTTTCAACTTCAAGATCAATCAACCCTTCAAGAGGAATAAAAATCTCCGCATCTTTCAATACTGCTGATGCACTTGCTTTTGGCTTCTGAATATAGATATCAACTTTAATCTCTTCAACCTTTGCAAGTTTTTTAATGTACTCAATCTGATGTGATTTAACTTCAGATGATTTTATAAGTGCATTTACTTTTTTAGAAGGCGAAATGTTCATTTCACCACGAATGTTCCTTATTGCAGTTATAATATCTTTTACAAAATCCATTTCAACTTCTGCTGATTCTTTTATCAAGCTCTCATTTACCACAGGAAATTGCGAAACAGAAATACTGTCTCCTTCTTTTCGCTCATCGAGCAGCTGCCAAAGTTCTTCTGTAATAAAAGGCATAAACGGATGAAGCATTTTAAGTGCATCTTCAAAAATTGAAATTGCTCTTGTCAATACTGCAGATTTAACCTTTTCATCGTCGCCATAAAGTCGTCCCTTAATCATTTCGACATACCAATCACAGTAATCATTCCAGATAAAGGAATAAACAATTTTGATTGCATTGTTTACTTCAAAATCATCCATCGCTTTGTTAAACTGCTGTAGTGTTTTATGCAAGCGGGAAGTTATCCATTCATCAGCAAAATCTTTGTGAGAGTTTTGAAGTGACTTATCTAACTTAATTGTCTCTTTATTCATCAGCAGAAATCTGCCTGCATTCCAGATTTTGTTTGCAAAGTTTCTTCCGAGTTCACACTTATCAGTGCTGAACAAAACATCCTGTCCGAGTGGAGCGAGATAAATTACGGTGAATCTTAATGCATCTGCTCCATATTCCTGAATTACTTCAAGAGGGTCAGGAGAGTTGCCGAGTGATTTACTCATTTTTCTTCCCTGAGCATCTCTTATAATGCTTGTGAAATAAACATCACGGAAAGGAATGTCTTTCATAAAATGCATTCCGGCCATAATCATTCTTGCAACCCAGAAGAAAATTATATCCGGTCCTGTTACAAGTGTGTCGGTTGGATAATAATATTTTCTTTCTTCATCAGTTCTGAAAATTGCGTGCGCCCAAAGCCAGCTTGATGCCCAGGTATCAAGTACATCTTCGTCTTGTTTGTAATTTTCAACATCATTTGGTGGATTGATATCACAATAAATCTCACCGGTTTGTTTGTGATACCAAACGGGAATTCTGTGTCCCCACCAAAGCTGACGCGATATGCACCAGTCCTTAATGTTTTCCATCCAGTGGAAATAAGTTTTTTCCCAATGCTTTGGATAGAAATTTATTTTACCTTGCTTAACAACTTCAATAGCTGGTTTAGCAAGTTCATCCATTTTCATAAACCATTGTTCAGAAAGATATGGTTCGATCGGAACATTGCCTCTTTCAGAATATCCGATTTTGGTTTGATAATCTTCAATCTTATAAAGTAATCCAAGCTCTTCAAATTTCGCGACAACTTTTTTTCTTACTTCAAATCTGTCCTGATGTTGAAGCCAATCAGGAACATTTTCGTTTGTTGTGGCATCGTCATTAAAGATATTAATGAACTGAAGTTTGTGACGCATTCCCATTTCATAATCATTTACATCGTGAGCAGGAGTTACTTTAACAGCTCCGGTTCCGAATTCTTTATCAACATATTCATCTGCAATAATCGGAATTTCTCTTTCAACAATAGGAAGTTTTACTTTCTTTCCGATAAGATGTTTGTATCTTTCATCCTCCGGATTCACAGCAACAGCAGTATCGCCGAGCATTGTTTCAGGTCGTGTGGTTGCTACAACAATAAATTCGTTGCTATCAACAACAGGATATTTGAAGTACCACAGTTTGCCGTTTACAGTTTTGTAAATTACTTCTTCATCAGAGATTGCAGATTTGTTTGCCGGATCCCAGTTAACCATTCTGTAACCGCGATAGATTTTACCTTCATTGTATAAATCAACAAAAGCTTTTATCACTTCGCGGTAATAATCATCATCCATTGTAAAACGTTCTCTACGCCAATCGCAGCTTACACCAAGTTTCTTCAACTGCTGAATTATTATTCCGCCATATTGTTCTTTCCATTGCCAACAGTGTTTAAGAAACTCGTCACGACCAATTTCTTTTTTCTTTATTCCTTGTTCTTCTAAAAATTTTGTTACTTTTGTTTCTGTAGCAATTGAAGCGTGATCTGTTCCCGGAACCCAGCAGGCATTAAATCCTTGCATACGTTTTAGTCTGATAAAGATGTCCTGCAATGTGTTATTCAGAATGTGGCCCATCGTAAGCATTCCGGTTATGTTTGGCGGCGGAATTGGGATTACATAAGGTTTTTTTGAGTAGTCAACTTCAGAATGATAAAGTTCGTGATCGTACCAGTACTTGTACCATTTATCTTCAACATCAGATGGATTATATGCTTTGGGGATATCAGAAAAATTTTTAGCGGACATTTATTACTCATTTAGTGAAAATTTGAGTGCAAATATAAGGAATTTTGAGCTAGGAATGAGAAGCAGAATAGCACGCAAATGACACTGATTAGGCTAATAAGCACAGATTAAAATCTGCGTAATCAGTGTGTTATTAGTCTTACTTTATCTCATATAAATAATTTGGAATCTTAACTTTTATTCCTGTGTTATCTCCCTCAAGGTCACTCCACTGATCACCGATACAGATAACAATATCATATCCTTTGTCGGTTAATTCTTTTCGCTTGGAAGATTTAAATTGACCAGCACCAATCTTTCTTTCACTTTCGTTTCTTACAATAAGAGTATCAAATGAAGTGTAACCCTGCTCAATAAGATTTTGGTAAGTTATATCGTATTCTTCCTCTTGTCTGCCTGTAAGAAAAATAATTTTCAGTCCTTTTGATTTAAGGTAGTTATAAAATTCTTTTGTTTGTTTTATCGCCGGAAGTCTTCCACTCATCACCCAATCCTGAACAATTTTATAATCATAACCAAAATCAAGTCTTTTACTGATTTCATAATTTGAAAGTGCGGTATCATCAACATCAAATATTGCAGCGGAGTTTTGCTTTACAGAAATTTTATCAATTTTACTTTTGGCTTCAGCGTAAATCTCTTCTATCTCTTTATCATAATTTCCCGATTCATAATAATCCTGAACAATGTCTTTTGCTGTACGAAGGTTAATTATTTGATGTGAAGTACAACTAACAAAGACAAAAGTAAGAATTATCAGAAATAAGTTTTTCATAGAATATCTTTTTTGAAATTTGTTGAAAGTTGTTCTTACTAATTCGTTTTTGACTTAATTGAACAATTTAACAATTCAGCAATAAGCAGAAGATGAAATTTTAGAAAAGCCGGCTTTGTATAAAAATCATTAATTATTTATTCCCAAAGAAGAAAATCAGCGGCCTTTCTAATCTTGCAGCCCATTCTTTTTCATTGTGCTCAGCACCAGGAGCATAATAATAATCAATATCCTGACCGAGTACATATCCTTTCTGTGTAAGCAGACAAAACATCTTTTGTCCTCTGATAAGTCCATCTTCTCCGTGGTCTATATAAAACTTAACATTCTTTTTCGGACCATTGTAATCTTCCACTAACTTTAATGCGTGATCATTGTGATAGTAAAATGAACTCGACATACATCCGGCTTTAGAAAAAACTTCCGGATAAAACCAACCAGCATAAAATGAAATTAATCCACCCATCGAAGAACCGATAATTGCAGTATTCTCTCTGTCTGCCAGTGTTCTGTAATTTGAATCAATAAACGGTTTTAATTCCTCAACTATGAATCTTAAATAAAGCTGACCTTTCTCACTCCAGCTATATTCATCAAGTCTGTCTGGAGTATTATAAATCCCAACAACAATTATGTCTTTTATTTTTCTTTTTCTGATAAGCTTTGTTATTGTTTCATCAGCTCGCCAATCCTTTCCTGCATAAGAAGTTTTCGGATCAAGAATATTTTGTCCATCGTGCATATACAGAACAGCATATCGCTTGTCTTTTTTCTTATAAGAATTATATCCCTTGGGAAGCCAAACAACAATATCTCTTTGATTATTCAATAGTGAAGAGGAAAATCCGCGGTGATATTTAACTATCCCAACGATTTCATCTCTTTCTGAATTTGCTTTCGGTCTTTTTTTCTTTATTTGACGAAACATAAAAATTTTTTGATGTTAATTTTATTCCTGCAAAGATAAGTAAAACAACTTTTGGTAAAGAAATATTTTTTTATAAAAAATTCAGCAGAAATGTGTGAATTGTCATTGGCTTATTAGCATTATTTTATGGATTTTTGAGCAAGTAATTTTTGAAAAACTTGTAATCATTCGGAGATATTATGGCAGTAATCAGACCATTCAAAGCACTTCGACCAACAAAACAAAATGCTCATTTAGTTGCAAGTGTTCCTTATGATGTTATCAATAAGGAAGAAGCAAGAGAACTTGCTAAAGGAAATCCGCTTAGTTATTTGCACGTTACAAGATCAGAAATTGATTTGCCGGATAATGTTGATGTTTATTCAAAAGAAGTTTACTTGAAAGCTAAAGAAAATCTGGATAAGCTGATTAAGGAAGCTCCTCTTGTTCTTGATGATAAACCGCATTTCTATCTTTACAGATTGATAATGAATGGCAGAGCTCAAACGGGAATTGCAGCAACTTTTTCTGTTGATGATTATGATAATGATGTTATCCTTAAACACGAAAAAACACGCAAAGTAAAAGAAGATGACAGAACAAATCATATTATAACTACCAATGCACAAACAGGTGTTGTTTTTCTAACCTATCGTGATGTTAATACAATAAATGAACTTGTTGATAAAACTATAAATGAAGTCTCGCCCGAGTATGATTTCACAGCGCCGGATGGAATTCAACACACAGTATGGATAGTTCCTGAAAAATATAACGATTTGATTATTTCTGAATTCGCAAAAATTAATAAGCTCTACATTGCTGATGGGCATCATCGGGCTAAAAGTGCAAGTCGGGCAAGAGAAGAAAAAATGAAATCAAATCCTAATCATAAGGGCGATGAAGAGTATAACTTTTTTATTGCAGTAATTTTCCCTGCTAAACAATTACAAATTTTACCATATAATCGTGTAGTACTTGATTTGAATGGATTAAGCAAAGATGATTTCTTAAATGCTATCAGTGAAAAGTTTGAGGTAACAATAACTACTGAAAAAGAGCCAAAGAAACAGAAAGAATTTTGTATGTATCTTGATCATCAATGGTATCATCTGAAGGCAAGAGATTCTGTTCTGGCAAGTTTATCTCTTGAAAAATCTGTTGGAGAAAAACTTGATGTAAGTATTCTGCAAAACTTTTTATTAAATCCGGTACTCGGAATAGATGATCCAAGAACCAATAACAGAATTGATTTTATTGGTGGAATCCGAGGTACGAAAGAGTTAGAGAAACTTGTTGATACTGGTAAAGCAGCAGTTGCTTTTTCATTATATCCTGTTAGTCTTGATGACCTGATGAATATTTCAGATGCAGGAGAGATAATGCCACCTAAATCAACCTGGTTTGAACCAAAACTCAGAGATGGATTATTAACACATTTAATTTAACTCTCTGTGACTCCGTGTCTCTGTGTTAAGAGAAATCTTTCACCACAGAGGCACAGAGAAACAGAGGGAATAACTTAGAGAATAAAATAAAAAGGAAAGAGTATTATGGAAAACAGAATATATAACTTCAGTGCTGGTCCGGCAGTTTTACCGGAAGAAGTTCTGCTCGAAGCTCAGAAAGATTTATTCGCACTTCCTGGTGTTGGAATGTCAATTCTTGAAATTTCTCATCGTTCAAAAACTTATGATGCGATTCATCAGGAAGCAAAAGAAGGATTAAAAAAGTTACTCGATATTCCGGATGATTACGCTATCCTGTTTTTACAAGGCGGTGCCTCACTTCAATTTTCAATGGTGCCTTTAAATCTAATGCCTCCAAAGAATAAAGCCGATTACATCTTAACAGGTTCCTGGTCAAAGAAAGCAATGAAGGAAGCCAAGCGGGTTGGTACAGTTAATATTGCAGCAACTACGGAAGAAGGAGAAGGTGACAAGAAATATTTCAAACGAATTCCAAAACAAAATGAACTGAAACTTGATCCTGATGCTGCTTATGTCCATTTCACATCAAACAACACAATTTTTGGCACTCAATGGCAAACCGAACCTGAAGTTGGAAATGTTCCGCTTGTATGTGATGCGTCTTCAGATATCCTTCATAAAAAAATTGATGTAAGAAAGTATGGATTGATATACGCTGGTGCTCAGAAAAATATGGGACCTTCTGGAGTTACTTTGGTTATCGTCAGAAAAGATTTGCTTGAAAGAAGTCAGGATTCGTTGCACACAATGCTTAACTACAAAATTCACGCTGAGAACGATTCGCTTTACAATACACCAAACACTTTTGGAATTTATATCATTAAACTTGTAACAAAATGGCTGCTCGGTCTTGGCGGACTTGATGAAATGTACAAGATTAACAAAAAGAAAGCTCAGCTTCTTTATGATTGTATTGATCAGAGTGGTGGTTTTTATAAAGGTCACGCTGAAAAAGACAGTCGTTCTTTAATGAATGTTACTTTTAATCTCGCAACAGAAGAACTCGAGAAAAAATTAATCAGTGAAGCAACAAAAGCTGGTTTCGACGGATTGAAAGGTCATCGTTCTGTTGGTGGTTTGCGTGCTTCAATTTATAATGCATTCCCTGTTAAAGGTGTTGAAGCACTTGTAGATTTTATGAAAGATTTTCAGAAGAGAAACGGTTAGTTTGGGACAAGAAGGGAATAGGGTATAAGGAGATAAGGTATATGGAAATAAGGCAATAAGGTATAAGGAAATAGGGAAAAAGAAAGTATGGTAATAAAAATTAATGCAAAATTTTCTATAAATATTTTATCAAATTTTCCCATATAACTTATTCCATATATCATATAACCTTATACCATATACCTTATACCTTTTAACACAAAAAAGGAGCTATATGAAAAATATATTTTTATTTCTTTTAATTATTACACTTTTCATTTCCTGCAGCAAGAAAGAAGAAAAGTTTGAAGCTTTCAGTACTGAAGCATTTGCTTATGATTTAGGTGGAAGCTGGGAAGTAAATGCAACTGTAAGAATTAAAGGTTTTACTCAAATTGAAGATAAAGAGAGTGGCAACTACGCTGCAACAATTTCTTTAATCGTTGATTTGATTAAACCAGACAGCACAAAAGAACCTGCAAAGTTTTCTTATGTTCACACCGAAACGAGTAAAGAAAAAATCTCTGATGTTGGACTTGAAGCACAGTTTGAACTTGATTCAACTTATCAGGAAGGAATTTATAAACTTATTTTTCACATAAAAGATGCTAATTCTGAAAATCAAACTTCGATTGAAACAGAGTTAGAGCTAAAAAAATAATTTCAGAACAACGACCCTTCAAAATACTGAGGTGGAATTCTCTTTCGTCCCTGATAGCCGGCATCAACTTCGTGATAGTAAAGTATATCATCTTCGTCACTGCGCCAGCAGAGAAAAACTTCGCGACCGTCGAATAAGGCAGGAAAGTCAACTAATCCAATTTGAAAATTAGCGTCTTTGTAAAAGCATCCAATTTCTTCAAGCTCTTTAAGAAAACTGTTTACTTCCTCTGAAAGTTTTCTGATTCGGGAATCATTTTCAAAATCGCCTTGTAAATCTTCAGCAATTAAACGCATTTCTCTGGTTGTATCCAGAATATCCTGAACAATTTTCCTGACTAATGGAAGCGTTCTTCTTGCTTCTTCGGGAGTAAAGTATTTTGTTGTGGTTGTCATATTCTTAAATCCGTTTATAAAACCGTTGTAAAAATACAATGAAAAAAGAATAAAAAAAGTTCAATTTGTCCGAAATTTTAGAAATTTTTCTGAAACCAAATGACTTTTATTTACTCTAACCATTCCAAGCAATTTTTTATCAAAAAAAGGATTTTATGACAGATAATAAAAATCTTATCAGAAAAAAACTTCATAATGCGTTAAGTTATTCACAGTTTAAACAATTAAGTGAAAGGAATGTTAAATCAGTTAATCCGGAATTCTTAAACGAGGCAGAAAAAGCTTATTATGATTATAGAAAGGTAAATCTTGCCAGAGTTTCAAGATTAGAAAAACTTTACAAGCCAACTGATAAAGCCCTGAGTCTTATCCAGAAAATTTCTTCACCGCAAACCTGGTTGGTAATCACTGAGGATTGGTGCGGCGATTCTGCACAAACTTTACCGGTTATTGCTTCATTATCTGAAGTAAATAATAAAGTTAATCTTAAAATTGTGTTACGCGATTCAAATCTTGACTTGATGGATTTGTATTTAACTCACGGTAAAAGAAGTATTCCCAAACTGATTGCTTTCGACAATGAGCTCAATGAAATATTTCAATGGGGACCCAGACCACAACCAGCTAAATTACTTGTTGATGAATTAAATAAACAAGATTTAAATAAACAGGAAATCATTAAACAACTTCATCTCTGGTATGCAAAAGATGGTGGTTATTCTACCGAAAGTGAAATTATTGATTTGATTAATAAAAGTATTAAACTGAATAATTCGCAACAAATTAACTCTTAAATTTCTCATAACAGGAAAAGCGTATTTCCCAGTATTAAAAATATTCATCTAAAACTACTGGCAGATGTTTGATTATATTAAAAAATCAAACTATGTTTTGTAGGAATATTATTTGCGGCTAAAAAGTTTGTTGACGCGAATTATTAGTTGTCAATCCGCTACTAAATATTAAAACCACTAACATTACAGGTAGTGCTATGAAAAAACATTTAAAAATCTCAATTCTTTTTTTTCTATTCCTTTTTTCATTTACAGCTTTTCCACAAAATACTTTAGTGCAACAGATCATAAATTCTGTAAAACAGGATTCACTTGTTTATTTTGTTCGTGAACTTTCCGGCAATATTTCAACTAATGTTAATGGTCAAACTGTTACGATTGTCTCAAGACATAAAAACAACTCTGCGAACGAGCTTGCAAAAGATTATATAAAACAAAAACTTCAATCGTATGGAATAACAACCACAATTCAGAATTTCAGCTCAACCGGTAATAATGTTTTGGGAACACAGTTAGGAACACAATATCCGAACAGAAAATTTATTATCTGTGCTCATTATGATGATATGCCTTCCGGTGCAATAGCTCCCGGTGCAGATGATAATGCAAGCGGAACTGCGGCAGTAATTGAAGCAGCTAGAATTTTATCTCAATACAGTTTTCCTTATACAATTATTTATGCTCTCTGGGACGAAGAGGAACAAGGGTTGGTTGGAAGTAATTATTATGCTACTCAGGCAAGAAATGTAAATGATTCAATTATGGGCGTTATAAATATGGATATGATTGCTTATGATACAAATAATGATGGAATAGTGAATGTTCATAATCGTGCTGTTGCAAATTCTGTCGAGCTCTATCAGAAAATGACTGAAGTTAATTCACAATATGGAATTAATCTCACAATTGTTTCGTATAATCCTGGTTCTACTTACAGCGATCACGCTTCATTCTGGTCAAAAAACTATGGGGCAATTTTACTAATTGAAGATGATAATGATTTTAATGCATATTATCACACTACCAGTGATTTAGTACAATATTTTAACCAACCTTATTTTACTAAATCTGCAAAACTCGCAATAGGTACATTTGCAACACTTGCACTAAATCTTAATCTTGAAATTAATCATACTCCGATTGCTTCAATGACGCAGTCACAGCCAGTTACAATAACTGCACAGATTGTTACCGGACTTAGTGTAGGAACCGGAATTTCTGCACCAAGACTGTATTACAGAGTTAGTAATGGCGGCGGCTTCGGTTCATTTAATGAAATTACCGGAACAAATACAACTGGTGATAATTACAGCTTTACAATTCCGGCAATTCCTCTCGGAAGTATTGTTCAATATTATTTAGCTGCACAAGATGCTAATTCAACAATTGTAAAAACTTTACCTGCCGGTGGTGGAGGCTTCAATCCGCCAGGGAATGTTCCTCCGTCAAGTTTCTATCAGTTTTATGTTGCACCTGTTACTACAGTTCTTTATGATGAAGCAAATAATATAAACAACTGGACATCAGTCAGTGGTTGGAATACAACTACAACAAAGTTTGTTTCGCCACCAACTTCTTTTACTGATTCTCCCGGTGGAACTTATCCTCCGAATGTTACAGCAACGCTTACATATAATAATGATATAACATTGCAAAATGTTTTAGGTGCAGAACTTGAATTTGATACTCAATGGGATATTGAGAACAACTGGGATTATGGTCAGGTTTTGGTATCAACAAACAATGGAACAACATGGACACCGCTTGCCGGAAACTATACAAATTTAGGAACAGGTTCATTTCAACCACCCAATCAGCCTTTGTATGATGGAACCCAAACTACATGGGTTCACGAAAAAATGAATTTGGCAGCTTTTGTTAATCAGAATATCAAGCTAAGATTTCTACTTCGTTCTGATGGCTCGATTCAGAATGATGGTTGGTATGTTGATAATATTAAGATATCAGTTTATAACACTGTAATTCCTGTTGAATTAACTTCCTTCTCAACAGTTGTAAATGAAAATAATGTTCAGTTAAATTGGTCAACTGCAACAGAAACAAATAACCGTGGATTCGAAATACAACGCAGTGTCATTCCGAACGAAGCGAGGAATCTTTCCTGGGTAGCTGTTGGTTATGTAAAAGGCAACGGCACCACTACCGAACCAAAGAATTATTCATTTGTTGATGAAGGTCTCACATCAGGTAAATATGCGTACAGGTTAAAACAAATTGACTTTGACGGAACAACAGAATACTCAAATGAAATTGAAGTTGAAGTATTATCCCCGATGGAATTTGCACTCGAGCAGAACTATCCAAATCCGTTTAATCCAACAACGGTAATCAGTTGGCAGTCACCAGTGGGCGGTCATCAAACATTAAAAGTATATGATGTACTTGGAAACGAAGTAGCAACATTAGTAGATGAATACCGAGAAGCAGGAAGATATAAAGTTGAATTTAATGTAGCTCAGGTCACCCGCCCTGAGATATCAAGCGGATTGTACTTGTACAAACTGACGATAGGAAATTTTTCAGCAATCAGAAAGATGATGCTGATAAAATAAAATTAAGTTGTAGGGACAGTCCGTCAGCTAACGGAGACGGACTGACCCGTCAATTTTCGTAATGCAGACTTCAGTCTGCGCTGTAACTGAACTACGAATTGCCCCGCTATCTAGGCTCTGTTGCATAATTCCAGAACTAATATTTATAAATCCTCTACGAGGATTTATTCTTTTTTAGATTTATTTCTTTACAATAATCTGACCTCTACGAGGTCAAAAACTTATAAGGAACATTGTAGATGTTCAATTTTTGTAAAAATGGGATAAACAAAGTAAAACAGATCCTTGTAGAGGATCAACAAAAATAGTTATGCAACACTCTCTAAAAGTCGGGGCTATTTTATACCCGTAACGCAGACTTCATTCTGCGTTGTAAACACACTGCAAATTATTGTTTGGGGGACAATTATATTGTTGTGTGAAATCACTTTTGATTATTTATATATCATCCCTACCGGGATTAAATTTTTTTAGGTGAATGATTTTTCTATAATTATTTCATCCCTCCGGGATTTTCATTTCTCCGAAAAATCATAAGTAACCCGTAACGCAGACTTCAGTCTGCGCATTAACAAAATTTATCTTACAAAAAAATAAAAGGCCAGTTGAATGCTCGCCTTTATTATTATTTAGATAATCATACAAGTCGAATCAAAAAAATCCCGATGAGCTGAAGGAGGCGCAAACAGCCCATCGGGAAGTTAAAGCGACGAATACAGCAGTTATCAGTACGAGATGTCGCTTATTTCTATAAGTTCTGCAGTTCGATCATATTTTTTGAGATAATCGACAAATTCTTTATTAATAAATTTTTCGTGGGTCTTCTCATAAGATTTAAGATATCTTTCAACTTGCTTATGAGTTAACTTACTCTTCATATAATTCTTTGATTCATTATCATCAAAGAATATTCTGTAGTAGTAAGTTTTTTTGGGTTTTGTTTTAACTGATTTTGCTTTCTTTTCAGGCATAGTTTTACCCTTTTATACATTTAGTAATTTTAAAGTCTTCCGCTTTTCTTTATAATATCCCGGGCTATAATTCCTTTTTGAATTTCATTTGTGCCCTCAAATATTCTGTTTATTCTTGAATCGCGATATATTCTTTCAATTGGAAGCTCCTGCGAATAACCCATTCCACCGTGAATCTGAACAGCGTAATCAACAATTTTATCAAGCGATTCAGAACAATAATATTTAACCATTGCAGACTGCCGTGAAATATCTTTATGCAAATCATAATCTACGGCTGTTCTGTAAACAATACTTTCCATAGTGTAAATCATCACTGCCATTTCAGCAAGCATAAACTGTATTGCCTGAAACTGAGCTATAGGATGATCGAACTGAACGCGTTCTTTAGCATATCTGGTTGATAATTCTAACAGTTCTTTTGAAACACCAAGACAGGCAGCACCCAAACCTAATCTTCCGGCATCAAGAGTTTTCATTGCATAAATAAATCCACGACCTTCCTGACCAATTAAGTTTTCTTTTGGTACACGGACATTTTCAAAACTTAGTGCGTTTGTAACACTTCCACGAATTCCCATTTTCTTTTCCGGAGGACCGGCTTTGAATCCCGGTCTATCAGTTTCAACAGCAAATAATGTAATGCCTTTTTCTGTTCGAGCAAACAGAGAAATTATATCGGCAATTCCTCCGTTCGTTATCCAGAGTTTCTCACCGTTAATTACCCATTCATCACCATCAGGTTCGGCGTGAGTTTTAAGATGAAATGAATCTGAACCGGCTTGTGCTTCTGTTAATCCGAATGCAGCAATTTTTTCTCCTGAAGCCAGAGGCGGAATAAATTTTTTCTTTTGCTCTTCTGTACCACCGATAAATATTGCATTTGTACCAATAGATTGATGTGCACCAATAAAAGTAGCAGTTGACATACAACCCCTTGCAATCTCTTCCTGCATAATGCAATAACCAACTTCACCGAATCCACCACCGCCGTATTCTTCAGGAAATGATATTCCAAGAAATCCAAGTTCGGCCATTTTGCGAATTAAATCTTCGGGTATTTTTCCTTCCTGATCAATCTTGGATGCGATAGGTTTTATTTCGTTGTTGGTGAAATCCCGGACTGTTTCTCTGAGCATATTCTGCTCATCGGTGAATTTAAATTCAAAGTTCAATGTTGCGCTTCCTTATAAATGACATTGAACAGTTACAAATAATATTCCACTATCATTAAAAAAATTATTGTGCGTTTTTTTAACTGTTTTATGAATTAATATGAAAAAATTTTTCATTAGTTAGAACTTATCAATGAAACAGTTCTAATTAGTGAGAATATATTTTATATCTCACAATTATTTTTCTCTGAGTAGAAATGCATATTGAAGTGATGCTTTTCAGATTAATAAATCACCCTACACAAAGTTTATCATACTGTCACCCTTAAACCTGACTGCCGTCAGGCAAGTCTTGTCTCCAAATCTTCTTTTGTTAAGTTTTTAGATGCTGAAATAAACCTGTCTGCCGATAAGAATAATTCAGTGAGTCAATTGAGTAAAGTGACTTAATAAGTGGTATTTCTATTGTTCACGATTTACTGTACCCGGTGAAAAAGCAGGCAGACAAACAGCAATGTATTCTGCGCCGCCTTCAAAAGGAGTACTGTATCTTATCCATTCACCGGCTTTCGTTAAAATTGCTGAACCTTCTTTCACATCATAAACTTTGTCTTTTGTTTCAACACGAAGTATTCCTTTAAGTACAACAGTATATTCATCAAACTCTGGCTGCTGTGCGGGTTCAATCCATCCGGCAGGACTTGTCATCTTTGCAATACTAACTGCTTCGGTTTTTGAGTTAACTCTTCCAAAATATTCTTCGATTACTTTTGGTTTAGTTCCTGCTGCAGGAATTATGGTTGGCTTATCAATAATAGTCGGCATTTAAATTCCTTTCCTTGCTTTTGTAAGATAGAAATTAACTTCAGTTATAAATTTTTTGTCTGGCTGATAATTAGTTTTTTGTTTGATCTTTTCAATACCAATGTTGTATTCTTCTTCAGTCAGATTTGCTAACTGTGAGTTCATATTTTTCTTAAGAAATGGATCAGAAAAAACTTCATCACCTGTTCTTGAATTATAAACTCTTTCAACAAGAATTTGCTCTTCTACTTGAAGGTCAAACATTGCGCAAAAGTTTTTGGTTTCATTGAGTGAAGGAAATCTCATCAGGTCCTTTTCATAAACTCCGTCAAAAAAATCATATACATACCAGTTTTTATCAATATGCGGATCAACACTGTAAATGCAAAGTAACCCGTTTAAGTTGAGACAACTTGCTGCATCTGAAAAAAATTTTTTCTTATCAGGGAAATGATGAATTGCATTTATACAAAAGATCAGATCGAACGAATTACTCTTGAATGGAAAATTACTTGCATCTGCATTAACAAGTCCTTCGATATTATTTGCATCTTTGGCAATCTTAAGCATTTGAATTGAGTAATCGAGACCGAATAATTTTATATTTAATTTATGAAGCGATTTAAGCCATCTTCCTGTGCCGCAGCCAGCTTCAAGAATTTTGAGAACATTATTTTCAGAAGCGATACTTAAAAGCGATTGTTCAACTGCTGTCAGATAATTTACTTCATATCTTTCATCATAGGTTGAAGCAATTTCATTATAGTTGGTTTTTATTTTCATAACATCATTCAGTTTTTGTTTGCAAACTATGAAAATAAATTGTCACTCTCCAAATTCTTGTTTAATTAGTTAAAGGGATTATCTTAACAATAAATAAAAAACATTTTATGGAGTTGTAATGAAATTAAATCTGATCTTATTATTTATGCTGCTTTCTGCAACAATAATTTTTTCTCAAAGCAAGGAAGAGCTTTCTTCGCAGATAGAAAAACTAAATAAGCTATATTCCGAGGCAATGATTAATAACGATACTAAAACTATGATGTCATTATACACAGATGATGTAGTATCTCTCCCAAGTTATCAGCCGATGATAAGAGGAATTGAAACTTTAAGAGCTTTAAGCGAGCAAATTGAAAATTCCGAGTGGAGAACTACTTCATTTGAAATGAAAACTACTGATTTGATTCCAACAGATAATTTTATAATTGAGATTGGAAATTATAAAATGAATATGGTTGGTCCTGGAGTTCCTGATTGGAGTGATGAAGGAAAATATATCACTATATGGCAAAAGCAGAAAGATGGTAATCTTAAAATTCGTGTTGAAATGTGGAATACAGATTTAAATCCTTTTCTTGAAATGCAGCAATCGAATCAGGAAGAGAACTAAGTTTATTTGAATCGTTGTCTTCAGAAACTCATATCTGAAAACAACGATTCTTTTCATTGACTCAGTGTTTTTCCAAAGTAAAATACTCAAGCTTTCCTTCCTCATTAACAGAAGGACCAAACATTTTTAACAGAACTTCTTTTCTGTATTCAAATATTTCAAGAACTTTTTTCCTTACAAACAAAGTGTTTACAATTCTGCCGAGAAAACCAAAAGGTAACACATAAGTAACTATATCTCGCATTTCCACACCAACTCCCGGGATCTCCGTAAAGGTGTGTTCGTGATGCCACATTTTGTATGGGCCAAATCTCTGCTCATCAACGAAATAATTTGGTTCATTAACGTGAGTAATTTCTGTAACCCAGGTTTGTGGTATATTAAACATTGGTCTTACTTTGTATGTTATAATTAAACCTGCATACATTCTGTGAGGTAAATTGGAAGTGATTTCAAAATTCAACCATTTGGGAGTAATTTTCGAAAGATTTTTTGGATCAGAGAAAAATTTCCACGCAGTTGATAAAGAAATTGGTAAAATTTGCGATGATTTAAGTTGATAAATTTTCATTTAATCTCCATATTGTTATTGTAATTTGTAAACAAATTGAGTTAACTAAAAATTCCATTTGTATGAAAATAACTTCTATTGGCGAGATCCTGTTCGATCTTTTCCCAACACACAAAAAACTCGGTGGCGCACCATTAAATTTTATTTTTCACATCCATAAACTTATTGATGAAGGAAATATTATTAGCCGCGTCGGCAAGGATGTTCTTGGCACTAAAGCCATTGACGAGATAAAGTTTGCCGGATTGAATACAGATTATATTCAGATTGATCGCATTCATCCAACCGGTGTTGCAAATGTAATTCTTGATGAACAAGGTAATCCGGAATTTGAGATTGACAGCGACCGTGCGTTCGATTTTATAGAGCTGAATGATGATATCAAATATCTTGTTTCGAATGAAACCAATTGTCTTTATTTCGGAACTCTTTCACAACGCTCAGAAACTTCACGCAACAGTATTCAGTCTCTGTTTAATAATCCTGATATAAAATATTTCTGCGACTTAAATCTGCGTAATGATTTTTATGATGAAGAGATAATATCCGCTTCACTCAATACTGCTGATTTTCTGAAAGTGAATTACAAAGAAATGAATTTGCTGAATGATTTAATCACTCAGATTGATTATAACACTGAAAAAGTAGCTTACGAGTTAATGGAACAATTTAATATCAGTATGATTGCTGTAACCAGAGGCAAAGATGGTTCAACGATATTTGAAAACGGGAAGCGTTATGATTACACCTCAATTGATGTAAAAGTTAAAGATACAACCGGCGCAGGCGATGCTTTTGCCGCAATGTTATGTCTTGGCTATTTGCAAGGTCTTGAGGTTAACCGCATTAACAAACTTGCAAATGATTTTGCAGGTGAAATTTGTATGATTGACGGAGCTTTACCAAAGAACGATAGAATTTATGATAACTTCAGAGATTTGCTCGGTATTTATTAAAGGGATCTGATAATTTTTTTAAATTCTTTTCAGGTAAGATTATTTATACTTAATTAAGTAAAGTTTATATGAAGTAAGAACCATAAGAGTAATCAAAAAAATTATGAGCAGATATTTTAGGGAGAATGAAACCGATTGTGAAAAATTCAAGTGCGAGTTATCACCTGATAATACAAATGCTGCCCAATAATAAGGATTGGAAGAATAATTCTCTTTAAAGAATAGTTTTGCTTTTCGTAACGCCTCTGCTTTATCATTTCCCTCACTTAAAAATTTATAAAAACTTTTCATAAATATTGAAGTGTATTTATCGTTAACATCCCACAGAGAAACGATTACACTTTTTGAGCCGGCTTCAAAAAATGATTTTTGCATCCCGATAATTCCTTCGGTTGGATCAATTGTTCCAAGTCCGCTTTTGCAGGAACTTAATACAACTAACTCTGAATTGAGTTTTAATTTTATAATTTCTCCGGCTTCAAGGAATCCATCAGATTCATTCTGGTTACCTCTGGAGAATAAAATAAATGGTTGATCGTTATGAATAAAGGAATGTGTTGATAAATGTATTACAGACTTATCATTCGCATTTTCAATAAACTTTTCTTCTGTTGCATTATCTGAAAGTAAAACAGATACATCTGAAAAAAATGATTCTATCTGTTTTATTTCATCTTTAGAATATTTCAGTGGGAAGAGTCTGATACTTCTGGAGTTGAAAGATTGATCTTCTATCAAGCTGCCTCGATAACTTTGTGCAAAATCTTCGTTACTTATTTTCGGATCTCCAACTAAAAGTACTTTATCTGATTGATAAAACGGCCTTCCTTTCTGAAGCAAGTAAACAGAAAGTGATGGAGTATAAGAAATTGAAAATTGTTCAACTAAGAATTTTTTATTGTCATAATAAAACGGACTGTCATCAGGATTAAATTCACTTACAAGAAATTCTAAAGGAATTACTGATAATTCTACCGGAAGTGAAAATATTAATTTCTTGTATCCGGCAATTTCTTTTCGTAATGGTTCAAATATTTCCTTATAGAGATTATTAGCTTCTTGTGAATTGAAAGAAAATAAATCCTGATTGTAATATGTTTCAGTTAAACTGTTTTTGGTATCATAAACCGGACTGATTTGCCTGACAATTTCTAAAATTTCACTTTTGCTTCTTTTAAGTTTGATGGTTTTTAGTTCATCACGATTTATTATGAAAGCATAACTATCTTCATTATTGAAATAGTAACTTACAATCAGATCATCATTGCTCAATTTCTTCAAATCATTTCTGACATCGAATTGAAATTGAAGTACATCAATATTAAAGTTAAACTTTGAAGCAATTTCGTTTTTAACTGAATTAAATATTTTTTTAAGCGAATCTTTTTCTTCATTGAAAATATCCGAATTTAATTTCCAGCTTAAATCATAATAATTCTGAAGAAGATTATAATCAGTTACAATACTTTGAAGTTTTAACTGACTTAGATTTTTAAGTGTGTTTCGTGCTCTGAATTTTTCAATGAGATTGAATGCGTCTTCAAATCGTGATTGCCTCAGATACAAGTCCGTAAGATTTAAATACGAATTTGTAAATCCGGAAAACCTATAAACATCTATCTGAGAATTATTTGTAGTTGCACTTGCAGTTTTTTCTATCAGTTCAATTGCCTCAATATATTTTTGTTCAGCTTTACTCAGTTGATTTTCAATCTCTGAACATTGTGCAGAAAAATATTTTGCTTCAATGGCAGTGTTGAAATCATTTGACTGAACAGATAACTCCTCAGCTTTATCCAGATGTAAAATTGCATCATCAAATTTTTTCTGATGGAATTTGGAAATGCCCAAATAGAGATTTTGCAAGCCAAGTAACTGATTTAATCCTAACTCTGCTGATTTCTTACGAACATTGTTGAGTAACGATTCGGCTTTATTAAATTCTTTTGCTTTGATGAAATTATTTGCAAGATAAGTCGGAATAAGATTTTCGTAATAAACATCGTCGAGATTTTCTGAAATTGCTAAAGCTTTTCTGTAATAATTTTCTGCTATTAACAGACTATCAAGATCAGAATATGCTAAAGCCATTTTAAAGTACAGGTCTTCGAGAAAATACGGATCGTTAATTTCTTCTATGTCATTTGATATCTGTTTAAAGATAGTCAGAGCTTTATTTGGTTTGTTCAGGTTATAAAACAAAGTTCCAATGCTCATCTCAGATAGAGCTTTCTGATTTACATTGTGAATTTTTTCAGAGAGAGTTTTTGCCTGATTGTAGTAATCAAGAGCTTTTGAATAGTCAGAAATATTTGAATAGACATCACCAAGCCCGCGAAGATTTAAAATCTTTGATACAATGTTTTCTTCAGCGAATTCAAGACCTTCTTCGAAACTTTTTATTGCTGCAGAAAAATTTCCTGTTTGAATGTAAAGCAAACCAATGTTGGATGAAAGATTTGCAAGTCGCTCATAGTTTTTAAGTTTTTTATAAATCTCCAGACTTTTTTCATAATTTTTTCTTGCCTCTATAATATTTCCTGAGTAAGTGTATGAAACACCTGTTTCTGAAAATATTAGTGCCTGAAGTTCAATATCTTCAATTTCCAAAGCGAATTCCAATGCAAGTTTAAGTTTCTTTTGTGCTTCTTCAACCTCACCATTATAATCATTCAGAATAGCAAGATTAACCAATGCTTTTATCACTTCTTTTTTGTTATCCTTTTTAAGTGCTAATTCATATCCGCTTTGATAGAGTTTTTTAGCTTCATCGTATTTACCGGATAATAAAAGAATTGAACCTTTTGAAATAATAACTTTCACATAGTCTGGTTTATCTTTTGGATAAATTATCAGGCAGGAATCAAGAAGAGTAATTGCTTTTTGATAATTACCACTTGCTCTGTAAGAATGAGAAAGTAAATAAAGCTGATGAAAATCTTTTTCATTTTCTAAAAGATTAATAGCTTCAGAATATTTCCCTTTTTGATATGATATAAATGCTTTGAGGTAATTTCTGAATTTGTGTTTGCTATCTTTTGATGATGATTCTTCAATCTCATTTAGTTTATTATTTGCAGCGGCAAGCCAAACCAATTCATCGTAGTAAGAATAAATTTCGGGAAAGTTAGTTAAATATTTTTTAAGAAGATTAAATGCTTCATCGAAATTTTGTTTTCTCTTCAATAATAAAGCTGTAGCAAAATCTTTCTCAAAATTATTATCAAGCTGTGAAATTAATTTCTCAATTTCATTGTGATTTATCTTTTGGGAAGTGAGGGCGAAATATAAAGTATCAAATTCAGCAGAATGCAATTCGGAATTATTCGATTGATTCGCTTCTGAAGGAGCGAAACCAATTGTTAGAGCGAAAACCGCTGAAACTATTATTACCAATGCTAACCAAATCTTTACAGCATTTATCATATTCTTTATCAAACTTTTCATCACAGTTAAAAAGATTTAAGAAGTTGCTCGGCATCTTTATAGAAGCTTCCTTTATTATCAATTACAGTTTGTAAATGTTCTTTAGCAGAATTCTTATCATTTATAAGCAGATAAGCTTTGCCAATGTAAAAGTGAGCATCGAGTTTTAAGTTCTGAAATCTTTCATTTTGATTAAGCTCGATTGATTTTTCAAAATGATTAATTCCTTTTAAAACATCTTCTTTATTAAAAGATTTGAACAAACCAAGAAAATCTTTTTCAGCTTTGTTGATATAAGTTAGTCCGAGAATAAAATGAGTATAAAAAATAGATTCCTGATCAGGATTTTCTTTAAGGTCTTCATTTAAGAATTTTATAGCTTCTTCGTAATTCTTATTGTCAAGGGCATCAAGTCCTCTCTGAAATAATTCACTTGTTCTTCCGCGTGTGTTATAAAAATCTCTGTCTTCAGCGAATTGAGTTTTAATATAATCGGGAGTAGTAACATCAGAATAGATAAATAATCCGACATAAATAACAAACAGAGCAACTACGGTTGAATAAGCAAAACGAAATGCTGATGATTTCTGTTTGAATATAATTTGAGTAATTGGTGTATATGATTTTTCAGTTTTGGTTGAAATAGATTTTGATATAAAATCATCAACATCAGCGTATTGAGTATTTAATTCCCGAAAAGTATTTTGACAAAGTTCACATTTTCTTAAGTGGTCTTCGATTTTTATCAGAAGAAAGGGAAGCACTTTATTGTAGTCCTTTGAATTATTCTTGTAAAGCACATACTCACCCAAAAGCTCTTCATCAATATGTTCATTTCGTTGAAGAGAATTTTTAACAGCAGAGTAAGTTGCGATAATTTCTTTTGCTTCAGGATCGGAAGCAGAAATTTCTTTAAGCCAGTTTACTTCCGATTCGCTTAACTGTTTCTTATCGAGTACTTCAATTATTTTTTCGATATCATTCATCACATTATAACCTTTTATTTCTCGTTAAACATTAGTAATGTCAATCAATAAAAAGTGACACTCTACTTCAGTTTATTTTTTATTTCCTCAATTGAACGATAAAACATTTTTTTAACCGCTGCTTCATTCTTATTCAGCTTTTCAGCAATTTCATTAAACTTCAAATCTCCCCAGAATCTAAGCTTTAGAATTTCTTGTTTTTCTTCACTGAGTGTATCTATTTCTTTCAGAATTGCATTTACATCATGCTGCTGATCTGTACCAATATTAACATCATCTGCTGTAATTGATTCTTTAAGTTGGGTTGTCCTTTTAAGATTTGATTGTTTATAAAATCTCACAAAAGTCAGGAATAGCACTCTTCTCAGCCAGTTCTCTATATTTTCAATTTTCTGATATTGTTCAGCAAAAGCTATATAAACATTCGCCGTAAGATCATCAACATCATCCATATTAATAATTTTCTTTCCACGATATTTGGAAAGGAAATAAGAATGTGATATTTCGTGAATGTAGCCGGAAATTTTAGTAAAAGATGCAGCATTTCCTTCTTTTGCTGACGCCAAAAGTGAGTCGAGTTCTGTTTTTGATAAATTTAAGAAGTCGATTTTTTCTCTCTCTAATTTGTCACTAATTGATTATTATTAACACTAAAATAAAAAACTTGAAAGAATATGGTAAAGATTTCGGTAATAATAATTTTTATTTGCTTAATAACAAATTCGGTTTCGGCTCAACCACAAATAAGAATTGAGCCAAGAAATGTTGTGTTTGAAAACATTTTTAACCGAATTGATTATGCTTTACTGATAAATCGGGGTAATCAACCATTAAGAGTTGATAGTTTATCTTCAGCAAATCCTTTTTACATAGTTAGCTTTGAGAATGGATTGGTGACACCGTTTTTTGTAAATCCAAATGACACAGTAAAAATTACAATTCTGCTTTCTAACTTTTATAACATAACAGTTAACGATACAGTTGATACGCTTTGGTTCCATAGTAATGATCCGGAAAGTCCAAGAGATTTAAGAATAAAAATTGATTTCTTTGATGATGACGATCGCGGAATTTGTTCCGGAATCATTTCAGATGAGCAATCTAATCCATTAGCAGATACAAAAATTTATTTTCTTTATTGGGGAATTTATATTATTGATTCAACTTCAACAGATCAAAATGGTGCTTATTCATATTTGTTACCCAAAGGGACTTATACCATCGCAGCAGAAAAGGAAGATTATCAGACAATATTTTATGGAAATACTTCCGACCCTTACTTTGCATACCCGATAACCATTGACTCTGGACAAACAATTAATTTAAATCTTACTCTGCCATACATTGGAAATACTGGTTATAAAATTTCCGGAAGTTTAGTTGATTCAGCCGGCGGTCAGCTTGTTAACAAAGGCGTTGTAGTTATAAGAAAGGGCACTCATACACCAACCTTGTTGAAAGGTAATGCTGCTTTAGCAGATTCAAATGTATTTGCCGGCTTTGTTAAATCGGATGGAAGTTATTCTATTACTGTTAAGGATACTGCTTATTATTTTGTTCAGGGATTTTCAAATTATTATCTGCCATCTTTTTATAATGATGAAGGAAGACCGGCAATATATTGGCAGGACGCGGATTCAATTTTTATTAGTCAGGTCATTTATGATAAAAATATAATTCTTGTCAGAGATTCATCTTACGGCGGCGGTAAAGCAGCTGGCAATTTAATTAGTCCCTTATTCGAATCAGGAAACTCTGATGGAATTTCCATACTTGCTAAATCATTAGACAATGGTGCTTTGTATTCTTACAATTTTGTAAAGCAGGACAAAAGCTTCACCGTAAATAATTTACCTTATGGAAGATATCAACTCATAGCACAGAAAATCGGATTTCCAATCAGTCAGAGTGAACCATTTGTAATAGATTCAATTAATCAAAGTATCAATGGTCTTTCTATAATTTTCAACACTTCCTCTTATGAAGAAGAGGAATTTATTCCGGATAAATTTATTCTTTATCAAAACTATCCAAATCCATTTAATCCAAGCACCACAATCAGTTGGCAGTCTCCAGCAAGTGGCAGAGTTACAATCAAATTATTTGATATACTCGGAAAAGAAATTGAAACAATAGTTGATGGATATTATGAAGCCGGAAATCATTCTACATTCTACATTATAAATTCTACATTACCAAGTGGAGTTTATTTTTATCAGCTAAGAATTAGGGATTCTTCGACAGGTTCATTTAATGAACGGGCAGAAAAAAGTTTTGTTCAGACAAAAAAAATGTTACTGATTAAGTGATAATAAAACGCTCCCGGATAAAAGATAAATTTTATGAATTAATACATTATTGAAAAAAGAGGAGCTATAATGAAACCTATTAAAATTTTAATGATTATCTTTTTCCTGATACCCAGTTTAAATAGCCAGACTCAATATTCCTGGCGTTATTACACCACTGGTAATACTGGTATACAAGGCGATTATGTTGAGGCTATCTGGATTGATCATGACGGTGATCCGTATATTGCTGCTTATACTCCCGGATGGGAAGAGGGTGGATTTGCAAAATTAATTCAGGCTGAAAACAGATGGATAAATTTTTCCAATGTTGATTATCCGGTTATTGGAAATATTAATAATGTTGGTGCATCGCGTATTAGTGATATTGACAAAGATGTAAATGGAATTTTATGGATGGCGCATTGGCGAGGACTACTTAAATTTAATCCGACTGTTGGTGGCAGTTCATTACAATTTTTTGGAGCGAGCAACTCACCACACCCCGGCGGTCGAACCCGTGAAATTGCAATAGCCCCTGATGGATCATTATGGATGTCTGTTGTTTCTGTAACTTGGGGAAATGGTGGTCTTGTAAACTACATTCCCACCACCAATGTGTGGCGCTATTGGGGATATGGTAGCACTGCCAACAATTGGCCAAGTACAGTTGCATCCTGTGATAATGTTTCAATCCAAGAGATACAAGGTGGTGGTTATTCCGTATGGATTTCTGCAACAGGTAATGTTATTGTTTTTAACAGTAATACCCAACAGTTTACTACCTATACTTTTAATTATAATCCCGGCGACCTTGTAAAATTACCTGGTCAAGATTGTGTTGATGCGCAGAATAATTTATGGATGATAAGATTCAACTCAGTTTCTCCATTTTACTTCCTTGAGTATAAAACACAAAATGGACAGTGGATTACTCCACCCCAACCTCCAATACCATCTGTTCTGAACGATATATGGGCATTCAAAGCTTATGGAAATAATAAAGTATTATTGGTGGATGGTAGTAGCAATCTTTGGCATTTCAATGGAACTTCCTGGCAAAGTCTTGGTAACTGGAGACAAGGCGGTCATACTTATGAAATTGATATTGATAATTATGGAAATATCTGGGTTGGCGGAATTGGAGGCGTTGCTAAACGGGATGTGCAAACAGGAAACTGGCAAAGGTATCGAGTAACTAATTCCTCTCAGATAGATTATTGGGTCAGAGACTTATCAATTGATAATCAAGGTAATGTTTGGATGACCGGAAATGCTGGGCCTGGTGTAGGAGGATTTCAAAAATTTGATGGAACCAGATGGATTGGCTTTAATAATGAAAATTATGGATTGGGATATCCATTTCCATTTCCAACAGATAACACGGATGCTATTTACTTTCGTCCTTCAAATGGTACTGTAATTATCAATCCAATGTACGGTTATTTGCACTCCTGGAATGGAAGTAACTATACTTCTCTAAATTATCCTTTGGACATATCAAAGGGAATAGTTGAAGATTCTCAGAGCAGGTTATGGAGTTTGGGTAATTATTTTAACCTGCATTACTATTCAAATAATACCTGGACATCTGTACCATTTAGTGGTTGGGGTGCAAATATTCAGAAAGATCCGACTCGACCCGGAACTATCTGGGCTTGTTCCGGCAATCAGGTCCTCCGTACCGATGGATCTTATAGTTTTACAAGATATAACACAAGTTTTCCTGAACTTAATCCTCAAAGTGATTTGCTTACCACAGTTGCCCCTGATTTAAATGGCATTGCTTGGGTGGGAAGTAATAAAGGATTGTTCAAACTAAATGCTAATGACGGAACTTATCAGTTTTACTCACCATCAAACTCTCAAATTCCCGGTGATAACATTTCACCGCTGTTAGTTACTCCTGATGGAAGATTATGGTTTTCAAATTTTCAAAGCACAACAACTTCAACTTATGGATTATGCTGGTTTGATGGGACTAATTTTGGAATTATTCAACAGCAGCAAACCGGTGGACTTCCTCACGCACAGATTTATGATTTAGAAGTTAAGAACATTCAAGATGGTTATGAATTATGGATTAGTTGTGCAAGTCGGGGTATTGCAGTTCTTACTGTTACAGGAACAATTATACCTGTAGAACTTAGTTCTTTCTCTGCTTCAGTTTTTTGGAATAAAGTTACACTTAACTGGTCAACTGTTACTGAAATTAATAATTCAGGATTTAATATTGAGCGCAGTATCATTCCAAATTCTAATGCAATGGGAGATCTGTTTTGGGAAAGCATAGGTTTTGTCAAAGGCAAGGGAACATCAACGGAAACGCATTCATATTCATTCATTGATAATGATTTGGATATAGGAAAATACCAGTACAGGTTAAAACAGATTGATATGGATGGCAGCATCAAATATTACTATTTAACTGAAACTATAGAGATTATGTCCCCAGATATATTTGAGCTTCATCAGAACTATCCGAATCCGTTTAATCCGACAACAAAAATCAGATATTCAATTCCAGCCTCACCTAAATCCTCTCCAAAGGAGAGGACTTTGAATGAAGTTAGATTAAAGGTATATGATATTTTGGGCAATGAAATAGCAACATTAGTAGATGAACAAAAAGAGGCAGGATATTACGAAGTAGAATTTTCCACAGGATCCTTCGGAGATGCAACTCAGCTTGCAAGCGGAGTATATTTCTACAGATTGCAAGCAGGAAATTTTATTCAGACAAAGAAGATGCTGTTGCTGAGATAAAAATACAATCGTAGTTCAGCTCTCCTGAGCTATAGTTTCGATGAAATGCCTAACTCAGAAGTGTTTTATTTTTTTTTGGATTTAACACTTACGAAACAATTCCAATAACTTTTTTTATTTTTGCCAAAGTTGTTCCTGGATTTTATTATTTCACATTTTATGTAGTAATTAAATTCGGAGCTGGCAATGCAGGTTGGAATTTTATCTACTTTGTTTGTTGTTATTCTTTTTCTTTCAAATCCATTCGCTCAATCAGTTGACTCTTCTCAAGTAGTCTCCGAAGCAGAATCAAATTGTTGTATTAATTCAGATGTTATCGGATTAACTTACATCACCGGTTATATGATTCCTCACGCAAAGGAAGTATTAAATGTAAGAGGAACTAATCCGCGCGGATTAGAGCTTGCATACTACTCTCATCTTAATACTGATGAAGTCTGGTTGGATTGTGAATGTTATCCAAGAATTGGGGCATTTGTCTCTTTTTATGACTTCGAAATTACAGATATTCTCGGCTATGGTTTTTCAGGTGGAATTAATTTTACATATTTCTTCGGTTTGCCATCAGACTATAATTTTCATCTCAAAGGAAAAGCCGGCTTTGCTTATTTGACAAAACCATTCGATAAAGAAAAGCATCCACAGAATATGTCTTATTCAACTCATTTTAATTATATCCTCTCTGCTGGTGCCGGAATTACAATTCGTCTTCATAAAAATCTTGAGTTGCAGTTGGAAGGAAGCATGAATCATCAATCGAATGCAGCTCTGCTTGAACCTAATGGCGGGATAAATTATTGGGCAGCAAGTTCATCATTAAATTATATTCTCAATCCAATTGATTTTAAACCACGTAAAATTGAATATGACTCTTACTTAAATGAACCAAAGAAAACAAGATGGGACTTATCTTTTTCGTGGGGAATTTCTTCAATGCCTTATCCTGAACCGGGACAAGTTCCAATGTACGGGCTAACAGTGAACAGAAGCATTCAGGTTTACAGAATTTTGGCTTTGCTATTCGGTGCCGAAATTGAACGAAACGGTCGGGCAGTTGAATTATTCAGAAGATACAGACCAGACGAGCATGTAAATCCTTACCGCTTTTCTCTGCTTGGTGGTGTTGAGTTTTTAATGGGAAGAACTTTATTCTCAGTTCAGTTTGGTGGTTATTTGTTTATTCCTTTCAGACATTTTGTTGCAGACGGTTTTCCACCAAGAACTTTTGAAGACAGAACTTATCAGAGGTGGGGACTTGTTTATAACATCTTTGAAAATATTTATGCAGGAATAAATTTTAAGTCATACAGAAATTCTGCTGATCATCTTAGTCTAAGGGTTACTTATTGTTTCTAATTTCTTAAAACGGTTTTCGTAATTAATTTTTTTAATCTTTTTGCCCAGGTTCAAAAATATAACCAGAGCCTCTAACACTCTTGATATAAACAGGATTTGATGGATCATCTTCAAAATATTTTCTTAAGCGGGAGATAAAAATGTCAACGGTTCTCGTTTCCACTTCGGGATTAAGATTCCAGACATTTTCAAGCAACTCTTTTCTGCTGATAATTCTTCCTTTATTTTCAATCAGGTATTTCATAAGAATTGCTTCGAAATGTGTCAACTGAAATTCATGCTTTCCATGTTTACATCTCAGATTTTCAAAATTTAATTCATTCTTTCCAAATTGATAGACAGGATTTGAACTTACTGATTTTATATACCAGCTTTTTCTTCTCAGCATACCTTCAATGCGAAGAAGCAGTTCTTTCAGATGAAACGGTTTTGTAATGTAATCGTCTGCTCCGATTTCTAAACCCTTCACCCGATCGTCAACCGATGTTCGGGCTGTAAGCATAAGTATCGGCATTTTGGGATTCTTGTCTCTAATATGTTCTGCAACTTCAAAACCATTTTTGTATGGAAGCATAATATCAAGCACAACTACATCATAGTTATTTTTATCAAACATTTCAATTGCCTGCTTACCATCCTTCGCAATATCAACCTGATAACCTTCTTCTGATAAATTATATTCAAGTCCTTTTGCAAGACTTTCTTCATCCTCAACAAGAAGAATTTTTGCGGTCAAAATGTTTTCGTCATTCATTTTGGTTCTCTTTTTTCAAAGATGTTTTAATTAATTTCTTGGATTTGCAGGAAGGTAAAAGTATTTTGAATGTGGTCCCTTTACCTTTGCCTTCACTGTAAACAGAAATTTTACCATTATGATTCTTGATTATTCCTTTAATCCAGTATAAACCAAGCCCTGTTCCTTTAACATTCGGGATATCGCTGTCATAAATTCTGTAAAACTTTTTAAAGATGTTTTTTTGTTCTTTTGACTCAATTCCGATTCCGTTATCCTTAAACTCAATTTCAACTTTATTTTCTTTACAAGTTATCTTAATCCAGATTTTCAGATTGCCAATGTTGTATTTAATTGAATTGTCAATCAGATTATCAAAAAGCATTTTGAATGAATGTTCATCAATCATAATATCGCTGTCTCCTTCAACGCTGACTGAAAGAACATCATCAGCTAATCTGAAATTATCAGCAGATGTTTTAATAATTTTCGGAAGACAATCTTTTGCTGACTTTATGACGAAATTTTCCCTCTGCTTTTTACTCTCGAGTGCAGAAATTTCAAGAATAGAATTAATTAAATTCTGTAATCTGTTAGTATCGCGAAGCATCTGTTCAAAAAATTCTTTCTGCTTTTCAGGCGGAACATCTCTTGTCTTTAATGTTTCGAGATAAAGTTGAATTGAAGATAAAGGAGATTTTAATTCGTGAGTTATATTGGCAATAAAATTATCATACAACGAAGTTAATCTTATCTGAACATTCAAATGCCGAAAGATAAGAACCATAATAAAAGATAAACCTACCAACAAAATTAAACCACCAACAAAAGGAAAAACTTCGGGTGCCTGAACATTAATCTGAGGAGAAACTTTTTCACCAACTTTTTCAAAAATCAGATAATTTGATACATACCAGTAAATCCACAATCCTACCAAAGCCAGCCAGAATAGCTGAGCAAGAATAAAAATTATGAGATTTTTTGCTGTTGAAAATGGTTTACGCATTTAAATTCAAAATCACTTGTTCAAATATCAGTTATATCAAAATCAACTTCAATTTAAGCCGGAAACTTTTTACTGTTGTTTTACAAACGCCTATTAAATTTTTCTGCATTATTACAATAGCGATTTTTATAAAGGAATACAAAATGAACATACTATTAGTTTATCCCGAAACACCCTCAACTTACTGGAGCTTTAAAGATGCCTTAAAGTTCGTAGCGAAGAAAGCTGCAGAACCACCACTCGGACTGATTACCGTTGCAGCAATGCTTCCCCAAAAATGGAATAAAAAACTTATTGATATGAATGTGAGTAAACTTAGTGATAATGATTTACTTTGGGCTGATTATGTGTTTATCGGCGCAATGAATGTTCATCTTAATTCATTCAGAGAAATTGTAAGACGATGTAATAAACTTGGAATTAAAGTGGTCGCTGGAGGTCCACTTGCTACTACCCAGTACAGAGATATTCTCGGTGTTGATCACTTTATATTGAACGAAGCCGAAATTACTCTTCCGCTTTTTCTTGAAGATTTGAAGAATGGAAATCCCAAATCAGTTTACAGCTCAGATGAATTTCCTGATGTGAGCTCAACTCCAATTCCGTTATTTGAATTGTTGGAAATGAAAAAATATGCTTCTATGAGTGTTCAATATTCAAGAGGTTGTCCTTATGATTGTGAATTTTGTAGTATTACAATGCTCAATGGGAGAAAGCCGAGAACAAAATCTGCTGAACAATTCATTGCAGAACTGAATCGTCTACGGGAACTTGGTTATAAGGGAGCTATCTCTGTTGTTGATGATAATTTTATTGGCAATAAAAGAAAACTTAAAGAGGAATTTCTGCCGGCTTTGATTAAATGGTCAAAAGAAAATAAATATGTATTTAACTTCATTACAGAAGTTTCAATTAATCTTGCTGATGATGATGAACTTATGAATATGATGATTGAAGCCGGCTTCAACAGTGTATTTGTTGGAATCGAAACACCAAACAGCGATAGTCTTGCTGAATGTGGGAAAGCTCAGAACTTAAGAAGAAATCTTGTTGAATCAGTTAAAAAGCTGCAGCGCGCAGGATTTATTGTCTCCGGTGGTTTTATTGTTGGATTTGATAATGATACCGAAAAGGTTTTTGATGAACAGTTTCAGTTTATTCAACATAGCGGAATTACAAATGCAATGGTTGGATTGCTGAATGCTCCAACCGGAACGAAACTTTTTAAACGAATGAAAGATGAAGGAAGACTGCTTGATATGTTTTCAGGCAATAATATGGATGCTTCCATAAATTTTGTACCAAAGATGGATTATAAAACTCTCATCAGCGGTTACAGCAAACTTCTACATTCTATTTATTCTCAGAAAGAATATTTCAGACGAGTGAATGAATTTCTGAAGGAATATCGTGTACCCAATTGGCAAAAGAGTAAAATTACTCTTCGCGAACTGAAAGCGTTCTTCAGATTAATCTGGTTTCTTGGCATTGTGGAAAAAGGTAAAAAATATTTCTGGAAACTTTTATTGCTTACAATTTTTAAGTATCCGAAAAAGTTTACTACTGCTATGACACTTGCTGTTTATGGCTTTCATTTTAGAAGGGTGATAAGAACAGTTTAAATTCAATAGCACACGGATTTAACTGATTAAACGGATTAGAACAGATCTAATCCGTTTTAATCCGTAATATCTGTTAGATCAGTGTACCATTGCGTTTATTCCTTCACAAAATCTTTTTCAAGAAAATGCTTAAACCAAAACTGAACAAACTCTCTTCTTGCGTGTTTCCATTTAGGAAATCCAACGCCGTGTCTTTCATTAGGATAAAGCATTAATTCAAAATCTTTATCAAGACTTGTAAACTTATCAACTAACTGAATTGTGTTCTGCATATGAACATTGTCATCAAGAGTTCCGTGAGTAATTAACAGTTGACCTTTATATTTATCTGCGTGAGTTAAAGCAGAACCGAATTTATAACCTTCGGGATTTTCTTCCGGTTTATCCATATATCTTTCAGTATAAACATTATCATACAAATGCCAGTCAGTAACTGAGTAATCGGCTATACCGTGAGTGAAATAATCTGCGCCGTAAGTAAGCGCCATACAAGTTACATAGCCGCCATAACTTCCTCCTGTAATTCCAATTCTTGTTGAATCAACAAAAGGAAGAGTTCGCAAATACTTTACTGCTTCGATGTAGTCATTCATTTCCCACTTGCCAAGATTACGATGCATCATTGCCAAACCTTTTTTACCAAAGTGCTCGCTTCCGCGATGATCAACAACAAAATAAATTATTCCATTCTGTGAAAGAAAATATCTTTCCAGAAATGATGAATAAAAATTTTTTACATCTTTTACACCAGGTCCGCCATAAACTGAAAACAAAACAGGATATTTTTTTGTTGGATCGAAATCGGGTGGAAGAACCCACATTGCAGGAAGTTCAATTCCGTCTGAAGTTTTTATTTTAAATAATTCCGATTTGCCAAATTGATATTCATCCATCAAAGGATTTTTTCTTTCGGCTAAAACTCTTATTGATTCACCTTTCGAATTGAACAATTCCATTCTTCCCGGATCATTTAATGAACTGTAAGTATCAATAAAGTAAGAACCATTCTTTGAAACTTTTGCATCGTGAGTTGCAGATGCTTTAGTAAGTTTTGTAAGATTACTTCCATCAAGATTAACAACAAAGAGATGATTTTCGAGTGAGTTGTCTTTATTTCCTTCGAAGTAAACTTTTTTATTTTTTTCATCAACAAGATTTATTTCAGTAACCGTCCAATTACCTTTAGTAAGCTGAGCTTTAAGTTTTCCTTTCATATCATAATAATAAAGATGCCTGAATCCGTCTTTATCAGAACGAAGAATAAAACCGCTTCCATCATTAAAGATGTAAATATCTTCAAAGAATTCAACAAAGCTTGATTGCTTTTCTTCATAGACTAATCTGTTTTTTCCTGTGGATGGATTTGCTGCAAGGATCTTAAGATGATCTTGTCCACGATTTAAAACCTGATAAAATAATTCTTTGCTGTCCGGAGTCCAGAATGGCCACGCAGTATATTGATCAGCGGTTTCATCTTCTTCAGCCCAAACAATTTTATTATCTGAAAGATGAGCAACACCTAATTTCACATTTGGATTCGGATCACCGGCTTTGGGATAATGTTCCCATTCAAGTTCACCGTGAACACCATCAGCTTTGTATAAAGGAAATTTTGGAACGGGTGAATCGTCAGTTCTTAAAAATGCAATCATCTCGCTATTTGGTGACCACCAGAAAGCACGATAGTTTGATGACCGTCCGAGTATTTCTTCATAATAAACCCATGATGCCCAACCATTATAAACTGTTTCTGAGGCATCAAAAGTTAAACGCGTTTCTTTTGCTGATTCAATATCCACATAATAAAGGTCACGATTTTTTGTGTAAGCAATTTTTTTCCCGTCAGGTGATAAAACAGGATTTGCTTTTTCTGATTTGTCATTTGTTAGTCTTTTAACTTCCTTCGTAGTTAATGAGAAAAAATAAAAATCATTATCTTTTTTCAGAATGAAACCTTTGTAGTCATCAGTTTTTAATATGTTGTCATCGAGTGTTAGTTCATATTCAAGCAAAACATCATCATAATCAGAATATTTGAGAAATGTTTCTTCAGTGCCTGCTTTTGCATTTATTTTTACAATTGCTGTGCTGCCATCAACTCTTTTTTGCAGAAGATAATTTTCATCATCGAACCAAACTATATTTCGCGGAAGTTGATTTAATAAGCGCGGCTCAGAAAAAAGATAAACCTGATCAAAAGAAAGTTTTTTGGTCTGTGCATTTAATTCAGTGAATGAAACAGAAAGAAACAAAAATAAAAACACATAAAAGATGTTTGCAATTTTGTTCATGATGTTAATTCTCCTTTATGGAAATATACTTTCAGAAATTTAATGGTAAAATTTAAATTGAAATAATTTTATTTCAAGAAATGTTTTAGTCCAATAGAAAAAATATTTAGTTTAGAATAAGAAAAGTGAAGTTCTTATGAAAAAATTTTTAGTTATTATTTTTCTGTTAGCTTTTATTCAATCAATAAACTCACAAATCCATTCAGGAGAAAAATTATTACTGATTCGGTGTGATGATATTGGAATGTCTCATTCAGTTAATTTAGCTGCAAAGGAGCTTATTGATGCCGGATTAAAATTTTCCGCTTCTGTAATGGTTCCGTGTGGTTGGTTTGATGAAGCTGTATCAATTTTAAAGGACGCTGAAAATGTTACTGTGGGCATTCATCTTACATTAAATTCAGAATGGAAAAACTATCGCTGGGGACCGGTTGCAGGCGTTTCAATGGTTCCTTCATTGGTAGATTCGCTTGGTTACTTCTTTCCCTCTCGGGCTAAGTTTTTTGCAAACAATCCATCTCTTGAGGAAGTTGAAATTGAACTTCGTGCTCAAATTGAAAAAGCTATTAAATCAGGATTGAAAATTTCTTATCTTGATTATCATATGGGAACAGCCGTCGATAAACCTGAGATGAGAAAAATAGTTGAGAAACTTGCTTCAGAATATAAATTAGCTGTTTCAAGATATTTCGGTGAAGTTGATGTTAATAGCATGTATAGTGTTCCGGTTGAACATAAATTTCAACATTTAATTTCAGTATTGGACAGCATCACAACAGGCAAAATAAATCTTTTAGTTTGTCATATTGGTAAAGATTCTGATGAGATGTCAGCATTGGTTGATCAGAATGAATTTGGATTGAAGGAAATGAGCAAGCATCGAAATGCTGAATTCTTGTCGCTCCTAAAAGCAATTACCGAAGACGAATTTGAAAAAGGAAAAATTTCTTTAATCAATTATAAGGATATCATCAATTACTACTCACTGGACAAAATGAAATCACCATTAGAGACTGGTTATTAATTCATTTCAGAATCATCATTTTCTTTGTTATTGTATTAAAAGCCTCGAGTTTATAAAAATAAATACCCGAAGAAAGTTCTCCTGCATTAAACTCGACTTCATAAATTCCCGGATACTGGTATTCATCAACCAGAACTTTTACTAAGTTGCCAAGAATATCATAAACTGAAAGTTTTACTTTTGAGAAAGATAGAATCTGATAGGGAATAACTGTTTTGTTATTAAAAGGATTCGGGAAATTATTGTAGAGGAAGTCGGTTTTGGTTTTTAAGTAAGTTGTTTCCCTATTAAAGTTGAATTTACTTCCATCAAATGCTTTTATAAAAATGTCAGTTCCTCTTTCAGGAATAGGTTGGGTATATGAAATTAAAAATTTGTTATCTGAAATATCTGCGTCCAGAACAGGCTGATCAGTAAAATAATAAAGATAATAATCACTCTCGTCGAATTGATGAGTGGAGTAAATGTTACTCAGGGATTTGTTATCGTTATAAAAGACTATTTGTATTTGCCCTTCATAAGGTTTTCTGAAAACATATAGAGCTTTTTTATTTTTAAAATTAATTATCTTAATATCTTCCACATCAAAAGTGTAAAATCTGTCTGAAAAAATATTTTGTGAAGGAAAGTCATAATATCTTTTGATTTTTAATTGGCTGTAATTACCATAGATAACAATTAAACTATTATTACTGTCGTTAGCGCATTCAACTTTATAAACATTTGATGCAGCACTATCAATTATAAAAACATCAGAAACAGGACGATAGTTAAAAAATCTTCCTTTTAGCGAAGGATATGTATATTGATCATATATTGAATAATTCCGCCAAACGGCGAGTAAAAAATGATTTTCATCAATAGAAATTTTTAAGGGTTTAAATCCAATATTATCTCTTGCAGATAAAAGAGTTTGGACATTTGTAATTGGATTTAAATTTTTATCAAATAGTTGTGTTAAGGTGTGAAAGTAATTGTACCAGCATAATAATAATTCATCTCTTTGATTAATATTCATTTCTAAAGAATAGTTATAATTGTAGCTTTCTGCTACTGCTTTGTTGTTGCCGATTTTTTGCCCATCCTTAGAAATTAATTGCAGTATTAATTTTTTCTTATAGTTCGTAGGTTCTTCCATCCAGAAAGCAACAACGAAAGTCCCGTCTGAGAAAGAACAAACAGCTTTATCATTAGTAAAAAAATATTCAGCGGTTGTTTCGTTAATTTGAAAATCATCTCCAACAGGTTCAAGGTTTTCATTAATTAATCTTCCATACAAATCCCTTCTGCCATTTCTCCGGTCTTCCCAAATTATAAATGCTTTTCCTTGCGAATTAAATTTAATTTTGGGGAAAATCTGCCAGCTTGAATATAAATCATCATTAATTTTTCTGATTGAAGTTAATCGTTGAAATTCTGAACTAAACTTTTGAATAAAGCAATCAAGATCTGATCTTGCATAAGAAACATTTCCAATAACGAAAGAATTATTACCCAAATCACTAATATCAGAAAAAAAGTAATATCTTGTTAAAAGACTATCATAGTCTGCTCTTGTTCTTTCAGAAATGATTTGTCCATCCTTACTGATTTTCTGAAAGTAATCAACATAATTAACACTGTAGAGTAAATAAAAAGTACTATCTCTGTCTGTAAAAACGGAAAAACCTTCTACTGTATCGCTTATAACAAATTCACCAGTACGAAAACCTGATTGAGGATTATATATTCTTCCAAACAATTTATCTGTTTTCCAAAGAATTAAACTGTTTCCGGAAGACAAAGATGAAATTTTCACATCGTATGAAGAGCTGCTATAATTTATTTCGTTAATCAGAAAATTGTTCCCGATTTTTGCTCCGTACATCGAAACTTTCTGAGCAAACATTCTTCCGGCGATTGATGGAAACACAACAAGGAAATGATCACCAGTTACTGCAACTCTGCGAGCTGAATTTAGGGAAGTATTAGGACTATAAGGTTCATCTATTATAATTTCACCATATACATTATCGTTTCGATCAACAACTACAGCATAAAGACGGTGATCTCCATAATATTCTTCAGCGCGCCAAACGGCAATAAATGAACCGTTTTCAGCTATTGCTGCAGAGATTGGAAAAGTATTTATTTGATTATTTAAGTTTAGTCGAATTGGTTCGCTTAAAAATTGACCGGTATTACTAATTCTTCTTGCATAGATTTCTCTTAGATCGTTTTCCCAGATAATTATAAAATCTCCTTTTTTATTAGCAGAAACTATTGGAACAATATTTCCCCAGATTTTATCCTTATTAATAATAAAGTTATTTCCAACCTTTCTATCAAACTTGTCGTAGAGTTGAGCGTATATATTCATATATCCATCGCGGTTATCTATCCAAACACACAAATAGTTCCCAATGCTATCCATTGCGATGCTTAAACCTGTTTGTTCTGCTCCGTAATCTCCGCTGTGTAAGTTTACTAAGGTTGGATTTTTAATAACAGGAAGAGAGTCATAATTAAGTTTTTCGAATTGTTTAGGTTGTTCAAAAGGATAGTTTGAATAATATATTTTTGAGAGTCCTGTGAGAGTATCTCTTAGCTGAATTATCTGTGAATAGGAAACATTTGCATTAACCAAAATCAGAACAATTTTAAGAAAGATTATTCTTTTCATTTTAATACCCCAGAGTAATGATTTCTAGTCTTATTAGAAATAAAAATTTAATCCCAAGCCAATTCTTGTAATCCAATTTGATAGTTTTTCTTCACTTGAAGTTGTCCTTGTAGTATAGTCATCTTTATACCTCTTATTTAATTTACCTGAAGAGGAGGAATAAAGAAATCTAACTTGTGAAATGATCGAAAGTGAATTATTTAAATAATACTCCGCTCCAAAACCAAGATATAACTTCCAAAGTGAATTGATATTTTCCAAATATTCTGCTTCATTACTTTCTGATATTGGTGAACCTGGTGATTGAATTAAATCAACATTGCTCCTTTCAGCAAATGCAAATTGTCGTCCAAACCCGGCTAAAGCGAATATATTAACCGTTTCAGGAATTTTTTTGAAAAAATAATATTTACCTCCAAGGTGAATGTTAAGTTTTTTAATTCCTTTATTATCAAACACTCCATATTTAGTTGTGTCGTAATTTGTAAAACGGGATTGGATAACTTTGGTTTCATAATAATCGGAATTGTATGAAAAATCAAATATAAAACTAAACTGTTCTGTTACAGAAAAATTCAGGAACCATTCCATATTTATTTCATTAGTTACTGAATTATATACTATAACATATGGTGGATAAATATCTACTATCACTTGGTTAATTTCGCCTAAATAATAAGGAACAAATAAAACTCCCATTGACCATTTTTTTGCAGTTGGCGAATCTGAATTGAGCTTAGAGATTTCAGAATTTATAAGAAGTTCTTCTTTATTCTTTTTGCTCAATATTTTATTGGCTCTTTCTTTGACAAAATTTTTAACTAAATCATAATCTGAATTAAATCCTTTTGCTTTCTGATAAACTATTCCGAAATTTTCAATTTCCAGTTTATCTACAGCATCCCAAATAATTGATTCGTTTCGGTTTTCCAGATATAAGAATGAAACTTTGTTGTCATCGAGTGAAGTAACTGTACACGGGTACTCTTTACCATCAATCAGATATAATTTATCGGTGTGATTATTTTGAGAGAAGATAAGAAAAGGAACAAAAAGAAAGATTAAGTATTTCATATATGCCCCTTAATGATGTGAGAGAATTTTATTTTAGTTGATGACCTCAACAACTTTTCATTTCTGCACTATTAAAAAACAAATTTTAATAATCACTTTCAAGAACTCCTTAAAAATTTTTAAGGTAAAAAAAATTCTCGTTTCTAAATGAAACAATTATTTTGAGGCAACATCTGTTAAATATTTTTCTCCTACTTTAATTATCTTTTTTTATCTTTCACGCATTAAAAATTCAAATTCTTAAAACGGAGTTTTGATGTCCGAAAAAAGATCTTCAATCGAACAACTTTCAATTAATACCATTCGCACTTTATCCATTGATGCAGTTCAAAAATCAAATTCAGGTCATCCGGGAATGCCGCTTGGTTGTGCACCGATTGCTTATTTGCTCTATTATAAATTGATGAAACACAATCCATCAAATCCCAAGTGGATTAATCGTGATAGATTTATTCTTTCGGCTGGTCACGGAAGTATGTTGCTTTATTCAATTCTGCACTTAAGTGGTTACGATGTTTCAATTGATGATTTAAAAAATTTCAGACAATGGAATAGCAAAACACCCGGTCATCCGGAATATGGACATACAGCCGGAGTTGAAACCACAACCGGACCTTTGGGACAAGGATTTGCAACTGCAATCGGAATGGCTGTTGCCCGTGATTTTCTTGCATCGTTATTCAATAAAGATGGATACAAATTAATTGATCATTTCATTTACGGTATTTGCAGTGATGGTGATTTGATGGAAGGAATTTCTCACGAAGCAGCATCATTCGCCGGTCATCACAAACTTGGCAAATTAATTTTCTTTTATGATGATAATGGAATTTCAATTGATGGAAAAACAAGCATCACATATTCTGATGATGTTCAGAAAAGATTTGAATCCTATGGCTGGAATGTACTTTGTGTAAATGATGTAAATAATTTATCAGAACTTGAAACTGCTGCTCAGCAGGCAAGAAACAATTCCGATAAACCAACTTTGATTATTACAAAAACTCACATTGGTTTTGGCAGTCCGAATAAGCAGGATACTTCAGCAGCTCACGGTGCTCCATTGGGAGTTGATGAAGTTAAGTTAACAAAAAAGAATCTTGGTTGGCCTTACGAAGAAGATTTCTTCGTCCCAGCAGAAGTTTATGATCACTTTGCCGGAATAAAACGATGTGGAAAAGAAGCTGAAGAAATATGGAATAAACTTTTCATTTCTTATAAAGAAAAATTTCCGCAGGAATCAGAGCTGTTTGAGAACATTTTCAATAATAATTTTGGAAGTGAGTGGGAAGAAAAAATTCCGGCCTTTACTGAAGCAATGGCTACAAGAGCTGCTTCAGGTAAGGTGCTGAATGCTATTGCCACAGATTTACCAACACTTATCGGTGGTTCAGCAGATTTAGCTGAATCAAATAACACAACATTGAAAGATTATAAAAGCTTTTCTGCTGAAAATCGTGGCGGAAGAAATATTCACTTTGGTGTTCGTGAACATGCAATGGGTGCATTGTTAAACGGAATGGCTTTGTATGGCGGAGTAATTCCCTATGGTGCAACATTTCTTATCTTTTCTGATTATCTGAGACCAGCATTACGATTAAGCGCTTTGATGAAACTGCGAACAATTTTTGTTTTTACTCACGATAGTATTGGTCTTGGTGAAGATGGACCAACACATCAACCAGTTGAACAACTTGCTTCGCTTAGAGCTATTCCGAATGTAACTGTTCTTCGTCCTGCTGATGCAAACGAAACAGCAGAAGCATGGAAATTTGCAATTAAACATAGTGGCGGACCAGTCTTGCTTGCATTAACACGACAGAAACTTCCTTGCTTTGATAGAAATATTTTATCATCTGCAGAACATTTACACAAAGGAGCTTATGTATTAAAAGAAACATCCGAAAATCCTGATATTATTTTGATGGCAAGCGGTTCAGAAGTTGATCTAATTCTCAAAGCATCTGAAAAATTAGAATCCGAAGGAATAAAAGTTCGCGTGGTAAGTTTTCCAAGCTGGGAAATTTTTGATCAACAAACAGACGATTACAAGAAAACAGTATTTCCTGAAAATGTAAAAGCAAGGATAGCAGTTGAAGCAGGCGTTAGACAAGGTTGGGAAAAATATATTGGAGAAAAAGGAGATATAATTTGTATGAATTCATTTGGTGCTTCAGCGCCTGATAAGGTGCTTTTTGAAAAATTCGGATTTACTGTTGAGAACATTGTTAATAAAGCGAAGAAACTTTTAAACAAATAATCAACAAACACCGGAGGCAAAATGAAAAAGATTATTATTGCAGTTGTTGTTATTCTGGTTGCAATTCAATTCATTCCTGTTGAAAGAACAAATCCGCCTGTAACTCAGGAAGTGAACGCTCCTGAACAAGTAAAATCAATACTTAAAAAAGCTTGTTATGATTGTCATTCAAACGAAACAAATTGGTCATGGTACACTAAAGTTGCACCTGTTTCATTTTTAGTTTCTAATGATGTTAAAAATGGAAGAGAGCATCTAAATTTTTCAGAATGGGATAAACTCAGAGGAAAAGAATCTAAAGCGAAAGAAGAAATCTGGGAAGAAGTTCGTGATGAGAAAATGCCGCCCTGGCAATATCGAATTATGCACGGTGAAGCGAAGCTTACAGATGAAGAAAAAAATATTTTAAGAAGATGGGCTGGCGAATAAAGCCCTGAATGATAATGAACCAGACAAGAATAATAAAGAAAATTTCAGTTCTTGGTTGTGGATTGGTTGGAAGTGCAATCGCTGTTGATCTCTGTCGTGATTATAATGTTACTGTTTCGGATTATGATTTCGAAAAGCTAAACGAAGTACAGGCAAAAAACCCGCTAAGAATTATCCAGTCTGATTTTCTTAATCAATCCGAATTAAAACGAATAGTAGCTGATGCTGATCTGGTTATAAGCGCTGTTCCCGGTTCAATTGGATTCAGTATTCTCAAATCTTTAATTGAACTGAACAAAAATGTAGTAGATATTTCTTTCTTTGCTGAAAATCCTTTTGAACTTGATGAACAGGCAAAGCGAAAAAATTTAACAGTTGTTGTTGACTGTGGAGTTTGTCCCGGTCTCAGTAATATTATTCTTGGTTATTACAATAAGAAATTAAAAATAAATTCTTACAGCGTTTATGTTGGCGGTTTACCGAAGAATCCTGAACCACCATTTAATTACAAAGCTCCTTTTTCTCCTTCCGATGTAATTGAAGAGTACACTCGTCCGGCACGATTTATTGAAAATGGGAAAGTAATCATTAAAGAAGCTCTCACTGATGTTGAGTTAATTGATTTTCCCAATGTCGGACAGCTTGAAGCTTTTAATACTGATGGTCTGAGAACTCTTTTGACTACTATGCAAATTCCAAATATGAAAGAAAAAACCCTACGATATCCTGGACACAGCCAACTGATTAAAGCATTCCGTGATGCTGGTTTTTTTGACAGAGATGAAATATTTATTAATGATAAAGTGATCAGACCAATTGATTTTACATCAAAATTATTATACAAACAATGGAAGCTTGAAAAAGGAGAAAAAGAATTTACAGTGATGAGAATTCTTATCGAATCGGATAAAGAGTTTATAACTTACGAACTTTATGATGAGTATGATGAACAAACTCAAACAACTTCTATGGCAAGAACAACCGGATATACCTGCACTGCTGCAGCAAGATTAATTCTTGAAAAGAATTATAGCCGCACAGGAATTATTCCACCTGAATTTCTGGGAGAGAAAGAAGACGATTTAAATTTCGTTCTTGATTATTTAAAGAAAAAAAATATTCTATTGAAAAAAACAGAAAGTAAGCTAAAATGAATTTTGAAAGAGCAAAAAAGAAAATATCTTTAAGAGAGTTGTGGAATAATGTAGATTTTTCTAAGCCATCAACCTGGGGATTAATAACAGCTAATTTATCTGTGATCTTTTACGCATTTATCGATAATCTCACTGCAACCGAAGTATTGTGGATGTATTGGATTCAAAGCGTGATAATAGGAGCTTTCAACTTTTTCAGAATTATCAGACTCAAAAAATTTTCCACTGAAGGGTTCAAGCAAAATGGTAAAGCTGTTACTCCAACCCAAGCTGCTAAAGTTTCTACTGCAATTTTTTTCTTATTTCATTACGGGTTTTTTCACATAGTATATGGAGTATTCTTGGCAACATTTCCTGTGATATTGAATGAAGAAAAAAACACGGGGATTTTATATTTATTATTTCCTTCAATAGTATTCCTCATAAATTATGGAATTGAATTTTACAAAGAGCAAACAATAACTACAGATGAAGTCCCGAATCTTGGCACTCTGATGTTTATGCCTTATTTAAGAATAATTCCAATGCATCTTACAATTATTTTTGGTGGATTTATGGCGGCGGCCGGTTCATTTGCCGGAATAAAAACATCTTTAGCTGTTATTTTGCTTTTGATGGGACTTAAGACTTTTGTTGATTTAATTACGCACTCAGTAAATCCTTTAACTGGTCTGAAAACTCCCGAAACAACCTGAAGTAAAAATACCTATTGACGCAGACTCATATTCCGCAACGCAGAGCTCAGTCTGAGCAGTAACTGAACTATGAATTGCCCAGTCATTTAAAAATATAATCATTGACTATTGCTTAGCCGCATCAAGACTCCGTAACGCAGACTTCAGTCTGCGAAATGACTTGACTATGAATTGTCCAACCATTTATGGAGGTGGTTAATATAATAATGGACTATTGGCTTGACTTCATTTGGTCTTTCATAAATGTGGCTAAAGCCAAATTATTTTTTCTTTCAAAATCCCCGGCTTAAAGGCTCCGTTGCATAATTCCAGAACTAATATTTATAAATCCTCTACGAGGATTTATTCTTTTTTAGATTTATTTCTTTACAATAATCTGACCTCTACGAGGTCAAAAACTTATAAGGAACATTGTAGATGTTCAATTTTTGTAAAAAAAATAAGCTAAGTAAAACAGATCCTCGTAGAGGATCAACAAAAATAGTTATGCAACACTCTCTAAAAGTCAGGGCAATAACAATCCGTAACGCAGACTTCAGTCTGCGAGATAAAGCTATAAAAAAGGCGACCACAATGGTCGCCTCTAAAAAATTCCAGGAATAATTTTAATTTGTGTTCTGAACTCCTTTTGTTCCGTTTTTCTTTCTAAGCAAGAAAAAGGTTACTATCAGAACAATTAAAACTCCAACTCCGACATAAATTAATGTTAGATCTTTTGGTGAAATTGTTTCTTTCCACTCAGCAATTTTCTTTTCAATAATTTCTTTCTGCTGAGATGTGAGCATATTGTTTTCAAGCAGATAAGGCATCCATTCATTCGAAATAGTTTTGTACCAAACGCTGTCAACAAACACACTGTAAATTCTTTGAGATTCTTCTTTGCTTTTTACGCCGTAACTTTTTATTTCATCATTGATAAAAGCAGTTATGATTTCAGTGAATTCGTTACCGTTATAAAAACTTTGAAGGTTGATATTATTCAGGGCAAAATCTTCACGGATTGATTCCCACGCTTCTCTTTGAATTCCGGTTTTCCAGCTCGTAAATAATGCATCAATATCTTTAAGCTCTTGTGATTTATCTTTTCTTCCGGCATAAACATCAACCAGTTTAGGACCAACTTTTTGCCACAATGAAACAAAGTTAGATTGCTGCTGTTTAACTTCATTTAAATCTTCTGGTTTTAATGTTGTGACTTCAAGAAATCTGTTGTTATCCCGGAGTGATTTCTTAACTATGTAAAGAACATTTTTCTTTTCAGTTTCAGCTACAATTTGTTCTTTCTCTTTCTGAGTTAATGCAGATACATCACCAGAAAGTTTTGGTGCTAAACTATCTATAATAGCATAAACAAGCTCATCGCGCTTCTTCAACGAAGCTCGCAATTCACTAACAAGTTTTTCAAGTTTAGCAATTGTTTCAGCATCTTTCTTTCTCTGAACTTCAAGTAACTGAATTTGATTAAGCAATTCAGCATTCTTTTTATTTAACTCGTCAACTTCTGAACGCAATGTGATCACTTCTGTTTGTAAAACATCAATCTGGGTGAAGTCTGCTTTTCTGATAATTAAAGAATTACCGAGCTTATCAAATGATTTTTCGAAATTATCCGGATAAAGACTCCTGTCAAGCAGCTCGCGATAGGTTGAAAATTCATTCTTTAATCTTTCAATTTCGCCCGTGACAGCATTCAGTTCATCGAGTGAAACTGCATTTTTTATTTGCTGTTCAAGTTGCTGATAACGAGCTTTGAAATTTTGTACAATCTCATAATCAGATTGTGCTGCCAGATTTGAAACGATAAATAGAATTATTAGCGGAGTTAAAAACAATTTTTTCATTTTACACCTCCTTGCAGACCTTCGCTTGTGAAGTAAGCTTTGAAATCCCCATCAACAAGTTCAATGTATGGTGTCCGCTGATTGAAGAAAGGATTATTCAACCCCGTTTCATTGATTGTTATTTTCTCTTTTAAAGAAAGACTACCTCCTGCAGTTTCGAAGATATAAACATTCTTGAATCCTTTGGATGTTATGAAATAGTATCCATCCTGATTTCGGATTATTCTTAAATCTTTTCCTACATAAGCCATAGAATCTTGCGTCTCTTCCATAAAGAGAGCTTTTGTATTGAACGAAAAAGAATAACGATCTTCTTTTGCGAACCCATCATCATTTATTTTTAATACCGACTCGATTGGCCAGGCAAACTCAGCCGGAGAAAGCTTTAACGATGAACATGCAGATATTATTGTAACAGTAATAATCGAAGCAACAAGTATTCTCATTTTTCCTCCTGAAAATATTTCTCGCAGCAAACTTAATCAATTTTTGATATAAATTGATTGATAAAAATTGGGCTTGGTTTTTAAGGATTTGGGTTATCAGGTTCGGCTGGATTATTATTTTCTGGTTTTTGAGGAAATCTTCCGGACTTTTTTAACGCTTCTGTAAGAAGAAACTCAATCTGAGCATTTATACTCCTTAATTCATCAGCCGCCCACTTTTCGAGGGCGGCATAAACTTTTTCATCAATTCTTAATAAAAATTTTTTCTTTTCAGCCATTTTTTAGTTTATTTAGTTTTAATGAGCAACTCCTGTATTGCGTCTTTTCAATTGTAAAAAGTAAAACGCCAGGAAGACTAACCAGGGATTTTCATCCAGAATTTCCGTTCTTCTTTCAATAGTTATTTCACACTTTTCTTTGAATGAAAATTTATTGTTTACAATTGCTATCAAATCATTTTCACCATGATAAATCTCTGCTTTGCTTTTAAATGTGCCAAATTTCATTACCACTTTTTTTCCTCTTGGTAAATCAACTATTCCTTTAGATGCAAGGAAATTTAAGTGCATAACAGCTATTGGCAATTGATATCCGCTTTTTCTTATTTCAATATCATTACTAAAAATATGAGGTCTTCTGAACTCGAAAGTATCATTAACTAATTTGCATTCAACACGCTCACTAAAAAATTTCGGATAAACGAATTTACCAATGACTTCTTTCTCAGAACGTATTTCATATTCTCTCTTCCAGATAGACCTCTGAGTTATTGAAATAATTTGTCCAATATAATCAGATAGATTTTGCATAATAATTACTGATACAAAGTTCCGGTATTTATAACAGGTTGTGCTTCAGTTTCTGAAACTAAAGCAACCATCAGATTATTTACCATTGTAGCTTTTTTGTCTTCATCAAGCCTTACTATGTTTTGTTCGCTTAATGCTTTTAATGCCATCTCAACCATTCCAACTGCACCTTCAACAATTTTCGTTCTTGCTGCAATAATAGCTTGTGCCTGTTGTCTTCTGAGCATTGCCTGAGCAATTTCCGGTGCATAAGCCAGATGTGAAATTCTTGCTTCAATTATTTCAACACCTGCAACTTCAAGTCTAAGTTGAAGCATATTCTTCAAACCCTCTGCAATTTCCTGTGGAGTTCCTCTTAAGCTTGGCTTATCTTCCTGATCAACATCATAAGGATATTCGGAAGCAAGTTGCCTGATAGCAGTTTCGCTTTGAACATCAACAAATTGTTCGTAGTTCTCTACATCAAAAATCGCCTTTGCTGTATCAACAACCCGCCAGACAACAACAGCACCAATCTCAATTGGATTTCCGTGAAGATCATTTACTTTAATCTTCTGGCTGTTGAAATTTCTAATTCTTAGTGAAACCTTTTTTCTTACAGTAAAAGGATTAACGAACCAAAATCCTGAAGTCCTCACAGTTCCGGTATATTTACCAAACAAAATCAGAACCCGCGAATCGTTCGGTTGCACCACAACAAAACCACTGGAAATCAGGATAATCAATAAAAGAATTGGAATAAAGAACCAGAGAAGACTGGGATCATTTGTCATTGCCATCTCTTTTACGAGGAAATATTCAACTATAATCAGGGCGAGAAGTACAAGAACCATTAAAAATCCATTAAGCTTATTTGCGGATTTTTCTGCTATTTTTTCCATTTTTCATACTCCTTTTGAAAATTGCTATCGTAATGATATCATATTGATAGCAAAAAGTCAATACCTTTCCAAAGAAATTTTTTAAAAATTTTTTTAAGTCAATGGCAAAATCTGATTTCTGAGGAGTATTAATAAGTAGAGAATGTAATTTCTTTGAGCATTGATATTTTATTTATAAAAATAGAAATGCCAAACTGACCAAGTAGAGGTTTAAATTTTAATTTAATTTTTCCACATCTGTCCAAAAAAAATTTATTTATGTGGCTAAAGCCAGTTCCTGGTTTTAATTTTTTTTTAATTAACTGAAGTGAACTGCAATAAATGCCGATTAAATGTCTTTTTATCTATTGCGAGGTTGTCTCAAAAGTCTTAAAAATCCGGTAGCCGCAACTTTTAAGTTGCGTATTTATTATATTTTCGCAAGCTAAAGCTTGCGACTACCATAAGAATTTGAGTTATGAGACAATCTCGTTATTATAAAGACTATGGATATTAAGGGCTTTAGCCGCATTTATTTAAAACCCGTTAATAAGATAAGAGATTAATACTTTTTATAAGAGATTCAATTTAAAATTGATTTGTTTTCAATTAATTTTAGTTATAATCAGAGTTATTGATCAGGTTTAAGTTTATTTTGGACAGCAGTGAATTATTCATCTTTCGATAAACTAAAGATGAGCAGATTAGTTTTTAAGAAGTCTCATTTTACTTTTTCAGTTTGTCCTTAAAAATCTTTTCGAACTTTTCAACTTTTGGTGTTATAACAAACGCACAATAACCCTGATAAGGATTATTATCATAATAGTTCTGATGATAATCTTCAGCTGGAAAAAACTTTTTGAATTCTGTTATTTCTGTTACTATTGGTTTATCCCAGATTTTTTCTTCTTCGAGTTTCTTTTTATAGTATTCAGCTTTTTGCTTCTGTACTTCGTTGTGATAAAAGATAACAGAGCGGTATTGAGTTCCGACATCATTTCCTTGTCTGTTCAATGTAGTCGGGTCATGTGTTTTCCAGAAGATTTCTAGTAATTCGTCATAAGTAACAAGATCCGGATCGAAATAAATCTGCGTACATTCTGCGTGTCCTGTAGTTCCGGTACAAACTTCTTTGTAAGTTGGATTTTCGGTATTGCCACCAGAATAACCGGAAATTACTTTTTGAACACCTTTTACTCTTTCGAAAATTGCTTCAGTGCACCAGAAACAACCTGATCCAAATGTGGCTATTTCTAATTTGTTTTGATTTTGATCGCTCATAGTTTTGTCCGGATTAATTTTAGAAGAAGTGCTTTCGCAAGCTAATAATAATGATATTGAAACTATTACAAATAAAATAAAAATGTTTAATTTGAATTTCATCATTGTTTGATTTATAATTTAATTCCTAACCAAAGAAATATTTTTGTTAATATTAGATCAAAGAATAAGCTTGCTTTAACTTAAAACAAATTCATCATAACGCGGGTTCAAAATAAAGGATTGTTCAGTATAAAAGAATTGCAGAATTTTGGAACGATTAAAAGAGAGTTTTATGATAACCATTGTTGATTTCGGCGATGTGAACTCAAAAGAAGTTGCAGAAGCCCTGAAAAATATTACAGATGAATTCATTGTTTCTTCAAGTGAGATTGATATTTGTCGTGCTGAGAAAATAATTTTTCCCGGCTCTGGAAGTGCAAAAGATGTTATGAAGAAAATTCATCTTCTTAATCTTTTTTCTGTACTTAGAATAATTACAGATAAACCGATACTTGGAATAGGATTAGGAATGCAAATAATGTGTGAGCACACTTCGGAAGGAAATCTTTCTTGCCTTGGTATATTTCCCGGAAGCATTTTGAAATTCAGTAATTCAATTGAAAATCCGATTCACGAAGGAATGGACAAAGTTAAAATTTTAAGAGATAGTCCTTTGTTAAAAAATATTTCTGATAATTCAACTTTCTATTTCAATCATTCATATTATTTGCCGGTTAATGAATACACGATCTCGACAAGTAAAAAGGGTATTGAATTTACTTCTGCAATACAAAAGGATTTATCTTTCGGAGTTCAGTTTCATCCTGAAAAATCAGGTGAAGCAGGACTCTTAATTCTTGAAAATTTTGTAAAACTTTAAAACCTCAGCAACAAAGCGCAGTTAATAAATTTATATGGAAACAAAAAAACAATTCTCATCATTTGAAACAGAGATAATTGTTAGACCTGATGATATTGATATGAACAACCATGTTCATAACTCTAAATATCTCGATTATGTTCAAACAGCGCGTTTTATACAAATGCGTGACAATTATAAATTTCCGATGGAAGAATATATTGAAAGAGGATATAACTGGTATGCAAGCACTGCTCATATTGAATTTAAGCGTGCTTTGAAATTTGGTGATACTGCAATAGTTAAAACACAGATTAAAGAATGGAGCGGAGCGCAGGTTATTATTAATTTCTGGATTACTAACAAGCAGACAAATAAAATTGCCTCTGAGGGTTATATAGTTTATACACTAATTTCTTTATCAACCGGAAGACCGGTTAGAATTCCTGAAGATGTTCTGGAGCGGCACAATATTTAGCTGCAATTAAATTTTATAAACGAAATTGATTTTTAAAATTGTTACTCGTACTTTTTCAGCAAGAAAAATATCATATAATGGGATAGGCACAATTGAATAATATAAACACAAGCGATTACGAATTATTACAAAGAGTTTTGAAAAGAGATTCAAAAGCTCTTGAAGCATTGTATGATAAATACTCGCCTTTGCTCTACACATTAATTAAAAGAATTGTTAAAGAAGAAAAACTTGCTGAAGAAGTTTTAGCAGATGTTTTTGTTATCATCTGGCAGAAAACTCACCTTTATAATTTTGATTATAAAAATGTATATAGCTGGATTGTTCTTCTTACAAAAAATAAAGCAGTTGATGTTTTGAGAAGAAAAAACAACGCTGAATCTCCTGAATACAATGATGAATATGAGAACACATTTATTATTCCAACGATCTATGATTACAACGAATTTGGTTTTGAAGAAGCATACAACAAAAGTGAACAACTAAAATCAGCTGTATCTAAACTTACCGAAGCACAAAGATATGTCATTCAACTTGCATTCTTTGAAGGATTGACGGAAAGTGAAATTGCTTCTAAACTCAAAATTCCTTTACCGACCGTTAAAAGCAAAATCAGAGTTGCATTAAATACCCTGAAAGATAAAATGAATTCAGAGGAATCTTAAATGGATAGACTGGAAGCGAAAGAATATCTTCAAGCTGCATCACTTGGTTGTTTGGACAGAAAAGAATTTGATGAACTCAGAGAACTTCTTGAGTTTGATAGTGAATTACAATTCGAGTTAACAGCTTATCAAACACTTTGTGCAATGATTCCGTTTTCGCTTGAGATTGTAAATCCGGGAGAAATTGTAAAAGACAATGTAGCTTTGCGATTGATAAAAATTGAAGAAGAGCTTCGGGCAAAAAGAGAAGCTGAGCTTAAAGCTCAAATGCCTGAAGTAAAAGTTGAAGACACTTCAGAAATAATTCGGGAAATTCAAACTACAGAAACACAAACTGAAGACCTTACACAAGAGCTTGCGGAGGAATCAGTTGTTCAAGCAGTTGATGAACAGGTTGAGATTGAAACCCCGGAAGTCTTTGAAGCTCCTATCCCTGAAAGTTATTTAGCTGAAGACATTACAAAAACCGACGATATTCCTGATATTCCAATCGAAGAAGAAATTATTTCAGAAGAAATTTTTGAAACTGAAATTACCGAACCACAAACTGAATCAATTGAAAATGAAATTGTTGAAGAGAAATTTGATGAGGTTGCAACTCCCGAAGTTATACATGAAGAATTGAATGAACAGATCGAAGACATTAAATATGAAGAACCAAAACGACCAGAGGTTAAAACCGTAGTTGAAGCTTATTCAGGACAGGTAAAAGTAGAACATCAATCTTATACTGAATCAAAAATTTCAGATATTACTTCAAGAACAGTTGCTGAGAAATTGCAGAAATCTTTTCAGATGGATATTGAAGCTATCAAGCGTTCGGTTGAAAAAACTGAATCAAAATTCTTTAAAGGAATTATTTCACTAATCATTATCTGCGCTATTCTTCTCGCATTATCAATCTTCTTATTCTTTAAGTTTACTGCAGATGTTAAAAAACTAGAACAGGAAATTGAGAAGTTGAAGAAGAGCAATTCAGTAGGGAGTAATTACGAAACTTATAAAGATTATTCCTCGCTGCTCTGATTTTGTTTTTGTTCTAATCCGGTTGAAATAAAGTAAACAACGATTGCAAACAGAATAAACACAAACCAGAACTTTAAAATTATTTCCCAGATTGCAATAAGAAAGACAATCAGCTTAAAGTTAATTCTGTTGAACAGATAAAGCATTCCCATCGCAAACAGCAAAACTGAAAGAATCAAAAGAATGATCCTCTTCCTGTCTGACAAAAAAACAAAGAAGAGAGACAGTCCACTGATAATAAACAGCGAAGGGAAAATCATTCTCAAAGGATTCCAGATCGTAAAAAATGTCTCAACCGCAAGAACAATTCCGGATAGAAATATAAAACCGCCTGCAAATATTCCACCTTTATTTAAATCAAGATAAGATGAATACCAAATTCCGAATCCAGCGGTTAGAAAAATATAAGTGAGTGTTTCAATTATACTAAATTCAATAATTCCTATCAGGTTAAGTATGATAAGAATTACAAACAAAGAAAAAGTAACAGCAAAAACAGCTTTTAAATTTTTCACAATATTCTCTGTCCCATACTTGAAGCAATAAGTTCGGCTGCAAATATTGCACTTGTATTATGAGTATCAAGAATCGGATTAACTTCTGCAACCTCGAGTGAAGACATACAACCGCACTCAGCAATAGTTTCCATCAGCAGATGAGCTTCGCGATAACTAAGCCCGCCTTTAACAGGAGTTCCAACCCCTGGTGCAATTGAAGGATCAACACTATCAACATCAAAACTTATATGAATATGATCAACCTGTTGGCGGAACTGTTTTAATACTCTTGAAATTACTCTGTGAATTCCAAGTTTATCAATATCACTCATCGTATAAACTGCAGGATTAAGTTTGCGAATGTTTTTTCTTTCTTCATTATCAACACTTCTTATTCCTATTAAAGCACAATGTTCAGGTTTTAGTTTGGGTTTAAATCCATAAAAGTTAACCAAAGAAGGATGACCTAATCCCATTGAAGCTGCTAATGGCATTCCGTGTATGTTACCGCTTGGAGTTGTTTCGTGTGTATTCATATCAGCGTGAGCGTCAATCCAAATTACTCCGAGAGATTTTTTAGTTTTTCTGCAATGTGCTGCAATACCGGCAATAGTTCCAATAGCCATTGAATGGTCACCACCAATACAAAGAGGAAAGTTTCCCTTATCTAAAACTTTCTCAACAATTTTGGCAAGAGTTAATGATGTTTTCAGAACTTCATTCAGATAGCGAAGCTTTGGATCGCCAACTCTTTGCTTTTCCATTATTTTAATTTTTATATCACCAAGGTCTTCAACTTTATAACCGAGATTACGAAGTCGTCTTTCAATGTTTGCAATTCTCAATGCAGAGGGTCCCATATCAACGCCTCTTCTGCCGGAACCAAGATCCATTGGGAAACCAATTATTGAAATATTTTCTCTGGGCATAAAATATTCTATTTTGTTGGTAAGCAAGTTAATGTGATTGAAATAATTTTGCCAAGAAATTATAATGTCAATCTTAAATTCTTTTAAGTATTATCAGTAATTTTGAATTAAACAAAAAGTAATTTTTATGAAATTTGATACAGAACCATGGTTAAATGTTGGTGTTCTTACCGACAATATAATTAAATTCGAATTATATGGTGATTTCGGTTCCATTCTCACCAATAAAACATTAAGCGGCGTTTTTACTGCCGAATTAAAGAACAATAAAATTGTTTGCAAAGGAACAAATATCACTTTAGAATCTGATGATGAAATAATATTTGAGCCAACAGATCCGGTTTCAGAAAGTTTTCTGATCAGAGATGTAATTATTGGGGTAAAATTTCATTGGGAGCGCAGAGAAAAGCAGCGCTTTAATTACTTTCTGAAAATAATTAAAAATGGAAATCAGCTTACGGCCATAAACTATCTTCCTGTTGAGGCATATCTTACAAGTGTTATTTCATCAGAGATGAGCGCAAGATGTTCAATCAATTTGCTTCGTTCGCAAGCTGTTGTTGCACGAAGCTGGTTACTCGCCCAACTTCAGAATAAAGAAAAAGAAAAAGTTAAAGACCCTTCTCTTAGACCAATCAAAACTAATAAAGAGTTAATTACATGGTATGACAGAGAAGCTCACACTTTGTTTGATGTTTGTGCTGATGATCATTGTCAGAGATTTCAGGGAGTTACTAAAGTAACAACTGAAACAGCCTTCAAAGCAATTAAAGATACAAGAGGAATAGTTTTAATTAGTGATGATGAAATTTGTGATACAAGATATTCAAAATCCTGTGGCGGAATCAGTGAATCATACGAGAATGTCTGGGAGCCAGTTAAGTACGATTACCTTCAACCGGTTGTTGATTACAAATTTGAACCGGAAAATTTTGACCTTGATTTGCGTAAAGAGGAAAATGCTGTTAAATGGATAAAAGCAAATCCGCCTGCATTCTGTAACACTACTGATCCGAAAATTCTGAATCAGATTTTGCTGGATTATGATCAGGAAACAAAAGATTTTTATCGCTGGAAAGTTGAATATTCACAATCGGAACTAAGTAATCTTATTAAAGAAAAACTTGCAATGGATTTTGGAAACATCATTGATCTTGTTCCAGTTGAAAGAGGTTATTCAGGAAGATTAATTAAACTTAAAATAGTCGGAACAAAAGCTTCCTTAATTATCGGTAAAGAATTGGAAATCAGAAGAGTACTTTCACCAAGTCATCTTTACAGCAGCGCATTTTATGTTCAGAAAGAAAATATAGTTGAAGGCATTCCACAAAAATTTATTTTACGAGGTGCCGGCTGGGGTCACGGAGTCGGACTTTGTCAGATTGGTGCTGCAGTTATGGCTGAGCAAGGTTATCAGTTTGATGAAATTCTGATTCATTACTTTCCTAATGCTAAGATTAAAAGAATTTACAGTTAAAAGACGATGAAAGTTTTGTATTCCTGTCTTTCGAAAAGTTGGGGTGGAATGGAGATGATTACTCTGACTTTCATCAAAGAGCTGCTTAAGCGAAACATTTCTGTTGAATTGCTTTGCCTTAAAGAATCAAGAATTCATATTGAAGCTTGTACTTCAGGAATAATCACTCATCCTGTTAAAGCATCAGGTTATGTTCATCCTTTCACAGTGATGAGAGTGGCTTACCTGATCAGAAAAGGTAAGTTCAATTTAATTCATACTCAGGCATCAAAAGATTTGTGGATAATTGTACCGGCATTAAAATTAGTTAAGTCGCCAATACCGCTTTTTCTTACCAAGCAGGTAGGTTCGTTCATTGTTAAAAAAGATTTGTTGCATAGATATTTATACAACAGAGTAACAAAAGCATTTGCAATCAGTAAGGTGATAAAGAAAAATTTAGTTGAAACAACACCATTAATTGAAAATAAAATAGAACTTGTTTTCAACGGAATTGATACTCATAGATTTGACCCTGAAAAAGCAGATAGAAGAAAAGTCAGAAAAGAATTCTCAGTGAAAGAAGATGAATTATTAATTGGTATGTTAGCAAGATTCAGTCCCGGAAAAGGTCACGAAGAATTTTTAACTGCAGCAAAAATATTATCAGAAAAATATAATAATCTTAAATTCATTATAGTTGGTGAAGCAAGTCGTGGAGAGGATGAATACGCAAATTCAATAAAAAAGCTTTCTGAGAAACTGAAACTGAGTAATATTATCTTTGCCGGATTTCGCAGTGATACCCCTGATGTTCTTTCTGCAATGGACATTTTTGTTTTTCCATCACACTCTGAAGCATTTGGAATCGCTTTAGCCGAAGCACACTCAATGTTTTTGCCTTCTGTTTGTTCAGATTCAGATGGAGTATTAGACATTGCAGTTGATGGTCAAACAGCTTTGCTTTTTGAAACTAAAAATTCTGCTGATCTCGCTGCAAAGCTTGAGCAGCTTATACTCAATCCGCAACTGAGAAAACAACTTGGAATTAACGCAAGGAAAAGGGCAGTTGAGCTTTTTGATTTGAATGTTATAATGAATAAAACAATTGAATTATATAATAAATCTTTAAGGAATTAAAACAGAAATGAATCACAGAGTTTATGATGATAAGCGCATTCAGGAATTATTATCCAACGGAGATATCGCGGAAGCATCCAAATATCTTTTTGAATTTCAGTGCAGTGATTGGGAAATTTGTCGAGATAATTACGAACAACTGAAAAGTGTTAAGGTAAAGAAATTTCAGTTTGAAGGATATTCAATCAAAGCACAATTTAATCCGGGAAGAATAATTTCAACTTCAGCCAAAGTTGATCCTAAATCAATTCAGGAGCGTAAATGCTTTTTGTGCGAAGCAAATCTTCCTCCTGAACAAAAAGGAATTTTATATAAAGATGAATATATAATTCTCATAAACCCATTCCCGATTTTTCCAATTCATTTTACTCTTACTAATATTCATCATCAACCACAGAGAATAGAAGATACATTTCCTTATCTGATTTCTTTCAGCAAAGATTTATCAAAATATTTTACAGTCATTTACAACGGACCTCGCTGTGGTGCTTCAGCTCCGGATCATTTGCATTTTCAGGCGGGCAATAAATATTTTATGCCCATTGATGATGAGGCAGATCTAATTACTAATGAATATGGTTCAGTTGTTGTTGATAGGGAAAATTTAATTATTCAAACCGTTGATGATGGATTGAGAAAATTTGTGTTGTTTGAATGCAATGATGAACAACTTCTTATTGATTCTTTCCGAAAATTTTATAAAACATATTCTCGATTGATGAATGAAGAACAGGAACCACTGATGAATCTTATTTCATTGTATGACGATGAATTTGGCTGGCGTGTAATTGTGTTTTTAAGAGCAAAGCATCGTTCGCATCATTATTTTGAAGATGATGAGAAAAAGATACTAGTTAGTCCTGCAGCAATTGACCTTGGTGGAGTTTGTATCTTTCCTCGCGAAGAAGACTTCAACAGAATAAACAAAGAATTGATTCAAGAAATTTTTCGTGAAGTGTTCATTGATAAAGTTAAGCTCGAAGAATTAAATAATAATCTGAAGAAAATTTATGAATAAAATTTCAGCAGGGAATATTCAGCGTTGTCCTTGGACATCAGATGATAAACTTATGATTGAATATCACGACAAAGAATGGGGAGTTCCGGTTCACAACGATAGAAAACTTTTTGAGTTTTTACTTCTCGAAGGATTTCAGGCGGGATTAAGCTGGAAGACTATTTTGCATAAGCGGAAAAATTTCAGAAAAGCTTTTGATAATTTTGATTTTAATAAAATTGCAAAGTATGATAGAAAGAAAATTAATTCCCTGCTGAAAGATGAAGGTATCATCAGAAATAAAATGAAAATTGAAGCGGCAATATCAAATGCAAAAGCATTTATACAGGTTAGAAAAGAGTTCGGAACATTTGATAAGTACATCTGGAGCTTTGTAAACTACAAACCTATCAAAAATAAATTTACACATCTGAAAGAACTTCCTGCAAAAACTGAATTATCAGATATAATCAGTGAAGACCTCAGAAAAAGAGGATTCAAGTTTGTTGGTTCAACAATCGTTTATGCACATATGCAGGCAACCGGAATGGTGAATGATCATTTGGTTTCCTGCTTTCGTTACAGTGAACTGAAATAAACATAAATTCTACTTGATTTATTGTATTAATATTCTGATATTCGTTTAGAAATTCCAACCAACCATAAACTAAAGGAGAAGCTATGAAGAAAGTGTTTCAATTTCTGTTGATAGTAATTTTATCAACATCGTTTGTGTATTCACAGAGCGAGCCCATCTTTTCTTTTGATGAGTTGATGAGAATTACAGAAGAGAATCCTAAGATGATTTCCGAAGCAAGAGAGAAAACATCTTTTCTGCAAATTCCTCATTCAATTTATCTTCCTGAAGGAATTTTTATTGAAGCAAGAGCAGTTCAGAATAATAGAGTTCTGTATGCTGTTATAAAAAATTTGCTCAACATCTATGACAATGCTGAAGTTTTAAGCTGGGAACAGATTCAGTCAAAGTATGAACTTTCAAATGCAAGGATTCACTATCTGAAACAGCCAACAAAAAATCCAACGCTTGGATATCCTGAACCCAAACCTTCTGAACTTTTAGCAGGGAAATATTTATTAATACCTGATTGGACTGCAGATAAGGTCTTAAAACTTGACCCAAACACAGGTGATGTTATTGATGCCAATTATATAGTAGCTTCAGGTCCGCTTCAATCTCCTAAACAAGCGAAGTTTGCTCCTTATGGATTTATTTCAGTTTCAGATCAGATAAGTGATTTAGTTCAGAAGTTTGATACTTCTGGTGTTTATCAGGGTTTCTTTGCACCGGCTGGTGGAGTTAATACAGCTATTCTTGATAACATCAGAGGACACAACTACAGACCAAACGGAAATTTAGTCGTTACAGTTGGAAGCAGTGCAAATCAAAATTCAGTTGCAGAATTTGATGCTTCAGGAAATTATATCGGACAATTTATTGCAGCAGGTGTAGGTGGTTTGAATAGTCCTTTTGATATTGTTTTCAGAAGTAATGATGTTCTTGTTGATGGAAGTTCAAGCAACAAAGTTCATCGTTATGATTTGAATGGAAATTATCTGAACGATTTTGTTGCATCGGGATTAGCTTTCCCTCAGCAAATTCACTTAGAGAGTAATGGAAATGTTGCCGTTGCAGGTTTTTCTCCTCCTTCTGCACTTTATGTGTATGACTCGTTAGGAACACTGTTAGCATCTTATAATGTAGTCACAGGACTTCGCGGTGCCTACAAACTTCCAAACGGAAATTATATTGTGACAAACGGTTCCGGTATTCACGAAATAACTACATCAAATACTCTTGTTCGAACTATTGTTGCCGGAGTCAGCGCTCAATATGTTGACTATGTTGACTTTGATTATGTAATTCCTGTTGAATTAACTTCCTTCTCAGCAGTTGTAAATGAAAATAATGTTCAATTAAATTGGTCAACAGCAACAGAAACAAATAACCGTGGATTTGAAATACAACGCAGTGTCATTCCGAACGAAGTGAGGAATCTTTCCTGGGTAGCTGTTGGTTATGTAAAAGGCAACGGCACCACTACCGAACCAAAGAATTATTCATTTGTTGATGAAGGTCTCGCATCAGGTAAATATGCGTACAGGTTAAAACAAATTGACTTTGACGGAACAACAGAATACTCAAATGAAATTGAAGTTGAAGTATTAGCCCCGATGGAATTTGTACTCGAGCAGAACTATCCGAATCCGTTTAATCCAACAACGGTAATCAGTTGGCAGTCACCAGCGGGCGGTCATCAAACATTAAAAGTATATGATGTACTTGGAAACGAAGTAGCCACATTGGTTGATGAATATAAAGAAGCAGGCAGATATAAACTCGAATATGATGCAAGTAACCTTGCAAGCGGAGTATACATATACAAGCTCACTGCAGGAAGTTTTGTATCGAGTAAGAAGATGATGGTAATAAAATAGTATTCAGCAGCAGGGGCAATCCGTCATCTGTCATCTGACGAAGACGGATTGTTCCGTAAATTTTCGTAACGCAGACTTCAGTCTGCACAGTAACAGCACTAATCTTATAAAAAATAAAAGGCGAGTTAAATGCTCGCCTTTATTTTTACAAAAACTAAAAACTGAAAATCTGTTTTATTTTGTTAAAAGATAGTCAGCAATCTTTCCAAGATCTTTAACATCTTTATTACCGTAAGCCGGCATAATCATGTTTGGATATTTTTCTCTGTATTCCTTTAATCTTTTTTGGCTCATAAATGAATTTGGATTTCTTAAATAGTTAATAAGATTATCACGACTCCAGTATTCTTTTAAGTTAACCAGCGCCGGTCCCATTGGACCTCCTTCCAGATTAGCGCCGTGACAATTCAAACATCCGAAATTATTCATCAACTCTGCTCCGGAGAGATTTTCATTGCTTTCCTGTTGCATCATACTTGTGCCCATTTGCGAAAAATCTTTTTCCGGTTCATTTGTCTTTGTTGCCTTTTGAATTAAGAAAAGAATTATGAATAAAAATAAAAAGGTTGCGACCCATATCTGTGGTTTTGTCATGTTTTTCCCTGTAATTAGTGAACGAACTATTCAATCTGAAATGATGCTGTTACAACTCCGACTATTTCTTTTTCGATTGAACTCAGATCGTTAATTCCATAGTCAGAAACAGCGTTTGAAAACTTTGGTGTAATTTGCAGAACACCCATTCTAGCGCTTCTCATTGGTCCCAAATCGCGGTCTGTAGCATCAGCAATTTTTTTAGCTCTTACCATTGCATCTTTGGCTGCCTCTGCCTGAATCTCAATTTTCAGATCAGCAATTTTTGTGTAATGATATTCGGGTGGTTCAACGCGAAAGTCAATTCCTTTTTCAATTAGCGATGCGATATCGAGTGATAATTCTTTTATCTTGTAAACATCTTCCGATTTTAATTCAATTCTCTGATTATAAACATAACCAATTATCTTACTTGTCTGATATCCATTCGGTCCAATTTCATAAACGGGATAACTATTGATTGTTGAGAATTCAATTTTATCTTTAGGAAAACCTTTCTGTTCAAGATAAGAAATTATCATTGGTTTTTGACGATTCAATTCGCTGTAAGCAGAAGAAGCAGAAAGCGATTGAACGAAAATTGTTCCGCGAAGTATTCCTAAGTCAGAAACTATTTCTTTCTTTGCAGAACCAGTTACTGTAATTGTCTGATTCGATTTTTGATTTGATTTCCAGGCTGCAGTAAAAATTATTACTCCGATAATGAAGCTGATGCCTAAAACTCCAAAATCAATTGAAACTTTATTTTTATTTTCCATAGCTTTTAATGAATTATTCATTTATTATTTGTGTTGAAACATATCAAAAAAGGGAATTTTTAACAACATAAATCAGATTAAACAGGACGAATTTATGAGTAAAAAACCAAATAAACTGATCAATGAAAAAAGTCCGTATCTTCTTCAACATGCTTATAATCCCGTTGAATGGTTCCCCTGGTGTGATGAAGCTTTTGAGAAAGCAAAGAAAGAAGATAAACCGATTTTTCTTTCAATTGGATATTCAACATGTCATTGGTGTCATGTAATGGAAAAAGAATCATTCGAGGATGAAGAAGTTGCAAAACTGATGAATGAAACTTTTGTCTCTATTAAAGTTGACAGAGAAGAAAGACCAGATATTGATGGAATTTATATGAGTGTTTGCCAGATGATTACAGGAAGTGGCGGCTGGCCTTTAACAATTATAATGACACCTGATAAAAAACCATTTTTTGCCGGAACATATTTTCCTAAACGAGATCGTTTTGGTAGAATCGGAATGCTGGAGCTTATTCCCAAACTTAACGACATCTGGAAGAACAGAAGACAGGAAGTATTGAATTCTGCAGATGAGATTACTAATTCAATAAATAAAATTTCCTTTAAAAAATCTGATGAAGAAATTGATGAAAATATTCTTAACAAAGCTTTTGAGGAATTCTCGAGAAGATTTGATAAACAATTTGGCGGATTCGGTAATGCACCTAAATTTCCAACGCCGCATAATTTACTTTTTCTTTTAAGATATTACCGGAGAACAAAGAATCCCCCTGCACTTGAAATGGTTGAAAAAACTTTGACTGAAATGAGAAAAGGCGGAATATATGATCATATCGGTTTTGGTTTTGCGCGCTACTCAACAGATAAGTATTGGCTTGTTCCTCATTTTGAAAAAATGTTGTATGATAATGCATTGCTTCTTATGGCTTTTACTGAAGCATTTCAGATTACTGGTAGATTTATCTTTAGAAAAACAGCCGAGGAAATTATTGAATATATTCTGCGCGATATGACTCATCCCGAAGGAGGTTTTTATTCTGCTGAAGATGCTGACAGCGAAGGCGAGGAAGGCAAATTTTATCTTTGGACCGAAGTAGAAGTGAGACAGCTTTTACCAAAAGATGAAGCAGATTTTATTATCTCTGTTTTCAATTTAGAACCGAATGGTAACTGGTATGATGAAGCAAGAGGAATAAGAACCGGAAATAATATTATTCATTTGAAAAAAACATTCAAAGAACTGGCTGATGATTTTTCTATGGATGAAGAAAAGTTTTACGACAAATTAAATTCAATAAGAAAGAAAATGTTTGAGTGGAGAGAAAAAAGAATTCATCCGCATAAAGACGATAAGATTCTAACTGATTGGAATTCACTTATGATTTCAGCTCTCGTAAGAGCATCTCTGGTTTTTGATAACAAAGATTATTTTCAAGCAGCAATATCAGCCGATTCATTTATAAAAAAATATCTGTTTGATGGGAAAAAACTCTTACATCGCTTCAGAGATGGTGAATCGGCTATTGATGCAAATCTTGATGATTATGCCTTTTATATTCAGGCGCAGCTTGATTTGTTCGAAGCAACTTCAGATGCAAAGTTTCTTTCAACAGCAGTTGAACTTGATAAATATCTCTATCAAAATTTTTGGGATGAAAACTTCGGTGGTTATTTCTTTACTTCAAAACAATCTGAAAAACTTATAGCCCGACAAAAAGAAATTTACGATGGTGCAATTCCATCCGGTAATTCAGTTCAGCTTCTGAATCTTATTCGATTAAATAAAATAACCAGCTATATCACCTATGATGAACTTGCAATAAAACAAGTTCGCTCTTTTGCCGGTGAGATTAACCGAATGCCATCTGTATTTGCACAATTTCTCTGCGGAGTTGATTTCCTTTTCGGTCCTTCCATAGAAATCATTATAACTTCTAAAAGTAAATCACTTACAGAGAATGCGATGAAAGAAATTTCGAAAAGATATTTCCCTGCTAAAGTAATAATTCAATTGAATGAAAATAATTTATCTGAGCTGTCAGGAATTTCAAATTATCTGAATGATTATAAAGTAAATGATGAAGTGACTATCTATCTCTGCCAGAATTTTGTTTGCGAAAAGCCATCCAACAATGTAGATGAAGTAATAAAAAAAATTGAAGCCATATAATCAATTAGAAATCTTTGTGTAAATGGTTTAATTTTGCATAAGCTAAAATCAAAATACAGGAAGGCAAATTGATACCAGATAATAAATTTGTTCGTTCATTATTACAGAATGCTCAGCGAGGGAATTATACGGCGCTTGAGCAGCTTTTCAAAATGAACATAGGTAAGGTCTATGCAATTGTTTTGCGTATGACTGCGAATAAATCATTTGCATCCAAAATCACAATTGATACTTTTATTGAAGCGTGGAAAAAACTCAAAATAATTCGTGAAGATTCGCCATTTACCGGTTGGCTTATAGCAATAGCTGTTTATAAAACTCTCGATGTTTTTCGCAACAACAAAGAAGAGTTTGCAAAGAAACCAGACTTAACTGAAATTGAATCAAAAGACTCCTTTGAAAATGATATTTTCCGTTTGCCGCATCTCGAAAGATTAATTTTTGTGTTGAATAAAGTTGAGAAGTATTCTGTTGATGAAATTGCCGATATGATTTTAATGAAAAAAGACGATGTTGAGTTTCATCTTAATCTTGCGATAGAAAAACTTCACGAAAGATATCCGCTTTATAAGTTTGATAATTCGTTTCAGGAAAGAATATCCAAACTTCCGATCGAGATTCAGCCTGATAAATCAGTATCAGATGAGATTTTCAATTACATTTATGAAGAACGAATGAAAGTTGCTGAAAAGGAAAAACCTGAAACTCCGCCGAAGGAAGAAGTAGAGGAAGCACCAAAGAAAGAAAAAAAGAAGAAAGAACCGAAGGAACAAAAGAAAAAAGTTCAAATGCCCGAGGTTTCAATTGATGTTAGTACTAGTCACATTAAAAAGTATATTATAATTGCCGGATCAATTCTAGTTGTTGCAGCGTTGGTTTTCTTCTGGCTAAACAGAGCTAAAGGTTGGAATGTTAATGTAACGATGGGAAGTGTTTTGATTGATAATAATGCGGTAAATTCCGAGACAGAGTTAGAACTCAACTCATTGCTTTTAACTGATGAGAATTCCAGCGCAAGAATAATAATTCCACATGTTGGTGATATTCAGGTTGAACCGAATTCATCACTTTCAAGAACAAGAAAAGATTTTGAAATTAAATTGAATAAAGGCAAGATTGTAAAAAAATCAGATGCGCAAACTGCAGAAGCAAAATTAACTGTCACTACTGACCTTGCTGATTTTAATGAAGAACTTTCAAGCGATTTTGAACTTTCAACTTCAGAAGACATTAATGAATTGTTTGTTTTTAAAGGAACAGTAAAAGTTGTTGTAAAGGGTTTTGAAGCAGTTGTGCCTGAAAATTTTGCATGTAATGTCAAGAAAGGTAAGTTTGCTGTTCCTTTCAATCCTAATTCAGATCCACAGATAGTTAAACTTATAAAAGAATACAGCGGTCCCGCAGATCCGAATATGGTAGTGATTGTAAGTCTTGCACAAAAATCTGACGCACTTTCCTTATGGCATATACTTCAGTTATCGAGTGAAGAAAATCGTCCTGTAGTATTTAAGAAATTAAATGAACTAGTACCTCCTCCTGACACTGTAACAGGAGAAGGTATTCAAAAGCTGAATAGGGAAATGCTTGATCAGTGGCTTATTAAAATTTTATCTGAAATCTAACCGAAATTATTTTTTCGGTTTAACATAATAGTGAGCGCTTTGTCCGAAGAAAACTTCTGCTGCATCCATAATTGTTTCAGATAAAGTTGGATGAGGATGAATAGTAAGTTTCAGGTCTGTTACATTAGCACCCATTTCTATTGCAAGAACGCCTTCTGAAATCAATTCGCCTGCATTAGGACCACAAATACCAATTCCGAGTAATCTTTGAGTATCAGGATCAACGATCAGTTTTGTAACGCCATCGGTTCTATCCAGTGTAATTGCTCTTCCGCTTGCAGCCCAAGGAAATTTTGCAACTTCGTATTTAATCCCTTGCTTCTTAGCTTCTTCTTCTGTTAATCCTGCCCACGCAACTTCCGGATCTGTAAATACAACTGCAGGAATAGCCATCGGCTCAAAAGCAACTTTGTGACCGGCAATTGCTTCAACAGCTACTCTTCCTTCGTGAGAAGCTTTATGAGCAAGCATTGGTTCACCGGCAATATCACCTATTGCATAAATATTTGGATCAGTGGTTTGCATTTGCTTGTTAACTTTAATCCAACCTCTGTCGGTTGTAGTAACTTTTGTATTTTCCAATCCAAGTCCGCGTGTTTCAGGTTTTCTTCCAATAGACATCAGTACATAATCATAACTTTTTTCAACTATGTTACCTTTCTCATCCTGAATCTTAACTTTAATTTGATTATCAACTTCTTTCATCTCAAGAACTTTGCTGTTTGTCATAACTTCAGCAAAATTTTCTTTAACTTTTTTAACAAGGAAGTTGACAAGATCTCTGTCGGCACCAGGTAATAAGCCGGGAAGCATTTCCACAACAGAAACCTGAGTACCGAGTGCCTGATAAACAGAACCTAACTCAAGTCCGATATAACCACCTCCAACGACTAAAAGTGATTTGGGAATTTCTGGTAAATCAAGTGCCGATGTTGAATTAAGTAATCTTTTAGACTGAATATTCAGTGATGGAATTGTTGCAATAACAGAACCGGTAGCAACTATAGCTTTGTCGAACTCGTGTTCAATAGTTTTTCCTTCTGCAGTTTCAATTTTAAGTTTAGATGAATTAATAAAACTTGCTCTGCCCTGAATAAAATTTACTTTTCTTTGCCTGGCTATCTGTCCGAGTCCGCCTGTAAGTTTATTTACTACATTGTTCTTAAAGTTTCTAAGTTTATCTAAATCAATTTTAGGTTGACCAAATTCAATTCCCCAATTCTTTGCCTGTTCAGCTTCGTGAATAAGTTTTGCAACATGCAATAAAGCTTTTGAGGGAATGCAACCGCGATAGAGACAAACTCCACCGGGATTTTTGTCGAGGTCAACAAGAGTAACATCCATTCCAAGATCAGCGGCTAAAAAAGCTGCAACATAACCACCAGGTCCGCCGCCGATAACAGTAAGTTTTATTTTTTCATTCATATAAATTCCTTTGAATAGAATTGCACACAGATGAAACAGATTTTAGTGATCAGCGCAGATCAGTTGAATCAGCGTTATCAGTGTGCCATTGTTTTATAGTAATCTTAATGGTTGTTCTAAAGCTTCAACAACAAACCTTAAAAATCTTATTGCATCAGCTCCATCAATTATTCTGTGATCGTAAGATAATGATAAAGGAAGCATTAATCTTGGCTCAAATACACCGTAACCATTCCAAACAGGTTCGTAAGAACTTCTTGATACACCAAGAATAGCAACTTCAGGTGAATTAACAATTGGTGTGAAATAAGTTCCACCAATTCCACCAAGATTTGTAATTGTAAAACATCCACCTTGTAAATCATCCAAAGCAATTTTCTTTGCACGTGCTTTTTCAGCAAGAGAATTCATTTCAACAGAAATCTGATTAAGTGATTTTTTATCAGCATCTTTAATCACGGGAACGATTAAACCGTGTTCGGTATCAACAGCAATTCCGATATTATAATAATTCTTATAAATAATCTCTTTCTTTTCCATATCAATACTGCTGTTGAACTGCGGATATTTTTTTAGTGCTTCAACAATAACTTTAACTAATATTGCCGTAACAGTAAGTTTAACTCCGGATTTTTCCAGACTCTTGCTTAATTCTTTTCTTGCTTTTTCAAGATTAGTTATATCAGCTTTGTCAAACTGAGTTACATGAGGAATTGTAGCCCAGGCATAACTCAAATGTTCAGCTGTTTTTTTCCTGATATTCGACATCTCAACTTTTTTGATTTCGCCGAACTTTGAGAAATCAGGTAATGCTTCTGCTTTAATTCCGGGAGTAAATCCGCCTTCAGCTTTTGCCTCGTGAAGCTTTTTGGAATAAGCTTTAACATCATCCATTGTAATTCTTCCGCCAGGTCCAGTACCGGGAACTTTATTTATGTCAACACCAATTTCACGGGCAAGCCTTCTGACTGATGGTGCAGCAGGAGCAGCTCCTTTTAGTATTGGTGGTTGTTCATCAAGTTCCATCGGCTGAAGTTTTGGAAGTTCGCCTTTGGCTTCTTGCTTAACGGTTGTAGTTGCTTGCTCTTTTTGTTCTGGTAATTCTTGTTTTTTTGCTGCAGGAGTTTCTAATGTCTCAGATACTAATTCTTCTTTTGTTTCACCTGTTTCAATCTTTATAATTGTTTGTCCGACTTTAGCTTTATCGCCGGCTTTAACAAGAACTTCAATTACTTTTCCACTTACATTTGAAGGTACTTCAATTGTAGCTTTATCAGTTTCAATTTCTATAATTCCCTGATCTTTCTCGATGAAGTCTCCAACATTAACTAATACATTCACCACATCAGCCGATTCTATGTTTTCTCCTAAATCAGGAAGATGAAAATCAATAACTTCTTTCATTCCAGGAGATGTAGTAGCAACTTCCTTCGTCTCTTTAATTTCAGGTTTGGTTTCATCTTCAATATCATTTTCTATCTTTTTTTCTGTTGGCTTTGATTCAGCGACTTGTTCTGCTGTATCTTCCACTATAATAATTGTTGAGCCAACCTTAACTTTATCACCTGCTTTAACAAACAGCTTTGTGATCTTTCCTTCAACAGTAGATGGAACTTCGATAGTTGCTTTATCAGTTTCTATTTCAATTACTGATTGATCTTTTTTTATGAAATCTCCTTCTTTAACAAGAACATTGACAACATCGGCATATTCAATGTTCTCACCAAGCTCAGGTAATTTAAATTCTGTTTGCATTGTTATCCTTTTGAATTCCTTTTATTTTTTTTCAAACATCAAGAAAATAATAATTAAGTTACACAGAGAACCTCAGAGAAAATTCAAGAGAGCCACAGAGATTTTTAACTCTGTGTTTGTCTGTGAGTTCTCTGGGGCTGTATAAAAAGTTTTGTTTGTCACCCTGAACTTGTTTCAGGGTCTTAAATCTTTTATTAAAATCAATTTCAGATTCCGAAACAAGCTTGCCTGCTGCAAGCAGGTTCGGAATGACAATTCTCTGTACAGCACCTGTGAAAGAAAGAGCTCTTATTCATTATGATATCATAGGATTCTTTTTATCAGGATTTATTCCGAGTTCTTTAATCGCTTTATCAAGTACTTTATCCTGAACTTTTCCTTCTTTATAAAGAGCAACAAGAGTTGCAAAGACAATATGTTTTGCATCAACTTCAAAGAAATCTCTAAGTGCTGCACGGGATTCGCTTCTGCCAAATCCATCAGTGCCAAGAGAATAAAGATAACCGGGAAACCATTTTGAAATTGAATCCGGTAACGCTTTAACATAGTCAGAAGCAGCAACAAAAACTCCTTCTTCTTTTTCTAAAGTTTTCTGAATATAATTTTTCTTTGGTTTCTCTAATGGATGAAGCATATTCCATCTTTCAGTATCAAGCGCATCGCGACGAAGTTCTTTATAACTTGTAACACTCCAAACATCACAGGCAACACGATAATCATCTTCAAGAATCTGAGCTGCTTTAATCACTTCATTAAGAATTGTTCCGCTGCCAAAAAGTTGTGCTTTAAGTTTAGAAGATTTTTTATCTGAAGCTTTGAACTTGTACATTCCCTTCAATATTCCTTCTTTAACATCTTTTCCTTTTGGCATTTCAGGCATCGGATAATTTTCATTCATAACAGTAATGTAATAAAAGATATTTTCCTGCTCTTCAAACATTCTTCTGATTCCGTCTCTGATAATTACAGCCAGTTCATAAGCATAAGCAGGATCATAAGCAACAAGATTAGGAACAGGATATGCAAGCAAGTGACTGTTTCCATCCTGATGCTGAAGTCCTTCGCCGGCGAGCGTAGTTCTTCCTGCAGTACCACCTATTAAAAATCCTTTTGCACCAATATCAGCAGCTGCCCAAACCAAATCACCAACGCGCTGTAAACCGAACATAGAGTAATAAATAAAGAAAGGGATCATATTTATTCCGTGTGAAAGATAAGCTGTTCCCGCAGCAATAAACGAAGACATTGAACCAGCTTCTGTAATTCCTTCCTCAAGTATCTGACCGTCTTTAGCTTCTTTATAATAAAGGAGTGAATCAGCATCAACAGGTTCATACAACTGACCAGCGTGTGAATAAATTCCAACTTGTCTGAATAATGCTTCCATTCCAAATGTTCTTGCTTCATCAGGAACAATCGGAACAATGAGTTTACCGATTTCTTTATCTTTAAGAAGTTTTGCAAGTATTCTGACGAATACCATTGTTGATGAAACTTCGCGACCTTCAGTTCCGTGATAGAATTCTTCAAATATAGCTTCGGGTGGAGTTTTAATTGGGCGAACATCTGTTCTTCGTGAAGGAACAAATCCACCAAGTTCAGCTCTGCGGGCTTTAAGATATTTTATTTCATCGCTGTCTTCATCTGGTTTGTAGAATGGATCATTCGCAATTTGTTCATCAGAGATTGGAATACCAAATCTGCTTCTGAACTCTCTCATTTCTTCTTCATTAAGCTTTTTCTGCTGATGTGTTATATTTTTTCCTTCGCCAGCTTCACCGAGTCCATAACCTTTAATAGTTTTTGCAAGAATAACTGTTGGCTGACCAACGTGATCAACCGCAGCTTTAAAGGCAGCATAAACTTTTTCGGGATCGTGTCCACCGCGTTTCATTTTACGCAGTTGTTCGTCACTCATCTTTTCAACCATCTTTAGCAAATCGGGATCTTTACCAAAGAAATTTTTTCTGATATAAGCTCCGCCTTCAACTGAGTATTTCTGATATTCACCATCAACCACTTCACCCATTCTTTTAACAAGTTTACCATCTTTGTCCATATCAAGCAGAGGATCCCAATCACTTCCCCAAATCACTTTAATAACATTCCAACCTGCACCGCGGAAAATTGCCTCAAGTTCCTGAATAATTTTACCATTACCGCGAACAGGTCCATCAAGTCTTTGCAGATTACAGTTGATAACAAAAATAAGATTATCAAGTTTTTCTCTTGAAGCGAGAGTAATCGCACCAAGTGCTTCAGGTTCATCAGTTTCGCCATCACCGAGAAATGCCCAAACTTTTCCGCCAGGTTTTTTCAAACCACGATCTTCAAGATATCTGTTAAACCTTGCCTGATAGATTGCCATAATAGGACCAAGTCCCATTGATACAGTTGGAAACTCCCAAAAGTTTGGCATTAACCACGGATGAGGATAAGATGAAAGTCCGCCGCCAGGTTTTAATTCTCTTCTGAAATTAATTAATTGTTCTTTTGAAATTCTTCCTTCAAGATAAGCCCTTGCATAAATTCCGGGAGAAGCGTGACCCTGAAAATAAATCTGGTCACCATCATAACCATCACCTTTGCCACGGAAGAAATGATTAAATCCAATTTCGAACAAAGTTGCAACCGAAGCATAAGTGGAAATATGTCCGCCAATGCCACTCTCTTCTTTGTTGGCTTTCACAACCATTGCCATTGCATTCCAACGGATAAGACTTTTAATTCTTCTTTCAATTTCTCTATCTCCTGGGAAAGGCGGTTGTTTTTCTCTTGGAATCGTGTTTATGTAAGGTGTATTAGCACTAAAAGGAATCTGAACACCGGCTTTATGTGCACGCACTTGAAGTTGCTGAAGAAGCTCAACAACTCTTTCAGGTCCGCCGTGTTCCAAAACATAATCGAGTGAATAAAGCCATTCACGGGTTTCTATTTCATCAATCTGAGGATCTCTTTTATATTGATTACTCATAAAACTTCCTTTATTAACAGTTTCTTCTGAAAAATTATTTTATAAAAATCTAAGAATCTTCCTTTAATTTCTTTGCAAAAAAAGGAAAATTTATGCTCAACTTGGACTGAAAAAATATATCAAATGAGTTTGATTAACAAGAAATGCATTATCGAGTGTGACTGAGATTAACTGAATCATGTTTAAGTAAACTTAACGGAACTTTTCAAAATAATTAATTAGTTATGTATAGCACATTTGATAAAAACCTTAGAGGTTTTCTTATATAATTGAGAGTTTTTATTTTAACTACACTTTTAGCCAAACCTCGAAGGTTTCTCAAGTTCGCGTATGGTGACTTAATTACTCAAACAATTTTTTCCTGTTTCAGATACTTATCAAACCACATCCTTCTTAATTGATCTGCTTCTTTTCTGTGACTCTTTAAAAAATGATCTCCGCCTTCAAGCATCACCAAACGGAATGGAATTTTTTGTTCCAGAAGTTTATAAGATAAATCCAAAGAGTCGTGAGGCAATACTCTTTCATCATTGTTTCCGTGAATAAGCAAAAGGGGAGTTTCTTTAGCAAGTTTATCAGGAAAATTTACAATTGATCTCTCTTCACATCTTTTTATGAATTGTTCTTCATCATAAGCACCCAAAGAATGTTCGTATAAGCGGCGCATAAATTTACTTTCATCTGCATTGCATCGGAGATTAGCAATCCCACCAATCACAATAGCCGCTTTGAATAAATTTGTCTTTGTGAGTGTTAGATAAGTCATCATTCCACCACGACTCCAACCTTCAATTCCCCAGATATTTTTATCAGCTTGAGGAATTTCATCTGCTAAAGGAATTAAATTCAGAACATCATTAACATCATCCCCGCCAAAATCATCGTGACCCTCGCTGCCATCGTTCCCACGATATTGAGATGCAAATACACAATATCCCCAACTGGCAATTTGTCCGAACATTCCTCTTGCAGTAAAATTATCAATTGCACCTGCATTTCCATAACCGCCTCTGCACCAGATAATTGATGGATATTTTCTTGAGTAATCAGTTGGATAAGCAATGTATCCTTTTACTTTTAATCCATCGGAGAGATAAGTTATTTTTTCAACTACAGTACTTTCAAGAACTTCAACTCCCCAACCGCTTATTATCATTTTGTTTTGCTGATCAGTGAGGGAAATAATTTCTCTTTCTATAATAGTTTTTTTCATCAATGTTTCAATTTTATGAGATTGGTAATACTGTCTGAAATTTCTCTGTGATAAACATAAGTAGGAAATTCAACTTTCTGAATTTTAAAACTATCTTTTATTCGCTCAAAAAATTCCGAATCCTCACTGTATGATAAATCTTTAAATCCACCCGAATCCATAAAAACTTTTCTTCTTCCAAAGAATGTTGCTCCAATAACGCATTTTGACAAATGAATTAATTTATCAGGATTATCTTTATCCGGAACAAATTCATCTCCAATTATCTGAATTCCACCGTGGATTAAATCAACATCAGGATTATCTAGTAGATATTTTACTCGTAATTCAATATGATCGGGTTTATATTCATCGTCACTATCAAGAAATGTAATAAAATCTCCGGAAGAATTTCTTATCCCATTATTCTTTGCGGATGGTAAATGTTTATGCTCTTGTAATATTAACTTTACCTTTTCAGATATGAGAACAAAATTTTCAGCTATAAACGGTGAATAATCCTGGCTGCCATCATCAACTATAAGTAACTCCCAATTATTATAAGTTTGGTTAAAAACAGATTTAATAGCTTTCTGAATATAAGATTGCCGATTATATACAGGCATTATAATGGACACAAGCGGAAGTTTATGCTTCGGATCAGTCAAGACCTTACCTTTAAAGATTGTGGTTGAAATACAAAAAGATAACAAAAATATTATGAATAAGGTTTAACAAATTCTGAAATTTCTCTTTACTATATTTACCTGCAATTTTAAAAGAAATTTAAATGGCTAAAAAACAAAATAAAATTCAGAGTCAAAGTAAAAAGAAAAACAAATTATCAGTCAAGAATATTTTTATTGGAAGCGTTATAGTTTTAATAGCTGGTTTTCTGATATTCAATAATTTCATAAAAAATCCCAAGCCCGAAATGGATTACTATACATTTACTAAAGAAGGCGAGCTTGTTTTCTCAGATTCTCTTGGAAATACTAAAGCTAAAATTGATCTTGAAATAGCTGATGACGAATATCAAAGACAACTTGGTTTGATGAACAGAAAAGAAATGATGGAGAATCAGGGAATGCTTTTTATTTTTCCAAGACAGGATTGGCTTTCATTCTGGATGCGTAACACATTTATTTCTCTTGATATGATTTTTGTTGATGAAAATAAAAAAATAGTTACGATTCATAAAAACACAAGAATACTTTCCGATACAAGTTATCCATCGACAAAACCTGCAAGATATGTTGTTGAAGTGATTGCGGGTTTTACTGATAAGTATAATATTCAGGTTGGTGATAAGATTGATTGGATGGGAATGACATTAAATAATTCCAAATAATTATTTAACAATTAAAAAATTCACGAAAGAAAATTGGCAAATCTAATATTGCAATTTTATAGTTTAGTTTTTTCTGATGCCGTTATCCATAAAGTTTATCTTCAACCAATTCACAAATTATATGTGCAACAGTAATGTGTCCTTCCTGTATTCTTTGCGTGTTTGATGAAGGAATAATGATTGGAATATCAACCATTGGTTTCAATTTTCCACCACTGCCGCCAAGAAATCCAATCACCTTCATTCCTTTTTGATGAGCCATATCAACAGCTTTAATCACATTTGGTGAATTACCGCTTGTTGAAATTGCAAGTAATACATCGCCTTTGTTTCCAAGTCCTTCAACATTTCGTGCGAATACATTTTCAAAACCAATGTCATTTCCGCCGGCAGTTAAATTTGAAGTGTCGGTAGTTAACGCAATTGCTGGTAGCGCAGGTCTTTGAATATGATGGCTTAATCTAATCATCAACTCAGTTGCGATATGTTGTGAATCGGCAGCACTTCCTCCATTACCGCAAAGTAGCAGTTTGTTTCCGCTTTTATAACAATCAACTAATAAATCAACTGCTGATAAAACTTCGTTCATCAATTGTTCACGAATTTTGTGTTTTGTGTCTGCACTTTCATTTAATGAATCAATAAAAAATTTTTTTGCATCCATAGAATTCTTTCTGATAAAAATAGAAATGTATTGATTACACCAAGATAGAGTTTTTAATGTGAACAGCGTTAGCGAATTCCTTAATTAAATCCCAATTGTTTTCATCTTCAAAATAATTTCCTGTTACAATGATGGAAGCTCCACATTCAACTTTTTTTCTTGCAGTTGCTGAATCTCTTATTCCACCACCGACAATAATCGGAACAGAACATTGCTCACTTACAGCTTTAACCATTTCGTCTGGAACGGGTTTATCTGCGCCGCTGCCGGCTTCTAGATAAATTAATTTCATTCCAAGATATTCAGAAGCAAGAGCAGTGGCAGCAGCTATTTCAGGTTTGTTACGCGGAACAGGTAAACTGCCGCTCATGTAAACAGCAGTTGTTGTTGAACCCGAATCAACCAGAATGTATGCTGTAGAAATTGGTTCTATACCGCTTTTCTTAATTGAAGGAGCCGCAAGAACATGTTTACCGATTAAATGTTCAGGATTTCTTCCGCTCACTACAGATAAGAATAAAATTGCATCAGCATTTGAAGAAACCTGTGTAATACTTCCGGGGAAAATTATTACCGGTAATTGAGTGTAAGTTTTAATCTTGCTCAGGAATAATTCGAAATTACCATTTACCATTAAACTTCCGCCAACCAGAAAACCATCTACCCCGCTTTTTTCACAATGCTTCAGAAATACCGGAATTTTGTTTTCAGATAATTTATCCGGATCGAGCAAAATTAAATATGCTGCGCCTTTATGTTTAATTGTATTTAAAAGATGATTATAAATCTTCATAAAGATTGTTTTAGTGCCTGCTCAATATAGAAATTTTGAAGTATAGATAAAAGATTCTGAATTTAGTAACTAACCTTACGCAAATCTGTGAAACCTTCGAGGTTTGGCTAAAAATGTAGTTAAAATAAAAGAAAAATTCTTAATTATTTCAGAAAACCTCGAAGGTTTTTATCAAATGTGCGTAACATAACTTAGTAATATTTAAAAAATTACAAATGCAGTAGAAATCCTAAATTTATCGGAAAATAGAATGTACTTTCCGAAGGAATATGAGCTAATCTGCCATCAATGCTTATAGCATAGCTGTTGCTCAATTTGATATTAACACCAATTCCAATTGAGTACTCAAAAAGAAATTTACTGTTTGAATATTTCACTTTTGTTGCTTCATTTAATTCAAAATAACTTTCAGAGTGATAAATCAATCCGGCTTCTGCAGTCAAAAATGTGTTGATAAGAGAATTTCTTTGTGAACTAACTCTTGTTCCGAACATTAAACCGTAGGATTTTAGATTATCACCATTTGTGATTACAGGAATAGGATAACCCACTACAAGCGGAACAAAAAAAGAAAAACTGTTTTTGTTAAAACTTCTTAACTGATAAATAAATCTTCCGGATAAATCAATTGATTGTGTAATTGGAATAAAAGCAGCTAATGAACCTTGTTTACCATTGTCAATATGTGAGAAATTTCCGTTATGATTAATTGAATGAATATATGCGCCGCTGAACTCAAGCTTTAATTGAGCAAAAGATTTATGACTTATGAAGATAGAGAGAATTGTCAGAATGAAAATTATTCCTTTCATAGCCAGCCTCTTTTGGATTATGAATTTAATAGATAGAAAATCCCAGCTATAGTTTTAGCATCATTTATCTTACCTGATAAAATCATTTGCTTTATTTCTTCAGTAGAAAATTCAAGCAGTTCCATTCCTTGTTCACCTTCTTCGCGATTATGATTGCCGGCAATCAATCCAACAGCTTTGTAAATATGAAGTATTTCCGTGCAATAACCTGGTGCCGTATAAATTGCACCAAGTTTTATGAATTCTTTTGCTTTATAACCGGTTTCTTCTTCAAGTTCTCTGACTGCACAATTTAACGGATCTTCGTTCTTGTCAAGCTTACCGGCAGGAAGTTCAATCAAGGTTTTTTGTAAAGGATATCTGAACTGTTTTACTAAAATAATTTTGCCATCATCTTTAATCGGAATTACAACCGCACCACCAGGATGAACTGCAACCTCTCTGATTCCAATGTTACCACTGTCATACTGTATTTCATCAACCTGATGATCAAATACTTTTCCCTTATATCTTATTTCGGATTTGATGACTTTATAATTCATTAAAAATTAAGCTCTGTATTTCGAATCGTAATAAGGAATAAGTTCGCTGCCTAAAAATTTTAGAAGAGCAGTTATAACACCAAGATCATCAAGGTAACCAATGAATGGAGCAATATCGGGAATAGTATCAATTGGTGAAATAAAATAAATAAGTCCCATTATAACTATAGCTTTTCTATGCCAGCTAACCAATGGATCGCGCATATAATTGAACAATGCAATTATATCTTTTGCGAAAGAAATTTTCTTTCCAACCCTTTCGAGTTTTGTCCACAGATTTTCCTCGACATAATTTGCTTTGTCTTTATAATCTTCCTCTACCTGCTTTTCGCTTTTACCACCAATGTTAAAAGCGCCGAGATCGTTAAGGTCTTCAAATATTTCATCATCAGGTGAAACTATTTGGATATCTCTTTCTTTCATTTTACCTCCTTATTTCAAATGATTTTTGAACCAATCGTAAACTGTATTCCACCAAAGTTTTGAGTTAAGTGGTTTTGCAACAAAATGAGTTTCATCAGGGAAATATAAAAATTTACTTTCAATTCCAAGTCGCTGCAGTGAAGTAAAAAGCTGAAAAGCTTGTTCTTCAGGAACTCGGAAATCTTTTGCGCCGTGAACTACCAGAACCGGAGTTTTGCAGTTGTGAATATATCTATGCGGTGACCACTTTTCATAAATTTCTCTTTTTTCCCAGGGAGTTCCACCATATTCCCATTCAGGAAACCAAAGTTCTTCAGTTGTTCCATACATACTTTCAAGGTTAAATACACCAGCGTGAGAAACAAGAGCATTAAATCTATCAGTGTGTCCTGCAATCCAGTTAATCATATAACCACCGTAAGAAGCACCTGCAGCAAAAGTATTCTTTGAATCTATGAATAAAAAGTTTTTTAGAGCATAATCATAAGAATTCATTAAATCGGTATAAACTTTTCCTCCCCAATCACCGGAAATTTCATCGGTAAACTTTTGGCCATAGCCGGTTGAGCCGCGAGGATTTGGTGCAACAACAACATAACCTTGCGCAGCAAACATCTGATAATTCCATCTGTAATGAAAATTATCTTCCCAGGCACCTTGCGGTCCTCCGTGGATTAAGAAAACCATAGGATATTTTTTTGCTGAATCAAAGAAAGGCGGCTTGACCAAAATTGATTGAACTTTATCTCCGTTCGCCCCTTCACACCAGAAAGTTTCAACTGAGTTCATTTCAAGCTGCGAAAGTAAATCTTTATTAACGCTCGTAACCTGTTGTAGAGTGTTTTTGCCATCAGTACTAATTGAGAAAATTTCTGAAGGAAGATTCGCTCTTTGTTTCAGAAAAAATAATGTTTTTCCATCGTTAGAAATCTTGATTGCTGTATTGTAGTTATCTTTATAAAAAAGTTCGATTTCACCGCTTTCAATATCAAGTTTGTAGATCGAGCTATTAATTTCATTCTGTGCTGTAAAGTAAATTGTTTTTGAATCAGGCGACCATATAAACTCGTCAACAGATCGATCTAAATCTTCCGTAAGGTTTTTCATCTTTCCGGTTTTTCTTTCAAAAAGTATTATGTCTTTTTTATCAGCTTCAAAGCCAGCGCGTTTCATCGAAGTCCAGGCCAGCCATTTTCCATTCGGAGAATAAACTGGTTGACAATCAACTCCTTTGCTTGTTGAAATTAATTTTGGTGATGATTCTGAAGAGAGACTTAAAAGATAAATTTCAAGGTTTGTACTTATAGCAGTACTGAATTCAGGATTCAGAGTAAATGCGATTTCATTTCCGTCAGGTGAAAAATTATAATCGTTTGAAGAACCGAGAGCAAGCGGCGGAACATCTTCTTTGTTGCCTTCAGTTAAATCTTTGTAATTACTTGTTGCAACATCAAGAATGAATAGATGACTTCTTTTGTCACCTCGCCAATCATTCCAGTGTCTGTACATTAATTGAGTAAAGATTTGTGCTTTAACTTTGCTTTCATCTTTTGTCTTATCCTTCTGTTCATTGCATTCTTGAGTCAGGCATTCCGGATAAACAGCTGAGACGAATAATATTTTCTTCCCATCCGCTGACCACTTAAATCCTGAAGCTTCAGTATAAATGTTAGTTAATTGTTTTTCATTTGAACCGTCAATTGAGCAGAGCCAGATTTGTCCATCTCTTGTAAAAGCAATTGATTTACCATCCGGCGAAAATTTGGGTTCGCTTTCATTCTTTTCAGAATTTTTTAGCGGCCGAAGATTTTTTCCGGTGCTGTCAATTAAGAAAATATCAGAGTTGCCTTTATTTGATTCAAAACTGTAAGAGGTTAAAGTAAAAGCTAAAGTTTTCCCATCCGGCGAAATATCATAACTGCCAATTCGTTTCAATGCCCACAAATCATCAACTGTAATTGCTCTTTTGCTTTGAGGTAAAATGGAAACCGAAATGATTAAGAAAAGAATTAAAAGAGAAAGAATTTTTTTCATCTGAGCCTCTGAAGTATGTTGAATTTGCATTTCAAAAATAGTTTATGCTTTATCTAAAGGCAAAGTAATAAATCTGTAATTAACATTAATAGATAATATAGATTTGAGAAGTTTTATATTTATTAACTTTGCATTAAATAAAATGGTAAATATGAAACCAGAACAAAGCATTTTTCTTCCCGGCGGATTTAAACAATTCCGTTTGCTTAAAAGTAAAGTTCAATTAAATGAAAAAGTTGTTTTAATAATCGGACCTCAGAGCGAAAAAATTGGAGAGAAGATTATTGATGCGGGCGCAAAGTCAGTTGATATAATTGTGAGTGATTATGATTCACTTATAAGTTCAAGATTAAATATCCCGAAGGAAAAAAATATTTCGGTCAGGATGATGGATTATGATAACACTGATTTTGCTGATGATACTTTTGATTTAGTTTATGCTCAGGCATCAATTTCGCTAAAGAACAGAAATAAAATTATAAAAGAAATAAAAAGAATTCTGAAGCCGGAAGCATTATTGTGTGTTGGCGAAATCACTGCTTTAAGAGAAACCTATCCTCAATTTGTGAAAGATATTTTTGAATCATCAGGAATATTGCCATTGCACCACAACAAGTGCGCTGAATATTATGAATCAAAAAACTTTTCTTTAGATTACGAAGAAGATCTTTCATCTTCACTCAGAAGTTATTATGAAAATACTGTTAATCAGTTAAAAAGTGTTATTGAAACCTTATCTGATAAAGAAAAAAGTTATTATAAAAAACTGCTAAACAGAATCAGTCACGAATCGAATGCATATTTGAAACTCGGTGCTGATAAATACATAGGATTTAAACTTTTGATCTTAAAGCTTCGTGCCGTCGGTAGTTAGTTGCTGATGATTATTGCCACAATGACACGAGGACACAAAGAGGAATGAAAAATGAAAATTAAAAAAGGCGACATAACAGAACTTCACATCGAAAAATATGCTTTCGAAGGGAAAGGCATCGCAAAAGTATCTAAGAATGAATTGCTTGGTATAAATGAAGAAGATGGAAATGAAAAAAATTATGTTGTATTCGTTCACGGAACTTACCCGGGCGATGTTGTAAAAGCCAGATTAACTAAAATCAAAAAGTCTTATGCTGAAGCTATTGCTGTCGAGATACTATCACCATCGTCTGATAGAACAAAGGCAAAGTGTAAATACTTTGGTTTATGCGGCGGATGTAAACAACAGGATTTATCTTATCCAAAGCAATTAGAATACAAGCAAAAACAAGTCGGGGAAATTTTTAATAAACTTGGCGGCTTTATAGATTTTTCAACTGAACCAATTCTTCCCTCTGATAATGTTTTTTTCTACCGCAACAAAATGGAATTTTCATTCAGTGACAAAAGATGGCTTACTAAAAAGGAAATTTCATCTAATGATAAACTAAGCAAAGATTTTGCATTAGGATTACACATTCCTAAAATTTATGATAAAGTTCTGGATATTGACGAATGCCTTCTTCAATCTGATTTGAGTAATCAGATTCTGAATTTCACAAGAAAATTTTTTCTTGAAAAGAATATTTCTGTTTATTCTACGAAAACACACACTGGATTTTTAAGGAATCTCGTTATTCGTCAATCCTTCTATAATAATTATCTGATGGTAAATCTTGTAACAAGCGATGAAGATGAAATCTTACTAAAAGAGTTTGCGAATAATCTTATTGAAAAATTTCCTGCAGTTACAACAGTAGTTAATAACATAAGTAAGAAGTTATCATCAGTTGCTGTTGGTGATTATGAAAAAGTTATTTACGGCTCAGGTTTTATTTATGATAAAATCGGTGATTATAATTTCAGAATAAGTGCTAACTCATTTTTCCAGACTAACACGAAGCAAGCAGAAAAGTTATATCAAACCACTGTGGATTTTGCTGAGTTTAATGGTAATGAGACTGTTTATGATTTGTATTCAGGCGCAGGAACTATTGCAATATTCATTTCACAAAAAGTCAGAAAAGTATTTGCATTTGAATCAGTTCAGTCTGCAGTTGAGGATGCAAAAGTGAATGCGCAGTTGAACAATATCTCAAATGTTGATTTCATTATTGCTGATTTATACAAATCATTTCTGCCTCTTGTTGAGAAAAATAATCTTCCTAAACCAGATGTAATTATTGTTGATCCACCCAGAAGCGGAATGCATAAAAATACAGTTGATGATGTGATTGCTTTAGCTCCGGAGAAAATTGTATATGTGAGTTGTAATCCAACTACACAGGTCAGAGACATTAAGTTAATGGCAGAAGCTGGTTATAAATTGGTGAAAATAAAACCTGTAGATATGTTTCCGCATACTTATCACATTGAAAATGTTGCTTTTTTGAAGAAATGAAACTTAAATTGAATCATCTGAACTGATTAAGATTCATCCGGATAATTCTTTTATTATGCTATTGATTTTTAAGAAGTAAAACAAACTCTCCTTTGAGATTTTCTTTTTGTGCAATATTAAAAACCTGTAAGGCATTTCCACGATAAAATTTTTCATTTTCTTTTGTAAGTTCATAAGCAAGTACGACACTAACATTTTCACCGATAATCTTTACGACATCTTCGAGAAGTGATTGAAGGCGATAAGGAGTATCGAGAATTATAATTGTGTCTTTAATTTTTCGTAAGTCATACAATTGTTTTCTGCGAATATCTTTCTTTGGAGAAAGCCAACCATAGTAATAGAATTTTTCGAAATCCATTCCGCTGCCAACAAGCGCAGCAAGCAGAGAGCTTGCACCGGGAACCGGTACAACATCAATTTTATTTTGAATTGCAACTTTAACCAGATAATGTCCCGGATCAGAAAACAATGGAGTTCCGCAATCGGAAATCAATACTGCAGATTTACCTTCTTTAATCTGAATAATAATCTCATCAGTCACTTCTTTTTCATTGTGTTCATTAAGTGCAATAAGTTCTTTCTGAATTTTAAAGTGAGAAAGAAATCTTCTTGCCTCTTTGTATTCTTCACAAATAAGCAAATCACATTCTTTAATTAATCTTAATGCACGAAGAGTTATATCTTCGTAATTGCCGATTGGAGTAGAAACTATATAAAGTTTTGATTTCATAATTTTTAATTTAAGTTATTATCATTTCAATTCTGATTTATCAAGATAAAAATCTGAAACTAGATTTCTATCTGAAAAAAAGCAGCTAATGTATAATTATAAAACTGTTACTCCGAACAAAGTGAAAAGTCTGCTTTTACTGAAAATTAACTTTCTTCTTCGAAGCTGATTACTAACTCATAATTTGACTGTCTTTTCAGATGGGCTGACTAAAAAGTAAATTTTCTTCGTGCCTTTGTGTCATTGTGGCAAATAAAATATCTTTCGCAAACAGAATTCAAAACAAAAGCCACAAAGTCACCAAGGCACTACAAACCACAAAGAACTTTTTAGTTAACCCCTTTATTAAATAATTGAACCAAAATCCCACTTCGATGGCTTTGTTGATCAGTGTACCATAAAAATTTTCCTTTTGGGTCAACAACTTTCGTTAGTTAAAAAAGTAAGGTTATGAACAACAGAAAAAACATTTGAAATTTCTTTTGAAAACTCACAGTATTTGTACTTAAATTTCGCAACAAATTAAACTTAAATTTGTTTAATGAAAAAATACAACAAAGCAACAAACATTTCAGAAAATATTCTGAACATACAATCACTACATTTCTGCGAAACAAATCTTTTGGGTTGCTGCAATAAAAAATTCAAAGGTATTAAATATGAAATTCATTAAAACAATCTTCTTCATTTTTGTATTCTCATTTATTATCAATGCACAGGAAAGTCAAACTTTTCTCGCATTGAAAAGTACCGGAGTTGAAGATTTTCTGAAACAACATCCAGAGTATGATGGAAGAGGAACAATTATTATTGTTCTTGATACCGGCGTTGATATGGGAATTGACGGCTTAACAAAAACCTCTACAGGAAAAGTTAAAGTAATTGATGTGCAGGATTTTACGGGTGAAGGTGATATGCCTTTTTATCCCGCTGAAATAAAATCAAACGGAGGCGAAACTTTATTTGAGAATTCAGAACTTAAGTATTCAGTTAAAGCAAACTCAGATAAACTGCTTCCTTCTCTTGATAAAAAATATTTTATCGGCGCTTTCCCCGAAAATCATCTTATAAATTCAAACAGCAACTCCGCTGATTTAAATGGAAACAGCTCAACTGATGATGTTTATTATTTTATAGCATATCTTACTTCAGAAAACTATTGGGTAGTTTATTTTGATCTGAATGGAAACGGCGATTTATCAGATGAAATTCCATTAAGAAACTACAAAGAAAATTTTGATGCGTTTACAATCAAAAGAGAAAAAGGTTTAGCGCCCTTTACTATGGCTTTAAATATTTTCCCTGAAGAAAGTAAAGTGTCATTCTTTTTTGATGATGGTTCACACGGAACTCATTGTGCTGGAATTGCTGCAGGTTACAATATTGGTGAAGTTGGTCTTAACGGAGTCGCGCCTGGTGCGAATATAATCGCTTTGAAAATTGGCCATAATAATTTTCCCGGTGGTGCAACTGTAAATGAAAGTATGAAGAAAGCTTACTTGTATGCTGATAAAATTTCACGCGAAAGAAAAGAACCTTGCATCGTTAGTATGAGTTATGGTGTAGGAAGTGAAATTGAAAACAACTCTGAGATGGAAAAATTTCTTGCAAAACTTCTGAAAGAAAATCCATATTTATATGTAAGTGTTAGTAATGGAAATGAAGGACCAGGAATTTCGAGTTCCGGACTTCCAGCATCAAGCAACTATGTTTTTTCATCAGGTGCTGTGCTTGCTAAGGAAGTCGCGCGTGATAATTATGGAAATGAATTACCTAATGATGTAATTCTTCATTTCAGTTCACGAGGCGGAGAAGTAAGTAAACCCGATGTTGTTTCACCTGGTGCAGCAACATCAACAGTTCCAAATTTTACTGCCGGAGATAAATTCTGGGGAACAAGTATGGCTTGTCCTTATTCTGCAGGAGTGATGTCGTTACTTTTGAGTGCTGCACAAAAAGAATTTCCTGATATTAAAATCCCATCACAACTTTTATATAAAATAATACGCGAGTCAGCTACTTATTGGAAACAATATACTGTTCTTGATCAAGGCGGTGGATTTATAAATGCAGTAAATGCTTTTGAGCTGATGAAAAAATTTCTGCAAAATGGTGAGCATAAAAAATTTGAGACTTACGCAGTTTCTTCTTTCGCTCCAAATCAACCTGATAATCTTTCTGCAAATCTTTACATTCGTGATGCTTCATTTCTTTCCGGCGATGAAGTTTTCTCATTTACCATCAAAAGGGAAAATTCAATCAAATCAGATAAATTTTATCGAATATATAATCTAAAAACTGATGCTGATTGGCTTAAGCTTATTCAGAGAAAAACTTATATCAGAAATGACCAGCCCGCAACCGTAAATGTGAAACCGGATAAATCAAAATTAAAAACTCCCGGATTATACACAGCTAAAATATCTGCAAGCAGAGATGATGGTTCTGGATTTCCAGAATTTGAAATGATTGCTACAGTTGTAATTCCTTATGAATTTAATTCATTGAACAATTATAAGATGCTGTGGAAGGATGAAACAGTTGCTCAAGGTATGTTGAAAAGATATTTTGTTAAAATTCCTGCTGGTCAGAACTCGATGAAAATTGCTTTAAGTCGGGATAAATTATCTAGGAAATATTCCCGATGCAGATATTTCCTTCATAATAATGATGGAATTCAGGTAGATATTTCCAGAGTTCTCTATTCAGTTAATAATGATGAAAGAGTTGAAAATTATTATTTCGATTTAACTCCCGGAGTTTATGAAATTGTCGTTGATGGATTTTTCCTTGCTTCAGAACCTTCGACATATAATCTCGAAGTTGAGTTCAGCTCAATAAGCAGAATAAAAACTGAATCTTTAACTAAAGATAATTCATCAATTGATTTAGTTAATTACTTCAACGAAACTAAGACTTATAATTTAAGCGGAGAATTACTCGGACTTGAAAAGGAATATTCTTTAACTGTTGATGGAAAAGGAACATTAAAATTCCCATTCATTCTTGTTAAAGGAGAGAAGTCAAAGGAATTCAACTTTACTTTAACAAAAGATGACTTTAACAAAGTAACGGATTTTTCATTTCAGATTTTGGATTCAACAGGTAAAGCTGTAAGTAAGAATGCACTTTCTTACAGAAGTGGTGGAACCGTTAGTGTAGAATTACCAGATGATAAAGATTCTGCAAACTTTGTGTTAGAGTTGATACCTGCTTTTGTAAATAAGGAGTTATCTGCAAAGATATTCGTTCAGGAACTAACTTATCTTCCCACACCTGTTCAGTTAGAAGTTAAGAACGCAGGAAAGAAATCAGTTACATTATATCCAAACAACATAAAAACAATTGATGTTAAATTTGAAATGCCGGACATTTATAAATCAGATGGTTCATTGGGATTTGGTAAAATTTATTTTAAATCGCCATCAACAAATAACACAGAATATCAATTACCCATTAACTTCAAATATTGAAAGGTGAAGTATGAGTGAACACACAAGCGGACCAATTAAAGGTCTACCTGAAAATGCTTACACTGAACTAAAACCAGGTGAAGTGTATAAACCTATCATGTTGCCCGAAACCACTCCGCGGGAAATTACTCCTTATTCGGTAATCTGGGGTTTGATAATGGCAGTTCTTTTTTCTGCTGCTGCTGCATATCTCGGATTAAAAATCGGTCAGGTGTTTGAAGCCGCGATTCCGATTGCCATAATTGCAGTTGGACTGTCAGCTGCACTTAAAAGAAAAGGTTCTCTTGGTGAGAATGTGATTATACAATCAATCGGACAAAACTCCGGATTGATTGTAGCCGGTGCAATTTTCACAATTCCGGCATTGTACATTTTAAATCTTGAAGCACATTTTTATCAGATTTTTCTCGCTTCAGCTTTTGGTGGAATATTAGGAATTCTTTTCCTAATTCCTTTCAGAAAATATTTTGTAGCTGAAATGCATGGTAAGTTTCCGTTTCCTGAAGCAACCGCAACAACTGAAGTTCTTGTTGCAGGTGAAAAGGGAGGAAAGCAAGCTCTCGTGCTTGTTGTAAGTGGTTTAATCGGAGGTGTGTATGATTTTATAATTGCAACTTTTGGTTGGTGGAGCGAAACATTTACTACAAGAGTTTTCGGCTTCGGTGAAATGCTTGCAGATAAATTTAAACTCGTTTTCCGTTTGAATGTTGGCGCTGCAGTTATGGGACTTGGTTATATCGTTGGATTAAAATACGCTGCAATAATTGTTGCCGGCTCATTTGTTTCGTGGTATTTACTTGTACCTGTAATTTCTTATATCGGGGCAGGATTAACTGAGCCATTTGGAACCGGTGCAACAAAACTTATTTCTGCAATGACTGCTGAAGAAATTTTCAGACAATATGTTCGGCATATTGGTATTGGTGGAATTGCAATGGCAGGAATAATCGGAATAATCCGTTCATCGAAAATTATTCGCGATGCTATTTCACTTGGAATAAAAGAAATATTTGAAAAGAAGGACGGTTCAAATAGTGTGTTAAGAACTCAGCTTGATATTCCAATGAAGACGATTGTTATTGGAGTAATTGCTACAGCTATTTTATTACTTGCTTTTTTCCATTTTGGAGTTTTGAATAATCTTGGGTGGGCATTGACCGGATTACTGATTGTACTGATAATTTCATTTCTGTTTACAACCGTTGCTGCTAATGCAATTGCAATTGTTGGAACAAATCCTGTCAGCGGTATGACTTTAATGACTTTGATCCTTTCCTCAATTATTCTTACTTCAGTTGGTTTGAAAGGTCAGCAGGGAATGATTGCAGCTCTGATAATTGGCGGTGTTGTTTGCACAGCATTATCAATGGCTGGTGGATTCATTACTGACTTGAAGATTGGTTATTGGCTTGGTTCTACTCCTAAGAAACAGGAGCAGTGGAAATTTCTCGGTGTTCTTGTATCTGCTTTAACAGTTGGTTTTGTGATTATGATTTTAAATGAAACTTATGGATTTGTTGGTGAAGGAGCTCTTGTAGCACCGCAGGCAAATGCAATGGCTGCAGTTATTCAACCGTTAATGGACCAGCAGCCAGCACCCTGGACACTTTATATTGTCGGAGCAATTTTAGCAGCAACTTTAACAATGATAAAAGTTCCTGCATTGGCATTTGCGCTTGGTATGTACATCCCGCTTGAGTTGAACACACCATTATTAGTCGGTGGATTGATTGCTCATTATGTTTCAACAAGAAGTAAAGATGAGAAACTAAACAATGCAAGAAGAGAGCGCGGTACTTTAATCGCTTCTGGTTTTATTGCTGGCGGAGCTTTGATGGGTGTGATAAGTGCATTTTTGCGATATCTTGGTTACAATTGGGTTGATGCTGAATGGGCTGAATCACACTCAGCCGAACTGCTTGGAATTGTAATGTTTGCAGTTATCTGTTTCTATATGATTTGGGATTCATTACGAGGAAAAGCAGAGGAATAAAAAGCTGAATATTATTGCATGCAGATGATACAAATGATATTTGCAGAATAAGATTCTGCGTAAATCTGTTAAATCAGTGTCATCTGCGTGCAATTAAAATACCTCAGTTATTGAATAAGTTTTAACAGAAAGTCAATCAAAATCTTTTATTGTTTATTTCTTCATGAAAAGATTAAATCTTCTCAACTTTACAGAATCTTCATCACTGATTCTTTTACACCATCAGCAACCAGAACTTACACCACTTACATCTGATAGCATTTATGCTAATCGGTTTACTACATTTGGGACAGGGTTTTGTTTTTACCTTTTTCATCTTTTCTAATAATTTTATTCGCATAATATTAACCTCCGGTCCCCCAGAACCGGAGAAACAGAATATTGGGGGACTTCCAATATTTCAAAAATGTTTTATTTAGTTGATCTCAAATAAAATGTTTTGAGGTTAACAGAACGGCTAAAAGAAGGGTTAATTTTGGGTTAATTGCGAAAATTTTTTTTCAGGAAATAAATTCTTCAAATGAAAGAGGAAACTTTTCGTCGTACAATCTTTTATACTCAGCAATAAATAATTTGAATGTACTTTTGGCTATATGAACTTTTCCTATTTCGGTTAGAGTTTTAATCTTTAGTTTAACGGCATCCTGATCCACGCTATCAAACTGAAGAATTGTATCACAGATGCGTACTATCTTATCCGGATTACTTTTTATTTCCCGGATTTCCAAAAATGATTTGAGTAATTCGATCACTTCATTATTAATTGCAAACTTTATTGAATCAAGCCACTCGTAGCTTATTCCTTTCAAAAATTCTCCCTCTTTAAGAATTTGCAGGATATGATCAAGTGAATCACTTACAGAAATTTTCCCAGCCTTGATTGATGAGTAATATTTTAGGTATTCGACATAGTCGCAACTTGCCCTATCCTCAATTTTAATAGACCAAAGTCTGTCTGAAAATTCCAATGTAATTCCTTCAACATTCGAAAGAGTTTTTCTGATTTTGTTTATTGCAACACCTCTGTTTGATTTAACACTTTCGGGCGATGAATCAGGCCAGATGATAGATGAAAGTTCTTCGGATGTAATTCCGCCACGATGATTGTTGAAACTTTTTATCAAAATCAAGAGAAAAATTTCCTTCAACTTGGGCGAAAGGCTGGCTGAAATTTCATTACCTGCTTTGTCGTAAATCCACAATCCTCCAAATAGTCGAATTGAATTTTTTAATTGACTTTTTATAAAGTTATAACCTCCATTTACATTTGGATTAGCATCAGCTGCTTTAGATATTTTCAGTTTAATCTTTTTGCGATAAACATAAAATAAAAGAATTGAAGAAGTTCCAATGAGCAACAAGACTATTGTAAGTAAATGATTTTGTTCGGAATCGATTTTTTCAATGTAGGTTTTTTCAGATTCAGATATTGGTGGATAGTTGATTGAATATAATTCAATAGTTGTTGGAGAAAACAATATAGAAATAAATTCATCTGTGTTTTTGCTATAGTATAAAAATGCATTCTTCCATTTTATTTTATCTGTTTTCCCAAAATTATTTTCAAACGGGTAGATATTACCTGACTTTAAATCAAGTTTCTTTAAGGAAAAATAATTTCCTGCTTTCTCTTCAATTTGGGTTAAAAAGTAAAGAACAGAGTCTGTTCTATCCAAAAAATTATAATTATACAGATTATAATAAGATAAATTTTCTTTGGCAGTTAAATTTAATTTTTTAATCGTTGAGTCATTCATATTTAATAATAATAGATCACTGTAAACCTTAAAACCCTTTTCTTGTTCACCAGTCTCATTACCCAAACCACCAAAAATTAAAAACTCACCATTTCTGAAACCTTTACCTAATGAAAAGCCTGCGCGTGGTGTCATTTCATTCTTTTTTAAGGCAACTTTAATCCAATCCATTTTTTTAAAATCATATTTGAACAAATCATTTTTGGTTCTGTACCATCCATAACCACCAAGCAGATAAATATCATTATCATTTGGAAATGTAAACTTAGAACACCCATAATAATGACCAGCGCTATTTTTTGTAGTGTCTTTGATAACCCAATCATTATTTTTTATATCATAAATTGAAATTTTCCCCATAGCAAAAAAGAAAGAATATAAAAATTGTCTGCTATGATCATAGAATAAATCACTGTTCCAGCCAGGGCTTGTTGTTTTGTAGTTGATCACAGAATCACTGGCAGTGACTAAATCATAAATAACTAATTTATCTCCGCAATCAATAAAAAATCTTGAGTTAATAGAATCAAATGCAGCTCCTAAAAATCCAGTAATGTTATCAAGTTTTTTGTAACTTGCTATCAGTTTCCATTTTTGATGTTCATTATAAATCCACACAGGGTTCAGGGCTTTTATTTTTGAATTATTTATTTTATCCTCTAAGGGATTTTCTCTGAATGGGTTTAATTCCCAAAAATATTTCACAATATTGTTTTCACTTATCACGATATTCTTTATAACTATTGCCGGAACATCATAATCAATTGGATCATTTAAATCTTTTATACCAAATGCAAATCTGTACAAATCCTTTTTCCTTAATTTAAACTCAAGTAAGTCTTTCAATTCGTCATTATAAGAGAGTATAATTTTATTTTCTCTAAATTCTATTTTAATGTTAAAATATTGATTTCTGAGAAGATTTTTTTTGGGGACTCTAAGCCTGATTAGGTTTTTATGAAAAGGTTCTATCAATTCAATAAACGAAGTATCCACATTTTTAAATTGAACGTAAATTAACTTTATTTCATTTCCTTTGCTGTCTTCTATTCTAAGTATGGGTCCAAATTTTCTGTAATCCCAAAAAGATATATCAAATGAGATTGAAAAAGGTTTCTCCAATTCAATAGGATTGCCTTCATTAAGAAATAAAGATGTTTTTTCATTTATCTGAACATTTTGCGAATTGAATTTAATTCCAGAAGCACTACTGGTTTGAGAGTAAGAAAAAGAAATGCTTAGAATTATTATCAGAGAAACAACTATTTGATAAAATCTATACATCCTTTTTACTTGATAATATAAACGGCATAAAGAAATTCGAATTACTGATAACCATATTGTTACTTCAATAATTCTTTAACTTTAATTATCAATTCGCTTAACTCAACATCAAATCGCTCATCGGTTTTTCTGATTTTAATTTCAGCTTTATTCTCTTTCAATTTCTTTTCACCAATAACAACCTGAACAGGCATTCCAAGCAAGTCAGCATCATTAAACTTGAATCCAGGTGAAGCATCTCTGTCATCGTACAGCACTTCAATACCGGAAGCAAATAAATCATTGTAAATCATTTCGCAAGTCTGAGCAACTTTTTCATTTTTAGGATTTATGCTTATCAGATGAACAGCAAAAGGAGCTAAGGTTTTATTCCATACAATTCCTTTTGTATCGTGATTTTGTTCAATAAAGCAGGCAATAACTCTTTCAACACCAATTCCATAACTTCCCATAATTATTGGTTTCTCTTTTCCATTTTCATCCAGAAAAAATGCTTTCATTGACTCGGAATATTTTGTACCAAGTTTGAAGATGTGACCAAGTTCTATTGCAGGAAAAACTTCAAGAAGATTTTCACACTTCGGGCAACCTTCACCAGATTTCACAATTCTTAAATCAGCATATTCTATTTTAGGAACATCTCGATTCAAATCAATACCACCAATGTGATAATCGTTTTTATTAGCACCGCTATAAAGATTATTTCTGTTTTTCAATCTTAAATCGGCAACAATTTTTCCTTTGAATCCGATAGGTCCAATTGAGCCGGCATCTGCGCCAGTTAATTCTTTCAGTTCATCAGGATGAGCAGGACGAACATTACCACCAAGAACTTTTTCAAGTTTTGTTTCATTTACTTCATCGTTGCCTTGCATAAGAATTAGAACAGCTTCGCCATTAGCAATATAAACTCTCGACTTTGCACAAACTTCTTCTTCGATGTTTAAAAATGCACAAAGCTCATCAATACTTTTAACATTTGGTGTATGAATTTCATAAACGCTTTTACTTTCAGAATCCCTTTCTCTGATAAATGGTTTTGAGGTGGCAACTTCAACATTAGCAGCATATCCGCAGGATTCGCAATAAGCTACAGTATCTTCACCGGCAGCAGATTTCACCATAAATTCTTCTGAGCCAGTTCCGCCCATTGCACCGCTTGAAGCACCGACAACAAAATATTTCAATCCGCATCTATCAAAAATTTTTCTGTAAGCTTTATCGTGAAGCTCATAGGATTTATCGAGTGCTTCCCAACTTGTATCGAATGAGTATGAGTCTTTCATCAAAAATTGTCTGCCACGAATAACTCCGCTTCTTGGCCGTGGTTCATTACGAAATTTAGTTTGAATCTGATACCAGATTTGCGGCATATCTTTATAAGACTTTACAACATTTCTTGCGTGGAAAGTCATTATTTCTTCGTGAGTAGGTGCTAAAACATAATCACGGTTTTTTATATGAAAAAGAATATCGCCAAAAGCTTCAACCCGCCCGGTTTCTTCCCAGATTTCTTTTGGATTGAGTGCTGGAAGATGAAACTCCTGTCCACCAATAGCATCCATTTCCTGACGAATAATTTCGCAAACTTTTTTAACTACTTTATAACCAAGCGGAAGGAAAGAATAAATTCCGGCAGAGAGCATTCTTACCATTCCTGCTCTGAGCATAAGAATGTGACTTGGTACAGTTGCATCGCTTGGTACTTCTTTTAATGTCGGAACAAAATATTTGGATAAACGCATAATACTTTCAGTTTGTTAATGATGATATTCAGGGCTCAAAAATAAAGATTGCAAAATGGTTATCAAAGTTTCTGCAATATCCCTTGAATTCATTTTAAATGAATAAAAGAAAACTGATTAAAATGTTTTAGACAATTTGATTTCAGCACCCCTGATATTTGCATTCAGCAAAAACTTTTTAATTCCTTCTGTGATTAAACTCAAATTCTAAATTGTGGAAAAAATAATTTTGGTTATGTTTGAGCCAATTATTTAATTAATTTTTTATCTATCAGCAGGATATAATATGGAACATAATTATGATATTCCTCTGCTAAGTTTACTCCCCTTCATATTAATGCTTGGTGCAATTGCTGTCTTACCGTTAACATGGAATCACTTTTGGGAAAAGAATAAAAACAAACTTTTGGTATCAATTATTTTAAGTATACCAGTTCTTATTTATTTACTTGTTAATGGATATACTCACGAAATAATTCATACAATGTTTTTTGATTATGTTCCTTTCATAATTCTGCTTGGTGCATTATTTACAATTACAGGCGGAATTTTATTAACAGGAGATATTCAGGCCAAACCATCAATCAACACTTTGTTCTTGGGCATTGGAGCTGTATTAGCATCATTTATGGGAACAACCGGTGCAGCAATGCTTTTAATTCGTCCGGTAATCCAAACTAATAAAGAGAGGACCTTTAAAGTTCATACAATTCTATTTTTTATTGCTATTGTGGCAAACTGCGGCGGTTTATTGACACCACTTGGCGATCCACCTTTGTTTATGATGTACTTGCGCGGAGCACCATTTGAATGGTTTTTTACTCTGGATGTAGAGTGGTTTACTACGAATTCGTTACTATTACTAATTTATTATTTCGTTGACAGCTACTATTATAAAAAGGAACCTGCTGAAGCTATTAAGTGGGATAAAACTAATGTTCGTCCAATAAAATTAGAAGGAAAAATTAATTTTATTTTTCTTATCGGTGTAGTTTTATCAGTTGAATTTTTAAATGAATTTTATTTGCCATTTGTGAAGACAAATGAATATTTCAAATTTATCAGAGAAATAGTAATTCTACTAATGGCATTATTATCATTAAAATTTACACAAAAAGATTTAAGGAAACGGAACAACTTTACCTGGCATCCGATAGAAGAGGTTGCTTATCTTTTCTTGGGGATATTCGTAACAATGATTCCCGCTTTAATGTATTTACAATCTCATGCAAAAACTCTTGGGGTTGAAACTCCACCGCAATTTTATTATTACACTGGAATATTAAGTAGCTTTTTAGATAATACACCCACAGCAGTAACTTTTCATTCTTTGGCAGTAGGGCTTGGAATAAAAACCGGAGAAATTGTGGCAGGTATTCCAGAAAATATTTTAATAGCTATTTCTGTTGCGTCAGTTCTGTTTGGTTCAATGACCTATATCGGCAACGGACCAAACTTTATGGTTAAAGCAGTAGCAGAAGAAAATAATATCAAAATGCCGGACTTCTTTAGTTATATGATTAAGTTTTCGTTAATAGTCTTATTGCCGATATTTATTCTGGTGCAGCTTTTGTTTATACATTAGTAAACAGCAATTCGTTTTATTTTATTAACATAAAAATGTATACGATGTAACCAAGTACTAATAATAATCCCTCTAAACGGGAAATTCTGTATCCTGTATAACTTAAAGGAAGAAGTATTAGTGCTGCTGCCAACATTACACCAAAATCAAAAATACTAATCTGGGCAGAACTTATTGGAATAATAATAGCGCTGATTCCCAGGATAGAAAGAATATTAAATATATTCGAACCAACTGCATTACCTACTGCAATATCTGATTCCTTTTTAATTGTAGCTACAATTGATGTAAATAGTTCAGGCAAACTTGTTCCAACAGCTACAACCGTCAAACCAATTACTGCATCGCTCACATCAAATAATTTGGCTAATGCTATAGCACCTTTCAAGAAAAAATCAGCACCATAAAAGAGAAGAACAAGTCCAACAATAATAAATACAGAAGCTATTGGAATATTTAATTTGGATTTTAATCCTTCCTCAAATTCCTTTTCAATTTCTTTATTTTCTTTAAGTGAAAGAAGGATGTTTACGATAGTGTAAGCAATCAGTAAGATTATAAAAATCAGCCCTTCGATAAATTCAAGTTTGCCATCGAGTAGAAAAAATATTAGTAATAAACTGACTACAATCATTATCGGTATTTCTCTTTTTATAACATTTGCATGAACTTGTAAAGGTCTGATTATTGCAGCTATTCCAAGGATCAAAGCGATATTTGCAATATTAGAACCGACAACATTTCCAAGCGCAATTGAATTACTTCCTATCAAAGCAGCTTTTAAACTCACGAGCAACTCAGGACTGCTTGTACCAAAAGCAACAATAGTTAATCCAACAACAAGTGGAGAGATTCCTACTCTTATTGCCAATGAAGAACTGCCACGGATCAGTCCCTCGCCACCAAGGAAAAGTCCTGTTAAACCTCCTAAAAGATAGAGTAATATTTCCATTTAGTTTTTTATCTCCTTATAAATAAAACTTATAACTTTTATGAAAATAATATTAAGAACAAACAATTATTTCTTTTTATTAACCAAGTTTGACAATTAAAAATAAAGCTAAATATTTTTGAATAGTAATTTATAATAATTACGGGGTTTGTTCTTTGTAAATTAAAAATTAATTAATCATCTTCATTCACAGGGGTGGAACTAATATGAAAAAAGTAATAATACTTTTATTTGTATTATTTTCTTATCTATCAATTTACTCACAAGTAAATCTTAATATAATACTTCGTACACCAACACCATCAAGTCTTTCTGAATGGCAAACCGATCCCTCAATAGTTCAGATTGTTATAACAAATCAATCAACACAAAGTTATCCGAACAGTTACATTTCGTTCAGTATTATAAATGAACAGAATGTTGTTGTTGCAGAAACAGACGATTATGATCAGTCAATACCAAGATTCAATATTCCCGCAGGACCTTCAACTGTAATATTTAATGGACCTCAGGTAGTAAATGTTAATACTGTTTCTTTTGATCCAACAATCAGAAATATTGCTGTTACTACTAATTCAATTCCCGAAGGTAATTACCAGTTCTGTGTAAGATTATTGGATCAGTCGGGAAATAATATTTCTGCAACAGGAGAAATTTGTACAAACTTTTTCGTAATGATTCCTGATCCACCAACGCTGATTTCACCAGTTGATAATGAAATTATTTCATCTCCTTATCCGAATTTTATTTGGACCCCTGTTACAAATGTTCCTCCTGGTTTGATAATTAAATATAAGTTAAAGATATGTCCCGTCTTCGAAGGCCAAACTCCAAGAACAGCAATTGAAAGTAATCCGGTTTTATTAGAGAGAGATAATATTCAGACGACATCATACATTTATCTTCCATCTGATTTACCATTTAATTATTTCCCTAACACGATTGGATTTGTGTGGATGGTTCAGGCATTTAATCAGTTTGGAGTTCCCGCAACAAGAAATGAAGGCAAAAGTGAACTTGGAACTTTCAGAGTAAGTGGTGAGACTAGCTCGTTAAATTTAGCAACCGTTTATCCTTCAAACAATGATACTTTGCCCTGGAATCCTCCATTCCTGATTGCAAAATTTTATCCTTACTCTGACGATATAAGAACAATACGATTTACATTACGATTCAAAAAAGAGGGAAGCAGTACTGAACAAACACTTATTCGTCAGTTAAATTTTCCTTCAGGACCAATGACAAGTCAGGGACTTTCTAATCAGGAAAAAGCATCACTTCTTTTTGTGAATGTTGATAATACAAATAACATCATCAGCTGGATGAGAAATCTTGAGGAAGGTAAAAAATATTTGTGGAGTGTTGATGCAGAGTTCGTTAAAAGCAGCGGTGAAGTAATTAATGCCTCAACAGGACAATCATCATTTGTTTATGGATTAAGAAAAGCAGAACTTAAAACCCCTGCAAATGATTCATCAATTACTTCGGGAAGAAATTTTAATATCGCCTGGCAAATTCCTCAACCTGCTCAACTCAATTTCAATTTGACTGATGTTTTACAGCAAAGTGGTTTTCACGCTTTTGGTTCATCTACAAATGCAAAGGCAAAGTTTAAAGTTGAACTCTCAAAACAAAGTTCGTTCGATTCAATTTACAATTCAAAAATATTTCAGATCCCTTACTCAGGCAGTTACAATACCGGAAGTAACTGCGACAGTTTGTTCCTGCAGATTTCAAAACAGTATTCAATAAATGATACAGGAGTATTTTACTGGAGAGTTAAATATCTCAGCTCAACCGATGAAGCATATTATACCAGCGAATCGAGAACATTTAGAATTTCTCCTGTTACTGTAATAAGTTGTTTTGAAATGAATGTTCAGATACCACAGAACTATGCAACGATAAGTAATACCAAACCAAAATTTTCTGTATCAGTTAAACCGCAAATACGAAAGTCAGCAATTACCGGAGGAAGATTCAGAATCTGGACAATGCAATCAAAATCAGAATTGCCCTCAGATGTAAAAAACAGAACACCCTTACTTGATACAACTTTTACTGGAAATGATGTTAAAAAACTTTTTGCTTATTCACCGGATATGAGTGGTTATACAAGATATGATATTAATTTCATTAACACTGACTCCTCATCTGTTACCTTCAACGCTGATACAAACAAACATTATTTGTGGAACTTCTCATTAAACTTTAACAAGGATTCAATCCGTGCAGATGGTATAGTCTGCGATTCAAATTTAGTTGTTTCCAATGACGGAATTTTCAGTGTTACAAGTGAAGTTGCATCTGATTCAAATGCTTGTTCGGGCGATTGCATTGTTAGTGCGCCAACAAATACGACAATTTCAACCGAAACATTTGCTCAGGATTCAGTTATAAAAATTGGTCAGTTTAATCTGAAGCTAAAGACTGTTTCTGGCAATGGAGCTTCACTTTCAGGGGAAGGAGAAATTGAAATACCATTTTTACACACATCAATCTTGGTGGAGTTTAATGGATTAAAAGTAAATACAGATAAGCAAGTATTTGATGGTGAAGTTTATGCCAAGATAGTTGATGGAGCACCTTATTCTGCACCTGAAGGTAATGACTTTGAGGGACAAGCACTAAGCTTTGCTGCTGATAAAATGAAGTTCAAAGCAATTCACGAATTTTCCGGAAGCACAGGAAGATTAGTTAGTGGTTTTGTTGGAAGTTCAGCAATTGGATTACCAATAGGATTTGATAGAGACTTTGATGGTTATAGGGTAGTTATTGGAGTGATAGGAATGAAATTCACACCAACGCAAGCAGTGCTTAATGCGGCTATGTATGTCGAAATTCCTGACTTAGGTTCTGATGTTGGTTTTGGTTTGGGTGCAAAAAATATTTGCTTCCACAAAGATGGTATATCCGGAATAAGTCAGGCTAAGCTTTATCTTGCTCAGGATTTTGGATATCGGAATGAAGGAACCTGGAGTATTTTATTTAAAGCACCAACACCTTCCGATCCGGGAACTTATGCAAACTGGGACTGCGAAGGATTTAAAGATTTATTTATTTCGGCAGAAGTTGAGTTTCCACGCTCCTGGTTAAAACCATCTCCTGATACTGATTCAACAAAGTTGGTTAAAGCCCATTTTAACACAAGAGCTGAGAAGCGTGGAAATGGTTGGCAATGGATGGCTTCTGCAAATCTTGATCAATGTGAAATTACTTCAGCACCAGGATTCAAATTACTTGTTCAGGATATGGTTTTTGATTATTCAACTTCCCGTAATCCTGAAACAATTTCATTCCCTTCAGGTTATACAGGCAACACAACAAATGAATGGAAGGGTTTCTTTATCAGAAGAGCTTCATTCATTTTGCCTGATAATTTAAGAACATTTGAAAATGAAAATCCAAGCTTAACTGTTGATAATCTTATTATTGACAGAACGGGTTTTACTGCTAACATTGTAGCTGCAAATATTATTCAATATCCAAGAGGTAATTTTGGAGACTGGGGTGCAAGCCTTGATTCTATTAAATTTAAGTTTGTTAGCAGTTCTTTACAGCTTGGATATATGAGAGGTCGAATTAAAGTTCCAATCTTTGATTCTTCTTTAGTTTATACCGGGACTGTAGCTCATCTTGTTGATTCTACAAAACTTACATATCAGTTTCTAATTCAACCGCCTGATACAATAAATACAAGCTGGGATATTAAGCTGAGTCTTTATCCTTCATCCCGTATTGAACTTACATATACTTCAGGAAGTTTTTTTGCTCAGGCAATCTTAAGCGGAAGCATGACACTACAGGGAGATTTAGGTTCAATATCACAGCTTGGATTTGGTGGGATCAACTTTGAAAACTGGGGAATAAAATCTACTTCACCTTATTTTATAAAAGGTACTTACAGTTTTGCAAGTCCTCAGCATAGTATGGCAGGATTTCCGGTTACGATAAGTGATATTGATATTGTTACTGGCAACAGAGGTGGGAGATTTGCAGGCGGAGTAAAGTTCACAATAGGTGTAAACTTACAGCCCGGCTCCAATACAATTAGTGGAAACACAACTTTAAGCGTTTGGGCAAAAATGGGTTCGGATACCGGCCCTCAACATTTTGTTTTTGATGGCGTTGAGTTAGAAGGATTATCTATCAATGCTGATCTTGGTGCAGTGAGAATCAATGGTTCAGTAAATCTGTACAATGCACATTCAGTTTATGGAAATGGTTTCAGAGGTGCAGTTGATGCTGTTTTCGTAAATCAATTTGCTGTGTCAGCTACAGCTCAGTTTGGTTCAGTAAATAATTACAGATATTGGTATGTTGATGCTAAAGCACTGATGCCAGCAGGTATCCCGATCTTTTCCGGAGTTGGTATATATGGATTTGGCGGAGGCGCGTGGTATCATATGAGAAAATCCGGTGAAACAAATCTTTCATCAACCCCACCTCCAACAGATACATCTTTAGTACCTGGCAGAACTAACTCTGGATTTACTTACACTCCTGATAACAGCATTAACTTTGGTTTCAGAGCAACAATTATACTTGGCACTCATCCCTCACCAGATGCTTTTAATGGTGATGTTTCTCTTGAAGCTGAATTTCTATCTGGTGGTGGAATTAGTCGTGTTTCAATTCTTGGTAATGGTTATATGCTTTGTAGTATAACTAATCGTCAAAGTGCTAAGGTTCGTGCTGATGTGAATATGGAGTATAATTTTCCGAATAGAACTTTCCATGGTGTGTTTAATGTAAATATTAACGCCACTCCATTTACCGGGAGCGGACAAATGGTTTTACATTTTGCACCTGATGTATGGTTTATAAAAATTGGTGAACCTTCTAATAAAATCACAGTCAGGCTTGCAAACTGGTTACAAGTTGGTGGTTACTTTATGGTTGGAATGAATTTGCCGGCACCTCCGCCACTTCCATCTGAAATACAAAGTCTATTTCCAACCTTTTCAACTCAACCAAGAAATCCGGCTATTCAGCAGGGAAATGGTTTTGCGTTTGGTGCAAGTGTGGATATCAATACTGGCAGAAAAACATTTTTAATCTTCTATGGTCAGGCAAGATTTATGGGTGGGTTTGATATGGCATTATTAAACTACGGATCGGCAACAACTTGCGAAGGAATTAGTGGCGCTATTGGTGTCAATGGTTGGTATGCAATGGGTCAGATTTATGTTTATGCTTCTGCTTCAATTGGTTTGCATGTTGACTTATGGTTCGTTGAGGGTGATTTTGAAATATTAAAGATTGCAGCCGGAGCTGCATTGCAAGGCGGCGGACCAAATCCTACATGGATTAAAGGTGTTGTAGGTGGAAGATACAGAATTCTGGGTGGTGCTATAAAAGGTACTTGTAATTTTGAATTTAAACTTGGTACTGAATGCATTCCGGTAGTTGAATCACCGCTTGCAAGAATAGATTTAATTTCCGACATAAATCCTGCAAACGGTTCCAATAATGTTGATGTATTTGTTGAACCACAAGTAGCTCTAAACTTCGAGGTAAATACTCCTTTTGAACTTGAAGAAATGCCAACCTCTCCATCTCAACAACCTCGAGTCAGGACATTCAGAATTAAACTTAATCCTGTTACATTAACGCAAGTTAGTAACAATTACAATGTGCCGGGCAGTTTAGTTGTATCTGAAGATAAATATTCACTTTATATGAGCCCTTATGATGTTCTTAGTCCAAATACTCAATTCAGGTTTAAAGCTGTTGCTTATGGTGAAGAAAAAATTTCAGGAATATGGCAAGCTGCAAGAAGAAATGATGGTTCTGTTATTCAGCAAACTGTTGAAACTAACTTTACTACAGGTTCAGCGCCAGATTATATACCACAAAGTAATGTTGCATATACTTATCCCTTGAATGGCAACAAATATTTTCTGCAGGATGAATGCAGAAACGGAGTTGTTCATTTAATTACCGGACAACCCAACTTATTCATTCCGAGAGAAGGTTACACATTAGAGCTAACAGCCAGATTTATTCCTTTGGATTTCAATCTTCAACCTATTGATGTTCCGTTTACATATAACAATTCTTCCAGAACTATTAACTTCACTATTCCGCAGCTTCAAAATAGTAAAGCATACTTTGTTCAGATAATTAAAAAAGAAGTTGCTCAGCAACCACCTGTTTCCGGCACTGGTGGTATCCAACCGATTAATTGGCAGCAATTACAAAATATTGGTTCGCTAATAACAGTCAGAGAAAATTTAGTTTTCAATAATCCTCTGGCTAATGTATTTCTTACTAGAAGAACAATTTCTGCTTCGAGAGTTAAGTGGGGCGAAAAATTGCTTTATGTATTTTATTTCAAGACGAGTCAGTTCAATACTCTTCAAAGTAAACTTGCTACATTAAATTACTTGCTCACTGAACCTGTTCAAACTTCAGGAAATTTTGAACAGGTAAGAGCAAAGTATTCAGCGGCAGAAAGTTTTGATTATTATGACTTTCAGAAACACGAATGGGTACGATCAGGAAATACATATTATATTCCACCTTTAATAAGAGTGACTGCAGGCGAAAGAACTGCACCGTGGCATACTTCCTTTACAAATCCTCTTGTATATGACAAAATACAGTGGATGAAAAGCACTCGTTTATGGTATTATGATTCGAAATTCGATCTTTCACTATTGGGATTTTATGAGACTAAATTAGTCGATGTAGATAATCCGGCTAATCCACCCAGTATCACAGATGTAACTCAGATGATTTATTCAGGAACAGTAACTACCGGTTCAGGCACAACCGGTGGAGGAATATATCTTAGTAATATCTCGAATTTGCTTCAGATTCAGAGTGGATTTTTCCAGGTTATTATTCCACCGATTTTAATAAAGTATAATCACGGCTTAATTGTTCCGATAGATTTTAGTGCGATGAAATTGGAGGCAACACTTTTACACCTTAATTATTCGCTTGCAGTATCTATGGGGTTGTTACCAGCATCTCAATGGAATCCCATACTTGCACAGTTGAATATTATAAAAAATACAAATTATCAGAAAATGTTCAGAGGAAATTATCCGCTAAGGTTTAACTATACTTACTGTAATTATAACCAAACATACTTTAAATGGTTTGTCTATTAAACCATAATTAGAGAAAGCATAAAATTATGTTTCAGAAAAAAAATCGGCAGGTTTTTTATTCAGAAAGAAATAGAAGTTCAGCAGTAAATAAAAAATTTAGTTGGTTGTTATTTCTGGTGATCTTCTTTCTGAATGTTTATGACAATAACTTTTTGATTGCACAAGAAGTGAGCAATTATATACGAATTGGCGGCTCTATAAATCTTAGCGATAATTTTTATTCTTCCAGCGGAATAGACAGACGGCAGCCGGCCAATGTTGCCCGGGGAATTTTCAGAACAACCGTTACAATTTATGATCAGATTCAATTGCCATTTGAACTATATATTTCTTCACAGGAAAGAAAATTTCAACAGCCCTTCAATCAATTCGGAGTAAGTCCGAGAATTTCAGATTGGCTTACACTTCACGCTGGTTATTTTTCAACAAGAATATCTGATTACACTTTTGGAGATCTAAGATTACTCGGTGGTGGTATTGAATTAACGCCAGGTAATTTCAGATTGAAATTTTTGTACGGAAGAAGCCGAACAGCAACTGAGTCAAATGAATTTCAATCATTCCCCGGAATTTATAAGCAGGATGTATATGCAACTTCAATTGGTTATGGAAATGAATCAGTTGCCTTTTTTAATTTGAATCTGTTCCATGCAAAAGATGATAGTAATTCTATCCGGCGGGATTCAACCACAATTTCTCCTGCAGAAAATCTTGTAAGCTCACTAAAATTTGGTTTCCAGATTATTGAAGAACTGAGCTTACAATCAGAGGTGGCTGTTTCTGCTTACTCAAGCAACACAACAGCGGAGAAATTAAGCGATATAAAATTTCCGGAATTTTTCTTCACACCAAATACTTCAACAAGAATTGATGGCGCCGTAAGACTTCAGCTTCTGCTTAAACCCTCAAACTTCTGGTCATTAAGATTTAACGGGCAATGGATTGGTCCCGGATTTACAACTCTTGGATATTCATTAATGCCAAATGATTTGATGGAATTTACTGTTGCACCTTCAGTAAAACTTCTGGATAACAAGCTTACAATCAGGGCACAGGCAGGAATCAGATATAATAATTTGCGTAATAATCGTCTTTCAACAACAAGCAGATTTACCGGATCGTTTGGTTTAAACTGGCAGGTAAGCAAACTTTTCGGATTTGATTTGAACTACAATAACAATCAAATCAAATCAAAACACAGTAACGACACATTGAAACTATCTAATGTTTTTAACTCAGTTTCATTATCTCCAAGATTTATGTTTGAAGAATTTGGCGGGATGAATAATCTTAACTTCAATTATTCTTATCAGAATTCACTTGATAAAAATATTTTTACATCACAGTATTCAAACAACAAAACTCATTCAATCGGCATTATTCATTCAATTGCATTTCCTTCTACCTGGTCTTTTACAACTTCAGTAATATTTAATAAGTCTGTTACTTCTTTTATCTCAACTCAAATATTAAATCTTTCTGAAAATGTTAGCAGAAGATTTTTGGATAATAAGCTAAATATCACTTTGGGCGGTGGAATCAATTTTATAAAAACAACAGTTAACGACAGTCAGTTTTTCTTTACACTTAATTCAAATTATAGTCTGGAAAAATATGGTTCGATTGGTTTTACTTTATCTAACAACAGCTACCGTGCTGACAGCGAATTAACAAAAACTTATAACGAACTTTATGGCAGTTTACAATATAATATTTCATTTTAAAAAATTTTTAACATCGCCTTTACGGAGGAAAATAGATGAAAATAATTTGCTTTAAACATTTGATACTAATTGCAGCAATCTTTTTTATTGCAAGCATAAATTTATTTCCACAAAATAATTCAGACACAACAGAACAAGTGGGTAAAGCCAATATTGTTTTGCTTGCAAGGTCTGATAAAGATTCTGTTGTTTTAAGATGGGCGCCTTCAACTCCCGGCGGCTGGGTTGTTGCCAATAAAATTGGATATAATATCGAAAGAATAAAACTAAGTGCTGACACACTATTTAAACCGGAAGATTTTATTAAACTAAACATTAAACCAATTAAACCTTTACCGCTTGAAGAATGGAAGGCAAGCGTTTCGAAAGAAAATAATTTTTCTGCTATTGCAGCACAGGCAATTTATGGTAAACGATTTATGCCAAGAGCACTTGATGAAAATAATCTTAATGCACTTAAGAATGCTGCTGATGAATTGATGAACAGATATTCCTTTGCACTCTTTGCAGCCGATAATGACGCTCAAACTGCCAGCGCAATGGGACTTCGGTTTGTTGACCGAAATGTGAAAGAAGGCGAATCTTATGTTTATCGCGTTTATCTTGCAGAAAACACCAATGAGTATTCTTTTGATACTGCTTATGTAATTGTTGATGTTACAACTGCTGAAAAAATTCCTTCACCGATTGATTTAACATTTGAAAGCGGAGATGAAAGTATTACTTTAAAATGGAAAGATAATCCTGTAGTCAGATTTTCAGGGTATTATGTTTATCGTTCTGAAGATGGAAAAGACTATAAAAAATTAAATGATATGCCTATAATTTTTCCGAATCCAAAGGAAGAAACTGAACAACAGGAATTTTCATTTATTGATAGCGCAACAGTTAATTACAAAAATTACTTTTATAAAATTTATGGAGTAAATGCTTTTGGCGAGTTAAGTGAACCAGCAGAGATTAAAGCTTATTCAAAAGATATTACTGCACCATCAGCACCTATTTTGGAGAAGCCAAAACAATTTAAATCTGATGAAGTGTCTTTAACCTGGAAGTTGGAAGAAACCCCTGATGATTTAAGTGGCTTTGTTATAGCGCGAAGTGATAATCCTCTTTACAATTTTCAAATTATAACTGAGAAACCTTTGCCCAAAAATGTTTTCAGCTATACAGATAAAGTTTCTCAACTGGAAGAAGTTTACTATGCAGTTGCATCAGTTGATACTGCCGGTAATTTGTCATTTTCACTTCCGCAAATGGTGATATTAATTGACACAATGCCGCCATCTGTTCCTAAAGGATTAACAGGAGTTATTGACACTAATGGAGTTGTTCATCTGAAATGGAATCTTGGCCCGGAGTGGAATTTATTGGGTTACAGAGTTCTTCGCTCTAATGATCCAACACACGAATTCCAACAATTAACAGGAACAGTCTTTCTAGATACAGCATTTACAGATACGGTGAACATTAATACTCTGACTCAGTATGTTTATTACAGAATTGCTGCAGTAAATACCCGTTATCAGCACTCAGAATTGTCACCAATACTTGCTCTAAAAAGACCGGATAAAATTCCTCCGGTTGAAGCAGTTTTTAATAATGTATTTGTTACCGATTCAAGTGTTTATATAGAATGGATTCCGAGTACGAGTAAAGACCTTGCATATCAGAAATTATTAAGACGCAAGCAAGGAGAAAATCAATGGAAGCAAATTGATTCATTACCACCATCAATTTCAAATTACACAGATAAGAATGTTGAAAAGACGATTTCATATGAATATACGATTGTTTCAGTTGATAGTTCTGGTTTGCAATCAGCATTTGCATTCCCTGTGATTGGAAGACCTTATGATACTGGTTTAAGACCTTCAGTTGAAAAATTTACCGCAAGATACGATGTAAACTCTAATGCAGTAATACTGGATTGGGTTTATACCAAGAACTTAAAAGAAAATTACTGGTTCGTAATTTATCGCAGTAATAACTTTGCTGAATTTAATGAACTCAAAGCAGTTGACAGCACCGCAAGAAATTATATTGATAATCAAATTTCAAAAGGTGGAAAATATTACTATGCAATTGCTGTTATGACATCAATGGGTGGAGAATCTGCTAAGATAAAAACTGAGGTTAGTGTTCCGGCAGAGTAATAATTTTTTGTGAAATGAGATTTTCAATCAGGTAAACCTTGTCATTTCTTCTTACTAAATACTGAAGCGGTAAAGTTATTTCATCTCCTTTTACTGCTTCGGTATTTTCTATTTCGTTTACACGCATCTTTGTGATTTCAGATTCAATCACTCCGGTAGTTTCTCCGATAAAAATAATTTTATCTCCTGCTTTAACTTTACCTGATTCGATTAGAATGTGTACGACTTCAGGTTGTTTGTAGTAGTTTAATACTTTACCCACATAAACTTTTCTTGTTGTTGCTTTGCTTCCTTCAACTCCTGCATAATCTTCAGATGAAGGTACACCAAAATAAAAACCTGTTGAGAAACCTCTGTTATAAACTGTTTCTAATTCCTTAAGGAATTGTTTTTTAATTTCAGTGGTTAAATTTCCTTCAAAGTAAAGGTCAATTGCTTTACGATATACGCTCACAACTTTTGCAACATACTCAGGTGCTCTTTTTCTGCCTTCAATTTTGAATGAATCTATTCCTGCTTCTATCAGTTGATCAATAAATTCAATTGTACATAAATCTTTTGGTGACATAACATAATCTTCACCAATTATCAAAGATTTTTCAGTCGCTGAATCTATTACTTCATATTCTCTTCTGCAGGGCTGAACACATTCACCACGATTAGCAGATTGTCCGAACAAATGATGACTCATAAAACATCTTCCGCTGATTGCAATACACATTGCGCCGTGAATGAATGCTTCTATTTCTAAATCGGTATTAGCGCGAATTTTTTTTATTTCTTCAAGTGAGCATTCTCTTGCCAGCACAATTCTTACAGCACCAAGTCTTTTATAAACTGAAGCAGCAAGCGAGTTTGAAATTGAACCTTGAGTAGAAATAACAAAAGGGAATTGATGTTTATAACAAAGTTCTGCGACTGCTAAATCCCAGCAGATGATTCTATCAATTCCAGCATCTTTTGCTTTAAGAATTATTTCTTCAACTTCCTGAAGTTCTTCTTCAAATACGATAGTGTTTAGTGTCAGATATGTTTTAACATTATTCTGTTTACAGAAAGAAGAAATTTCTTTTAAGTCATCAACGGAAAAGTTTTTTGCTTTAGCACGCATATTGAGTTTGTCAACGCCAAAGTAAACTGCATCAGCACCGTTGCTGACTGCAGCACGAAGCATTGTCCAATCGCCCGCAGGAGCCATAAGCTCGGGGAGCTTGGGTGTTGGGAGATGGATGTTGGAAGTTGGACTTAAATCTTTAGACTTCGGTAAATTTATTTTTTTATTGTCTGACAAAGCTTACTTTTTATTTAAATAATTTATGTATGCACTTAATTTTGGATTTAGTTTATCACAAATTTCAGAAAGTTCTTTGAACTCATCGTCTGATAATATTTTTAAACGATGAGTTTTATTTAACCAATGAATCGTTTCATATAACGATCCCCTTGAGATTTTTGCAAATCTGGCTCGATCCGGATTACTTCCTCTTCCATAACCTTCTGCAATGTTAGAGCCAATACTTGCACTTGAATCAATTATCTGTAAGCCATAAGTCTTTTGAGAAGTATAATTCCAACCAACAACAATTTGCCATATTCTATCACTTAACTTCTCAGCAAGTTGATATACCTCTAAATCTTCATACTTTAAATTATTCATACTTACAAAAAGAATAATCTA